>Ga0214472_10003880_pt1 | contig 15781 bp, 10 predicted proteins | sample RVTome_6_FD_207662 | JGI IMG/M metagenome (GOLD analysis project Ga0214472, IMG submission 207662) | Soil microbial communities from uranium-contaminated site in the Upper Colorado River Basin, Wyoming, United States - RVT140D175 | ecosystem: Environmental > Terrestrial > Soil > Contaminated >...
TAGATCTGCTCGATTTTTACCAAAAAAATAAATAGTAAAATAATAATTATGTCACGACTAGATAAAAAAGGTTTTGTAGCACCACCGTCTAATTGGATCTCTTGGGGAAAGGTTGGAGATGGATTTGAAGGTAAGTTGGTTCAGGTAGGTGAAGCCGATGATTCGTTTCATCCGGGAGAGAAGCGGGCCACCTATGAGTTTGAAGTGGATGAGGGTTCATATCATCTGTCTGATGGAACCGAAGTAAAGTTAAAGAACGGGGATCTTCTTATGGTAAGCGGGAAGAAGATTATTAATAATGTTATGCGCCGTTGCCAGATCGGACAGTTAGTTGTCATGGAGTATGTAGGAGACTATAAGAAGCCAGGAGGCGGAGGATTTCCAGCGAAAACGATTGAGGTAAAACTGGAAGAAGGATTTAAGCCAGCGCCTGTTGCTGATGAAGATGCACCCCCATTCATATAACCTGTGACAGTTAATCTTCATACCTTTGAGTGTATAAAACACCAACAAGCGATGTTTAGAAAAATGACGCCGAAAGAAAGAGAGACTTACCGAGTAGCTGAACAAACCATTCAGCTACTCAATAGAAGTTTTAATGGTAAAGATATCACAAACTGTATATGTCTCAAAAAAAACTGACACCAAAAACATACTTCTCGAAAAAGAATACAGCTCTCTCTAACTCGAAGATCAATGACTTCTTAAAGTCAAAGAATTACTTCTACCGAAAGCACATTCTTCATACTGTCACAAGAAAGAATACACCAAACATGAAGATTGGCTCGACCGTTGATGCGATTGTTAGTGGCACTACGCCGGAGTATACCTGTAAGGTACTAAAACGTGATAACCCTGAACTGTTTGAGGAACAAAAAGGCATGGACCCTGATTTCTTTATCACAGAATCACAGATGGAGGAGGCACTCGCTCACGCGCAGAATATTATGAAGACGCCGGCGTACAAGTGGTATAAGAAGAATAAAGCAAAGTTCCAGGTCGTCTTACAAGGGGAGTACACTACGGAGTCCGGCAACGTTCTCCCTCTCTGTGGTATGGCAGATGTGATCGTATCTTCGATTAAAGGAACGGTATACATAGACGACTTCAAGGTTGTTAGCTACATGAAACTGACAACTCCTGACAAATGGAAGTTCAATTGTTATGACTTCGGATACTTTAGACAGTTAGCTTTCTACGCTTACTTGTACAAGCAATCGACAAAAGATCAACGGAACATTGTTTGCCGGCACATGGTGTCCACAAAAGTTGATGAAGACCTGTACAAGGTGTACCTCTTCACGATTGGGGACGATATCTTAGAGCAAGCATTTGAGGAGATCGAGCAGTCACTTGAAAAGATTGACAAAGTAATCGAGTCAAATGACTGGGACGACGATCCTGTTTTGTGGGATACGGCTCACGCAATAGTATGAAGATGACGGTTGCAGGTCTCCTTCACCTAGACCAAGTACCGCCGAAGATTGCACGCCAAATAAAAAAAGGACTGTCACTTGATAACCCTTTATACTACAGGCTTCTACGAATGGGGAATACAAGAGCACTCTATAAATGCCCGCAACATTTTCACTACTATGAAGAAAATAAACAAACAGGAAGATTATCTGTGGGAAGAGGTCTTCAGGAAAAAATCGTCGAATACGCGAAGCAAGCGAATGAACGGCTCCTTATCGAAGACCGAACTGTTAAATCCGTTATCTCCCGGGACAATTTTCCCTCTATCAAACTCCGTGACTACCAAGAAGGAATCCCCGAAGAAATCATCAAACACAACTATGGCATCATCAAGCTCAACACCGGCTTCGGTAAGACGGTCATCGCGCTCGAAGTCGCGCGTCTCCTTGCTCAAAAAACCCTCTTCATCGTCCCAAGACGACAGCTTGCAACTCAATTCAAAGAAGCGGTATCAACTTTCCTTGAATGCGAAGCCGGGCGCATTGAAGGCAACGTCATGGATCTTACAGACTTCACTGTGGTTACTTGGGAAACTCTCGCCAAACGGGTTGATAAGTATCCACTTATTGCAGACACGTTCGGATCTGTATTCGTTGATGAGTGCGATAGAGCAGTGTCTCCACGAAGACGAGGGACCCTTGCAAAGTTAAAACCGAAATATCTATATGGCCTTACAGCAACGCCGCGGAGGACAGATAAACAAGACAAAGCTATCGAATTCACCTTCGGTCCGATCATCATCGACCGTAACCAAGAGTCGCAAGAAACAGAAGTTGAAGTTGTATCCTATCGTGATAACTTTGCCAGTTTCGAATATCACGAAATCGCCAATCATATTGCGACTGACAAAATCCGACATAAGGTTATTGCGGAGTACATTCAAAAAGCAGTGGCAAAAGGCGGAAAAGTTCTCGTCCTTACAAAGCGCATTGAGCACTATCAACAGATCTATGAGTGTAAGAGGCCTGATGACAAATGGAAGTGCTTGGACAGCAAATCCTCAATTACCATTCCAGACCCTGAAGAGACGGATGTTATTCTCGGTACGTTTTCTCTCCTTTCTACTGGTGTTGATATCCCTTGGCTTGATACTCTTATCATTGCAGGTGATCTTAAAAGCGATGTCCTAACCGAACAATCCATTGGACGTATTAAACGAATCTTCCGAGGAAAGGATAATACCAAGGTCATCGACATCGCTGACGCAGGAAATCCAATCCTCTACAATCAGTTCAAAACACGTCTCAAGTTCTATAACCAAAGTAATTGGAAAGTAATATACGTATAATTTATGGCAGTAACACCTAAAATAATTCATCATTCACACGACGCAAGAGACGGGATCGTTCGTGGTGTGAACAAACTTGCTGACGCAGTCAAGGTCACCTTGGGTCCGAAAGGTCGCCTTGTAATCATCTCTCGTCCGTTTGGATCAGAAGTTATTACAAAAGATGGGGTGACGGTCGCAAGGAATATTGAATTCAGTGATCCACTCGAACAGATCGGGGCAAAGCTAGTGAAAGATGTTGCCAGTAAAACGGTTGATCTTGTCGGTGACGGGACAACGACAGCTACCGTTCTCGCTCAAGCGATCGTGAACGCCGGAATACAAAAGATGTACGCGGGGGATTCACCACAAAAAATAAAAGAGGATCTTGAAAAAGACTGTAGACTTATTGTGGAAGATTTGAAAGAGATGGCTGAGTCTATTGAAACAGATGAAGACCTGTTGAAGGTCGCAACAATCAGTACGAATGATCCTGTGCTTGGAAAGATTATTGCGGATGCCTATAAGGAAGTAGGAAGGACAGGGATCGTTACCCTTGAAAAAGGAAACACAGCGGAGATTGAGGTCGAGATCGTAAAAGGCATGCGGTTTGATAAGGGGTATTACACACCGCAATTTGTCACAGATCCCACGCGCATGGTCTCTGAACTTGAAGATGTGCCGATTGTTCTTGTTGACGGTCCGGTGAACGTGACGCAGTATATCCTCCCCCTTATCGAGTCTGTTATAAAAGAGACAGGAAAACGGGAGATGGTATTGATTGCCGAGGACTTTTCAGCGGATGTTGTTTCAACGTTCATCGTGAATGGAAGTAAAGGTAACTTCAAAGCTCTCTGTATCAAGGCTCCATGGCAAGGTCTAAGAATGAAAGAATATCTCGGCGATATCGCTGTACTCACAGGAGCTACCGTGGTTGGTGAAGATAATGGGGTTAAGCTTTCGGACGCCAATGCAAAACACACAGGACGGGCTCGTAGGGTGACTGCGACATCAGAATACACGACGATTCTGGAAGGTGGAGGAACTATGGATAAGTTAGAATCCAGGGTAAAAGAACTCGAAATTGAGCTAACCAAAGCCAAATACCTTATGGACAAGTCTCGTATTAAAGGTAGGATAGCAGCACTTACAGGAGGAGTCGGGGTGATAAAGGTGGGAGCAACAACAGAAGTTGAACTAATTGAAACCTATCACCGGCTTGAGGATGCTGTTCATGCGGTAAAGGCGGCGCTTGATGAGGGCATTGTGCCAGGAGGAGGCATTGCACTCTTCAATGCACACACTCCTAATGCAAGTGGCATCTTATACAACGCTGTATTAGAACCTCTGAAGCAGATTGTGCGCAACACAGGGGAAGACCCCAATGTTGTATGCAACCATCTTCTAGGGTCTGATCATGATACGGGGTTCAATGCAAAAACAGGACTGTATGAGACTGATATGATTGAAGCTGGTATCATTGATCCTGTGAAGGTTACACGATCAGCGCTCACAAGTGCGGTGTCGATAGCTACATTGATCTTGATGAGTGATGTTGCTATTATTGATGAGCTAAAGAAAGAGGAATCTAAAATTAAATAAATCCTAAATACTACATTATGTTCACAGCAAAGCTTACAAAGAAAATGGTGCAGGATCTGTCACTTGTTCTTAATTCTATCGCTCCGAAAGATCTTGTTGATCTAAAATCCATGCGTGCGGTTAATGCAATCGTGAAGAAGTGTGATGACTCGGTTGAAGATGTACAATCTTTGAGAGACGAGTTGAATGAAAGGTTCAAGGTGTATCAGTTAAAACAAAAGGAAGTAGAAGGAGATGAGGCGAAGAAAGCGATTGATGATGAGGCCACAGCTGAGCTCCAGCCAGTGGTTGATAAAATCAACAATTTAGGGGAGAATGAAGTTGAGATTGAATTCTCAAACGATCAGATCGAACTTGTACGAAACGGGTTTAAGAAGCTTGTTGCGGATAAGCTGAAGACAGCCGAGTACGCACTTAAGTTCGCAGATGCTTTGGGAGTGGAAGAGTCTGCGTAAGGGGGGGTAAAAAAACAGTATGGGTATTCTTGTAGAGCTATTCATTGTCGCCGGGATTATGTTTGGTATATGGAGCATATATGATATAGGCAAAAGGCAAGGAGAGACAGATGAAAGAAATAAAAACTGGAGGAATTAACCTTCAGTTTTTATTGTCCCAGTATTACTTTGATCTTCTCCTCGACGTCGGATGTAATAAATCCCAACCGATCCATACGAGCGAAGAAGTCGAGGGCATCCTTCTGTGTCTTGAAGTTATTCATTGCGCGTACGACATATCTTGCTTTCTCCTCATTTGATTGGATCTTTTTAAGTTGATCGTCCGTATAGTTCAAGTTGAGTGCACGCTCCTCCATGATTTTCACGAATTCTTTTTCAGCTTCAGGCGACAGGTTGTAAATGATATCCTTCACTTCTTTCTGTGTTTTTACATTCCATAGGTCGTTGATCGCTTTCTCTGCTTCACGGCTGGCATTTATCTTTTCAACAGAATATTCTGATTTTACAGCGCTCGCACGATCCAATTCTTCTTGTTCTTTAATCGTAGGTTGCGTGAACGGTGAGCGTTCAAACCGTCTTTGAATAGGACCAATAGCTTCACGTGATCCTTCCTGTCCACGAATACGGGGAGCAAAGTATTCGGAGAATCCACCTGATAGTCCATTGATCGCATGTTCAAGAATCAGAGGCGACATCTTTAATCTCCTACCTATTTCAATATAAATTGGATTCGTTGTTTTCTTATACACCTCCCACGGTGCTTCCTTCATTACTTCCGCACTCCGACGTCCGTTGATATATTCAGGAATGATTGGTTGCCGGGTAAAGGTACTCTTACCAAAGAGTAATTCGGCAGGTACTTTTACTAAAGGATTCGTTCCACTTAACACTGAAAGACCACGTTCTTTTATTGTGCCACCTTCTATGTTAATAGGAGAGACGCCTTCAACAAGACCTGTGAATAGGTGCTCAATATGCTTCGGATCTTTGTAATGGATAAAAGAGACAATGTCCTCGATCGGATTAGCAAGTAGTTTTATGACTTCACGTTTTTGGATTTTCCAGTAGTCACGCACCCGTTCTCCACGCTCGTTTACAAAGTACGATTTCTTATTATCCATTCCATATAAAAGGGACTTTTCTATCATGAAGTAGTTTTTTTTTTCCTCGTCAGATACACGCTCCCAATCTTCTTTATTCTCAGGTTTCAGATGGTTCAAAGATAATGCTGTTGTAGGTAAACCTACTCCGGAGGTTAGCTTAACCCAAGCTTGCCTTGAATCAGGATTCTTAGGATTAAGTCGCTTTAAGTCAGCAGAGATACCCTGCATTCTGGCGTTGAAGAACATAAACAAAAGATTCCAGTCTCCTGTTTTCGAACCGCGTCTTGCAAAGTCAGGTGATCCGGCGAAGTTACGAACCTCTCGAACTATCTCTTCCATTGTAGCTTCTCCTCTTTTATATGCTCGTGAACCCGTCTTAAATCCTGCGACCTTAGAAGTTGTTTCAACAACATCTCCGAACTTTGCCGCAACATCAAGTGGCGCACTAAGAATACGTCGAGTTAATGATTGCCCCTTTCTTCCTGCAAATGACTCAGGAGAAATCATACGTGAGTACGTTGCGTTGGCGGCGCCTGAATCCATAAACTCACGTATCAATTTACTCGGTCTTATTCCCGGTACATATAGTGAAGCTGAAGCCAAGAACCCTTCAATATAATCTGGAACAAATCTCATAATTTCTGTGGGCTTCAGACCATAGTATTTATTCTGAATCAGGTTTCGTGGCATGTCTGCAAGAAAGAAGTTTGCCAGCTGAAACCCTACGTTCGTTGTAATGACACCGAAACGTTGTATTGATCTTGATACATTTAATACCTCACCAACGACACCTAACTGCATCTCTGTATTCAGTCCTGATAACGCTCGTGCCGCGTCTTTTTCAATTGCGATCATCACTTCTTCACCTTCATCAAAATACTTGAAGATTTCCATGCCGGTTTCATCTGCTTGTTTTTTTGCAAGCGCCTCTAAAGCTTCGGCCCCCTTAAGTTCAATGAGTTGCGCTGTACGTTTTTCCTTCAGGTTTTTGTACCCTACTCTTAGATTCTGTAGATCTTGCGCAATCTCTTTAATTTTCTGTTCTCGTAGTCCGATAGATCGACCAAGCCTACGAAGTTCTCCGGTAGGCAAAGTAGGGTTTACAATTAAGTCGTCAATGAACTTTTGTACTTTGTTTGATTTGAGAATCGTTGAACCTTTTTCTGATATTTTAATATCGTATCCAAATCTTTTAGGTTTCTTGAATATCTTCTCAGCAACAGCTCGTGCTGTCTTACGGTCTATACCTATATCAACAAGTTGTTGCCAACCACTCATCAGAACTTCATTTTCAAATAATTCATAGGACCCAAACTCTTTTTTTATTATTCCTATATTCAATTTATCTCTACGTAGGATTCCAAAACTTTCGGAGAGTTCTTTAAAAGTTTTAGGTCTAGCATCTTTTAGAAATGGTTTTTTAATTTCAATGGTAATTTTCTTTTTAGGAAACGTAGGTTCTACAACATCCCTCTTCTGTTTTAACGTTTCCTTTAACCCACTCTTTTCTAGTTTATTTTTCTCTGAAAAAATCTTACGAAGAGTTTTACTATTTTGTTTTATCCACTTTTCGTAGTTGGCTTTGAGGGGTTTACTGTCTTTTAATGCAGACTTGAAGCTCATCTTTGTTTTAATAAGATCAGCTGTATTGATACGCTTAATCCATTTACCCCCTTCATCCAGATCAGCAAGAGGAGCGATATTGTTTCGCATGAAACCGTTCTTTTTTCCAAGTGCCACGATACGGGCAAACTGGGACGCTGTTGAAGCCACAGGATCGAAGAGTTCAAAGTCCTCATTCTTGATTCCTTCAAGACGTTTCAAGATTTCTGATTGCTTGATTTTGATACCACGCCCCTGCTTGTACGCGTTCTCTATCTCATCTCCTACATGATGAATGACATCGTACTTTGCATAGAAATCATACGTGTCATTGATTTTCTTAATAGCTTTGTCGGACAATACCCCTTGTGCTTTAAGATAATTCAAAGCAGACTCCGTCTTTCTTTGGAGTGCAGTCCCCGCTTCTTCAATACGGGCAAACTTTTCAGAACCAACACGACGAGATAGTGCTTCAAGTCCTTGCTTCATCTGATCCTCTGTGTAAGCTCCTGTCTTCTTTCCTGCTTTCACACGTGTGAGGTTCCGTCTTAATGCTACGTATTGAACGAACTCTTTATATACATCTTTGACCGGTTCTACTACTTCCTCTTCGAACCGTATGGTATTCATCATTTGCTGTCCTTGGATACCTGCCAACTGTTCTGCTTGTTCTGAAAGTTTTAAGTTAGGTTGATCAAGCTTCGCAGATTTAAGTACATTCTTCTGCATTCGATCCAAAGGAGCATGCCTATTTACAAGAGCTTCCTGAGCAGCAAGTGGTGCTCGTCTCATTCGTTCGAATAATGTTTCACCTTCCTGAGTCAGCTTTCCATATTTAATTTTACCGGCAACATCATCGAGAATTTTTTCTCCGGTTTGTAGTGCTTCGACCACCTGTTTTTTTACCACTTTTGCAGCTTCATCTGCCTTAGCAATAAACGGTTCAAGAGCTTCTACTCGATCTATAGGTGACTGCTTCAATATTTCAAAGGTCTCAAATAATATCTTATTTACTTCTTCTTTATTCGAGATATCCTTCAAACGTTCAGCGAGATCACTCTTCAACTTAGACCCACCCTTAATAAGCTCGTCAAGATGACTAGTGATCTTTAGAATATCTTTTGTTCCAGCTATCTTAATAGCTTGTTTACCGACGTTCTTTTCGAATCCTGCCAGAGGTGTTGCGTCAAGTACCATTGACCCACCTATAGCAAGAGGAGCAAATATAAGACCTGCTGATGTTGATAACGCAGGGGAGACGCCCATGCGTTCTAAAAAAGATGTAGTTTTCTGTTGAGCTTTTACAGCTTTTGTACCAAAACCTACGATAGGACGATCTCCTAAAGCAAACTTCTCGATAGGTTTTGTAGGGGTATATTCAGCTCTAATCTCTTTTCCTGTTGCTAAAGATATGCTATCTGCCGCAGGTTGAATACCTGCAGATACGACTCCTCTTGGTATTGCTTGTAGTGTTTCTTTAACTATTGTATTTGTAAATTTCCCCGTTTCTATAATCGCCTTACCTGCGATTTTATTTGTTTCTACAAATGCCTTACCAGCGATTTTAGCCCCTCCTACAACTGCTTCTTTAACTCCTATATCTCCGCTTTGATCTGTATCAAAAAACTGTGTCGCAGAATCAACGACCTTATTCTTTGCACTCTCTAGCGTGTTTATTATTTGGTATAGTAGTCCCATATTTTATTTTAATCTTCACCTTCATCTTCACCTTCATCTTCACCTTCAGGTAGGTGGCTGAAATCAAGTATTATACCGGGTTCTGAGTTACTTCCACGTTCCGCCAGACCTGATGCCTCACCAAACTCACCTGTATCATAATCATACTCCACAGCTCCGCCGAGTGCCTGGTTTACCTGTTCATTTGAAGCATTGGGGAATGCACCCTTTAATGAGTTGAAGGCAGTACCCCAATCGAGAGGATTGCTCGAACGAGTCATTGCACTACGAAGTTCCTTTGCACGAGCATCGAACGCTTTACCTAAGGAACTTGTATTTCCTCCGCCTCCGCCTCCGCCTCCGCCTCCGCCTCCGCCTCCGCCTCCGCCTCCGCCTCCGCTCACAGGAGCACCGAGTACAAGCTGTGAAGCAAACTGTCCTGTTTTCGGATCCCATTGAATCGCGTACAAGTTCCCGCCTACGGAACGAAGTTCAGGCGGTTCGCTTTGTGATCCGATTGCCTTTAACGAATTCGCTGATAGTCCGGTAGCCGAAGCCACAGCTGAGACTTCCGCATCATCCATCTCGCCAAGAAGACCATACTTCAGCATCAGGTTCAGGTTGTCGATAGCATTATCCCTTTCCGCTTTCTGTTCCTCTTTTAACATTTCAATAGCACTATTCACATTTCCACGTTCACCGAGAATACCCTGCACACGCTGATTACGGAGTTCGCGTTGTTTTCTAGGGTCAAGGTTCTGCCATTCGTCAGGCACATAACCGTAAACATTTGAGAATGCCTCCTGTCTTAGTTGTGCAGCGTCTTGTCGCAGTGATCCGACAGATGGACCGCCGGCTCCTGAATCAGGTTGCGGTGTCAGAGATCCTGTGCCTGCTCCGGATTCGGCTCCTGCAGTAGCAGTAGCAGTAGCAGTAGCAGTAGCATCCGCGCCAGGGGGCTGAGTTTCTAAAACGTAACCCTGCCCAAAGAGCGCCTGTGCGTCTTGGCTTCCTACGGCAACAGGTTTCCTATCGCCTGTTTGCGGGTTCACTAAGGTTGCCATCTTCGGCTCTGCTGATCCTGTTTGGATGATACTTCCAATAGCCGTTGATAAGTCTGCCGACCCCTGTCCTGCGGTGGACGGAGGTGGTTGAGTCGTAGGTGTTGTAGGGATATCCCGAGCAGGGGAAACAGGCGTAGGTGAAGGAGTATCTGACGAACCCCATGATTCGCCTCCGCCTCCACCGAAGCCTGAGCCACTACCTGTTACCGCATTACCTTGTAAATCTCGTGTAGTCATAAAATGTTGTTGTTATGCGTATTCACTTGTAATATCACGGAAGGCCGTTTCTTTTTCACCCGCTCTGTAGCGGGCTTCACCTTCCAATTCCCGAGGGAGAGATCCGTAATTGCCACCCATCGGTGTAAACGCCTGTGTTGTAGCTCCTGTTGAAAACACAGGAGACCCCTCGATAACTCGGCCGACTGTTTCTGTTGTACCGAATTTAGGTACAAGAGTAGCTGCGTAATCCGATCCGAAAGTACGTTCACCTGTTTTTGAAATATCCTGAAGCCCCCGCATGAACTGTGTTTCCTGTGCTTGGAGTTGCATGTTTGTCTTGTCGGAAAGCTCTCGTTCTTCTCCTTGCCGTACTTCGCCAAACAAAAGCCCACGATCCTGAAGTGACTGCTGGGTTCCGCGTAGATTCTCTTTGTAATCCTGTACCAGCGAAATCTCACGAAGGCGGGTATCACCGATCAGACGATTGAGTGAAGTCCCGAGATCAAACTCCGTATTACGGATAACCTCTTGATAGTACCTATTATTCCGTAGCTCATCGTATGATTCTTGAAGCCATGTTGCCCGCATCTCAGGCGTAATCGTGAGGTTTGAGTCTTGGCCTAACGCCTCCTGTTCTCTGGCTTGTACTCCTTGTTCGAGACCTGATGCGACCTGTGCCGAAGCGGAAGCTGAGGCATCTGCATTTGCTCCGGTTGTCCCGTCTGCACCTGCTTGAAGAGTAGGTGTTTGAAATAGACCTGGTTCAAGTGCCCAATGCCCAAGACGTTGGAACTGGTCGAGTGCTCGTTGGTAGTCTGAGTTGTCCTTGAATTGTCCGGGTTGAGGAGGTTGAAGTGTTTCAGGCTTAGTGCCTTGAAGATTTTGCATTTCTTCAGGCGTCATCTCCTGAGTGGATTTGATCGCACTTCGTCCCGTACCGTCATCAAATGTTGGGACTCCGCCTGACTGGATTGTGGTTGCAAATGCGTTAGCATCTCCTTCAGAATTAAGTGGCAATTCATTAAACTGCTTTCCTGTTTGTGTACCAAATACACCAAAACCTCCACCTGGGAGTGGACGAATAACCACAGGTTCGCCGGAGCGACCGACTGTACGATTACGTTCGGCTTCTAGGTTTCGTAATTGCTCCCCCTCTTTACTTGAAATGAAACCTGAGTTTGTTCTTATTGATCCTTCGGGAATGAACTGTGTACCGGATAACTCAGAAGCAGGTTGTGTAACACGATCTTTCAATGATGTTAATCCTTGTTCAAGACCTGATGTATCTTCGCCAAACGCCTTAAGAAAAGAAATATTCTTTTCCATAGTACCAAGATCACCCTCCATTTGCCCATTGATGAGAGGCCCTAACTCTTTCTGTACCTGTTCAGGGGAGAGAGTGGAGAAATCAGTTTTGTTTGCATAGTCAACGAGTTTTTGTTCAACACGTTGTTTTGCTCTATCTAGTTCAGGAATAATGTTTCCTTCAAGTTCCTTCTTAAACAGTCCTTGAAACTCACTGATCAGTCTATCTCGGAAGGTAATATCTGACTCGACATTGATACGAGCAAGGGTGTTTGCCAGATTCCGGAAGTTTGTATTGTCAGTGAAACCTGTCTTTTGTAGTTTCTGAAACAGATCTTTCTGTTCAGAGAACGATGTCGGGATTTGGAATGCCATATAGTTAGATTATATCACTAATTTTAGCGATACGTTTTAATTCCTTTATTAAACCTTCTCTTTCTTTATGATCCGACGAGTCCTGTTCGTTAGGATCGTACGAAAGACCGAGATACTTCTCAATAGATCGTACGCGTCGTAAAATGTCTTGTTCTGCCATATTAGATAGTTATTTTGATTGAGGTGGATGAGAGGGCAATACCAACCTTAATTTGTCTGTTGCCATCAGTTGTTATAAGTTCTCCGTCCGTCCCGACGTAGTATGTTGTTGCTGTCGTAAGCCCCGTTACATCATCACAAAATGCTGTAAGTACAACGCCACCAACCTCCGTCGCTGTGATTGCTGCCGCTGTGATACCTATAACCGAAGAGAAGTTTGAATCAAGTTTTACTAATCTATAATGATCATCATCTCCTGTATCTTCATACGAGAACATGAGAAGATCGGGAGCTACTTTTAATACCGAACCATTCCAAGGCTGAGTGTTGGATTCAAAAACAACGCCCAACTCTATACCAATAGCTGATGTAACCGTTCCTGTTACGCGAACACAAATAAAATTATTGTTTACTGTCGGAGATGTCACATCGGTCCAATACACAGCAAAACTATCACTTCCTAATTTATCAACAGCGGTTGCACCATTTGTTGCACTAGTTGTTGTTTCAACGGTAACACCAGCATTGACCGTCGTTACCGTACCTGAACGGGTAATTGAATAAGCGGTGACAGCTTGACCAATAACATGAGCAAGTCCGAGTGATATATCTGTTATGCTACAAAGCTGTCCAGGGCCATGTGCCGAACTCGTGACCAGCACCCTAGTCCCCGCTGTCAGATTCACTCCGTCCCATTCAAATGTGAGGATATAAGAGTTTGAATCATCATTGAATAATACGGCATAAAAATCCGTATCTTCATAACGGACTAAACTCATTAACAGAGTTGTAGCAGTTGCCGTATACAGGTCTTGTTCAGTACCTACTGATACAGTAGTACCCGACACGGTTATGATACGAAGTTTGAAATCCTGTGTAGAACTTTTTTTGTACACAATGATCCCTTTTGTATCACTGATCTTTACAATCATCGGAGTAAGCGCGGCTGTGTCCACACTTATCTCCGTATTAGATGTAATAGTCGTATCAAGATCTGAAAGTAATTGAAGATATACGGTAGTGCTTGCGTAAGAAGTAAGAAGACATGTTGTTGTAGACATCGGAGCCAGTGACCCAGTGGTAGAGCCTGTCGATGTAATAATCATTCTTGAACTAACAGATGTGATTGTTTCCATTTCCGCGTCATAGACAACACGCTGGCCTATCAAAGCACCTCCAGCGATAAACGTGGATAACGTAACCATACTCGAAATCTTTACCGTTACGCTACTCCCTGTTCGCCCTGTTGCAGTAAGATTTTCGTCATTATCAACAAGTGACCCTGAGCCTGTAATACGTGAGGGGTAGATGTTTCCGTCCGCCTCAATAGCGACAACCTCTCCTTGCGTAAGAGTGAATCCCGCCGTAAAATCCTGTGTTGCTGTGAGTTTACCATTAACAATAATACTCTCCGGAGTAGTCGAATTGGAAGCTGTGATCTGTTGGAATACGGCGTCACCACTTTCATAAAGACGGAGCGGGGCCGTTGCTCTATTTGCAAACGTATCACCCGCCCAAAAACGTACGTCGTCGCCACCCGTAACCGTAGAAGCCAGCCCAAAGGAATTAGCATCGTCACGGATATAGTCTGAACCAATTTCAAATCCACCAATCGTTCCTGAGGTTGCCGCTATGGGTCCCTCTATAGCAAACGTTGTACCATCCCACGTTACCTTATCCCCAGCCGAATCTCCAAAGAAGAAAACAAACTTTTCAAGATCTTTATCCCAACCAAAGTAGTATCCCTCACCATCATCAAATCCAATAACACCTTCGCTTTTTACGAAAGTATCTTTTTGCATGATGATAGAATCAATAAGATTACCTCCTGATAATACATTGGTTTCTGTCTCATCCGTCGTAGGATTCGAGAGCATATCAGAAGATGTAGCTCCGGTTGTATCACCTGAGCTTTCTCCAAATGTATTACCTGAGCTTTCTCCAAATGTATTACCTATACCACCCCCACTATCTGATAGGCCAAGCGGTGATTGACCCATTGCGTCATCATTACCGAAACTGAGAAGGTTGGTATATCCCTGTTCAATAAAATTAGTCATAGCTTACTTTTCAGTAGTTTTCTCGATGCCCTCAATAAGAGGTGTGAGGAGAGAGAACCCGTCAAAGATTGCCGGTTCGCCGGTATTAGAACCGGTAAACCTAAACTTGATCTTGTGGAATCTAGCGTTTATACCTGACCATGAATTAACATACGAAGATACCTGTCCGATAGGTCGCCATGTTGGATCAAGATCCGTCTTATAAAAAACCGACATACTTCGTGCGTTTTCAACGAACACAGAGAAGGCGGCAAGTTTTTGGTGTACGGCAGGATTACCGCCTAAAACCATCCATGCGGTTTGAAGATCATAATTGATTGCAGAACCCATATCATCGTTTCCTGTATCCATTTTCACGACATTACCATCTGTCGTAAATCCTAGATGAAAGAAGTCTGTTCCATCGTCATAGTCTGAAAATGCTCGAAACTCATTCGCGTAACTGCGAAGTGTCCACACTTTTGACGAAATACCGTAACGACAAGAGACGTTCGTAAACGGTACTCCATCAACTGTGACATCTCCAATATATGCCTCTACGTGATCATCATCCCCCCACAAACATACATTGGTATTGTTTGATGTAGGAATGGCACGCAAGAATGCACGTATAGGTTTTGAAACAGCGTATGGGAATCCACCTTGGTAAGCAAGAATAGCGTGCTTTACAGGATCATAAAACCACATAACGGAACCTGAAACATAAAGTGCCTCTTGGCTTGCAGCGCCGTAATAAATCACAGGGTCAGCATCTGTGGACCTGCCGTTAAAACGGTACATGAACGATCCTGCCTTCCCAACCTTTGAAAAAAGCATCTCCTTCCCAAACCGTGTCATCGCTGTGATATTTGTCCCATCGTTAGGATTCAAGATAAAGCTATTACCCGATGGCCATGTAATTGTTGTACCTCCTGAATCAGGTACAGAAGAGAAGTCAATACGATCTGTTGAGGTATTACCAATAAACATCTGTTGTTTATAAGTTGCGATGAGAGCGCCTGTTGGAGCGCCAGAAAGATTTGTTGTATCCCATACAGTTGACCCATTCCATGATTTAGGAGAATCAACACCATTTACCGCAAAGACACGATCGAGAAAAGATACCGCTCGAATCTTATTACCCGGTGTGAAACCTAATGATGAATCTGTCCATGTTGAACCGGATAAATAATATGCCGCACCTGAAATGAATGCGATAATTTGACTATTCGTTCCATCATGTTGAAGCAGTCCCTCTCCTGCTGTATCGGATACAACTGATGTGGAACCCAAACGTTCGTATCCTTTACGACCAGTCAAGTATCCAATCGCATCAGGGTCCATATTAACCACAAGACGCATTTGGCTACTCGGCATTAAAGAATCAGCAAGGACAGAACGATCTGCCATCCCTCTGTGCAATCCTCTGATAACAATT
>Ga0214472_10003882_pt1 | contig 15779 bp, 16 predicted proteins | sample RVTome_6_FD_207662 | JGI IMG/M metagenome (GOLD analysis project Ga0214472, IMG submission 207662) | Soil microbial communities from uranium-contaminated site in the Upper Colorado River Basin, Wyoming, United States - RVT140D175 | ecosystem: Environmental > Terrestrial > Soil > Contaminated >...
AGCTACACACCCCAAGCTTTAACTAACACTTTTTTATAATTGTTTTCATTTAGTTAAGTTGTACTCCAGATATAGCTCAAGGACCGGATAAAACCCTATAAACGGTTCAAAACACTGGATGGATGGCAGGCACAGGCTTAGCATTAGACAGACACTACCGATAGAGGTGCATAATCGATACCTTACTCTCAGGACACTGGCATCATTTACCAGAGAATGAAGTTGTATTATTACTGGAGTCAGACACCAGCAAAGGCCTCGATGTATTTGAGGTGCCACGCCGACAGGCTCTTTTTGGCCAAAATCTGCTCACCCAGAAAAAAAGCAGACATCCGCTGGTGCTATTTTTGCTGCAGTTTCATCAGCCACTGGTATATATCCTGCTGGTTGCAGCAGCGATCACTTTCGTCCTGCAAGAGTGGATCGATAGCGGCGTGATCTTCGCTGTGGTACTGGTCAATGCTGTGATTGGTTATATTCAGGAAGCCAAAGCTTTAAAGGCCATTGCCGCACTTGCGCGCAGTATGGAGGGTGTGGCAACAGTCGTGCGCGCAGGCACAAAAACAAACATTGCCGCTTCCCAGCTCGTACCGGGGGACATTGTCCTGCTCCAGTCAGGTGATAAAGTGCCCGCCGATCTGCGTTTATTGCGCAGTCGTGAACTACAGATCGATGAATCAGCGCTGACCGGTGAATCGCTACCAGTACAGAAACACACAGATCAGCTCGAGCAAAAAACAGTACTCGCTGATCGCGTGAATATGGCGTTTTCCTCCAGCCTGGTGACCTATGGTACGGGATCAGGCATTGTTGTCGCTACCGGTGACGACACTGAAATCGGACAAATCAATACCCTCATTGCCGGTGTAGATACACTGGCGACCCCGCTGACAAAAAAAATCACACACTTCAGTGGTATCTTGCTCTGGGTCATTTTGATTCTGGCTGGCCTGACTATGCTGGCCGGCTGGTTACACGGTGAACCACTACTCGAGACATTTATGGCAGCGGTTGCACTCGCTGTCGGCGCCATACCTGAAGGTTTACCCGCCGCAATGAGCATCATGCTGGCGATTGGCGTGAGCAAGATGGCGCAACGTCACGCTATCATCCGCAGGATGCCCGCGGTAGAAACCCTGGGCAGCACCACGGTGATCTGTTCTGATAAGACAGGTACCCTGACGCAAAATCAGATGACGGTAGCGGAAATCTGTAGCGGAGACAGCTGCTATGAATTGTCCGGTGTGGGCTATGCACCGCAGGGCGATATACGTCTTGACGGTACAATAATTGATAATGCGGCGCACCCAGCACTGGCAGAATGTTTAACAGCGGGCTTGTTGTGCAACAGCTCCCGCTTACTCAACAATACGGAACAATGGAGTGTCGAAGGTGATCCCACCGAAGCCGCCCTGATCACTGCTGCAGCCAAGATGGGTCTTGTCCGCGAAACGCTGGTACACACCTGTCCTTTGCTGGACACGCTCGCGTTCGAATCACAGCACCAGTACATGGCGACATTGCACAGCACTGAGTCGGGATCTGTGATTTATCTCAAAGGCTCTGTCGAAAGCGTGTTAGCACGCTGTAACAGTCTCTACAGTGTAAAGTCAGAAGCCACGCAGCTCGATCAGACTCGGATTCATCAGGAAGTAGCAGAAATGGCATCGCGAGGACTGCGTGTACTCGCCTTTGCCCGCAAAGTCATTAACACGCCACAGCAGTCGGTAACGCACGCTGATGTCGCTGAGGGCTTAAGTTTTTTAGGCCTGCAGGCGATGCTGGATCCGCCACGGCCGGAAGCAATCACTGCTGTCGCTGCCTGTCATAAAGCCGGTATCCAGGTGAAGATGATCACCGGCGACCATGTCGCAACCGCAGCGGCGATTGCGCAGCAGATAGGACTGAAAAACACAGGCGGCGCTGAGCACTACGCAGTGAGTGGTCAGGCACTGTCACAACTCAGCGACCAGGAGCTGGTGACTGTCGCACAGCGCTCAGCAGTATTCGCCCGAGTCACCCCTGAACAAAAACTACGCCTGGTGCAGGCATTACAGTCAATCGGCCATGTGGTGGCAATGACGGGTGACGGCGTCAACGATGCCCCTGCACTTAAGCAGGCTGATATCGGTATTGCCATGGGTGTCGGTGGCACGGAAGTCGCTAAAGAAGCTGCCGACATGGTGCTCACTGATGACAACTTCTCCACTATCGAGGCTGCAGTGGAAGAAGGCCGGGCAGTGTTCGATAATCTTGTTAAATTCATCACCTGGACCCTGCCGACAAACATCGGCGAAGGTCTGGTAATTCTGGTCGCGGTATTCGCCGGCATCGCCCTCCCCATTACGCCTGTTCAAATACTATGGATCAATATGACAACCGCGGTATTGCTCGGCCTGATGCTGGCATTCGAAGGCAAGGAGCCTGGAATCATGAGCCGTGCGCCACGTCGTCCGGAAACACCCGTGCTCACGCCGGAGATCGGCTTTCGTATTGGCCTTGTTAGCCTGATGTTATTGCTTAGTTCTTTTGGCCTGTTCGAGTGGGCACTGGCGCAGGGAAAAAATATCGAAACCGCACGAACAATTGCGGTCAATATGTTCGTATTTGGAGAATTATTCTATCTGTTTAACTGTCGGTCACTGCGTTACTCAATGTTCAGGCTGGGTGTGTTTTCTAACCACTGGCTGGTTGTGGGTGTTATCACAATGACCATACTACAGATAGCGTTCACCTACTCCCCGACGATGAATCTATTGTTTGGCAGTGCGCCAATGGAAATGATCGAATGGACGCTGGTATTGAGTGGTGGCCTGATGATCTACACGGTGGTGGGTATCGAGAAGTGGTTACGTCATCGCATTGCCAGAGACTGACAGATACGAGCTTACGAGCTGTCCTGACTCTACCGGGCCAGTCTTCTGGGTTGCTGAGTAATAAGCGCAGTCTCCACTACCTGGCGGAGCCTTTCGCGACAAGCGAGAGACTTGCAGCTTTTTGCGTGTTTGCAACACAGCTTGAGCTCACGGATATTGTCATCGTCCATATCCAGCATTGATACCAGAGCGATTTCTTCTTTTTCACGATCGGTCCTGGCACACTGCATCAGATCTATTGTGTCGTGGCCTTCAACGAAGCGTTTGATGGCGAAACTGGCGATGTGGTCGAAATTATAATTTACCAGACATTTGGGATTAGGACAGTTCATAACCTTGTACCCCGGAAATAACTAAAACCTTTTTATGTTCATTCATTTATAACTAAGGTGTACTCTATATTTAGCCTGTTTACAGGAAAAGACCCTGCAGGCGGGCAAAATAAGTGAATGAATGGCCACAACTGTGAAGCAGGTCAAATGGTGAATACCGCCCACCGATCAGTACACGCGATGAAGAATAAGCGTAAATGTTGCATGATCGTCTCCTTAATAGTTATTCGCGCCCAGGGCCTCGCATATCGACCAGCGAGCAACTGGTCTTGCGGGACGCCAGGCATTCCGCGCTGGCGGGCGCATGTTTGAAAGAACAGTGCAGGGATTGCAGCAGGGCCCAGTCTTCTTCGGAATAGGCATGCCTGGGAAGGTTGGGCGGATAGTACACGCAACCCTGGCACAGTTCCGGGGGCTCAGTTTTTACTGACATAATAATGGTACACCTTGCCGTCTTCGCGGCTGTCGAGCAGCTTGTTTCCGGTACGCTGGCACCACGAAGGGATGTCGTTGCGGGTGCCGGGATCGGTGGCGATGATCTCCAGAACGTCACCGCTCGACAGGGACTTGATGGCTTTGTTGGTCTCCACCATCGGCATCGGGCAGCACTTGCCCGAGGTATCGAGCGTGCTGGTTACTTTCAGATTATTCATGTGGCTGTCCTCAGAAATACTGGTAGTGGTCTGCGGGGGCGGCTTTTTCATTCAGAAACCAGGAGGCGCCAATGATCCCTTCAGCCTCCGGAATGAGGTTGTCCTCATTGACTTCGAAGATCGCCGCGGCAAGGCTGCAGGCGTATAGATTGACGTTGCCGGTGGCCTTGAGTGCCTTGATGATGTCGTAGATCTCGACAGGCAGGCCGGCTTTCGCGACCTGTTCCCTGACCCAGCCGTCCTGATCGGCGTGATCGCCCTGGATTTTCATTGCCCCGGCGCCCGCTTCGGTGAGCGCACGCACGGCCCAGTTCACGAACAGCATGTTGACCTCAACGCCCTCGGAAGCCTGCAGATAGGCAAAGGCGAGGGGGGTGAGGATTTTGTCATAGGAGTCATCCCGGACAACGATGGCCATGGATTTCATAGTAAACATCTCCTAGAACGAATAATCGTTCTAATATGTGGTGAAAAAAAAAGCCGGCGCTATTTGGCGACCGACCGCCAGGCACACTGCCAGACCTCATCGAGATAGGCCGGCAGTGGTTTTTCCAGAATGCCGTCGAGACGGAGATTGATCATACGCAAGGCACCACCAAACACAGCGGCCGATGCAACCCATTCATCCATTGGCGCCAGCACCCCTGAATCGATGCCTTGCTTGACCATGCTGCGCATTTGTTCGAAGGGTTTGGAGGAGCAGATCGGCGCTTCGTCAGGCATGAACTCGCGATGCTTTGCATAAAGCATAAAGGCCATTATCTCGGGCTCTGCCTCTGTCATTTGGAACAGTTGTTCGATAACCGCACGGCATCGATCATGAGGCGTCTTATACTGTTTCTGGATATTGTCCATGACTGTTCCCATGCGCACGACAAGACCGTCATACAAAGCTTTGGCTATTCCCTCCTTGTCCTCGAAATGGTGGTAGATGGAACCGGTACTCACGCCGGAAGCGCGCACAATATCCTGGACCGAGGTATTGAAATAGCCCTTCTCCGTGAACAGGTGCAGGGCAGAAACCAGGATCTGGTCTCCTCTAGAAGAGTCGGGGTTGTTGGATGGGTTGCTGACAGGCATGGCTCAATACTAGAACGAGTGTTCGTTCTAGTCAAGTCCAAATTACCAGGGTATGCGGTCGTGGCAAGATGCCGAAACTGAGACTGATGCATGTGCAGTGAGCTGCTTGCGTTGGGTAAGCTTCCAAATATTAACCGGTTAAATTACGAATTCACCATAAGCCATTGAAAATGAAGAAAACAATAGTAATATTTTTGTTTTATTCGGGCTTCCATGCCCTCATTAAAGCAGATGATGAAACCGTTGTCAGCGCCTGGATATTCAGGGTCGTCGTGTCACAGCCAACAGTGGCACTGAGATCAATCAGAATACAGACAGCCGTATTTTTTGCGCTCAGCCGCCATCCTGTTCCGTATTCATAGCCTGCGTTTGTTGCTTCTGCACCTGTTTATACAAAGCATCGAATCGCGCCACAGTGAAACCATTCATGCGCTTGCCGCCAAGCAGAATGATCGGCACGCTACGGCCCTTGAGCAATTTGAAATCGGTTCTGCCGATGCGGCTTTTTTCCACATCGTAGGAAACGTAGGCAATATTGTTATCGCGGAAATATTTTTTCGCCTGCTTGCAGATACCACACCAGGCTGTAGTGTAAATAACCACCTTATCCTTGCGGCCCAGACGCTCGACCAGAGGAGTAACTTCGACAGCAGTATAGGTGTTGATCTTGAGGACAAGCGTTTCGGTTTTTTTACCAGCGGGCGGCTTATCAGTAAAATGCGCGATACCGTGCTCATCGGTCCATTTATAGATTTCTGCTGTGCTCGGGATAGTCATGCAGAGCAAAGGGATTGCAACAAGCAGTATGAAGATTCCCCTGTTCATAATAGTGGCACAGCCTCGCCAAAGTGAACCTGACGACAATTTATCACAGTCTGCAGTATATTTCTGCATGCTGCTTTTTTGCCGGACGATTCCAGAACTACCAGTCCTGCCGGCTCAGGGCGTCAGTTTTAAGCTGTCGATCTTATCTTCAACGCCGACCAGCCTGTGCGCGTAATTTTTGTGGAACCATTTTATGGCGAATGGCGGGATCACGGTAGTCAGTACAATAACAATGACCAGGCTGGCGTGGATCTCATTATTCAAAATCCCGCTCAGCCGACCCAGCTCGGCGAAGATCAGGCCGACTTCGCCTCTGGGGATCATCGACATGCCTATCATCAATCGCGTTGACCAGCTTTCACGAATGAAGAGCGCGCCCAGCAGCTTTCCGGCGACCGCAGACACCAGCAACACCAGAGAAAAGATCCAGACATGGGGCGATGTCCAGTCAATTTCTCGAAAATTAATAGACAAGCCAACGACGACAAAAAATATCGGCGTAAACAGACTGATAATCGGCTGCATCTGGTATTCGATTGATTTTGTAAAACTGTCGTCCATATGCAGAGTCAATCCCAGAGGCAGGAAGAAACGGCGCGACAGTGCCAGGCCTGCGGCAAAACCACCCAGCAGCTCCGGCGCACCTACCAGGTGTGCCAGCCATGCGAAAAACAGTACCAGCGAAACAATGGCGGTAGGCAGCAGGCCGGGCACTTCACTGGCGGCATCGAAACGTTTGATAATGACCGAGATAAGTTTTGCCAGCATCGGCGCCAGAATAAAAAATGTGCTGACAAAAATTAAAACTTTTCCCGAATGAGCCAGGTTGATTTCGCCAGCGGTGGAAAACTCGTATAGCACTGCCAGCAACATCACGCCAAGCACGTCATCGAGCACCGCCGCACCCAGAACAATCTGGCCTTCATAAGAATGGCTGTACTGTAGTTCGGTGAGCACCCGCACGGTAATGCCAATACTGGTCGCAGTTAGCGTGCCACCAATGAAGAGTGATTCGAGCAATGACAGATCAAACATCCAGTATGCGATGAAAAACCCAAATAACATCGGCGCTGCAAAACCAACAAAGGCGACCAGGGTAGATTTGATACCGGTATAAAGCAGGCGTTTGATATCAGTGCTAATACCGACTTCGAACAGCAGAAGTATAATGCCAATTTCGGCCAGCAGCTTGAGCGACTCTACCGGCTCCACCCAGCCAAAGATACTGGGGCCGATAACGATACCGGCAAATAGCTCGCCGATAACTGATGGCGCTTTCAGGCGAACCGCGATTTCTGCAAATAGTCGTGCAGATAGCAGAATGATTAACAGGTATAGAATAAAGGTGTAGGCTTGCATCTGTGTTTCTCAGTTCTTTAAACGATTACCTGCAGTAACTCAGAGCTGATCTGAAAAACTATACATTAGTCGCAAAGGACGCAAAAATCACAAAGTGTTCACTGTGTATGTTTTATATTCGCGAACTTTGCGTCCTTTGCGGCAAATACTAGCATTTCAGTGTATCAACAAATCCTCGGCAATGGATCATCTTCGAGCTCTTCGAGAATTCGTTCGCCTCCGATAGGTGTTTGCAGAATAACCTGGCGCTGTTCGCTGTCGATCCATCCTATCACCGAAGACTCTGCACCCTGCCCACTTGACTGCCATGATTTAACCAGCGCTTCCGCCTGCGCAGAATCTATCACGGCGACGACACGGCCCTCGCAGGCCAGATACATTGGATCATAGCCCAGCATTTCGCACACCGATATCACCGCATCGCGAATTGGGATGGCGCTCTGTTGCAGAATGACCCCGGCGTTTGTTGCACGGGAAATTTCTGTGCACACTGTCGCCAGGCCACCGCGCGTCGGGTCGCGCATGAAGCGCAGACCTGCAAACTGCATTGCAGTTTGCGTCAGCGCGAGCACACTCGCTGCATCTGAACGAATATCACCGCGCAATCCAAATGCTTCGCGCGCCAGCATCACCGCCGTACCGTGATCTCCTACTGGGCCACTGACCACGAGCGCATCGCCGTGCTGAATATTTTTCATATCCATAGCTCTGCCCGTGCGTATTCCGATACCCGTGGTCGCCAGATACAGGCCGCCGCCTTCACCTCGGGGTAGCACCTTGGTATCACCTGCGACCACTTTGACACCGATGGCTTTCGCTGCTGCAGCCAGGCTTGCGATCAAACGGTCCAGCACTTCCATTTCCATGCCTTCCTCGATAAACGCATTCAGGCTGAGATATTTTGGCACCGCACCCGCTACCGCAAGATCATTAGTGGTGCCGTGCACCGCCAGAGAACCGATATCACCACCGGGAAATTCCAGCGGCTGCACGGTAAAACCATCGGTAGTGAACACGACCTCACCTTCTTCGAGTATCAGAGGCACCGCATCGGCGTGTACATCGAGCGCGTCGTTGGCCAGATGACGGGCAAACACGCCCTCGATGAGTTCGCGCATATAACGGCCACCATTACCGTGCGCCAGGGAAACATGACTGTCGAGGACCGCTTTTTTATCCATCAGAATTTCTCACAGGCGGTGCACAGGTATGTTCGATGATCTGGCCGAAACTGATGCCGGCATCATTGAGCGGTATGATCTCCGGCATGAATACGCGGAAATCATTTTTCCTGAGCAATCCAGACACCTGCTCGCTCAGCAAGCTGTTCTGAAACACACCACCGGACAAACCGACCACACTGACACCACTGGTTTTACGCAGAGCTTGCGCCTGTGCGAGCAGGCTGGCCGCCATGGAACTGTGGAAACAACCTGCACGCTGCGCGACTGATATGTTTTTGTCCTGCAACATCGTGAGTAAGGGCTGCCAGTCAGCGACATAGCAGCCGTTTTGCCTGGTCATTTTTAATATTACTGGTGGCACCTGTTTGTCGGCTATCGCTTCGAGTTGCATCGGGCCCTGGCCTTCAAAGCTGGCTTCGCTACATATGCCAGTCAGTGCAGCCGCAGCATCGAACAATCGACCTGCCGCAGTTGTCAGCGGTGCATTTTTTCCCTGCTGCCAGAACGCATACAGCAACTCAGACTGCGCCTGCGGCAAGCTGCATTGCATATCGCTTTCCCAGCACAGGGCTGCTGCACTGCGCCAGGGTTCTCTGCCAGCACGTTCGCCACCGGGTAATTTGAACGCTCTGAAGTGCGCCACGCGTTGCCACTCGCCCGGCCTGCCGAGCAGTGCATCGCCGCCCCATAAAGTGTTATCGGGACCGAGGCCAACACCGTCCCAGGTGAACACCAGCATGGGTTCGAGGTCATTGATTGCGGCGCGCGCTTCGTGCCACGCCACGGCGGCATGCGCATGATGATGAAACACAGAATGAACCGGCAGATTCTGTTGTTGCGCCCAGCGCGTTGCGCTGTAACCAGGATGCGCATCACAGACAATATGTTCGGCCTTTACCTGATAAATGGCCTGCAGGTCTGCGATACAGTTCTCGAATGTCAGCAGGCTGCGTTTAGTGTTCATCTCACCGATGTGCGGCGAGATCACAACGCGGTTGTCCCAGCCGAGCGCAATCGTGTTTTTCATATGACAACCAACAGCGAGCACGGGCGCGGACAGTTTAAATGGCAATTCGATTTCCAGCGGTGCAATCCCTCTGCCCAGGCGCAATGGTCGCGGTCGCTTATCGATAATACGAAAAACCGAATCATCTGCCGGGCGAACGATGTCGCGATCATGATGCAGATAAGCCTGGGCAAGGTGTGACAAACGCTGTTCAACTTCAGCTCTCGCAGTGAGCACAGGTTCGCCACTGATATTGGCCGAAGTCGCCACCAGTGGCGCAGAAAAGTCGTTTAGTAATAAAGCGTGCAACGGACTGTACGGCAGGATGATACCCAGCGTGTCCACACCAGGCGCGATATGTGGCGAAAGTGGCTCGGTGCCGTTCTGCACAGTTGTTTTTCTCGCCAGCACGACAGGTCGCGCAGCAGATTGCAGCAGCTCGGCTTCGCTGGCCGATAATTCGACATGACTATTTATTTCGCCATTGTCTAGCGCAGTTTCAGGAAACATAACCGCCAGTGGTTTATCCGGCCTGGGTTTCAAACGCCGCAGGCGCAGAACCGAAGCATCATTGCGCGCATCGCAAACCAGGTGATAACCACCGACGCCTTTGATAGCGATGATTTTTCCCTGGCGTAAACCAGCGACACAGGCCTGCAATGACGTTTCATTGCCAGTGATCTCGGTGCCGTCTTTATCTTTGTAGCTCAGTGCAGGCCCGCATACTTCACAGGCGACCGGTTCTGCATGATAGCGCCGGTCCGATGGATCTGAATATTGCGCGGCACAGTCAGCACACAGTTCGAACTGCACCATGCTGGTGTTCGCCCGATCGTAAGGCAAGGACTCGATCAGGGTATAACGCGGACCACACTGGGTGCAGTTGATAAACGGATAACGATAACGCCGATCAGTCGGATTATTCAGCTCAGCTTCGCAGTCTGCGCAGAGACAAAGATCGACCGGCAGGTGAATATCAGCATCAAGCTCGACATGGCTATCCAGAATTCTGAAGGTTTCTGTCTCGACCAGCGTTGAACTAATGATGCTTTCGATACGCGGTTTTGAGATCGCTGGCGCCCGAGTGATCAGATCAGATTCAAATTGATCGAGCTGGTCGATCGAACCCTGCACATGGATCTCGACACGACCTGACGTGTTGCGCACCCAGCCAGCCAGTCCATGCTGTTGTGCGTGGTGGTATATATAGGGACGAAAACCGACGCCCTGCACCTGCCCACTCAGTATGATATGGCGCGCCTGTCGCTCCAATACATTTGTCGGCCGCAGCAGCGCATCAGGCAATGGTTCTCTCCGTTGCCATTTGCTGTTCAGCGGTGTTCATGTTCTGCCGCATACCACTCGCCCACCAGATGCGACAGGCGCCTTCGTCCGACACCATGCAGGGGCCGATCGGATTTCTCGGTACACAGGCAGTGCCGTACAACCTGCACTGGTTGGGATAAATTTTCCCCAGCACCACACTGGCACAGTCACAGCCCGGTGGCATTTCACCCGCGCGTTTGCGCGCATCGTCAGCATAACTGGGGAAATGTTTGCGCGCATCGTGCTGTGCATATTCGCTGCGGATGGTGTAACCAGAATCAGGGATCACACCGACACCGCGCCAGTTCGCGTCAGCCACGGTCAAAGCTTTGCTCATCTGCGCCTGCGCCGAACGGTTGCCGCCAGCACGCACCAGTTCCGGGTAACAGTTATCGAGAAAATAACGCTGTTCGATCAGCTGGCGCAGGGTCGAATACATCGCAGCGAGCAGACTTACTGCAGTAAAACCTGCGACCGCTGCCGGTATATTGTGTTTGTCGACCACGAACTGCCATTCCTCCGGCCCCATGATGGTCGACACATGACCCGGCGCGACCAGCGCATCGAATCCCGCTTCGCCTGATTCGAGCAGCATCGCCACCGCTGGCCAGGTGAGACGGCCCGAGAGCAATAGCGAAAGATTATCGGGCACACCTTCGACCAGCATGGCGGCGACCGGTGCAGTCGTAGTTTCAAAACCAGCGGCAAAAAATACCACCGCTTTCCCGGGATTTGCTTTGGCAATGCTGACCGCTTCTGTGGGTGAAGCAATCGGGCGCACATCGGCACCCTGGGCGCGCGCCTGCTCCAGGGTGCGCGCCTGGGTTTTTTTCACATTGACAGGAACCCGCAACATATCGCCGAAAGCGACCAGAATAATATCTTCATTGAGCGCGAGCTGTATCGCCTCGTAAATATCTTCTTCCGGACAGATGCACACCGGGCAGCCCGGCCCGGGGATGAGTTCGATTTTGTCAGGCAGCGCGCTGCGCAAACCAGCCATGCTGATCGAGCGTTCATGACCACCACAGACATTCATTATTTTAACTGTGCGGGTAATCGGCAATTCACGTATCCGATCCAGCCAGTCGCGTGCAGACAAGGGCATACTATTTCACCTCGGCATGATGAAAGTGCAGCTGACCAAAATCTAAATGCTGATCATGTTTATGCGTATGCGCCTGCAGATGATCGTGTCGCTGAGATTGTATTGACAGTTTGTTTTCTTCGATCTGTTTATCCAGCCAGTCCAGCCAGTCAGCCATGCCCGCGCCTGATTTCGCAGACACATGCAGCACGGGTGCCGCGCTGGCAAGATTGCGCAAATACTGTTCTGCTTTCTCGGGTTTGAAATCGTCCAGCACCGGCAAAAGGTCAGTTTTACTCAGCATCACCATGTCGGCACAACGGAACATAACAGGATATTTCGCCGGTTTGTCGTCGCCTTCGGGTACGGACAGCAGGGTCACATTCAAATGCTGGCCAAGATCAAAACTCGCAGGACACACCAGATTACCGACGTTTTCGATAAACACCACATCCAGTTGTGACAGGTCGAGCTGGTGCAGAGCCTGATGGATCATATGGGCATCAAGATGGCAGGCGCTTCCCGTCGTAATCTGGATCGCCTGGATGCCGTGTTTGCGAATGCGCTCGGCATCGTTCTCGGTTTCGAGATCACCTTCGATCACCGCGATCCTGAGTTTTTTGTCGAGTCGCTGGATGGTCGCTTCGAGCAAGGCAGTCTTGCCCGCACCCGGCGAAGACATCAGATTAATCGCCAGCACACTATGGTCATTGAAGTGCTGACGATTATGCTGCGCGGTATGATCGTTCTCCTGCAACAGATTGTGCAGCACGCTCACCGCTTCGCGACCGCTTTCGGTTTTCTCCAGTCTACCACCCACTGAAATCAGATGTTCATTGCCATGCGTTATATTGCAACCACAGGTATCACACATCAGTCTCTCCCGTTTCTGTATTTAATGCAGCGCATCTGCTTGCTGTGTTTTTACTTTATCGAGTTCGACGCTGACCAGCAGCAACTCATCACCACTGACCAGCTCGGTGCGCCAGTCGCCGCAGTGCGAGCAGAGCAGACTATTTGCCGTAGCATCTGATTCTTCACCACAGGAGGTACAGCGCACTTTTATCGGCGTAACGCGTATCAGTAGTTCGGCGCCCTCTGCAAGGCTACCGGCAACAGCGACCGGATAAGCGTGCTTCAATAAAGACTCCTCAACGCCGGAGAGCGGCCCCATACCCAAAGTGATTGAGACGACCTTGCGCGCCTGATGTTCCCGCGCAATGGCTTCCACCTGCGCCAGCATCGCCTGACAGATCGCCAGCTCGTGCATTAGTCCGCCGCCAGCATCTGGTCGTACAGCTCCCAGGCAGTGCGCGCTTCCTGCGGTGTGATTTTCTGTATCGCATAACCCACGTGCACTACGACAAAATCATCGACCGCCAGCTGGTCATCCTGCATCATGAACAAGCTAACATCACGTTCGACGCCTTTAGCCTCACATTTCGCCGTGTAGCCGTCAATACTCTGAATCCGCATCGGTATACCCAGGCACATGGCCAACCCCCCTTGAATAGTTATCTCAATCAGCAGAGAATTACCAATCCGTCATTTAATATTAAATTCTGATCAGGCGATTGACCTGTATCAACCAACACCTGCGCCATTATTGCTACAAAGTCAGTGAAATGAAAGGGGTGGAATATGAAGTCTCAGGAAACCTTGATACTCGGAATTGGTAATACCCTGCTCGGCGACGAAGGCGCCGGTATCCATGCGCTCGAGCTGCTCAGATCAGAATACCCTAATATTCCCGGTGTCAGCTATGTCGATGGCGGCACACTGAGCTTCAGCCTGGCCTGCTACATCGAAGACTGCGACCGGCTGATCGTGCTCGACGCCGCCGAACTCCAGTCCCCCCCTGGAACGTTGAGAACCATGATCGGTGAGGCGATGGACGTTTTTCTCGGCGCCGCGAAACGCAGCCCGCACGAAGTCGGCCTGCTCGACCTGTTCGATATCGCCCGGCTCACTGGCACCCTGCCGGAAAAACGCGCCCTGATCGGCATCCAGCCGGGCTATATGGGCTGGAGCATGACACCATCCAATGAAGTCGCCGCAGCGCTGGATACTGCTGTCAGCTCGGTGCTGGGCATACTCCAGATCTGGGACACGCTTGACCAGGCGGGCGTTCGTCCATGGCCAACGCCTGCCCGGAAGCTGACTCTCCCGAGACCCACCATCGCGCGCAATAAATCCATGATCTCCCTCGGGAGAAAGGTATGAGCCTGGGCAGTAACGATCACGCCCCCTCACTATTCAATATTCAAATCGGCGACGATCTGACCTGGAATGTGCAACCCCTGCTGCACGAAATAAAACACGCACTCGCTGAACTAATTCAATCGGGCAAATCCCACATTATCGATTTACGCAGCATTCCGCTGGCACCGGGTGAAGAGGAAAAAATCATCCATGCCCTCGGTACCGGCGAAGTGCAGGCACAGTTAAACGCCATGGGGCCGAGCGAAATCATCGAAACACAGTACGCCGGTGTCTGGCTGGTGACGCACAAAAATGATGAAAATGAAATCGTCAGTCGTTTTATAGAAATCACGCGCCTGCCGGATATTTTATCTTCACAGGCCGAAGACATGAACGATGCTTATGCACGCTTATCAGAAGAACTGAGCGAAAACTAAAAAAAACGACGAACTATCAGTTTATTATCTCTGGGGACGCATACATGACAGCTGATTCTGATGAAAAAAACATGACGCTGGGCGAAGTCTTACGCAGTCGCCACATTTCGCGCCGTAGTTTTCTGAAATTTTGTGCCGCAACTGCCTCGATGATGGCATTGCCGCCCGCGATGATCCCGACCATTGCCAATGCCCTGGAAAAAGCCAGAAAACCTTCTGTCATCTGGTTGTCATTTCAGGAATGCACCGGCTGCACCGAATCACTCACCCGGGCACACTCGACCACCATCGAAAGCCTGATTTTCGATTCCATCTCGCTGGATTATCACCACACTCTGATGGCCGCTTCCGGTGAGGCGGCCGAAGCCGCGCGCCTGGCAGCGATGAATGAAAACTGGGGGAAATATCTTCTGGTCGTGGATGGTTCCATCCCCACTGGCAATCCTGGCTATTCCACCATCGCCGGTATCAGCAATCTCGATATGTTTTTGCAGACCGCGGCCGGCGCGGCCGCGATCATTTCGGTAGGCACCTGCGCCGCCTTTGGTGGCATCCCGCACGCAAAACCAAATCCCACCGGCGCTTATTCGGTGTATGACGTGATCAAACAATATGGCGGCTCCGAGCTGGACGGCATTACTTCAGCCACCCTGAAAAAAACCGGCGCAGGCTCGGTCGCCAGCAAACCCCTTATCAGCGTGCCCGGCTGTCCGCCCATTCCGGTGGTGATCACTGGCGTACTCACACACTTTCTCACTTTTGGTGCTATTCCTGAACTCGACCACCTCGGCCGCCCACTGGCGTTTTATGGACAAAGCATTCACGACCGCTGTTACCGTCGGCCGTTTTATGACAAGGGTCTGTTCGCCGAAACCTTCGATGATGAAGGCGCGAAAAAAGGCTGGTGTCTGTACAAGCTCGGCTGCAAAGGGCCGACCACGTATAACGCCTGCGCGACTACCAAGTGGAACAACGGCACCAGCTTTCCGATTGAATCCGGCCATCCCTGCCTGGGCTGTTCCGAACCCGATTTCTGGGACGGCGGCGGCTTCTATAAAGCGCTGTCGATGCCCACTGCGAACATCGGCGAGGCAGCCGTCTATGCTGCTGCGGGTGCAGCCGCTGTCGGTGTCGCCGTGGGCGTCATTAATCAGGCGAAGAAAAAAGCCAGTACGGCCAGACATAGCAAGACTACGATAGACGATCTTGAAAAATAACCAGCACTGTTTTCAGCGAGGTTAGAACAAAATGAATGAAATCGAACTGCTCGACTGGGTTCGCGGGCCGGGGTTTCAGATCGCCAGCATCATCTTTGTCGCAGGCGTTATCATCAGGCTCGCAGAAATCCTGTTACTGGGGCGAAAAACCAGTTTCGCCGAAGCCAGGGGCTCGGCCATGCTCGGTGGGCTCAG
>Ga0214472_10003883_pt1 | contig 15778 bp, 9 predicted proteins | sample RVTome_6_FD_207662 | JGI IMG/M metagenome (GOLD analysis project Ga0214472, IMG submission 207662) | Soil microbial communities from uranium-contaminated site in the Upper Colorado River Basin, Wyoming, United States - RVT140D175 | ecosystem: Environmental > Terrestrial > Soil > Contaminated >...
CCGGCGCCGCGATCGACGCGGCCTGCGGCTTGTCCTCGGCGCGGTAGATACGGATTTCGGCGCGCTCGATGAACGCGCCGTAGTTCCAGGTGGCGAGAAATTCGATCGGGTCCCCGGGAACGAAGGTTCGGCGCGCCGCAACCGTGGAAACATTCAATTGCCTTGCGTCGTCGAGGCCGTCGAAGCGGACATCGATATCGACCTGTTCGAGCGGATTGCCGTCCGGCCCGTATACCGGCTCGTCGTCGAAGGTGATGCGGATGCCGGCCGGCCGCTCGTCGGCGTCGGAAGCGTGTTCCTCGGCGGCGAGCAATTCCTGGAGCTGGTCGGCACAGGCGCGCGCGCCACCGCAGTCCGGCCCGGCAAAAGCCGGAAACGGAACCAACGCTGCCAAACATGCCAGAACCTTGGAAAATCTGCGCGCGCGACGCGCGCAGCGATCCCCGGCCCCCCACGGGAAAAGGATTACCATCCCCTGAAGATCGGCCGGGAACTCTTTTTTTATGGTTAATGACGGGTGAACTCGCCCGTATTTTCAGGCGGTTACCGCAATTGTTCGCGCTCCGTATCGATTTGCAGCGGATACGGTCTTGATTTGGCCCGCCAGGCCTGGTCGATCAGGGTCCGAACGACGCCAAGACGGGCTTCGGCAAGGGTCCTGTCGCCGCCGTCGCCGTAAGTGATTCGCAACAACGATTCCTCGGTCTCGAGCCTGCCGAGCAATGCCGCGATCGCACCGAGCGCCGGAACCGTCAATCGCGTCTCGCCGCCGGCAAACGATGATTCCGCGAGGTCGAGCCGGACGACCCGCAGCGGCGCGACGCCGAAGTTCAATTTCGCCGATTTGCCGCGAGTCAGGCGAATGACACGCGGATTTTCCGTCGTCACGCGCCATGCCTGCGGCAGGCTGCGTTCGTCGAGCTTGAGAATGAAGTTCGACCCGATATCGGCGGCCGGAATCATCGCGCAGGTGACATGGAACCGGCCCTGGTCGTCGGTCGTCACCAGCAACCCGCGCGCGGTCGCGACACGCACGGCGGGCACGCCCGGCTCGTGCTCCTGGAAATAGCCGTCGCGATTGCGGTCCTCGAACACACGGCCGATCACGTCGGCGCAGTCGAACACCGGTTCGATCGTGCGCCGTACGGTCGCCGTGGCGATATTGGAGATGGTCTCGCCCGAGGCCTGGTCGCGCGCATAAGCGTAGTTGACGAACTCGCTACCGGCCGCCGCAGCGCCGACCGAAAGTATCAGGCGCAGCGTTACTGTCTCGCCTGCATCAATCTCGGCTACCGTCCAGCTCAGTTCCCTGCCGGAAATTGTTGGCGACGTCGCCACACCGTCGATCGTTGCCGAGCCGGCAACATAGGAGAAGCCGGCCGGCATCTGATCGACCAGCACGGCGTTGTAGTAGTCGATCGTCAGCGGATTCTGGAACGTGATCGTGTACGGCACGCGGTCGCCGAGGCGCGCGGTGGACACGCCGGCCGTCTTGGCCACGACGATGCCGATATTCGAGCCTGTGGCGATCAGATCGACGCTGGAACTGGCCGAGACCGGGCCGACGGTGCTGCCATCGAGCGGTGAAGCACCTCTCGCCTGCGCGGTGTTGACATAGGCGCCGGTGACGACGCTCACCAGCAGCGTCAGGTCGAGATCAATTCGTTCGCCGGGTTGCAGCGTGCCGCCGGCGGTCAGCATTCCGGTGCTGCCGCTGCCGTCGAAGAACGGATCGGAAGTGGCGGCAAACCCGCCCGGCGCCGAGACGATCTGGCTGGAAACGATCTGGTAGTTTGCAGCGCCGAAGACGCCGGCAAGGTCGTCATTGACCTGGATGTCGTTGACCGGCTCGTCGCCGGTATTCGTCACGACAATGCGCCAGGTTAACAGCGAGCGGCCGTCCGCCTGGATCGCCGGACCCGCCGTAACCTGCTTGGAGATGCCGAGTTGTGGCGTGCCGCAGAACTGCAGCGGGACATTGTTGTTGAACACCTGCGGATCGCCGGCCTCGATCTCGAAATCGAGATGGAACGGATTGGCCGCCGCCGTGAAGATGGCGAGATAGCCGGTGGCGCCGAATTCGCCGGAGCCGAGCACGCCGGGATTTGCCGGCAACAGGCTGGTCACGTCGAGCGGCGGCCCGGGCAGGCGCGTGGCGCTCGCCTGCCCGCCCGGCGGCAGCGCGTAGCTCAGCCGATAGGTGCCGGCGGCATCGACGTGGAACTGGTATTGCCCGTCGCTGCCGTCGCGAACGATCGTGATATTGGCGTTGGTACCGATGCCGGTTTGCGCGCCGCCGAGGGTTAGGTTCTCTACCGTGATCAAGCCGCCGGTCAGGATCCGGCCGTCCGACTGACAGTAGAAATAGCCGGTCGGGTCATAGTCCTGCGAGTCCGGGATGCCGTCGCCATCGCGATCGCTCGTCGAGGATTCGGTTCCATCCGGCGAGCCGTCGCCGTCGCTGTCGCTGAAAGCGGTCACGGTCGGATTGATGTCGAGGGAATTGCCCGGGGTTACCGTCGGATCGTCGGAAGGCTGCGGCGGGCCGATCTGGTCGCTGGTGCCGAATGCCTGGTTGGAGACGGCGCCGGGCGCTCCCGGAAAGACGATCCGTGCCACGACGCGGATTTCGCCCGATTGTCCGGGAAGAAGCTGCACGTCGCCGGTCAGCAGTTGCGTGTTGCCGACGCCGTTGAAACCCGGATTGGGCCCGCCCGTGCCGGAGAACCCCAAAAGCGCGACCGCCGGCGTTCCGGTGACATTGCCGGGCGCGAATGCCGCCGCCAGGTCGTCGTCAACTCGCAGATTGGTCAGCGTGATGTTGCCGGTATTCGTTGCCGTCAGCACGTATTCGATTTCGTAGATCTGCGCGAATTGCTGCGTGGCCGCCGCGACGGTCTTGGTGAGCCCCAGGCTCGGCGCTGGACTGATCGCCACCGCCGCCGACGCCGTCTGGTCCGGCAATTGGTCGCTCGACACCGTCACCGTGTTGTCGAGGTCCCCGTCACCGCCGCCATTGGTATCGAGGTCGTTCTGGAGCAGCACATAGCTGCCGGAATAGGTCCAGGTCTCGCCGACGTCGATCTGCGAATCCGAATCCGTGTCGCCGGACTGGTATGCGAGCGCAACGAGCGGATCGGCAACGCCGATCCCGGTCAGGGTGACGTTGCCGGTGTTCTGGATCGTCACCGTGTAGGAAATCGTATCGCCCGCCGACAGGCCGGGCGTGCCGTCATCGTCGTTGAGCGTACCGGTCTTGGTGATCGTCATCGCCGGCGCCGCCGCCGCGACATTCACTGACTGGACGGCGACATTCGAACTGACCGGCCCATTGGTCGAATTGGCCGTCGCCGCCGCGCTGTTGACGATCGCGGCGGCCGCCGTCTGCACTTGCGCCAGCGCCAGCAACAGGGCGAGCGCCAGCCGCGCCGGCGAAGTCATTCGCCAGCGGGCCATGCCCGACCTGTTGTTTTTGCGGCGCCAGCCGATCATGGCGAACCTCCCATGCCCGGCGGCCAAAGCGCGAGTTGCGCCGGCCGCTGCGCGGGAGGGGCGATTGGTGGAGCGCACGCCAAGGCGCATGCCGTCCGGACCTGGCCGAAAGGCCGGGAACCGGAGACCGGCGCGTGCCGGCAGGCCCGTTCAGGCCATGCGCCTGGCATGGTCACACCGAAATCGCCCTGGGTTCGAACCGCTTACTGGTTGTCGAACTCCGTCTGATTCACGGTGTGGACATAGGTGAACTCGATCGTCGCACCTGCGGCCATCGTGTCGAACACGCCATCGGTATTGGAACCGTCGACCGAGCCGCCGAGCGGGCCATCGCTCACCAGCGTATCGGCGGTGATGCCGCCGACGCCGAGGGCGATCGTTGCACCTTCGTGATCGTCGTTGACCGCGACGTTGGTCAGCTGCACGTTGCCGGTGTTCACGACCGTGTAGGTATAGGTGATCGTGTCGCCGACTTCGGCGTCCGGATCGGAATTGCCGCCGCCCTTCGTCAGGACATAGGCCTTCGCAATCTGCAGCGCCGAATTGGCAGGAATCGTCGTCTGCGCCGTGCCGATATTGACCGTCTCCGTATAGGTGACGAACTGCGCGTCGACGCCGCTCGCCTGCGACGAGTTGGTCACGCCATTGGTGATGCCCGCCGCCCTCAGGATATCGAGCTGCGCCAGTGTATAGACCGCCTCGTAGGTCGCGGTGTCGCCTGGCGCCAGGTCGTCGGTGGCACTCGTCAGGGTGAATCCGCCGAGCGCGTTGACCGGCGCCGAGCCGTTGAACAGCGGTCCGGTGTCGATCGGAATGACGTTGTTCAAAGTCACGTTGCCGGTGTTCTGGACGGTATAGGTGAACGTGATCGTGTCGCCTGAGTCGACGATCGTGTTGTCGGCGCCGAGAGCCACGGTCGGGGCGCCGGCCGATTTCGATACGGTCAATTCCGGTGCCTTGGCGGCTACCGGCACGTTCTCGCCGTCCGGTGCCGACGTCGTGTCGTCCGCCGCCTGATAGGTGCCGACAGCCGTCGCCGTATTGTCGATGGTCGCATAGGCCGGGGCGACGAAGCCCAGGCTCGCAAACAGCGCAATCGCGGAAACGGAGAAGCGACCGAATACGTTATTGGTGACAAGGTTGTGCATGTTCGTGCCCCCGAGGCGAACAGAGTGGTTGTGGGTTTGGTGCAGTCGGTTTGCCGTTTGGTTTTCAGGTTTCATTTTTGTGTTCCGGTTCTTTTGCATTTCTGGATTCTTGGGTTCGACGTTCGCTCCGGCTTGGCCGGGACTTCGTCGCGTTCCGGGCGGTCGGTCGCCCGGCGGAAAATCATTCGGCGGATCGTTGAGGTGCTGGGAAAAACTCAAGATCGTGCGGTGCCGGTCCTCGAAGAAGGCGACGGCGCCTCCCAACAAGGGGCTTCGGCCCGGCCTGGCTAGCGATCCATGCGGAACGGCGATGCGCTTCGGATTGCATAAATCGGACATGAGGGAGTCTCCTTTGCTCATTGGTTGTCCACATCGGTTTGGGTCACGGTGTAGGTCGCCGTGAACGTGACGGAGTCGCCCGGTGCGATGACCGACCAGGCGGCGTTGTTGGCGACGGCGTCGGTGGAATCGCCGAACGGGGCGGCGTCGTTGCTCAGCGATTCATTGGCGATCGCCGACAGGCTACCGGCGCCGCCATGGGCGTCGTTGACGAAGATGTTGGCGAGCGTGACGTTGCCGGTATTGGTGACGACGTAGGTGTAGGTAACGACGTCGCCGACATCGGCGACGCCGGGCGCGCCGTTGTCGGTCGAGATGACGAAGCTCTTTGCGATCGAAAGCTCGTTGACGATGTTCAATGCGACCGCGGCGCTGCCATTGGCGCTGGCCGGTCCCGAGCCACCTGCGCCGGTTCCGCTCGCACTTGCGGTATTGTCGATGTCGCCGTCGCCGCCGCCGTTGGAATCGAGATCGGCCTGCGTCAGGTTGTAGGTGCCCGTGCAGGTTTCGCCCGCGCCCGGCGCCAGGCTCGCGATCGTGTCGGCGCCGCTGGTCGGGCAGATGAGCGAGACGAGGGTGTCGGTGACCGTAATGCCGGTGATCGTGGTGTTGCCGGTATTGGTGACCGTGACCGAATAGACGATTGCTTCGCCGACCGTGCCGACAGACGCCTTATCGGCTGTCTTGGTCACGGTCAGCGCCGGCGCCCGGTCTTCCAGGTCGACCGATTCGCTGTCGCTCGCCGGCGCCAACGTGCCGCCGCGCGGCGTGCCGGTTACCGTGGCGGTATTGTCCATCGCCGCGTTGGCCGGCACGGCGATCGCAAGCGAAAACAGCGCCAGGATCAGGGCAAGCAGGCGCGGCAATCGAGGTTGCAAAGCGCTTCGGCCGGCGTCACCGGCTTTGGACTTGGGCGCCTGAAATTCGGCAAGCCGAACCCGCCCCGGGTCACGCAGACGCGCAGAGCCGGCCGCAGGCGTTTGATGACGCCGCCTTACCCCCCCAGGTTCCAGGCGGAACTCCTTTCGAGCTCGCTGCTGGCTGGTAACGAATTGTTAATTGATTCTGCGGACTTGCGCGAACGGCAACAGGCAGCATTCGGCCAGATTTCCGCTCGGCTTTGTGTGCCAGAATGGCGCTTGGCGCGCAATGAGCGCCGTTCTCGCCGTGGTTTGCCTGCTACAGCGTATCGATGTCCGCCTGAGTGACCGTATAAGTACCTGTAAAAGTTACGCTATCGCCCGGCGCCAACGCACTCCAGATGCCATTGTTGGCGTCCGCGTCGCTGGAATCGGATAGCGGCGCGACGTCGTTGGAAAGCGTTTCGCCGGCAGGCGCCGGGGCCGGGCCGGAGCCGCCATGCGCCTCGGCGATGCTGACATTGTCGATGGTCACGTTGCCGGTATTGGTGACGACATATGTGTAGGTGATTGTTTCGCCGACGGCGACATTCGCCGTCTTGTCGGCGACCTTTGCGATCGAAAGCTGCGGCTCGGGAAACAGGTTCACGAACGTGCAGACGACATCTTCTCCGCCCGCGAGCACGACGCCGTCGAGGCCGTTGCCGTCCGCGCCGGTGCAGGTAATCGACACCAGCGAATAGCCGGCGCCGGTGCCCGCGCCATTAAATTCCATGAGATCGACGTTTCCTGCTGCGAGCGCCACCGACGTTACAGCCGGCGAGCCGCTCGCCCCCTGCGCAAACGTTCCGACCGAGTCCTGCATTTGCAGGACCCAATCGGCAACGGCCGAACCGCCGCCATCCAATGACTTGAGCAGCGTCAGGCGCGCCTGGCCGTTCGTGAAGGTGCAGGTGACATTCTGGCCCGCCGAAATTGTGACGCTTGGCGAGGCGACGGAGGTCGATCCACCGCCGCCCGTGCACGACAGATCGGACAGCGAATAGGGCGATGGGCCGCCCCATTCCGACAGGTCGTAAGTGCCCGCTGGGACAGCGACATTGGTGACCGCGCTGCTGCCGTGCGCTCCGTTGCCGTTCAGGCCTCCCTGGAACGAGATCGTCCAGTCCGTCGCCGCCGCGCTGCCGCCAAGCACAATCTTTTGCAGCGTGATGGTTGCGATCGCCGTATTGGTGATCGTGCAGGTGACGACCTCGCCATAGGTGAGTGTCACACCGTCGGAGGCATCGGTATCGAGGCCATCGCAGGCGATCGCGGTCTGCGCGTAGCCGATGGTTCCGCCAAATTCGGACAGCGTGTAAGTGCCAACCGGCATGGCAACATCGGTAACAGCGGCCGACCCGGTGGCGCCCTGGATGAATGTTGGACCGGATGCCTGCAGCGTCCAGGACGAAGCCGGCGTGTTCCCTCCAATGACCGATTTCGCCAGCGTCAGGCGCGGCAGCTTGCTGTTGGTGATCGTGCAGATGGCGCCGAAATTCGTTGAATTGAGATTCGCCGTGATCGTACGCGATGAATTGTTCACCGACACGTAGCTGGCCGCATTCCCGGCGGGATCGGTGCAAACAATCGATGCGGTCGAATCCCAACCTGCGACCGCCGCCTCGGTAATGGTCAGCGTGCGCGTTCCGCCGCTCGAATCCAGCGGTACTTTGACAATCTGGACGCCATCGTCTTGCAGTGAAAACGACGAAGGATTGGCCGAGGCGGCAGGATTGACGGATGTCGAGAACGAAAAGACCTGGGTCTCGCCGTCCGGATCGGTTTGCTTCCGCAACTCGACATAGCCTTGGACAATAACACCGGTGACCGTCGATTGCGCGCTGGTCGTGCATTTCGACTTCGTCTGGGCGGTGATGTTCGCCGATGTGCAGGTGTTGCCGCCGGTATTGTTGGAAAAAACCAGCGTATAGGGAATCGACAGCACATTCGTTCCGGCGGCCGCCTGGCAGTACAGCTTGACGCTGTTGATTTGCAGCGTCGCATTGCCGCTGCTGATGAAATCGCCGCAGACGTCGCTGTCGGAATCCACGAACGGCGCTGGCGTGAGCGGGAATACGCCGAGCGAGCATTGCGCCGCCGCATTGTTGAGTGCCGGATCATTGCCCGATTGCCCGACGAAGAAGCCGGCATCGTACCGGTTCGGCGAATTCGACTGGACCGTGGCGATGACGTCGAGTGTAATCACTTCGCCGGCCACGCATTCCGTGAGCGCGGTCGCGGGCGGCTGCGCAAAGGTCAGGTTGGCGGTAAAATCATTCGATGTGCAGTTGAGATTGGCGCCGAATCGCGTGCCGGCGCAGCTTTGATCCTGAATGGCGTTAATCGTTGCCGTCTGGCCGCCAGCTTGTCCGCTCGACAAAATTGCCGTGGCGAGCCCGAAAAGGGCGGTCAATGCGGGACGAAAAATGCAATGCAACAAGTGTTACCGGAATGCGCCTGGGAGACTCACAACGAATCGATATCGAGCTGTGTCACCTTATAGGTGCCGGTGAAGGATACGCTATCGCCCGGCGCGAGCGTGCTCCACACGCCATTATCCGCGGTTGTGTCGGAAGAATCGAGCAGCGGCGCGACGTCGTTGGAAAGCGTTTCGCCGGCAGGCGCCGGCGGCGGGCCGGAACCGCCATGCGCCTCGGCAATATTCACATCGTCGATGGTGATGTTGCCGGTGTTGGTCACGACATAGGTGTAGGTGATGACCTGGCCGAGGCTTACATCGGTGGTGTCATCGGCGGTCTTGCTAATGGCAAGCGCGGGCGACTGCGTGATCGTCGTCACCGCATTGTCGGATTCATCCGCGACCTCGGCGGTCGCGATCGTCGCGGTATTGACGAGGTCGCCGCCGTCGTCGAGATCGATCTGGGTGACGGCATAGGTCGCCGAATAGGCCCATGCTTCGCCGACATCGATGATCCCGTCGCTGTCGGTGTCGCCGGAGACATAGGTCGGACCGCTGGTCAGAGTCCGGTTGGCCGCTCCCTGCAGCAGCTGATCCGAAAGACTGGGCGATGTGAGGATGGCGTTGCCGGTATTGGTGACGAGGATCGTCCAGTTGAGAGTGGTCAGCGCCGATATGTTCGCCTGATCGACGGACTTGTCGATCGCCACGGACGGCATGTAACGCAATACCGTTGCCTGGTCGGAATTGGATTGCAGCCGCGTCGCAAAAGACTGCGCGCCGGTGCCGATCCCGGCGGTCGCGGTATTTGTAATCTCGGTGGCCGACATGTCGCCGGCCGTGACCGTGTAATCGGCGGTGCACGAAACGGTGCCGCCCGACGGCACGCTCGCTGAGATCGTGCCGCAGGTGAAGGTGCCGATCCGGTCGTCCTGGATCCAGATGTTCTGGCCGGTGTTGAAGGGGAGCGGTCCGTTGTTGGTGACTACATAGGTGTAGGTGATCACCTGGCCAGCCGCGGTGTAGTATACGGTCGGCGTCGACTTCTGCAGTGAGATCGCATTGTCGACGGTAATCGCGGATGCGCCCCAGACGCCAACGCCGCGCGCCGCCGCGTTGCGGCTGGTTACCCCGTAGACGTTTTCGATCGACTCGTCATAGGCAACGGTTGCCACGCTCGTGCCGGCCGGAAAGGTCGCAAGGATCGAACCGAAATCGTCGCCGTTGGACGTATTCGACCCAGTCGGCCCGAGATTGTAGATGCATTGCGCCTGGTTGGCCGCAATCGCCCCGGTAGATCCCGATCCGGCGCCCGGACCGATGATCACAGATCGCTGCGAGGCGATCGGGTGAACATAGGTCAGCGCCGGATTGCCGTTGTCGCCGGTAACCGTGACGAAATCGCAGCGGTCGGTATTGTTGTTGTTATCCGTCGTATCGATGTCGGTAATTTGGAACGCCAGCGCATCGACGGCGAACGCGGCGCCGCCGCTGAGGAATTCCAGCGTTGCGGTGTTGGTCGATTCGCCGATGCCGCTGTTTCCATTCGCCGAATCGTAGACAACCCAGATCGAGGTGTTGGTGCCGAAACCGACAAGATCGTTAGGATAACCGTTGACGGAAAAACCGCCGAAGCGCGTGATCGACATGCGCGCATCGAGCTGGAAACCGTACTGGTCGTTCAGCGTATAGGTGTAAGGCCCGAGCCCGTTTGCCGGCCAGGTGTAAGGCGCGGTGCCCCAGTTGATCGTGAAATCGCCTGCCACCACGTTTCCAGGCGCGAGCATGCAGAGCAGCGCCAAAAGAAGGCCCGCCCACCGGATCGCGCCCCGGCCGCGCGCGCCCGCGACGGCAGCGCGCGAACACGCGCCATCGGTAGGAATTGGTCCGGTCCGTGGCAAACTTTTCAGCGGCGCCCCCAGCGCGAAAACCCTGCGATTCGCGAATGGGTCAAACATAGGCGAAACCGCGCCTCCGGCCAAGCAAACGGCTGTTCCGTCACGCAAATCACGCTAGTGTGCCGCCTGAATTCGACGGGCTGGAGCTAAACATGACCTACGTGCAGACGACGCGCCAATCCTGGCTCTCGCGACTGACCAATTCGGTCGGCGGCATGTTCGTGGGATTGGCCCTGGTGCTCGCCGCATTCGCCCTGCTGTTCTGGAACGAAGGCCGCGCCATCAAGACGGCGCGCGCGCTCGCCGAAGGCGCCAGGCTCGTCCTATCGGTTTCGGCCGACCGCATCGATCCGGCAAACGAGGCCAAGCTTGTCCACATTTCCGGTTCGCTCGCTCCGCAGGGCGAACCGACCGACAACCAATTCGGCATGTCGGCTCCCGGAGCGATCCGCCTGGCGCGGAAAGTTGAAATGTATCAATGGCAGGAAAAGCGCGATTCGACGACCACGACCAATGTCGGCGGCAGCCAGACGACGGAGACGAAATTCAGCTACGAGCGCAAATGGACGGAACAGGCGATCAATTCGTCCTCGTTCCAGTATTCCGGCCACGACAACCCGCCATTTCCGTTTTCCGGCCAGACTTTCGTGATCGATTCGGCAAGGCTTGGCGGGTTCGCCATCGAAGGCAATCGCCTGTCCGGCCTCGGCAATCTCGAACTCGTCGCGCCTGGCCAGACGGCGCTTGACGCAGTCTCGCAGCTCGCCGGGCGCCGCCGCGTCCGCAGCCAGGGCGGCATGGTCTGGACCGGCGACCCGCAACAGCCGCAGATCGGCGATCTGCGCGTTTCCTGGTCGCGCGCTGTTGTCGACACCACCAGCGCCATCGGCCGTCAGACCGGCGACGGCCTTGGCGGATTCCGCACGTCCAACGGCCGCGAACTGTTTTTTGCGCGCATTGGCAAGGTTCCCGCCGACGCGATTTTCCGCCAGGAAGCCACGTCCAATGCGATCCTGACCTGGGCCATCCGCCTGCTTGGCCTGTTTCTGATGTATATGGGTTTCGGCCTTTCGCTGCGGATTTTCCGTGTCGCCGCCGACATCATCCCGCCGCTCGGCCGTTTGGTGCAATTCGGCCTCGGCATGGTCGCAATGCTGTCGACGCTGATCCTGGGATCGCTGGCAATCGGGCTCGGCTGGCTGTTCTACCGGCCTTTGCTCGGCGCGGCGATTCTGGCGATCGGACTTGGAGCGGCCTGGCTGTTGCCAAGGCTTGCCGGCGTGCGAACAAAGACCGCGACAAGCGGGTAGCGCAAGGACGGTCCGGCCATCACCAGCTTGGCATATCCGCTCCCCGCTTCGGTGCATCGGCACCGCGGCGGCAGTTGTGCGGCCAAAAAATTCCGGTAAGTTGCCAGGCAAAATAGCGGAACAGGGGCGTGACCGCATGGCGGCGGAAGGCTCCTATCCGCAAGGACAGGCCGTACGGATTTCCCGTGCGGTCGAGGGGAACAGCGGGGGTCATCGATGGAGTACTTCGTCCAACAATTGGTCAATGGCTTCACGCTCGGCTCCATCTACGGATTGATCGCCATCGGTTACACGATGGTCTACGGCATCATCGGCATGATCAACTTCGCCCACGGCGATGTTTTCATGATCGGGTCGTTCATCGCGCTGGCGACGTTTCTGGTACTTGTCGCCATCGGCTTCACGGCCCTGCCGCTGATCCTGCTGCTGGCGCTGCTTGTCGCGATGGCGTTCACCTCGATCTGGGGCTGGACGGTTGAGCGCATCGCCTACCGCCCGCTGCGCGGCTCGTTCCGCCTGGCGCCGCTGATCACCGCGATCGGCATGTCGATCGTCCTGCAGAACTTCGTGCAGGTCACGCAGGGCGCGCGCGTCAAGCCGCTGCCGCCGCAAATCCCCGGCGGCATCATCCTGATGCAAGGCTCCACCGAGAACGGCGCGATTGTCGTGCAATTGTCGTACCTGCAGATGATCATCATCGCGACCACGGTGGTGCTGATGGCCGGCTTCTCGATGCTGATCGCCCGCACGCCGCTCGGCCGCGCCCAGCGCGCCTGCGAACAGGACCAGAAAATGGCGGCGCTGGTCGGCGTCAATGTCGACCGCACCATCTCGCTCACCTTCGTCATGGGCGCAGGTCTTGCCGCGGTCGCGGGCTTCATGTTTCTGCTGCTTTACGGCGTCATCGATTTCTATATCGGGTTCCTCGCCGGTGTGAAGGCGTTCACGGCGGCGGTGCTCGGCGGCATCGGATCGCTTCCGGGCGCCATGCTCGGCGGCTTGCTGATCGGCCTCATCGAGGTGATGTGGTCCGCCTATTTCACGGTCGAATACAAGGATGTGGCGGCGTTTTCGATCCTCGCGATCGTGCTGATCTTCCTGCCCTCCGGCCTGCTCGGAAAACCCGAGATCGAGAAAGTCTGATGGCGGCCCCGACCTTGCAGGCCCGATCGGCTTTCTTTGCCACGCCGATCGGCGATGCCGTGGTGGCGGCCGGCATCGCCGCGATTCTTGGCGTCTTCTTTTTGGGTTTGCGCACGGATATCGCAACCGGCGGTCTCGCGATCACCACGCGCTGGGGGCTGCTCTTTATCGCCATTGCCATCGTCTTTGGCGGCCGGCTGCTGCTGACCTCGCTTTTCTTTCGGCGCCGCCGCGCGCCGAAGGCGCGGGCTCCGGCGTTTGCGCCATTTGCGGACGCATTGGCGCGGGCGGGCGGCTGGTTCGGCTGGATCCTGCTTGCGATCGGCTTCGCCCTGCCCTTCCTGATCGGTATCTACGCTCCCGGCCAATACCGACAGTACATTGATCTGGCGATCCTGATCCTGACCTACATCATGCTCGGCTGGGGGCTGAACGTCGTTGTCGGCTTGGCGGGATTGCTCGACCTCGGCTATGTCGCCTTCTACGCCGTTGGCGCCTATTCCTTCGCGCTGCTAGCCCAGCATCTCGGATTGGGCTTCTGGACGGCGCTGCCGCTGGCCGGCGCGCTCGCGGCGCTTTGGGGCATCATCCTCGGCTTTCCGGTGCTGCGCCTTCGCGGCGACTACCTCGCCATCGTCACTCTCGCCTTCGGCGAGATCATCCGCATCGTATTGCTCAACTGGTACAGTTTCACCAACGGGCCAAACGGCATTTCCGGCATTCCGAAGCCGACCTTTTTCGGTCTCGAATTCGTCCGGGGCGAAGGCGGATTTTCCGATTTCTTCGGCCTCGAATACGCGCCGATCCACCGCTTCATCTATCTTTACTACATCATCCTGGTGCTGGCGATCATCACCAACTTCGTTACCATTCGTTTGCGCGGATTGCCGGTCGGGCGCGCCTGGGAAGCACTGCGCGAGGACGAAATCGCCTGCCGCTCGCTCGGCATCAACACGACGAACACCAAGCTGACGGCATTTGCCATCGGCGCGATGTTCGGCGGCTTCGCCGGTTCCTTTTTCGCCACGCGACAAGGCTTCATCTCGCCGGAAAGCTTCAGCTTCATCGAGTCGGCAACGATTCTGGCAATCGTCGTGCTCGGTGGGCTCGGCTCGCAGATCGGCGTGGTAATCGCCTCGATCGTGTTGATCGGCGGGATCGAAATGCTGCGCAATATCGACTTCTTGAAGCAGATATTCGGGGCCGGGTTCGAGCCGACGCAATACCGCATGCTGATCTTCGGCCTGGCGATGGTGCTGATCATGATCTGGAAGCCGCGCGGCCTGGTCTCCTCGCGTGAACCGACAATGGCGCTGAAAAAGAAGAAGCGCATCGGCGCCGAACTGGTCGGCCAAGGCGAAGGGCATTGATCATGGCGCAGCCCGCAATCGCCGAAACGATCGCCACCCCGGGCGCGGCGCGTTCCTGGGAAATCGATCCGGTGCTAAGCGTCGAGCACCTGACCATGCGCTTCGGCGGCCTTATCGCCATCAACGATCTGAGCTTCGATGTCGGGCGCGGCGACATTACCGCCCTGATCGGACCGAACGGCGCCGGCAAGACCACCGTGTTCAACTGCGCGACCGGCTTCTACAAGCCGACCAGCGGCCGCGTCGTCATGCGCGACGGCATGGGCCGCATGGAAAAGCTGGTTGAGGAGGTGACAGAAAGCAGCGCGAAGCACCGCTACGATGGCCAGTCCGGCGTCTACCTGCTGGAGCGGATGCCGGATTTCGAGATCGCCGCCCATGCCGGCATTGCGCGCACTTTCCAGAATATCCGCCTCTTCGGCGGCATGACCGTTCTCGAGAATCTGCTGGTCGCCCAGCACAACCCGCTGATGGTCGCCTCGGGTTATACCTTCGGCGGCATTCTCGGGCTTCCTGGATTTCGCAAGGCGGAATCCGAGGCGCGCGACCACGCGGTGCACTGGCTCGAGCGGGTGCGCCTGATCGACCGTGCCGACGACCCGGCCGCCGATCTGCCATATGGCGCGCAGCGCCGCCTCGAAATTGCCCGCGCCATGTGCACCCGGCCGAAACTCTTGTGCCTGGACGAGCCGGCAGCGGGCCTCAACCACCGCGAGTCTGCCGAACTGAACCAATTGCTGCAGTCGATCCGCGCCAACGACGGCACTTCGATCCTCTTGATCGAGCATGACATGGGCGTCGTCATGGAAATTTCAGACCACATCGTCGTGCTCGATTATGGTGTCAAGATTTCCGATGGCGCCGCTGACGAAGTGCGCACCGACCCCAAGGTGATTGCCGCCTATCTCGGCGTCGAAGACGAATCGGAGATCGAGATCGCGGCGGTGCGCGCCGATCTTGCCAAGGTTATTCCGGTCAAAGGCCGGAAGGCCCCCGCCGCAAAAGCCAAGCAGGCAAAAGGGAAGCGGGCCAAAACAGCGACCGCGAAGAAAAAATCGGCCATACCTTCTGCCGGCGGCGCTGCCGCGAAAGCCAAGGCGCGCACCTCGAAATCGCCGCCCGGCAAGTCGCGGGCGACGAAACGGGCCGCCGGCCGCGGCCGCAAGGGCGGGGGCCGCCGGTCATGAGCGCCAACGGCAAGATGCTCGCCGTGCGCGGGGTCGAGACCTATTACGGCAACATCATCGCACTGCGCGGTGTCGATCTCGACGTGGGGAAGGGCGAGATCGTTACGCTGATCGGGGCCAATGGCGCAGGCAAGTCGACCCTGATGATGACGATTTGCGGCAACCCGCGCGCCCGCAAGGGCACGATCGAATTCGACGGCAACGACATCACCAACATGCCGGTACACGAGATCGTCGCGCTCGGTATTGCCCAGTCGCCCGAGGGACGGCGCATCTTTCCGCGGATGACGGTTCTGGAAAACCTGCAAATGGGCGCCATGCTGGTTGACGACGCCCATTTCAGCGACGACATGCGCCGCGTTTTCGAATTGTTTCCGCGATTGAAGGAACGCACCGGCCAGCGCGGCGGCACGCTTTCGGGCGGCGAGCAGCAGATGCTGGCGATCGCCCGAGCCCTGATGGGCCGGCCGCGCTTGCTGTTGCTCGACGAACCTTCGCTCGGCCTGGCGCCCCTGATCGTCAAGCAGATTTTCGAGGTCATCCGCGAACTGAACGAGCAGCAGCACATTA
>Ga0214472_10003884_pt1 | contig 15778 bp, 15 predicted proteins | sample RVTome_6_FD_207662 | JGI IMG/M metagenome (GOLD analysis project Ga0214472, IMG submission 207662) | Soil microbial communities from uranium-contaminated site in the Upper Colorado River Basin, Wyoming, United States - RVT140D175 | ecosystem: Environmental > Terrestrial > Soil > Contaminated >...
TGTGATCACTCGATGTGTCACCCATTGTTGCTCTTGTAAATAGATCGGCTTGGGTTCTCTGTAACCTCATCGTCCAGCTATCGATTTCCCTTAGAAAAACGACGGATGAATTCAATGACCTTCTGTTGCTCTGGAAGTTTCAGGCCGACGGAAGAAGGAAGCCGCAGCGCCTTGTTGAAGAGAGCCTCCGCAAACTCGCAGTGGTATGCTTGCGCCCCTTTATGGGCAGGGCTCCTGTGAAGAGGTTGCCAGAGGGGTCGGGTCTCAACACGAGCTCCCTTCAAGTGACCATGCAGGGCTCGGCTCGCCATCCCGTAGTTTGTCTCATCCACGAGCATCGTATAGATCCAAAAGATGCTGCTGGCCCACGATGCCTCCTGCATACAAGTAATGCCGGGCACGGAGGAAAATCCTTGGGTGTATGCACGGGCTATGCCGCGTTTGATATCCACATATTCGTCCAGCTTTTCCATTTGGGCGCAACCAAGGGCCGCCTGGATGTTGGTCAGCCGGTAGTTATATCCAATCTCGTTGTGGACGGACTCCACAGGATTGTCCTTCGCTTGCGTTGTCAGGTATCTCGCTCGCGTAGCCCATCCCTCATTATCCGTCAAGATCATGCCACCCCCGCCTGTGGTGATAATCTTGTTTCCATTGAAACTGAAGCAAGCGATGTCGGCCAATTGCCCGACCATTCGCCCCTTATATCTTGCCCCGAGGCTTTCCGAAGCATCCTCAATTACTAACAGGTTGTACTTGCGAGCAATCTCCACAATAGGATCCATGTCGCAGGAATGGCCGAGGATGTGTACTGTGAGGATAGCCCTTACCCGCCGACCGGTAGTCTTGTTGTAAAGCGCATTTCTTTGCCAGAAACATTCCTTTTTCAGAAAGTCTGCGACCTTTTCTGGGTCCATCTGCCAATAGAGAGGATCAGCATCCATGAAAATAGGCCACGCGCCAACGTAGCGAATGGCATTAGCCGGAGCGATGAAGGTGAGGGTGGACACCAAGACCTCTTCTTCAGGCCGAATGCCAGAAACGAGAAGCGCAATGTGGAGTGCGGTTGTGCCGTTGGCCGTTGCCACACCGTACTTTGCCCCAACATATTTGACCACCGCTGTCTCGAAGCGCTCCACGGCCGGACCCGCTGATGAGACCCACTTCGTATCCAGGCACTCTTTGATGTACTTCCATTCGTTGCCTCGAATCTCGGGTTCGCAGAGTGGGATAATCTCCTCAGGTAGGCCGGCATCGGGGTCAGATCGCAGAGTCATTGGGGTAATATCATTCAAGGCTTTCTCGTTTCTCGCTAAGGCGTTTTGCTCTCAAAATCGCGCAGGGCCTTTTGGTAGTCTTCCACCTGGCCAATATCTAACCAATACTCACGGATGGGAAAACTGATGACTCGACAACCTTCGGCAATCAACTGACTTATCAAGTCGGTCATATCATATCGTACTCCACTGGGAACAAATCGGCACATCTCAGCATTGAGAAGATAAATTCCGGCATTCATGAAATGCCGGAGAACGGGTTTCTCCGTGATTCCAGTTATTGTCAATCCGTCTGTCTCGACCACGCCATGTGGTAACTGTACCTCATGCTGGCGTACAGCCACCGTCATGTCTGCTCTGTGATGACGGTGGAAATCCAACATCGCGTGGAAATCGACACGCGTCACGACATCACCGTTTATGACGAGCAACGGATCTTCGGATGTTTCGACCAGACCAAGGGCACCAGCCGTACCCAGCGGCTGATCTTCCTCAACATAGCGAATTTTCACACCAAAGTTATGGCCGTCACCAAAGTGATTAGCAATGATATCTCGCTTGTAGTGCGTTGCCAGATTCACGCGCTTGATGCCCGCATCACGTAACTGCTGAAGGGTTAACTCCAGAAGCGGCCGGTCGCCAATAGGTAGCATGGGCTTCGGTAGTCCTTCCGTAATTGGGCGTAGTCGGGTTCCGTAGCCGCCAGCCATTACTACGGCCCTCAACGGCAGCTCTTCTTCCTTGACTAAATCATTCAACAAGGCTACATCCACCACACGACCCGCGTCGTCAACCAGCGGAACATGACGCAGAATATATTTATTCATGATTGACAATAGGTCGACACGAGAAGAGCCTACACGAGCCGTAAGCGGGGTGGGATGAGCTGCGGGCGCCCGACGGTCCAGTAACGTCTTGACCGGCGAACCCAGGTCCATGCCAGCTAGGATGGCCCGCCGAACATCGCCGTCAGTTATGGTGCCGAGCAAATGACGTTCATTGTCCACCACCAATGCAATCTTCCACCTCGTTCGGTCAATACAAACAATGGCTTGGCGAATAGGATCACTCAGTGTTAAACACATAGCAGAAATATCAGAGCTCATCCCTTTCCCCCTGTTTTCCTCGTGAAATCATCTTATCAGGCTACCCAACGAATGAGCGGAGTTATACAACCTGGTGTCTCAACCTCCACTCTCCTTTTTCTTGCCTCCAAAGGTGGGGTGACCTGAACGCATCGCATAGGCCGAGGAAATGATCTGGTTCCATGCCGATGTATTCCATTATTTCATGAAAGTACTTCATCGGAAATTCGCCATCAAACCGCCGCACGAGTGCTATCCCCTCTTCCCGGGTAATGTGCTTATTTCGAATCTCCTGCGAAGCCTCATACGAGGTGCGTCCAAGCCCGAACTTGATATAGCTCGTGTAGTAGTGAAAGCCGTCCATCCTATCATCAAGGCTATTGTACTTGCTATATGTCCCCTCACTTCGCATGGGATTAGCTTCAAAACCGGTATGCTCCACCGCATAATAGTAACTTTCCTGTGGTGTCCACTTGAGGTAGTAGCCCAGGTAGTGCACCTCAATTTGTGATGTTTCGAGTTCCCTGTAGTCGGCTGGTAAGTAAACGCTTAGGTCATTAAGCGACAACTGGTATCGCTGCATAAGTTCCGGAATTGGAAGTCCAGCCAGGTACACTTCTGAGACATTATTCATCGCGTAATACGACGTATCACGCAGCGATGTTGCATTGTCCGCAACAGGGTTGCCGTATTCTGCTTCGTTTTCACCGTAAAAGATCAGTGGAATCCCGTACTGGATAGCGATCTTCGCCGCCAGGTTTTTCTGTCCCAGGATAAACGTCTGGAATGGGTGCAGGAGATTCTCGATTGCTAAGCGAGTCAGAAGGCGGTGCACCCGGCCGTTCGGTTTGAAGCTCACGTTGTCGAATCCCCCAACCTCAATCCAATTCCTGAAGTTTCTCCAGCCAATATCAGTGTAGACGAGGGGCGGCCACGTCACTGTCAGGGGATGCATGTCGTATTTATACCTGAGAACATGCGCGGCAAGGCCACTGTCCTTCCCACCGCTCCCCGGAACGATGCAGTCGTAATGCCCGCTGTGGCGCCGGTGTTTATCCAGCAGCCGCAGGAGCTCCTCCTCCCGTCGCTTCCAGTCGATCTTCTCCTTCTGTTCAGAAAACCGGCACGCATCACATACACCTTCATCATCGATGTGAAGGGTCCTGTGCTTGTAATACCTCGTATGCTTAAATTCCACTGCCGAGGCCGGCCGTTGATTCGACATCACACAATGCCCACAGAAAACAACCTTTTCCGGCAGACCATACTTCGCTTCTCCGTCATCAGGTTTTTCAATAGTTGTGACAACATCCTCAAGCATGGTGGGCCTCCGCGGTTGATTGGGCAATACGTGCTGCAAGATTCCGGTAGATGCAAAGTCCGTGAAGACCGCTCCGTTCAGGGTGGAATTGACATGCAAAGACATTTCCGCGACGAAGACTCGAACAGAACTCGATGTCTCCAAACCGCGTAGTTGACAACAAAAGACTTGAATCCCCAGGCTTTACATAAAAAGAGTGCACAAAGTACATGAACTCACCGTCCTTCAATCCTTCGAGGAACGAATCCTTCCACGACCCATTACTGATCTCGTAGATACGGTTCCATCCGACCTGTGGCACCTTGAGTCTGGTGCCCCCACAACTGACAGGGGGTTCGAGCCGAACTACCTCGCCTTCGATAATCCCCAACCCACGGTGCCAGCCGAATTCGTGGCTTCCCGTCATGAGCAGTTGCATGCCAAGACAGATGCCCACCAATGGCTTCTCCGATGCAGCGATGTCCAGAAGCACGCTGACCAGATCCAGTCTGGCCAACGCTTCCATGGCATCTCCGAAGGCGCCTACGCCTGGCAGGATTACACCTACCGCCGAGAAAATGTCCTGAGCAGAAGATACAAGTGCCGCTTTTAATCCTACCGCCTCACAGGCATGCTTAACGCTGAAGAGGTTGCCCATGCCGTAGTCGACGATGGCAACCTGCGGCCATGGTGTCTCAGGCACTTGTGGGATCCTCCTCGACCGGCCGGCACGGAATCCCATGCCGAAGCAGGGACGCTTTAACCTCCGCCAGCGTGGTATCCTGAATCCTCGAAAATCCTCTTCGCGTCCTCAGATATTCAACATTGCCCTCGTCGAAGAAGTCATCTCCACTGTCATAATGTCTGATGAAGTTATAGTGCAGAATAGACCCCAAGCACACGGCATCGGCCTTCCCTCGAGTTATGACCTCGCACACGTGAGGCACTGCTCCTGCGCCGCCACAGGCAATTACCGGGATCGGAACCGATTCCGCGATTCTGCGCGTAAGTTCCACATCGAATCCCTTTCCTGTTCCCTCACGATCAATGGACGTCACTATGATCTCTCCAGCACCACACTCAGCCGCTCGTACCGCCCATTCCAGCGCATCGATACCAGTTCCTTCTCTTCCGTTGTCTGTATACGCTTCGTAATTCCCTTCAGACATTCTGATGGCCTCAATCGAGATCAAGATCGTAGAAGAGCCGAATCGTAGGGAGGCCTCACGGATCAATTCAGGACGTCGGATGGCGGCCGTGTTTAGGGACACTTTATCGGCACCGGCCCGCAAAACGGTCTTGATATCATCAAGGTTTCTCAAGCCCCCACCGACGGTCAGGGGAATAAAGATTTCCTTGGATGTCTTCGCCACGAACTCCAACAGACTATTTCGCCCATAAAGGCTGGCAACCACATCCATATAGAGGAGTTCATCTGCTCCCTGTTCGTAATAATACCTGGCAAATCGCTCGGGCTTGCCGAGCACACGAAGCCCTTCTAGGTGAACACCCTTAACCAGATTGGGCCCCTTAATGTCCAGCCGTGGAATCACTCGAACGTTCACGTGTCCAGCTCTTGCGACGAATAGTCAGGAGGTGTAGCACGCATTTCACGAACCGGGCGAGCTGGTACGCCGACGGCGACAACATTGTCGTTTAGGTGTTTCAAAACCACTGCACCTGCTCCAATAGTTGTCCACCTGCCAACAGACACGCCCTGGATGATTGAAGCCCCGATACCAACAAAGGTCCCCTCATGGATCTTGACCCCTCCGGCAATCATTACACCCGGGGATAAAAGGACATGGCTCTCAATCACAGAATCATGCTCGATAACTGTCCCCGAGTAAACCACGACATTGTCACCGACTCGCACGTCGGAACTAATGACAACTCCCGCTAACACAACAGACCCAACGCCAATACTTGCGCTGGGTGACACTGCCGCTTTAGAGTGGATCAAGGTAGGCATCTCGAAGCCGATCTCCGCTAGCTGACGAAACAGTCTTTCCCGAAGTTTGGTCCCCCCACTGGAGACAGCGCCGACTCCAATGAACGCGGCTCGAACTCCCTTCGCATAGAGCTCTGCAAGCACCTCATCGCCGCCCAAGACGGGATAGCCCATGAGCTTCGCGCCCCAACGAGTTCGGTCCACATCGGTGAATCCCACCAACTCGTAAATTCTGGTTTGTTCGAGGAGCTCTACCAGAATCTTTGCGTGCCCGCCGGCCCCCACACCAACAACTTTTACGAGTTCAGTCATGTCTCACACGTTCGGACATCCCGATAGAGCCAATCTGCGCATACCAGCAAACTTACGCATGCCAGCGCCAGTCACAAAAACGCTTCACAAGAAGCTCATTGCCAAGTTTTGTTTCCTTGAGCTTTTTCACGATCTTTTCAGCGGCACTGCCATCGCCATATGGATTTACAAGATCATCGAGGCCCGCACGAAACTCGGGCGAAACGGCTTTAGCGATGGCTGCACAGATCTCTGCGTGGGAATAGCCGACGTCAAGAACATTCTCTCCACGAATCCGCCCCTGCTGGCGAGTACCGATGTTCACAACCGGGAGTTTCAGCGATGCGGCTTCAACAATACCGCTGGAAGAATTACCGACCATGGCCGCCGCAAACGCCATCATGCTGAAATACCCCTGCGTCCCTAAGTTTTCAACCAGGTGGGCCCTGGCGTATTTCTTGACGAACGACTTGATCATATTAAGGATGACCTGGCCACTTACGTCGGCGTTGGGAAAGGTGAAGATCATAGGTAAATCAAATACCTCGAGAGCCTTGAGTAACTCCCCTGCTTGCCACTCGGTTCGCTCGTACTCCAGGGTGACCGGATGGTAGGTCACCAGCAGAGGATCCTTGTCGAGGCGAAAACCCAAAAGGGTTTCCAGCTCCTGGCGTGACAGAAACTTCATACTGTTCAGGTTGTCTAGGCTGGGGGCTCCCGAGACAACGACGCGCCAGGGCTCTTCGCCCATCTGCATGACTCGATTGGCGTACTCTTCGGTCGCAACGAAATGCAGGTGGCTCAACTTCGTTATGGAATGCCGCAAGGCATCGTCTATAGCTCCCTGAGTTATCTCGCCTCCATGAATGTGGGCAACTGCAATTTTAAAGGGTAGCGCTGCCGCCGCTGGCGCATGCATTTCGAATCGATCACCCAAGACCAAAAGAATATCGGGGCAGAAGCGGGCGTAACTCTGAGCAAAGCCAATCACGCCCAACCCCATGGACTTGACAATGCCTTCAGGTGTGTCCGAGGAGAGCAGCATTTCCACGCGCTCCGCAATCTCAAATCCGTCCGCCTCGATGGCCTTGACCGTGAGCCCGAATTCAGGAGACAGGTGCGTCCCCGCAACGATGAGATGAAGCGTCAACTCTGGGTCTCCCTGGATCTTGCGAAGGATTGGCAGGTAGATCCCATAGTCGGATCGGCCTACGGTGACAACCCCGATCGTTCTCACGCAAGCATCTCCAAAGTCAGAACCGTCCCGGCGGGGATGTCCTGTTTGGCCTTCCGGCCCACAAGCTTGGAGCGCATTGCAGCCGGCAAACCTGTGCCAGGTCGCTTGAGGAGGATTGATTCTTCAGTCAGAGTGCTTCCCGCACGAATATTTCGCGCCGCCACCAAGCTTTTTCGAGCCACCGACGCAATTTTAACCTCGCCAGGGGCGGGTTCCTTTCGCCCATGTCCCAGCGCATTTTCCACGGATCGAATCCCTCGTACAAGCGCGACTAGTTCATCAGGTTCCAAGGAAGTTTTGTGGTCGGGCCCCGACAGGTCACGATTGAGTGTAAAGTGCTTTTCGATGACACAAGCGCCAAGTGCCACCGCCGCTAAAGCTACTTCAATTCCCGGCGTATGATCCGAGTAGCCCACAGGCACGTTGAACTCTCTTGACATGGTATGCATTGCCCTGAGGTTTGCATCGGCTGGACTTGCCGGATAAGCATTGACAGAATGAAGCAATACTAGACTCTTGTTTCCCGCATCTTGAATGACGCGCACAGCGGCGTTTACCTCATCCAAATATGACATGCCCGTGGAGACTATCATCGGTTTTCCCTTGGACGCCACATGCACCAGGAAAGGCAGGTTTGTAATTTCTCCCGAGGGGATCTTGTAGATAGCCACGCCTAGGTTGTCTAGGAGGTCTGCACACTCCTCATCGAATGGCGCAGACATGAAGAGGATGCCCCGCTGGCGGCAGTGCTCGAAAAGCTCCCGGTGGGCCTCCAGTGAAAGTTCAAGCTGCTGAAGCATCTCAAACTGCGACTCACCGCTGCCTCCAGTCTGCAACTGGTAGTCGGCCTTGGGGGCATCTGGTGTCACAAGTCGTTCGGCCTTAAACGTTTGAAACTTCACCGCATCGGCACGGGCTTCGACTGCAGCATCCACCAGTCGCCTGGCCAGCTCGACAGACCCGTTGTGGTTAACCCCAGCTTCGGCGACGATGAAGCAAGGATAGCCAGGCCCGATCTTACGCGACTCTACCTCGACATTCCTCATCAAAGGTCCTCGGAATCAAGGGATTTCCGCTTACTACCCATTCGGGCAATCAGGCGCCAATGGTACTCTGGGTAGGAGGTACCACCAAGAAAATCAGCGGGTTCGCGAACATCCATGCAACCAGGCCCATCTTTACCGATCGACGAATGTCTCTCATTTGATCGATCCTCGGAGTTCCCCTCGTGCTGCCACCGGATACCCACCCCAGCCCATAAGACACACAGCGCCGAGGATGCTCGATCCCAGTATCGCGATCGCGTGTAACGTGACGACGAAGCTCAACGCCGCCCCGCCGCTGAATCCGACAATGCCCAGCGCGCTGACACCGAAAAACTCAAACGTGCCAACATACCCTGGAGAAGAGGGCACCAGGGTACCAAGGGCAATGACGATCAGGACAAACAAGAGATTTTCCAGAGAGATGCTCAGGTTAAATGCCGCACCGACGAGATGTGCTGTAGCCACCTCTACGCTCCAGATCAAACCGGTCAGCGTAAGAAAAACAGCGCCTACCCGCGGATTGAAAAGCCCAGCTATTCCACGAAGAAAATTCTCCCCCGTTTCCTCGATCCGACCCACCAATGGACCATGAATGCGGCCGGCAATCCTTGCCACGAGGGAAACCAGTCCCTTCTTGAAGCATTTGAGAAGTATCAGCGTCGAAACCAAGCCAAGCGTTACCGCTCCCACACCTACACCCGCCCGTGTTACCCACCGGGGGACTGTCGGATAAAAAAGCAGTACGGCGGACAGCAACCCCATGAGCACGAGCAGGTCTCCTGTCCGCTCGGCGACCAGCGTGGCAAGGGTCTTGCTTGTAGAGAGACCTTCATCTCTGCTGAGTTGATACGCCCTCACCAAATCTCCGGCGTGTGCCGGCATAAGATTGTTGAACAAGTACCCGACCATCATCGCCCTAAAGACCGCCATCACACTCTTCGGCGCAGATTCAGTGAAGAGCGACCGCCAACGGCATGCTCGGATGCCGAAGTTCAGGATGACCAGGCAGGGCACCGGTAAGAGGTAGACGTAATCGGCGGTTTTCAGGGGCTCTATCAAATCCTGTAGGTCGTACGTTCCCGCGAGCCAGATGAGCATCCCGACGCTCACGGCAACGCCGACCCAGCCGACCAGCCCAAAACGACCTACACGCCCCATGTCAGCCTACGTTTCCTCCGCCAAGTGAAAGAGGAGTCCGTCCATCTCCTGGGATACGTGCCGCAGCGGATCCCCCCGAAGCTCAACAACGTCCCACGCTGGATTCGAAATCTGCCGGCACGCTACGTTAGCAGCGTACTGTTTCTTCCTCGCCTTAACCTCATAGATCGCCATGCGGGAGTCGTCCCATATATTCTCGTTGTTCATCCAGTCCGGGACCTGCGATGGGTCAAAGGCAACAAGCGCTGATTGATGTGTCGATTTATCAATGACCACATATCTAAAACCCCGCTCAAATAGTGTAGTCCACCTCTTCCTTGTCGTTTCTGAACTTGCCAGCAATCGTTCGTCCGTGGGCGTCTGCCGACATTGCAAAAGATCAGGTCGTAACCAGAAGCCATAATAACCGGCGAAGTACACGCGGGCCCCAGGGGATGCGCGCTCATTCAGCCTCGTAAGCGAGGGGCAGTATTTCTTCGCCAATTCGCATTCCGACAACTTTCCCCCCGCGTACCGCATCAAAGACAACGGCCATTTCTTTACGGGCCCTTGTATGGCTATCGTAAGGGCGACTATCAGGAGCGATACCACAGCAACCCCAAGCCACCGACTCTTGTCTTCGATTTGATATACGTGCTCCGCCGCTCCGGCCGCCAGCGGGACAAACATCAGTAGTGTCGCCAGGATATACCTCGGGGCGAGAACAGAAGGCTTCACAAATACCCACAGCGCCGTTCCGACGAGCGCAACCGCTGTGAGCTGCGCAAGTGAGCTGTGCAGAAGCGGTTTCGCGCGGGGTAAAAGCGGCGTCAGGAAAAGAAACGCTAACCAGAGAAATGAAATCTTCCCTCCCCCCACGTAGTCGCTAAACACTAGCGCAAACGGATACGTCAGGACGACCCATCCGGTCGTCTCGGGGGGCAACCACACTTGCTCTGTCAGTGTCGTGAGCTCTGGAGGTCCAATTATTGGGGTGAACGGTGCGCCAAAGAAAAGGCCATTCTTGATCATATGGGGTATTGCCGCAACGATGATCCAAAAGCCGAATTGTCCTGCGACGGAAAATAGCGACATGAGGGACCGCTGCTTCGTTGATGCCTCACCCAGATACTCCCTCCCGACCAGCAGCACAAAAATACTTGGCAACAGCGCCACGACATACGGAAGCTTTGCCACAACTGCGAACCCGGTACAGAGACCCGCTATGGCCAACGCCGATTGCCGCCATGCACCTCCCGTGACTTTCAAGGCCCAGTAGAAAGCCGCAATCCCTAGCGCAGCGGCAAATAGATCGACTTTCCCATCAGTGATGTGATTCGTAAACGCGGTGGAAGTTACTAAGATCATTACAGCAAACCACTGGCCAATGCGGCCTAGTCCGGATTCGGCCGCAACCCCCATAAGCATAATGGCCGAAGCCAGGCTAATCGGCCACACGAACAATTTAGCGGCCTGAACACCGCTGAGCTGCATCAGTGCGGCGAAGTGCATCTCCCCGATCAGCCCGACCTGGGAAAAGCTCCAATACGTTGGCATAGGAGTGACACGTTCCGATGCCGCAATGATCTTGGGATACGCCATGTAGAACGCTTCTGCATCCCCAACAGGCGGCCGCACGAAAGCACCGATTCCAAGCAACAGTAAGAGAACCATCGAAGCGGCGAGAACGAGCCGTAAAGCGATTCCCTGGTTAGACCACCATCCGATTTCTTCCCATATCTTCACCGGCAGCCTCACGATTCCACGGCGCGCGAAGGGAAGACCTGCTACCATGGAAGCCAGCAATACCAGCAGGACCACGGTCTGGCTGAGCCATGCTTGGAGCCCGAGCACAAGCCACACGTTTGCCAGAACAGCCTGACCTAACAGAAACGCCGTCGCCAGGAATGGCATGCTACGGACAGGCGCGCTCTCCCACGTTCGTAGCCAAAGAATCCGCATCACAAGGGATCCGGCACAGAGGCAGCACACGCAGTAGAGGAGAACTATCAGTACAGTTACCACTCGGCGCCGTTCCGCGTGGTCTGCACAACACTGAACAGCAGCGCTTCCATGTCCTTACTCACCTGGTCCCAGCTGAGGTGGTGCCGCGCAAACTCCCGCCCACCGCGCCCAATTGTTTCACGCAACGCATCGTCATCCAACAGTCTCCGTATCTTTTCCGCAATCACTCCCGGCGCCAGGCCATCTAAGTCGACAATATCTTCCATGTCTCGCAACACAGCCTTGCCAAGTAAGTCCAATGGCACGTTCGCGATCACCGGAACGCCCATCAGCATCGCTTCGATCGTTGCCGTCCCAAGCCCCAGGTATCTCCCCGAAAGAGATACGAAAAATGCGTCGCTACGTTTCAGCTCCTCCACCACCTGGGCATGCGGTTGCTCACCGGAAAAAATTACCCTTTCCCCTAGTCCTAACTCGGTCGCTAACCGAACCGCGGCGTCATGATAGACATGACCAAGGATCCTGAGTCGCAATCGGGGATATTCGTCTGCAATCAGCCCAAACGCCCGCACCAGTGCCGCAAAATCTCGTTGCTGCGTAACTGCTCCCACGCCCAACATCTGATTGTGCAGTGCATAGTCGTGTTCATGCACAAGAAATGCGTCAATGTCCCCGTTCGGCCCGTAATTGACCACCGTTGTTTTGTCGACAACTTTCGGCCCGTGGACGTCGCTCAGGTACTGCAGAATTTGCGTGTCCCACGCAACGACTTCGCGACAGAACGGAAATACTAAGTTCCCGCAGATGAGCCGATCAAACACCCCAAAGATCCGGTGATGTCGGGGGCTCGACGACTGCAACTGAGTGCCGACGGAACAGATCAGCGGAATGCCACATTTCCGCGACACAAATATCGCCGGAAAGGCAATATCGAGGTATTGATTGACCAGCAGGATGACCTCTGCGTGGTGATCTCGCGCGATCTGCTTCATCAGTTCATAATTCTTCGGGAAGATTGAGGTTACCCGGAAGTGATTGAACATCTTCCTCAGGGGCACATGGAGAGCTCGCAGTCTGTACACCGGGAAATTGCACCCTGCCTCTGCCGCCTGGGGATGAGTTACCGTTACGACGACAACCTCGTGGCCGCGCTTCCGGAGGGCTTCCGCAAGGTTCTTTGAATAAAACGACGTCCCCGTGGGGACCGGCGGAAACATCGCTGTAACGAGGAGAATTCTCATCTGCCCTGGGCACTGCTAAGGATGATCAAGAAGTAGCTTGGGTCTCATCGCGAACCTTCCGTACGAACCGTGCCGGCCTACCTGCCACCACCGTCCACGGCGGCACGTCGCGCATGACAGCGCTGCCCAGGCCTACCAGCGCACACTCCCCCACGGTGCAATCCTGTATGATCGAGCTGCCGCTACCGATGTAACATCCTCGACCCAGTCGAACCCGGCCTGACAGGTTCACTCCGCTGGTGATGATGCAAAAGTCCTCGACCACCACGTCGTGGTTCATCACTGTGTTCGCCAAAACGGTCACGTGAGCGCCGATCCGAACACCCGCCATGACGACAACGTGCGGGTAGAGTAGGGCTCCGTGGCCGATAGTACTTGAGTTGGAAACCACCGCTGTGGGGTGGACCAGCGTCGCGAACCGCTCCGGCGGAAGCCCAAGCGCGGTGACGATCCTTTCCCGCTTCCAGTAATTTCGCGGGCTCCCGAGGCAGTTCACGAAAAAGACATCATCCATGGTCATTGCGCGCTCCAGCGGGCCGAGCACCGCTATCCCGCACACCGTCTGGCCCTCCAGTGCCGGATTGTCATCCAGGATCCCGACTGCTTCGTGCGGAGGACCGCTGCGACGGATGTCCCCGATAATGCTCAGCACATCTTTGGCGGTACCGCCCCCGCCCAGGATCACCAGCTTGCGCGGCGCTGTCGCCAATCAAGGGGCTCCTTCGTTGAGCCCAAATGGAAATGCCGAGCGAGACTGGTCCGCGAGGGCAGAGTATTCAATGCCACGGTATCGCCAGACGTCCGGTCGCCAGCAGCACCCGCTCTGACCCTGTTTCACAGGACATGCTCCTCGTACCACCGCGCCGTGCGGCGAATTCCTTCCTCGAGATCCACCTTGGCCTTAAATCCGAGTATGTGCTCAGCCTTCCTCGTCTCGGGAATCCGGAGCTCGATATCGGCGGAGAGCGGCTCGCGGAAGATGATTTCCGACTTGGAGTTAAGGACCCGGCAGACGGTACCGGCGAGTCCGAAGATCGTCGTCACCGCACGAGCATTGCCAATATTGAACGATTCTCCGACGGCCCGTTTATCTTCCAGGGCCAGTAGCAGCGCGTCCACCATGTCGTCCACGTAACACCAGGCGCGGATCTGCGTCCCGTCCCCGTAGATTGTAATCGGCTCGTTCTTCAGGGCCCGCCGGATGAACACCTGGAGAGCTCCCTCTCCCGTCTGTCCTGGACCGTAGATGTTGAAAGGCCGCAGAGTAACCGTGGGCAATCCATGCTCCCGGTAGTAAGCATGCGCAAGGTGCTCGCCGGCGATCTTGCTCACCGCGTACACCCATCGCGCCTCCCCCGCGGAGCCCGCCACCGCCCGCGTATCCTCGGTTACGCGATACGCCATCGAACCGAACACTTCCGACGTAGAGAACTCGACCACCCTCCCGCTCACGCCGCATTGCTGTGCCGCGCGTAGCACGTTCGCCGTGCCGATGACGTTAACCTCCATCGTCCTCACGGGAGATTTAATGACCGTATCTATCCCCGCGATCGCGGCGGCGTGCACAACAATGTCCGCGCCCTGCATGGCGCCGTGTACGGCCTCATAATCCAGCACATCCCCCTTGACGAGCTTCACGTGATCGTGCCGGTCGAGCTCCGTGTACCGAAAGGTATTGCGTTCGAGATTGTCGTACAGAACGATCTCGTTTTCGGCGCACAGCTTACTCGCGAGCGTCGATCCGATGAACCCCGCGCCTCCGGTTATGAAAACCTTCTTACGCTTTATCATTCTCGGTCCAGCGCCAACGCGAGTCTGTTCATGGCCACGACACGCTTAGGTGTGCGCAAGAAAGGCATCTCGCAGTCCTCGACAGACAAACTCCTGCTCTTCGCCCGTCATTTGCGCGTACAGGGGTAACGTCAAACTGAGACGGTCGGCGATATAGGCATTGGGAAATTGTTCGGGACGGAGGGTGTACTTCTCTGCATAATAGCCGAGGATCACCGGGGCATGGGTCCCCTGGCGGGTCGCAATGCCCCTAGCCTCAAGCCGCGCCATCAGCCCGTTCCGCCGCTCGTGGAGCTGGGCAACGGTGTCAAGCGTAGGCTCTTCGGGCTTGAAAAGGCATACATACGCCTGATACCCGTGGATATAGTCCTCCGGCACCACCGGCCTTTGCAACCAACCAACCTCTGCCAGCATTTCGTCGTACGAGCGTACATGTCGTCTGCGCTCGGCGAGGATCCACTTTGCCCGTTCCATTTGCGCACACCCCAGTGCTCCCTGGATGTCGGTCATACGATAGTTGTAACCCAGGTGCTTGTACTCCGCTAACAGAAAGGCCTCTTGGCCTTCCTCGCGCTCCCGCTCGGAGCGGGACGCGCCGTGATCACGCAAAGCACGCGCCACTTGGTCCAGGTCTTCCCGCGCTGTGGTGATCATTCCCCCCTCACCCGTCGTAATGGACTTGCGAGGATGAAAACTAAAGCACCCCATCTCGCCGAATGTCCCCGCATGACGCCCACCATACCAGGCCCCAAAGGCACACGCAGCGTCTTCCACGATCCATAATCCGTTTCGCTTTGCAATCTTTTGAATCGGCCCCATATCCGCGCACAATCCGAAGAGATGCACCGGCATGATGCCAACTGTTCGCGGGGTAATCAGGGCGTCGATCTGGTTTGGATCGATATTGAAGGTGTCGAGGTGCACATCGCAGAAGACCGGCCTCGCCCCCATGTACTCGACCACGTTGGGGGTAGACACCCACGTAAAAGCCGGTACAACAACCTCGTCGCCGGGCTTCAGCCCCATGGCCGCCACGGCGACATGGAGTGCCGTCGTACAGGAGGTCGTGGCTATGGAGAATCGCGCGTCCGTAAATTCCGAAAACTTCTCCTCGAACCGTCGCACGAAGGGCCCCTGCGCTACCCAACCGCTTTCGAGCGGCAATTGGACGGCTCGGAGCTCCTCCGGACCAAAGAGCGGTTTCGTGATGGGGATCTTCATTATCCCAAGGCCTCCCGGACGGCCGAGGCTACCGCCTCAATCTGATCGTCCTTCATCTCGGGATACAAAGGAATGGCCAGCGTCTCTTGTGCCGCCTGTTCCGCATGGGGAAAATCCCCGGCATGAAACCCGAGAGGGCAGTACGGATCGACGAGGTGAAGTGGGACTGGATAGTAGATTGCCGATGCAATGTCCAGCGACCGCAGATGAGCCTGCACTACATCCCGCTCTTTTAC
>Ga0214472_10003885_pt1 | contig 15776 bp, 15 predicted proteins | sample RVTome_6_FD_207662 | JGI IMG/M metagenome (GOLD analysis project Ga0214472, IMG submission 207662) | Soil microbial communities from uranium-contaminated site in the Upper Colorado River Basin, Wyoming, United States - RVT140D175 | ecosystem: Environmental > Terrestrial > Soil > Contaminated >...
TCCCCATCACTGCCTCGATCCCCACGCCGCTTCCCGAGCCTCCTCCCCCGCCGTCGGGCCCGTCGCTCACCGCGCGCGACCCTCGCGACCGACGAGTCGCGCTGGAGGAGATCGCCACCCGCGCGCCCTCCGAGAGCGAGATCGAGCAGATCGCTGCCTTGGTCCTCGATCCCGACCAGGATCTCCGCCGGCTCGCATTGGAGGCCCTGATGAGCCGGGCCCATCGGGTCGAGGACGGCATCCTCCGGCAGGCCCTTCAGGACCCGGCCGACGAGGTCCGGGCGGTCGCGGTTCGCCTCGCCGCCGGACGTGGCTCCCGCGACCTCGCCCTGCTGGCTCCCTTGGTCGGCGCGCGCCGATGGCCGCTCACCCAGGCCACGGTGATGTGGGTGTTGCCGGGGCTCATCGCCTCCACCCCGACCCTGGGCGAGGCGGAGCTCGACCCCTTGCTCGCGTCCGTGGGTGAGATGGATCCCCCGCCCGGCGAGGTCGAGCGCGAACCATTCACCGAGCTCGCGCGGGCCCTCGGCGTCTCACGGCTCGCTGGCGCCCTGACCCATCCGGATGCCCGTCGACTTGGAGCGGTTCGTCTCCTGGCCGGGAACGACGCCCCCGAGGTCCAACGGGCGTTGTCGGCGCTCGTCGCGGATCCCACCGACGAGATCAAGGCGTTGGCAACGGCGGCCGCCGACGCCCTGGCTCGCGCCGAGGGCAAGGCGGGCCGCAAGCGGACACCGTCACCCGACGCCCCGCCGGATCCGGCGGAGGCACAGCGGATCACGTCGCTCGCACGCTCCCTCCGCGACCCCGATGAAGCGGTCGCGCACCTCGCGCTGTCCGGCCTCACCGCCGCGGACCGGGGCACGCTCCTCGGATGGGCCCGGGAAGCCCTGCGGGCTGGCGACGCGGAGACCGCTTCCGCGGCCGCCGACACCGTGGCCGTGCTGCGCCTGTTCGAGGTCGCCCTGGACGTCCTCAACCGTGCCATCGAGCTGACCCCGGAGGCTCGCGAGACCATGGTCGATGCCCTGGGAGCCCTCAGGCTGGCCGACCTCGTGGGGCTCCTCGGACATGTAGACGAGGCGCGCAAGCCGGAGGCCATCCGGTTGCTGTGGCAGGCCGGCGGGGACGGCATCCTCCCGCACCTCCGGGCCCACCTGGACGATCCGTCGACCGCGGTCCGGATGGCCGTCCTCGAGGTGCTCGGGGAGGGCTCCGACCCCAGCTCGGCCGACGTGGCCAGGTTCGTGCTGGAGACCGATCAGTCGCCGGCGCTGCGGGCGGCGGCGGTTCGGCTCATCGGCCGAGTCGACGGAGAGGCGTCCTCGGCGGTCACCAGGGCTCTCGGCGACCCCGATCCCCTCGTGCGCGTCACGGCCCTGGAAGAGCTCACGGGCGGACTGGGCCCCGACGCCGACGCCTTCCTCCTTCAAGCCCTCTCGGACGTGGACGAGCAGGTCCGGCGAGCCGCGATGACCCAGCTCGCCTCGAGGCCCGACACCGACCTCGAGTTCGTGTGGTCGGCCATGCGCCATTGCCAGCCGGAGGAGCGGGTCGAGCTCGGCTCGGTCTTCTCGCAGACCAACCCGGGGACTCTTCGGGACCTTGCCCTCCAGCACGCGCGCTCCCCCGATCACGAGGAGCGCCTGCTGGCCGTGCAGCTCGCGGGATGGGGCAACACGCCATCCTGCGTCGAGACCGCCATCCAGGCGCTCCAGGATCCCGTCGCGGTCGTTCGCTCTGCCGCCGCCGCGTCCCTGGCGCGGCTGCGAGAGCCGTCGGCCGTCCCCGGCCTGGGCAAGGCCCTGGCCGACCCCGATCCGGACGTCCGGATCGGGGCGGTCAAGGCCCTGGGGGTCATCGACAACGAGGCCGTCCTGGGGTTCCTCGTCTCCGCCCTCCAGGATCCCGAGCCCGGGGTGCAGCGAGTGGCCAGCGAGGTGCTCACGCAGTGGAGCTCCCCAGCAGTGGCCAAGCGCCTGGCCGGAGTCCTGGCCGCTCCCGGTCTGCGCGCCGCCGCCACCGAGCTCCTGGTGAAGATCGGACCTTCCTCGGTCGAGCTCCTGATCGACGTGGTGTTGCACGGGGCTCCGGAGGTCGGCCCGGTCGTCGGCGACCTGCTCCGGAACATCGTGGGGCTGGGCGAGCTGGTCGGTCGGCTCGGCTCGATGGAGGCCGACGCCCGCCTGCGAGCCGTCGAGGCCATCGGGGCGATCGGCGGGCCGGAGGCCGTCGACGCGCTGGTCGAGGTCCTCTCCGACCCGGACGAGCGGATCCGGACCCGCTCGACGCAGCTCCTCGCGAAGCTCGGCGACCCCAGGGCGGCCGAGGCCATCGCCCGGACCGTCCTCCAGGACTCGGTGCCCGAGGTCGCGGCGGCGGCCGAAGTGGCGGTGGCCCGACTGGGCCTCGCCGGCGACCCCCAGACGGACTGACCCGTTCCACGCTGACCCGGCCCGTTACGGCGGGGGTTCGCGGAACTCCTCGAAGAACCGGCTGGCGGTTGGACCGCGCTGGCCCTGGTACTTGCTCCTCGTGTGTCGTGAGCCGTACGGCCGCTCGGCCGGCGTGGAGAGGCGGAAGAACGAGATCTGTCCGATCTTCATCCCCGGGTAGATCGTGATGGGAAGGTTCGCCACGTTCGACAGCTCGAGCGTCAGGTATCCGTCCCATCCGGGATCCACGTACCCAGCCGTGGAATGGATGAGCAGGCCGAGCCGGCCGAGGGACGACTTCCCCTCGAGCCGGGCCACCAGGTCGTCCGGCAGCGATACCCGTTCGCTCGTCGAGCCGAGCACGAACTCTCCGGGGTGCAGGATGAACGGCTCGCCGCCGCCCACCTCCACGACCTCGGTGAGATCCGGCATCTCCTTCTTCACGTCGATGTAGGGGTAGCGCGAGTTGGCGAACACCCGGAACTGGGTGTCGACGTGGACGTCGATCGACGAGGGCTGGATGCAGGCCTCGTCGAAGGGGTCGATCACGATGCGACCGGCCTCGATCTCCTTGCGGATGTCGACGTCCGACAGGATCATCGCGGCGATGCTACCGGGTCACCCACGGCCGGCCTCATCCGGCGCTCCGCCCGAGACCTCGATCCATCGTTCCAGCGCTCGCGCCGCTTCACCCGAGTCGATGGACTCGGCGGCGAGGAGCAGGCCCTCCTCCAGGCTCGGCGCTCGGCCTGCCACCTCGAGGGCCGCGCCCGCGTTCAGGACCACGACGTCGCGCTGTGGCCCGGGCGCCCCCGCGAGCACCTTCCGGGCGATCTCGCTGTTGGTCTCGGCGTCGCCGCCCCGAAGGTCGTCCCCGGCGGCCTTGGACAACCCGAGACCTGCGGGGTCCAAGACGTGCTCCTTCACGCTCCCATCCAACGTTTCGTACACCATCGAGGGACCGGTGGTGGTGAGCTCGTCGAGGCCGTCTTGTCCCCGGAACACCTTGGCCCGGACCCCGCGGCGGGCGAGCACCTCGGCGACGAGCGGCAGCATCCGGGCATCGGACACTCCCACCACCTGCGCCGTCGGGCGGGCGGGGTTCGTGAGGGGCCCCAGGAAGTTGAATACCGTGGGGACCCGAAGCTCTCGCCGGACCGGCGCAGCGTGGGCCGCTCCGGGATGGAACACGGGAGCGAACATGAACGCGATGCCGGCCTGGACCAGACAGCGCTCGACCCCGTCCGGGCCGAGGTCGATCCTCACCCCGAGCGCCTCGAGGACGTCGGCCGAGCCGCAGTGGGACGAGGCGGCCCGGTTCCCGTGCTTGGCCACGGTGACGCCCGCACCGGCGACGACGATCGCGGCCAGGGTGGAGATGTTGAACGTCCCCGACCGGTCGCCTCCCGTGCCACACGTGTCAACCACCGGACCGGGCGGCGTGACCGGCTGCGCCACCTCCAGCGCCGTCCGGGCCAGGCCGTCGAGCTCGTCGACGGTCTCACCCTTGGCCCGGAGGGCCATCAGGAACCCGCCGACCTGGGCCGGCGTCGCGTTCCCCTCCATGATGGCCAGCATGGCCCGGGCGGCGTCCTCGGCGGAAAGCGACTCTCCGCTCGTCAGCCGCGAGAGCACCGACGGCCAGAAGTCGGGGTCCTGCATGGAGCAGGAACGCTAGCAGGTCGTGAGTCGAGCCCAGCGTGGCGGGCACTTCCGACGCCCGGCGCTACGTGCGCGGCCGGGACCCGGGCTCGCTACACTTACCGGTCGCGGGGCCGGTACGCGGCGCCGCACCACGCGGGCGTGGTTCAATGGCAGAACGCGAGCTTCCCAAGCTCGAAACGGGGGTTCGATTCCCCTCGCCCGCTCCCTACACCCGGACCTCCGCTGAGGTGGGGGGGCTCGAACCCGCAGCCACCTAAGTAGAACGCTCGTAGCTGGTCCTCGAAAGCTCGTCAGGACGTGGGTGGGACTTCGACCACGCGGCCGCCCTGTTCGCCGAAGTCCCATACATCGATGGCCGGCGGTTCCACGCCGACCGTCGTGAGGACGGTGCAGATCTGGCTCCGATGATCGGTCCCGTGGTGCAGCGCCTGCGCGAGCCGGATGCCCATCGTGGTGTGGGTCTCGGACCCATCGTCGCGGCGCCTCACGTTGACGGCGTCCGGATCGAGGTCCTCTCCCAGGAGCGACGACCAGGCGGCGCCGTTGCCCTCCATGGCGGCCCGGAGCTCCGGGAGGTCCATGTGGTCCTCGTCGATGAGGGGGGTACGCCCACCAGTCGCGACGAACAGGTACGAGGAGTCGGACCCGACGAGGTGGCGCACCGTCTCGAGGATCGAGCCGTAGGTCCCAGGGACGGCGGTCCCCAGCTGCTGTGGGCTGAGCGGGAGGCACGCATCGACCAACCGCAGCGTCGCCCACACGTGGTGGGCGAACGCGTCCCCCAGCAAGGACCTGCTCATCCGCCCAACCGTAACAGACCCCGGTCGCACGCTCAGAGCAGGCCGCCGAACCTTTGCCCGGGAGCGAGACGTCGGCAAACGGGCGGCGCACGCGGGGGCAAGTGCGCGGGATGGCGACAGCGTGAGAGCGGCCGTCAAAGACCAAGGCCCGGACTCGGGCGGATCCCCCCGGAGTGTTTGCCAGCGCGCGGGATCGCTATACCCCGACCTCCGCTCAGGTGTCCCTTCGTGTCCGGGTGCCGCCAAGGAAGAGCGGCGCCGTGGGGCAGAGGTCGGCGAGTGGACATTCCTCGCACCTCGGACGCCCGGCCTGGCAGATCTCTCGCCCCAGCCGGATCAGGCCGACGTGCATCTCCACCCTGATGTCGGGCGGGGTGATCTCCTCCAAGACCTCGTGCGCCCTCCGCGCCGATGCCTTCGGCGGGATCAAGCCCAGGCGGGAGCCCACCCGGTGTACGTGCGTGTCGACGGGCAGGGCCGGACGGCCCAGCGAGAACGCCAGCACCACCGCCGCGGTCTTGGGCCCCACCCCGGGGAGCGAGGTGAGGTACTCGCGGGCCTCGACGTCTGTCATCTCTCGCAGGAGCGAGAGGTCGAGCCTCCCCTCCCGGTTCCGGATCTCTCGCAGGATGGCCAGGATCCGGGGGGCCTTCACGTTGGCCAGGCCCCCGGACCGGATGGCGTCCGCGACCTCCGATGGTCTGGCTGCGGCCAGCTCCTCCCACGTGGGGAAGCGCCGCCGGAGCGACTCGGAGGCCCGGAAGCTGTTCACGTCACTCGTGTTCTGCGAGAGCACGGTGAGCACGAGCTCCTCGAGCGGGTCGGTCCGCCGAGGCGGCCCGAGCTCCCCGTAGAACCGGAGCAGCCGGCCATGGATGGCCCGGACGCGGCGACGGTCGGCCGTCATCGACGGCAGCGTAGGGCACCGGGGGCTACGCGGTGGCCGGCGCGAAGTTCCGGAACTGCGTGAGGTGCGGGAGGAAGGTCAGCCGGAGCGAATCGGTGGGGCCGTTTCGGTGCTTGGCCACGATCAGCTCGGCCAGACCCTTGCTGTCCGGGCTCGAGTCGTCGCGGTGGATGAACATGACCACGTCCGCATCCTGCTCGAGAGACCCGGATTCCCTGAGGTCCGAAAGCTGGGGGCGCTTGTCCTGCCGCCGCTCGGGGTCCCGGTTCAGCTGCGACACCGCAAGGACCGGGATGGCCAGCTCCTTGGCCAGGAGCTTGAGGCTCCGGCTGATCTCCGCGATCTCTTGCTGCCGGTTGTCCACCCGCCGGTGGTGCGACATCAGCTGGAGATAGTCCACGATGATCAGCCCCAGTCCCTGCTTGCGAGCCGACAAGCGCCTGGCCTTGGCTCGGATGTCCACGATCGTGACGTTGCCCGAGTCCACGATGGAGAGCGGCGCGTCGTGGAGCACCTCGGCGGCCTGGACGATGCGCGACCAGTCGTCGGCGCCGACGCGGCGGCCCCGGATCCGGTCCCAGGCCACCCCGGCCTCGGCGCAGAGCAGACGCATGCCGATCTCCCACCTCGACATCTCGAGGGAGAACATGGCGACGGGGACACGCGATTCGACCGAGACGTTCCGGGCGACGTTGGTGGCGAGGGACGACTTCCCGACGCCGGGCCGGGCCGCGAGCATGATGAGGTTGCCCGGCTGGAGGCCCGAGAGCAGCTCGTCCACGTCCCGGAACCCGGTGGGGAGGCCGGCGAACGCGGACTCGCGGTTCTGGATGTGCTCGAGGTCGGTCATGGCCTGGTCGACGAGCTGGCGGAGGGAGGCCACCTGGTCCTTCTCCTCCTGCCGGGCCACCTCGTAGATCCGCTGCTCGGCCTGGTCGGCCACCCGCTCGGGATCCTCGGGCGCGGAGTACCCCATGGCCATGATGTCGGCCGCGGCCTGGATGAGCCGACGCATCAGGGCATGCTGGGCCACGATCCTCGCGTAGTTCCCGGCCGCGGCCGGCGTAGGGACCTGCTCCACCAGCTCGTGGATGTACAGGTGCCCGCCGACGTCCTCGAGGAGGTCGCGGCGCCGCAGTTCCTCGACCGCGGTGATGGCGTCCACGGGATCGCCTCGCGCGTAGATGGCCCGGAGCGTGTCGAAGATCTTGCCGTTGGCGGACTTGTAGAAGTCCTCCGGCCTTACGACCTCGACGACGTCCGCGATGGCCTCGGCCGAGAGCATCATGGCCCCGAGGACGGATTCCTCCGCCTCGAGGTTGTGCGGGGGGACCCGGTCGGGTCGCAGACGACGGACGTCGTCAGTCGATGTCGCCAAGAAGTCCCCCCTCCCGAGCTAGCGACGGCGAGACGCCGACCCTAGACGCCGGGGTTCTCGGCGTGAAGGGGAAAACCGTCTTGCATTTCTTCACCCCTGGTGGGGTCGGAAAGTTTCCTGTCACACCCGCATCCACCTGCGCTCCTATCTGTGGAAGACGCTGTGGACAGATGTGTACAAGGGGGTAATGACAGTCATGTGATTTCGCAGGTCAGAAGGGGTCCGGTGCGCAGAAGGAGTATCGGGCAGCGCTCGTCGGCGCTGGTTCTCCTGTGTCCCGCGAGCGTCCCGAGCGCGGGGAGGGGCTTCGCTGAGCGGGGGAAGGGTGGGGCACGGCCCGAGAAGCGAACCCCCGACCTCAGCGCGCCCGGAGAGCTACGACTCGGGCTCGACCTCGACCGAGACGACCGGATCGACCTCGGCGAACAGGTGCACCCGGACCTCGTGGACGCCGATGCTTCGGATGGGTTCGTCCAGGTGGACGTCGTGCCGGTCGATCTTGATGCCGGTCTGCCGCTCGATCTCCTCCGCGACCTCGCCGGCCGTGACGCTGCCGAACAACCGGCCCTCCTCGCCCACCCGGGCCTTCACCCTGATCGGCGTGGCGGTGAGCCTCTCCGCCTCCGTCTCGGCCTCGGCCCTGGCCTGGGACACCCGGGTGGAATGGGCCCGCTTCAAGCTCTCGACGTGCTTCACCCCGCCCTTCGACGCTTGGACGGCGAGGCCCCGGGGCATGAGGTAGTTGCGCGCGTAGCCGTCGGCCACGTCGACCATGTCCCCGGGGACCCCGAGCTTTTCGACCGGCTTCTGGAGGATGACCTTCATCGCGTCGAGTACGGGAGCAGCGCCATCTCGCGGGCGTTCTTGACCGCCGTTGCCACCACCCGCTGGTGCTGCGCGCAGTTGCCCGACACCCGGCGGGCCCGGATCTTGCCGCGCTCCGACACGAACTTGCGCAGCATCATGACGTCTTTGTAGTCGACGTACTCGACCCGGTCCTTGCAGAAGACGCAGACCTTCTTCTTCTGCTTCTTCCAGGCCTTCTCTTCCTTCTCCTTCTTGGGTCGCCTCTTGGTCTTAGGTGGCATCCAGCGGTGTCTCCTCGTCCGTGCCGGGGCCGGCGCCGACCTGAGCCGGGGCCGGGGCGGGGGGCGACCAGTCGCCGCCGCCCGAACGCCCTTGCTTCTCGACCTTGGCCGTGGCCCACTTCAGGCTGGGCCCGAGCTCATCGGCCTCGATCTCGACGACCGAGCGCCGCTCGCCCTCCGGGGTCTCCCAGGAACGCTGGCGCAGCCGCCCCACCACGAGCACCCGCGCGCCCCGCGTGAGGGACTCCGCTGCGTTCTCGGCCAGGGTCCGCCACGCGTTCACCCGGAAGAACGAGGTGTCGCCGTCCTTCCAGGCGCCGCCCTCGTCTCGGATCCGGGGGGTGACGGCCACCGAGAAGTTCACGACGGCCGCCCCGTTCGGGGTGTAGCGGAGCTCGGGGTCGTCGGTGAGGTTGCCCACGATCGTGATCTGGTTCTCGCTCGCCATCTCCATCACCTACCTATCTGGATCCGCTCCCCGGCGGATGGCGAGCCGGGGAGGGGGAAGTGTCCTAGGCGGCCCTTTGAACCACCTTGAACCGCAACACCTCGTCGGCCAGGTGCATGCTGCGCTCGAGCTCGCGGATCACCGAGGGGTCCGCCGTGAACTCGGCCACGACGTAGTAGCCCTCGGTCTGTTGCGCGATCTCGTAGGTCAGCCGCTTGCGACCCCACCGGTCGACCTTGCCGACCTCGCCCCCGCCCTCGGAGACGATCCGGGTGATGCGGTCGAGCACCCCGCCGATGACCGACTCGTCGGTCTCGGAGGGCAAGATGAACATCACTTCGTAGGGCCTCAGATCCCCACCTCCTCTGGTCTGGACGGCCCCCACGGGGAGCAGGATGTGGCTGCCTCCAGAGTCTACCGGGTCTACCGGGTCACCGGGTCGCGACCCTAGCACGGGGGTCTGACAGGGCCTTCGGGATGGCCCGGCCCTACCGCAGCGTTACACTTCCCGGCAGCCGTGCACTCTGGTGAAAGGAGGCGCGAGCGATGACCGTGACCGTGCACGACCTTCGTGCGTGGAAGGCGGAGGGCAGGCGCTGGGCCATGCTCACCGCCTACGACTTCCCCACGGCCCGGATCCTCGACCGGGCCGGGATCCCCGTGCTGCTGGTGGGCGATTCCCTGGCCCAGAACGTCCTGGGCTATGAGACCACCCTTCCCGTCACCATGGAGGAGATGCTCCACCACCTCCGAGCCGTGGCCCGGGGGACCGCCGAGGCCATGGTGGTGGCGGACATGCCGTTCCTCTCCTACCAGGTGTCGGTAGAGGACGGCGTGCGAAACGCCGGGCGGTTCCTGAAGGAAGGCGGCGCGCACGCCGTCAAGATCGAGGGCCCCCAGATCGAGCTGACCCACCGGCTGACCGAGCTCGGCATCCCGGTCATGGCCCACGTCGGCCTGACCCCTCAGTCCGTGCACGAGATGGGCGGCTACCGGGTCCAGGGCCGAGGCGAGGAGGCCGCGAACAGGCTGATGGAACAGGCGAGCGCGCTGGACAAGGCCGGCGCGTTCTCCATGGTCCTGGAGGGGGTCCCCGCGGACCTCGGCGAAAGGATCACGCGCAGCGTCCAGATCCCGACCATCGGGATCGGGGCCGGCCCCGGATGCGACGCGCAGGTCCTCGTGATCACCGACCTGCTCGGCCTGTCCGAGGGAAAGCTTCCGAAGTTCGCCAAGGCCTACGCCAACCTCCGGGCGGAGATCGCCGACGCCGCCCGGGCCTTCGCCAAAGAGGTGGAGGAGGGCACCTTCCCCGACGAAGGGCACTCCTACCGCTAGCCTCCTCGGCCTCCCCATCCGGCCGGCACCCAGGCCCTACACTCCCGTCGGTGAGTGACTGGGTCGGCACGTTCCTGCTCGGTGCGGGGGCGGGGATCCTCGCCTCCGCCATCGCGGTGCTCGCGTGGACGCGCCTTCGGCATCGGGGAGCCCGGTCGCCGGATGCGGGGCGCAGGGCCGACCTCGCGGCCAAGATCGCCCACGAGCTCAAGAACCCCATCATGTCGATCAAAGGACTCGCGTCCACCGGGACCCGGCTGTACGAGTCCATGAGCGACGAGGAGCGGCTGGAGTTCTTCCGACTGATCCACGCGGAAGCGACGCGGCTCAAGCTGATCGCCGACGAGACCTCCACGGCGCTCAAGATCGAGGCCGGCGGACTCACGTACGACCTCCGCCCGGAGGATCTCGGCAAGCTCGTCCAGGAGGTGGCGTGGCGGACCCCCGTGGGAGAGCACGCCATGGTCGTCGAGGTGGAGGACGACCTCGCCGTGCCCCTCGATCGAACGCGGTTCGCGGAGGTGCTGACGAACCTGATCGACAACGCCTCGAAGTTCTCCCCGCCCGATGCCCCCATCGAGGTCCGCGTGCACCGGGGGCCGAACGGCGGCGCGGTCGTCGAGGTGGCCGACCGGGGTCCGGGGATCCCGCCCGAGCAGCGGGCGGCGGTCTTCGAGCGGTTCGCGGCGTGGCGGCCGGCCGGCTACGAGGACACGCCCGGTGCCGGGCTCGGCCTGTACATCAGCCGGGCGCATCTCAAGGCCCACGGCGCGCGGATCGACATCGAGGAGGAGCCGGAGATGGGTACCATGCTCCGGGTCACGCTTTCGGGAGGGTAGGGCGAGCTTGTCCGAGAACGCCGAGCGTCCCATCACCCTGCTGATCTGCGACGACCACAAGATCCTCACGGACGCCCTGGCCATGGTGGTCGAGCGCGACGCCACCCTGCGGATGGTCGCGCCCCCCGTCCACGTCCCCGAGCAGGCCATCGAGCTCTGCCGGGAGCACCGACCCGACGTCGTGCTCATGGACATCGTGTTCAAGGGGAGCATGGACGGCATCCAGGCCACGCGCCGGATCAAGGAGGTCTCCCCGGCCACGAAGGTCGTCATCATGACCGCCCACGACGACGACCGGCTGCTGGTGGAGGCGGTGGAGGCCGGAGCCTCGGGGTTCCTCGGCAAGGAGGAGGCCGCCGACGAGGTCCTGGCGGCGGCCAAGGCGGCGGCGGAGGGCGAGGTCCTAATCGACCCCTCGACCCTCACCCGGCTCCTCCACCAGGTGTCGAAGGAGCGCGAGGCTCGCCGGGACGCGCTGGCCCTGTTCGACGCGCTCACCGACCGGGAGCGGGAGATCCTCCAGCTGCTGGCGGAGGGGACCCGCAACGACGAGATCGCGCAGCGGCTGTTCATCAGCCCCCAGACGGTGCAGACGCACGTCCGGAACCTCCTGGCCAAGCTGGGGGTGCACTCCAAGCTCGAGGCCGTGGCGCTCGCCGTCCGCCACGGCGCCATCTCGGTCTGACCGCGGGCCGCCGGGTCTCCCTCTCTCGCCGGTGCCTACCCTGGATCGGGTAGCCGGATTTCCCCTTGGCCGGGCATGTGGTGCCGACCCCCGCCCTGCCGAACCGATAGGTGGCCGAACCTCGAAGGGCCGATCGGGCTCTTCGTTGGCCTGGAGCGCGGAACACCGACCGGGGTTGCGCGCTCGCAGAGTGACAGCGGGGTCGCCTCCCCCTCGGCGGCCCCGCTTCACTGCCCGTTCCGGCCGGCTCCCCGCACCGCCCCGCCCTCGGCGCGATAATTCGGCCGGTGGCGCTCCCCACGAAGCAGATCGGGCTGGGCCTCGCCATGGCCTGCCTGGGAACCACCCTGGCGCTCGGGGTCGCCCTCAAGGCCCCCTGCGCGGCGGGCGACTGGGGCGACGGCCGCCAGTACCACCGGTACTGCTACTCGGACGTCGTCCCCCTCCTCGGGACCGAGCAGCTGACCGGCAACCGCTTGCCGTTCCTCGACGCTTGCGTGGACGCGGACGGCGCGTGCGACGAGTACCCGGTGCTGTCGATGTACGCGATGCGACTGGCCGCATGGATGTCGAACGGCATCGCCGGGTTCTTCTTCGCCAACGTCCTGCTGCTCTCCATCGCCGCCTTCGCCACGCTGCTCTGCCTCTATCTGCTGGTCGGGTCCCGCGCGCTGTACTTCGCGCTCGCGCCGACCCTGCTGATCTACGGCTTCATGAACTGGGACCTCATCGCCGTGGCGTTCGCTACGGCCGCCACGCTCGCGTACCTCAACCGGCGAGACGTGTGGTCGGGGGTACTGCTCGGCCTGGGCGCGGCGGCCAAGCTCTACCCGGCGTTGCTGCTGGTCCCCTTCGTGCTCGGGCGGTTCCGGGAGCGGAAGCCCGACGCCGGCATCCACCTGGCCTGGGCCGGAGCGGCGGCGTGGCTCGCCGTGAACCTGCCGTTCGTGCTGGCCGCTCCTCTCGGCTGGCGGGAGTTCTTCCGGTTCAACGCAACCAGGCCGGCCGACTGGGACAGCCTGTGGTTCGTGGCCTGCCACCGCCTGACCGGCGAGCTGTTCTGCGATCGGCCACGGGTCCTCGGCGCCCTCGGCTTGCTCCAGGTCATCAACATCGCCTCCGCGGTCCTGTTCGTCGGGCTGTCGGTCCTGCTGTACCGGCTGCGCCGAAGGGTGGCGCCGGACTTCCCCAGGTGGACCTTCGGGTTCGCCATCCTGGTTGCGTTCCTGCTGACGAACAAGGTCTACTCGCCCCAGTACGGGCTGTGGCTCCTGCCCTGGTTCGCCCTCGCGCTTCCGAACCTTCGTCTGTTCGCGGCGTTCCAGGCGGCCGACGTCGCCGTGTTCCTCACGCGGTTCTCGTGGTTCGGCCGGTACACGGGCATCGGCGGATTGCCGCTCGGCGCGTTCGAGATAGCCGTCCTCGTGCGGGCCGCGGTCCTCGTGTGGTGCCTGGCGGCGTGGGTCCGCCGTGAGCGGTCCGAGGCCGTCACGCTCGCCCCCTCCCCGGAGATGGCGGACGCGCCGGCGTGAGGCCGAAGACCCGCGAGGGGATCCGGTACTGCCTCACGGTGTTCCTGGCCGTCCGAGTGGGCCTGTTCGTGCTGGGGCTGGCCGCGGTGGCCCTGATCCCGCCGCTCGGGCCGGTCTCGGTGCCGGGGTGGCCGGCGCAGCCCCTCCCCGACCCCGGATGGCACAACGTCTTCACCAGCTTCGAGCGGATGGACGCGCTTTGGTTTCTGCGGATCGCCTCGGACGGGTACCGGGCGGGCGACGGGAGCGCGGCGTTCTTCCCTCTGTACCCGGTGGCCATCCGGGTGGTCGCGTGGTTGATCGGCGGCCATCCGCTCGCCGCCGCGCTACTCGTCTCGAACGCGTCCTTCGCCGCCGCGCTGTGCGTCCTGTACGCGCTCACCGCCTCCGAGCTGTCGGTGGCGGCGGCCCGCCGGACCGTCCTGTATCTCGCGCTGTTCCCCACGTCGTTCTTCTTCTTCGCCCCGTACAGCGAGTCGTTGTTCCTGCTGCTCGCGGTGACCTCGTTCTGGGGAGCCCGGTCCCGCCGGTGGGCCCTGGCCGGCGCGGCCGGAGCCCTGGCCGCGCTCACCCGAAACGTCGGAGTGGTGCTCGCCGTGGCCCTCCTCGCGGAGGCCTTCCATCAACGGGCCGAGCGCCGCGGCTCGTGGCTCCCCGGCATCGCCGCGGCCGGCGTGACCGGCCTGGGGACCCTCGCCTACCTGGCGTTTTGGGGAGCGAAGACCGGTGAGTGGCTCGCTCCCCTCGGCCAGCAGGCGAACTGGCAGCGCACGGCCACGTGGCCCTGGACCACGCTGATCGACGGGACGAGCGCCGCCTTTCGCCTCGTGGGAGAGGCGAGCGGCGGGTACTGGCTGATCGACTGGCTGATCGTGGCCCCGGTGCTGGTCGCATCGGTGTACGCCCTGCGGCGGTACCGGCCGTCGTACCTGGTTTACCTGTGGGGCGGGCTGCTCGTTCCCCTCTCGTTCATCTTCCCGGACCGGCCGCTCATGTCCATGCCCCGGTTCGTGCTGCCCCTGTTCCCGGCGTTCTGGGTCCTGGCGGAGCTGACCGAGCGATGGCGCATCCCCCAAAAGGCCGTGGCGGCCTTGGGGGCCGCCGGCCTGGGGCTGCTCGTGGTCCTGTTCGTGAACTGGTACTACATCTTCTGATGGATGGTGCCGACATATAGGATGAGCCGGATATCCGGGGCCGCGGGACGGGCAAGGGAGCGACGGGTGACGATACGAGTAGCCATCGCGGACGACCACTCGCTGGTCCGCCAGGGCCTCCGCCGGTACCTCGACATGGCGGACGGCATCGAGGTCGTGGGGGAGGCGTCGAACGGGCAGGAGCTGGTGGACCTGATCGGAAACGAGAAGCCCGACATCGCGCTGGTGGACATCCGGATGCCCGAGATGGACGGCCTGGAGGCCGCACGGCAGATCCGGGACCAGTTCCCCAAGGTCGGCGTGATCATGCTGACCGCCTACGACGACCGGCAGTTCGTGGTGGAGGCGGTCCGCTCGGGGGCCCGGGGCTACGTCCTGAAGGCCCGTGACGCCGAGCACCTGATCCAGACGGTCCGCCTGGTGGCCGGGGGGAACATGGTGATCGACCCCCAGCTCGTGGTGGCCCTGGCCGAGGAGCTCTCCTCTGCCAAGGAGAAGGACCGAAAGGCCGAGACCCTCACGGCCCGGGAGATCGAGGTCCTCCAGCTGCTGGCGTTCGGCCACACGAACCGGGACATAGCCGAGCGGCTGTACATCTCCCCGGACACCGTGAAGACCCACCTCGAGCACATCTTCGAGAAGCTCGGGGCGTCGGACCGCACGGCCGCGGTGGCCGAGGCGCTCAGGCGCCGCCTGATCGAGTAGCCGCTCGGGTCCGAAGGCGGCCTCCGCCGCCGGTCCTCCATCCGGCCTAGGCTAGGGACGACCGGGCCACGCCCAACCGGGTGATGGAGTCGCGAGCTCCCCCGAGGCAACATAGTGCCCCGATGTCGACCCGAACGATGAACGAGCGGGCGACCTGGCTCGTGCTGGTCGTCCTTCTCCTGGCGGTGGGCGCCGTTTTGGCCACCCACCTGGCGGCCGGAGGGACCCTGCGGAGGGTCGACGGCCTGTCCGATGCCGTCCTCGCCTTGGCGTCCCTGCTGTCGGCGGTCGTGATCTTCTGGCGGGTCCGGACCCCGGGGATCGTGAAGAGCGCTCCGTACCTGGGCCTGGGCATCCTGGCCATCGCCGGGATGGCCGTCGTGTTCCTCGTGAACGACCTCCGCGACGGGGTCCGCTACTCCCCGAGCGCCTACGACGCCCTGTTCCTGCTGGTGGGCGCGATCTTCCTGGTCCCCATCGGGATCGAGTACCGGGAGCACTTCCGAAAGGAGGTCCGGGGCGAGATCGGGGCCGACGTCGCGCTGGCGGCGGCCTCCGCCGGCATCATCCTGTACCTGGCGCTCCGCCCCGGCGGGGCCGACCCGGTCGAGTCCTTCTCCACGGCCGTGTTCGCGCTAATGGCCGCGACCGCCGTGACGGCGTACGGCGCCCTGGTCCTGTGGGTCCCGTCCGTGGCCCACATCGGACAGTTCGCCGCCGTCACCGCGTTCTCGCTCGCGGCCGTCCTGTTCGCGGAGCGGTGGGTCCGAGGGTCCTACGCCTCGAGCGAGCCCGTGGTGCA
>Ga0214472_10003886_pt1 | contig 15774 bp, 13 predicted proteins | sample RVTome_6_FD_207662 | JGI IMG/M metagenome (GOLD analysis project Ga0214472, IMG submission 207662) | Soil microbial communities from uranium-contaminated site in the Upper Colorado River Basin, Wyoming, United States - RVT140D175 | ecosystem: Environmental > Terrestrial > Soil > Contaminated >...
GAGGAACCCGTCGCCCGGCCCGTCATCCTCGGTGAGCGGGGCGTCGCCGCGGTCCCCGTAGTACCCGACGGCCGAGGCGTTCACGAGCACCGAGGGTCTGCGGTCGAGGGAGGCGATGGCCTCGGCGAGCAGCCGGGTGGTGTTCACCCGGCTCTCCCACACCACCAGCTTCTCCTCGTCGTTCCACCGGTGGGCGCCGATGCTGCGCCCGGCGAGGTTGACGACCGCATCGAATCCCTCGAGAGCGGCGGCATCGACATGGCCGGCGGCGGGATCCCAGCCGATGCCGTCGGCGTCGGTCACGGGGCGAACCAGCGACACCACCTCGTCACCCCGGGAGCGCAGTCGCTCGGCGAGATGCGATCCGATGAGCCCGGTCGACCCGGCCATTGCAACTCTCATGGTTGGTCCTTGGTGGTCAGTCCCTGGTCCTCAGTCCCTGGCCGGCAACCAGACGGTCGGCCACTCGTCGCATTCGCCATTCGCCATTCGCCATTCGGAAACCTATTCGTGCCAGCGGGCGTAGATGGAGTCGAGGGCCGCGTCGATCCGCCGGGCCCACTCGGCGGTCATCGCAGCGGCCCCGTCTCGCCCCGTATGGTCGGCGGGGTCGACCGGCTCGCACACCGTTGCCGCCATCGCGGCGCGGCTGATGCGGGTGGCGCCCCGGCCCATGGCCTGATCCGTGCCGGCGATGGCGATCGGGACGAGTGGCACCCCGGCCCGCAGGGCGAGCCAGGCGGCGCCCCGCTTGGGCTCGACCTCGCCCCAGGTCCAGACCCGCACCCCCTCGGGGAACAGTCCGACACTCCCGCCGTCGCGCAGCTCAGCCAGCGCCAGCCGCAGCGCACCGAGCGGCACCCGGGTACGGGACATCGGGATCGCCCCCAGCCATTGCGTCAACCCGTCGAAGAAGCGCGACCGCCCGAACAGCTCGTCGACCGCCAGATAGCGGATCGGGCGCTCGGCGGCGATCCCCACGACCACGGGATCGAGGTGGGAGAAATGGTTGGCGGCGACCACCGCCGGGCCGGGCGGCAGCCCGCGATGCTCGACCTCGAGTGGGAACATCCGGGACAGCCACCGCGCCGGGTGGATCGCCGTCCGCCAGGTGGCGCGCGCCCCGAACGGGAAGCCGGGGCTATCCCGGTGCGCCGAGCTCACTGAACAGTGCTGCGAACGCCAGCTCGGGCCGCTGGTTCGCCTCCAGGTCGAGGACGGTCTTCAGAACCCGCTGCGCCTTCGCCACGGCCTCGCGGGCCGGGACTTGCGACAGGTCGGTCCCGGCGACGTCGCGGTTGCGCACCGGACCGCCGTACTGGGCCGAGGCGGCATCGCGATACCACGAGGCCAGGATCTCGAGCCCGCCCACGTGGAGGGCCGCCGCTGCCCGCTTGCGCTCCCGCTCGTGCCGCTCCTTGATCGCCTTGACCTCGCGCCCATCGATGTCGGCGCCGGCCAGCTCGGACGAGTGCCGCTCGGCCAGCCCTTCGAGCAGAGGCTCGGCGGCGTCGACGAGGCGGTCGGCCAGGTGGAAGGCGTATCCGGGGCGCTCGTCCACCTCCAGCGGCACGGAGAGCCAGGCGCGGCGGAACTCGGCGACGTCGGGCCGGGTGGCGAGCATGAGGGCCAGACCGGGACGGCCGCCCGAGGTGGTGGCAGCGCGCTCAGCCTGCTCGCGTTCCACGCCTCGGGCCACGAGCGCCCCGGTGATCTCGTCGTCGGTGACCCTCCCGAACAACACGCTGCGCGACCGGCTGGCCACGGTGGCGGGCAGATCGTCGGCACCGTCCGTGACCAGGACGAACACCGACGTGCCGCCCGGCTCCTCCAGCGTCTTGAGGAGGGCGTTGGCGGCCTGCTCGTTCATGGCACCCGCCTCCTCGAACACGAACACCTTGCGGTCCGCCTCCACCGGGGACAACGCCGAGCGGGCGACGGTGGATCGGGCCTGGTCGACGGTGAGTGCGCTGCGGCCCTCCGGCTCCACCAACACGACATCGGGGTGTGACCCGCGCAGCGCCCGGTGCTCCGAGAGGTCGTTCCCGCCGCCGACGAGCCGGGCGGCGAAGCGACGGGCCACGGTTCCCTTCCCCACCCCGGCGGCGCCGACGAACAGGTAGGCCGCCGCCGGACGTGCCACCTCGCCCTCGAGGAACTCCACGACCGGGCCATGGCCGATGACGTCGTCGAAGATGCTCACCAGCGCCTCCGCAGTGCCGACAGCGCGGCGGCGACGACCTCACCGAACGGGAGCGAGGCGTCGATGACCTCGAAGCGCTCCGGGTCCGCCTCGGCGAGGGCGTCGTAGGCGGCGGCGACCCGCTCCTGCAGGGCGACGCCCTCGACGCTGATGCGATCGGCCTCGTCCTCGCGGTCGAGGGCCGTGGCGGGGTCGACCCGCAGCAGCACCACCACGGAGGGCCACACACCGCCGAGCCCGGCCTCGTTGACGGCGCGGACCGCCTCGATGCCGAGCCCGCGCCCCCCGCCCTGATAGGCCAGCGACGAGTACACGCTGCGGTCGCTGATGACGGTGCGGCCCGCTTCGAGCGCCGGACCGACGACCTCTGCCGCCAGCTGGCTGCGGGCCGCGGCGAACAGCATCGCCTCGGGCCAATCCGCCATGTCAACGGCGGCGGTGAGCAGCACGTGCCGGATGGCCTCACCGACCCCGGTCCCGCCCGGCTCGCGCACCCACAGCACGTCGTGGCCGTCGGACTGCAGAGCATCGGCGACGGCGCGGGCCACAGTGGTCTTGCCGGCGCCATCGACACCCTCGAAGGCGGCGTATCGGCCGGTCACGACTCCTCCGGGCCCGCTTCCCCGTCGATCACGTCGATCTCCTCGGTCTCGGGGCTCCCGGTCACCGACTTGCGGTAGGAGCGGAACGCCTCGGTCGCGATCATGATGTCGTCCCGGGCGCCGACGTCGGTCGCCTCCATGATCCGCCTTCGCACGGTCCACAGTGTGGCAAGCCCGGCGGTCATGATGAGCAGGCCGCCGAGGATGAGCACGAGCCGCGAACCCTCCGACAACAGGCCGGGCAGGATGTCGGAGAGGATCTCGGACGCCGGGAGCGCCACCGCCATGGAGGCGAGGAGCCCGATGCGCATCAGGGAGAAGACGGCGGCGAAGGTCCTGCCCCGCACCGCGTCCTCGGCCTGCTCGTGCAGATGGGCGAAGCCGAGCACGTACCCCGAGCCGGCGCCGATGCCCATCGGGAAGATCCACCCCACCCCGCCGAAGATCGTCTTCACGAACCCGGCGGCACCGAGCGAGATCCCGGTGACGACCAATGCGAGGCCGAACAGCACGTCCTTGTAGACGAAACGCGGGGCAAAGATCGTGACCAGCACGATCCCGGCTCCGGCGCCGAGACCGAATGCGGTGAGCAGCGCCGGGAATCCGATGTCCCCCGCCATGAGCACGCCCTGTGCGAACGGCTTGCCGAGCACGATGATGATCCCGCCCCCGGCGAGGGCGACCGTGATCGCCGCCACCACCGGCCGCACCCGGGGATGGGTGGCCACGAACTTCACGCCGTCCTTGAGGTCGCGCAGCGGCGCCATGAGGTTGAGGCGGCCGCGACCCCGGCGGTCGCCGGAGAGGGTCCGGGTCGGTATCGGGAGGGTCATGATGATGAGGGCCGACACGACATAGGTGGTGGCGTCGATCAGGAACGCCAGCGCCTCGTGGCTCTCGGCGAGGAACTGCAGTTCGAGCAGGTTGTCGAGCGGGGCCACGGCCAGAAAGAGCGCCGCGCCGAGCGGGAACGTCCCGTATGCCGCGCTCAGCGAGAGGCTGTTCGCCTGGACCAGCTCGTTCCTGTTGACGAGGGTCGGGACCGTGGCCTCCTTGGCGGGCTGGAAGATCAACGTCAGCCCCTCGAGCGCCAGGTTCACGAGGATCAGCGCCGTGATCGTGTCGACGAACGCCAGGCTCAGGACGAGGGCGGCGCGGCCGAACTCGACGGTGATCATCACGTACTTGCGGTTGAGGCGGTCGGCGATCACGCCTCCGACCGCGGCGAAGAACAATCCGGGCAGGATCCGCGAGGTGACGGCGAGCACGATCCCGCCTCCGCCGGCGAGCTCCTCGGCGAGCGACAGCGTGGCGAGGATCGCCACCCAGTCCCCCGTGCTGCTGATGAGCCCGGCGCGCCACAGTCGCGAGAACGGCCCCGACTTCATCAGGGCCCAGGCGGAGCGGGGAGGCGGCTCGGTCACGGTGGGAGGCTAACCACGACAGCTTCAACCGAGGACGAAGCGAGCCCCCGCGTCTCTCAGCATTTGATAGGAATTCACCGAGGGAACCCCCACACCCGCGCAAGCGTCCGGTACCTTCAGGATCTTCTCCGAGTTCGGCGAAGCCGTCTCCTGAGTGACAACGACGTGCCCGTGAGCCAACGCATGACCAATCAAGAGAAGCTCGCCAGAGTTGAAGAAGCCGGCCACGGCTGCGGGCCTCAGACGCTCCTGGTCCCTCGCCCATGTCGCAACGTGGCGAACCGCGCTGATGACCTCGTCATCCTCAGGCAGGAAGAACCCGGTGTCGCGATCGCGAGCCCAGACCGCAAGCTCATCCTCCTGTGCCACTAGTTCGTCGCGGATGCGTCTGACAGAGAACACTTCACCGCTCCCATTGGCTGCCACAAGCCAATCCCAGAATGCGGGAACAGTGTCGAACGAGTAGGGCCCGTTCCATGCGCTGATGAACACGTCGGCGTCCAGCAGATACGGCACCTCTAGGTCACACCAAGGGTCTTCGCCAACTCACTGAGTGTCGTGGCCTTCCGTATGCCGAGCAACCTCATGGCCGTACTGAAGGACGTCCGTCCGCTCAGCGTCTCGGACAAGAGGGCTCGGGCGAAACGGGCGCTGGTCCGGACAGGCTGCGTCTTGTAGAAGTCGCCACCGTCGCTGCTTCGCTGATCGACGAAGCCGAGCACTCGCTCGAGCTCGGCCTCATACAGATTGCGAAACTCCGACCAGTTGAGAAGGTCTGCATCAAAGACTCGTCTGAGGACGACCAGGGTGCTCGACTTGAAGCGACCGGCCAACGACTCAAGCTGGTCTGAAATCGGGAGATCTGAGCGGATCGCACGCCGGAGCTCACCCCCCGGCACGAGGGTCTCGGCTGCAATCCGATTACACCAACGCTCAATCGCCTCAGATGGACGCGACGCCGGATGGGCGTCGTCAAGCGCGGACTCTCCGAGCCATACGTGCGCGAGTTCGTGAAGCAAGGTGAAGATCTGTGCGGCTCGGGTATCTGAGCCATTGACGAAAACAACTGGCGCGTACGAGTCGACAAGTGCGAAGCCCCTGAACTCTTCAGGGTCAAGTCTTCGACGTGTATTGGTACCGACTATCCCACTGACCATGACTAGGACGCCGAGCCGTTCAGCATTGATGCGTAGATCGCGCAACGCCCCGGCCCATGTGCCAGGACGCTCATCGACTTGAAACTCGAGTGCCTCTCGGATGTCGCGAGCCGTGGCCTCAATCGGCGACTCGGTCGTCGCACTCCCGACGATCTGTACGGGCTCAAGCCCAGCCTGCATCGAATACTGCCTGAACCACTCCTGGCGGCGTTCGGCGATATACAAGGTGTCGAGGAGGTCCGGACTGGGCCTAGCCACCCCAGAGTCGGCCAATGTCCGGTAATCGGTGACAGGGATGTCCTCGGCGGGAGGGCTGTCCAGGAAGAAGAAGCCCACGGGAGTGCGTGTCGCAGCAGCGAATTTCTCCAGTTGCCTGACCGTTGGCGCTGCGGACCCCGCAAGCCACGCTCGTAGCTGAGGAAAACGCTCATCAAGCTCCTCGGGTTCTAAGTCAGAGCGTGACTGCGCCCACTCATAGAGCTCCCGATCAACCTCAATACGAGTTGTCACTTGCGTGCCTCAGTCGTTTCAAGTCTCAAGGATATGGATCGCGGCCGACTCGAAGGGACGAATCAGTCCGCTCCCTCTTCCACCTTCTTGCAGGGCTTGACCTTCTTGCCCTGGTCGCGCATGCGCTCGCGACGCTCCTCGAGGAGCACGGCGGCGCGCTCCAGCGTGAGATCCTCCACCGAATCGCCCTTGCGCAGCGAGGCGTTCACCGAACCGTCGGTCACGTAGAGGCCGAACCGGCCGTCGCGCACCACCACGGCGCACCCCGAGTTGGGGTCGACGCCCAGCTCCTTGAGCGGCGGGGCGGCCCCCCTGCCCCGCTTCTTGGGCTGGGCGAACAGGGCCAGGGCTCCGTCGAGGTCGATCGTGAAGATCTGCTCCTCGGTCTCGAGGCTGCGGGTGTCGGTGCCCTTCTTGAGGTACGGCCCGTACCTGCCGTTCTGGGCGGTGATGGTCGTCCCCGACTCGGGGTCCTCACCGACCTCGACCGGCTGTGACAGCAACTGGAGCGCCTGCTCCAGCGTGACCGTCTCGAGCGACATCGACTCGAACAGCGACGCCGTCTTCGGCTTCTGCTTCTTCCCGCCGTCCTCCGGTTCGCCGAGCTGGACGTAGGGCCCGTAGCGGCCCGACTTGGCGAACACGGGGAGCCCGGTGTCGGGGTCGACCCCGAGCCGGCGGTCGCCGGAAGGCGTCTCGAGCAGCTCCTTCACCTTCTCCGGCGTCAGCTCGTCGGGGGCGACGTCCTCGGGGATGCCGTAGGTCTCGTCGCCCTGCTTGAGGTACGGCCCGAACCTCCCGCTGCGCAACTCCAGGCCGTCGGTGGCGGCCGGGATCGGGATCGTGTTGATCTCGCGGGCGTCGGCCTCGTCGAACGCCTTGGCCACCAGGTCGACGAGCCCGGCGTGGCCGTTGCCGAAGTAGAAGCCCGAGAGGTACGGGATCATCTCGCGGTCGCCGCGGGCGATGGCGTCGAGATCGTCCTCCATGCGAGCGGTGAACTCGAAGTCCACGAGATCCCCGAACTGCTGCTCGAGCAGGCGGACCGTGGCGAACGCCGTGAAGGTGGGCACCAGGGCCGAGCCCTTCTTCCAGACGTAGCCGCGGTCCTGGATGGTCTGGATGATCGAGGCGTAGGTGGAGGGCCGCCCGATGCCCAGCTCCTCGAGGCGCTTCACCAGCGACGCCTCGGTGTAGCGGGCCGGGGGCTTGGTCTCGTGTCCCTTGGCCTCCATCGACTCCACGCCGACGTCGTCACCTTCGACGAGGGGCGGCAGGCGGCGCTCCTGATCCTCGAGGTCGGCGTCGGGATCGTCGGAGCCCTCCACGTAGGCCCGCAGGAAACCCGGGAAGTGGATGACCTTGCCCGAGGCGGCGAACTCGGCGTCCCTGCCGGACGCCGCCTCACCACCGAGGCGCACCTGCACGCTCTCGCCGCGGGCGTCGGCCATCTGGCTCGCCACGGTCCGCATCCAGATCAGCTCGTACAGCCGCGCCTCGTCCTTCGACAGCGCCGACCTGATCTGCTGTGGGGTCCGGAAGCGGTCGCCGGCGGGGCGGATCGCCTCGTGCGCCTCCTGGGCGTTGCGCACCTTGGAGGCGTACACCCGGGGCTGGTCGGGCACGAACTCCCTGCCGTACAACTCGACCGCCTGATCCCGGGCGGCCTTCGTGGCGGTCTCCGACAGCGAGGTCGAGTCGGTCCGCATGTAGGTGATGTACCCGTTCTCGTACAGGCGCTGGGCGATCGACATCGTCCGGGACGAGGTGAACCTGAGCTTGCGGCCCGCCTCCTGCTGCAGCGTCGAGGTGCGGAATGGCGGGTACGGCGTGCGCTTGTAGGGCTTCGACTCCACCGAGCGGACGGCGAAGGAGGTGCCCGCCAGGTCGGTGACGAGCGCCTCGGCCTGCTCCTGGTCGAGGAGGACCACGACCTCGTTGGTGGCGGCGCCCGAGGCGTCGAAGTCCTTGCCGGTGGCGAGGCGGGCGCCGTCGAGGGCGGCGAGCGTCGCCGAGAAGGCTCCCTCGCCGGTCGTGAAGACGCCCTCGAGGTCCCAGTAGGAGGCGGCGTTGAAGGCGATCCGCTCCCGCTCGCGGTCGACGATGATCCGGATGGCGGGGCTCTGCACCCGACCGGCCGAGAGCCTGGGCTGCACCAGACGCCACAGCACGGGCGACACCTCGTAACCGAAGAGCCGGTCGAGGATGCGGCGGGTCTCCTGGGCGTCGACGAGGCGGCGGTCGAGCTCCCGCGGCTCCTGCACGGCGCGCTGGATGGCGTCGGGCGTGATCTCGTGGAACACCATCCGCTTCACCGGGATGCGGGGGTTGAGGACCTCGGTGAGGTGCCACGCGATCGACTCGCCCTCGCGATCCTCGTCCGTGGCGAGGAAGAGCTCGTCGGCCTCCTTCACCAGCTTCTTCAGCTTGGTGATCTGCTGCTGCTTCTCCTTGGGGACGACGTAGAGCGGCTTGAAGTCGTTCTCGGTGTCGACCCCGAGGCGCGACCACGGCTCCTCCTTCATGGAGGCCGGGACGTCGGCTGCGTTACGCGGCAGATCGCGGACATGGCCGATCGACGACTCGACGATGAAGTCTGAGCCGAGATAGCCGGCAATCGTCCGCGCCTTGGCGGGCGACTCCACGATGACGAGTTTCTTTCCGGGCATGCCTGCCTATCGGTCGATGGGGGACGGGAACATAGACGGCTCGGGTCGCTGGACCGCAATCGGCGCCGGGGCGCGCCTCCTTCTTTCGGGTTTATCCCCCGATGTGCCCCATGTCAAGAATCCCCGCCGTCGGCGGCGGCGGCGAGGCCCGCCTCGAAGCGGTCCGCCACGGCGTCCCAGGTGAAGCGCTCCTGCACCCGTTGCCTGCCCGCCGCACCCATCGCGACGGCTCGCTCCGGGTCGGCGAGGAGGCGAGCGAGGGCGTCGGTGACGTGCGCAGTGCTGGTGGCGATGAACCCGGTGACCCCGGGCTCGATCGTCTCCGGAGCGCCGCCGGAGTCACCGGCGATCACCGGCAGCCCGGTGGCGGCGGCCTCCAGGTACACGACCCCGAGGCCCTCCGCCTCCAGCCCGAACCAGCGGGAATGCGACGGCATGGCGAACACCGTCATCTCGCGATACAGGTCGGGCAGCCGGTCGAAGGCCACGCCCACCTCGAAGCGCACCGGGACCCCGAGGCGATGAGCGAGGCGCCTCAGCGCCGGTTCGTCCCGCCCGGTCCCCACCAGCAGCACCGAGACCGGCACGCCCCGCTCCCGCAGCCGGGCGGCGGCCTCGATGACCCGCCGCTGGCCCTTGCGGGGCACGAACCGGCTCACGCATCCGACGATCATCGAGGGCGCCCCGCCTCCCGGCGAGAAAGCGGGGTCGACACCGGCCCCCACCCGGATCACCTGCCGCCCGGTGAGGCGCTCGACCCGCGCCGAGGTGAAGGCGCTCACGCCGAACAGCACATCGGCCCGCCGCAGCGACCCTCGCAGCAGCTGCCGGGCGATGGGGAAGGCGGCCGGGATGGCCACCTCCGCCCCGTGGCACAGCACGCCGTAAGGCACGCCGGTGCGCTCGCGCACACCGGGCCCGAGGTGGGCGAGCGGGTGCGGCGCCCCGAACAGCACGACGTCGGGGCGGAACGCCTCCACCTGCTCCTCCACCCAGCGGCGGGTGCGCCCGGTCGGCCACATGAACCGGCGATGGCCGCGCACCACGCCGTGCTCGTCGGCGGCGGCGGGATCGGCCGGGGCGAGCACGCGCACCTCGGCGTCGAGGGCGTCCACCAGCCCGCGCAGGTACTGCTGGATGCCCCCCGGCCTCGGCGGGAAATCGTTGGTGACGAGAAGGAGTCGCATCAGGCGACCGTCGACAGTCCACAGTCGACAGCCCGGCCCACCGGCTGACTGTGGACTGTGGACGGTGGACTCTTCTTCATGCCCGGAGGTTGTAGTCGACCAGGACCGGTCCGTCGGGGCCGACCCGGACATGGGTGACACTCGTGTTGTGTGGAAGCGTGATGCGGCGCATGCCCGCGAAGCCGAGCGTGAGGATGTCGGCGGCCAGCGCCCATATCGCGCCGCCGTGGGTGAAGAGCGCCGTGGTGCCGTGAGGATGGCGCAACGCCACGTCGCCCACCGCCCGGCGCATCCGCTCCGCCGCCCCGGCGAAGGTCTCACCGGTGCCCCCGCGCGGGACGTCCTCGCTGCGGTGGAACACCGCCTCGAAGTCCTCGGGATGGTGCAGGCGGATCTCGTCGGTGGTGAGCCCCTCCCATGCCCCGAAGTGGATCTCGGCGATGTCCTCGCGCACGGTCGGGCCGTCGAGGCCGTGGCTCGTGGCGAACGCCTCGGCGGTGCGGCGGGCACGCTCGAGCGGGGAGGCATACACCCGCTCGACCCCTCCGTACCACCCGGCCAGCTCGATCGCCTGCGAGTGGCCGCGCTGCGACAGGGGGCTGTCGGTGAGGCCGTGCCACTGGCCGGCGATGTTGCCCTCGCTCTCGCCGTGGCGCACCAGTGCGAGCATGGGCCCGACGGCGTCGGGATGGAGGCCCCACTCGGTGTGGGTGGCGTCGTTGAAGACGTCGAGGCGCGGGGCCGCCCCGTTGAACACGAGGCGCGTGATGGCCGTGTTGTGGGTCCGCTCGATGGGCCAGGGGCGCACGCCGCGGAACCCGAGCGTCGCCGCCAGCACGGCGTGGATCACGCCGCCGTGGGCGACGACGGCGATGCGGCCGTCCGCCGGGGCGCGCTCCAGCAGCGAGTCGAGCGCGGTCTCGACCCGCGCGGTGAAGGCCTGCCACGTCTCGCCGCCGCCCATCGGCACGTCCTCGCCGACGCGGATCGCCTCGAACTCCTCGGCGAACCGGTCCCCCACCTGCTGGCGGGTCAGGCCCTCCCACACCCCGATGTCCATCTCGCGCCACCCGGCATCCTCGACGGGGTCGAGACCGGCCAGCGCCGAGGTGTGGAGGGTGCGCACCAGGTCCGAGCTGAGGACCAGGTCGAACTCGTCACCCGCCAGCCGCTCACCGAGCGCACGCGCCTGGGCCTCACCACGGGCGCTCAGGTCGGCGTCGCCCTGCCCCTGCCATACGCCCTCGGCGTTGGCCGTGGTCTCGCCATGTCTGATGAGCGTGAGTTCGATGGCCATGTCGGGCGCCTCGGGACGGGGTGGAACGGAGGGGTGCGGGTCGTCGACGTAGGCTAAGAGCCCGCGGCAGCAGGGTCGCCATGCACGCAATGACCTCCTGGCGCGAACTCTAAATCCACCATGACCGCACTCCACCTGCTCGCCCAGACCACGACCACGCTCGACGACGGCGTGAACCTCCCCGAGGACGCCGCCAGCGGCGTCGTGTGGGTGATCTTCATCGGAGTGATCATCGGTCTGTACGTCCTCGTCACCCGCACCCGCCGCCGCGCCGAGGACGACTACTGGCGCCGCAAGCGGGAGGAGGACGAGCGGCGCGGCCGGCCCCCGGGAGACCCGGCCGATCAGTGATCGTCCCCGCCGGCGGGCCTACCCGGCGCCCTTCCGCGGGACTCCCCCGGGGGCGTCAGCAGGCGTCGTTGACCAGCTCCAGGTCGTCGAGGGTGCCGCATCCCACGCCGAGCGGCGCCACTCGTCTCCGCCCTAGATGAACGCCGAGGCGAAGATCAGACTGACGATGGTCATCACCTTGATGACGATGTTCATCGCCGGTCCGGCGGTGTCCTTGAAGGGATCGCCGATCGTGTCACCGACCACCGCCGCCTTGTGTGCGCCCGAGCCCTTGCCGCCGAAGGCGCCCGCCTCGATGAACTTCTTGGCGTTGTCCCACGCCCCTCCGGCGTTGGCCATGAAGATGGCGAGCAGGAAGCCGGTGACGAGGGCGCCGGCCAGGAAGCCGCCAAGCGCCTGCGTGTCGATGAACCCGATGACGAGCGGCAGCGCCACGGCGAGCGATCCCGGGATGATCATCTCGCGCAGTGCCGCCGCGGTGGAGATGTCGACGCAGCGGGTGTAGTCGGCGACGACGCCCTCACGCCCCTCGCGCAGCCCGGGGATCTCGCGGAACTGGCGCCGCACCTCCTCGATCATCTCGTTGGCAGCCCGTCCCACCGCCTTGATGGTGAGGGCGGCGAACAGGAAGGGGAACATCCCCCCGAGAAAGAGCCCCACCGTGGTCTCCACCTGGATGATGTCGATCTGAGTGAGCCCGACGGCTTCCTTGAACGCGAAGAACAGGGCGAGGGCGGTCACCGCCGCAGAGCCGATGGCGAACCCCTTGGCCACGGCCGCGGTGGTGTTTCCGAGTGAGTCGAGGGAGTCGGTCGCCTCGCGCACTTCCGGCGGCAGGTGAGCCATCTCGGCGATCCCGCCTGCATTGTCGGCGATCGGGCCGTAGGCGTCCACCGACACGGTGATGCCGAGCGTGGAGAGCATGCCGATGGCGGCGATGGCGATGCCGTAGATGCCGCCGTTCTCGAAGGCGAGGTCACCCGCCCAATAGGCGCCGGCGATCCCAGCGACGACCACGACCACCGAGAAGGCGGCGGATCGCATGCCGTCGGCGATGCCGGCCAGCACCACGGTGGCCGGGCCGGTCTCGGCCTGGCGGGCGATCTCCTTCACCGGCTTGTAGTGGTCGGAGGTGAAGTACTCGGACAGCTGCCCGATGGCGAGGCCGACGGCGAGCCCGATCACCACGGCGAAGAACAGCCCGAGCGGGTTGTCGACGTCGTTCAGGTCGCCGAACATCACGAACACCAGCACCAGCGTCCCGATGACCGTGAGGATCGCCGAGGCATAGGTGCCGAGGTGCAGGGCGGCGGCCAGGTTGGTCCCACGGGGCCGCACCAGGAACGACCCGATGATCGAAGCGCCCATTCCGATCGCCGCCACAGCGAGCGGGAAGACGATCACCTGGCCGACGAAGTCGGTGGCGGCGAACACGAAGGCCGCAAAGGCGACGGGGGCGATCATCGAACCCACGTACGACTCGAAGAGATCGGCCCCCATGCCCGCCACGTCGCCCACGTTGTCGCCGACGTTGTCGGCGATCACGGCCGGGTTGCGGGGGTCGTCCTCGGGGATGCCCGCCTCGACCTTGCCGACCAGGTCGGCGCCCACGTCGGCGGCCTTGGTGTAGATGCCGCCCCCGACACGGGCGAAAAGGGCGATCGAGGAGCCGCCGAGGCCGACGGCGGTGATCACCTGGATGGCGTCGTCCACCTCGAGCCACTTGACGAACACCAGGAAGGCGATGCCCATGCCGGCCAGCCCGAGACCCGCCACCGAGAAGCCCATGACGGCGCCGCCGCGGAATGCGAGCGGGAGCGCCTTACCGACGCCGCCCTGGCGCGCCGCCTCGGCGGTGCGGGCGTTGGCGGCGGTGGCGATCCGCATCCCGATGAGCCCGGCGAGCGCCGACAGGAGGGCACCGGCCACGTACGCGATGGCGCCCCACGGCCGGCCGTAGTCGAGCAGGACGAAGATCAGCACGGCCATGACCGCCACGAAGGCGGCCACCCACGTGTACTCGCGTCGCAGGAACGCCATGGCGCCGTCGCGGATGGCGCCCGAGATCTCCTTCATGCGGTCGTTGCCCTCGGGGGCGGCGACGACCTGGCGGGCGAAGAAGAGGGCGAGCATCAGCCCAGCGGCACCCGCCGCGACGGCCACGTACAACCAGATGTCGGGATCCACGGAATCTCCCCGGAAGTCGGCGAACGGGCGGGAGTATAGGAACGGCGGCGAGGCCCCTCGCTCTCGCCTTGGCCCTCAGCCGGTCGGTCGTCCGGCGGGCGATGGGATGCTGCCCCGGAGGGCCGGCCGTCAGCCCCGAAGCCGCTCGATGGCCCGCGGCGCCAACCCGATGGCCACCAGCACCAGGCCGGGGACGAGGATCTCCCAGGGGAGCTTCTCGGGAGAGCGACGCTCTCGCTCGAGGACGATGAAGTCGACCACGTCGAGGTAGGACTCCCCCGACCGGTCCGGGTCGTGATGTCGCCAGACACCCGTGACCTCGACCACCGCACCGCTCACCCGGTACCCCCCCGGCTCCTCGAAACCGGCGGCGTCGAACGCCGCGGCGTCGAAGCGGGCGGCGATGCCCTGGTTGGTGCCGGCGAGTGGCCCGCCGGTGTGCAGCGGCTCGGTGGCGTAGGGGTCGCCGTTCACCTGGACCCACACCACCTCGCCGCGGCGCATGAAGTCACCCACCAGCTCACCGCGCACGGTGATCTCGAGACCGTCGAACGACTCCGGGGCGACCAGCAGCTCCGACACCTCGATCTCGGCAGCACCCGCCGGGACGGCCAGCCCGAGGGTGAGCGCGACGAGGAGGGCGATCCGCTTCATCGTCCCCTCACCCACGAGTAGGCAAAGCCGAGCAGGGCGAAGACTGCCACGAACTCGAGGCGCCCGAGCCACATCTCAGCCATGTAGGTGAGCTCGAGCAGGATCGGCATGCCCGGGTCGGTGAGGCCGACCGACAGACCCACGTTGGCACCGGCGCTCACCGACTCGAACAGTGCCTGCTGCAGAGTCGACCCGTGCGCCATGCCCACCACGGCGCCGGCCAGATAGAGGCCCACGTAGAGCAGGGAAACCACGAGCACGGCCTGGGCGAGGTCGGGCGTGAGTCGTCGGCTCCCTCCCTGGAAGTAGCCCTGCCTGACCACCGCCTTCTCGGGCAGCAAGATGGCGCGCACCTGGTCGCGGATCACCTTCACGGTGAGGCCGACCCGCAGTGCCTTGACCCCACCCGCAGTGGAGGATGCCATGCCCCCGAGGCCCATGGCCAACGTCATGCCGCCGAACGCGAGGCCCCCCCACAGGACGAGCTCGGAGCCCGGCACCGTGGAGAACCCGGTCCCGGTATGGGCTGAGATGGCATGGAACAGCCCGACTCGACTCAAGCCGGCCAACTCGGTGTATATGCCGAGCGCAGCGAGGCCCGCCAGTGTGAGCATCAGGGTGACGGCGAAGGTACCGAGGATCGTCTTGGTCTCCAGGCTGCGGAGCGATTCCCGACGCCGGCCCCGCCAGAGGGCGAAGTGCAGGCCGAAGCTCATGGCTCCGGCAATCATGAGCACGGCGGCTCCTGCCTCGAACCACGGCGAGTGGTAGTACCCCAGACTGGTGCTCTGGGGAGAGAAGCCCCCGGTGTCGAACCCGGCGAAGAACACCATGAGCCCGTGGAACGCCGCCCGGAGGGGATCTAGACCCACCGAGACGACACCGATCACGAAGAGCAGGCCCGCCCCGAAAGCGAGGTGCGCGAAGCTGACCCCCCAGATGAAGCGAGCAGTGGAGGTGACCGACGGGAAGATCTTCTCGTCCCGCGCCTCGCCGTAATAGAGGGTGAGCCCCCCACCGCCGGCGAAGAGCGACAGTGCCGCCAGAATGATCCCCTGGCCCCCGAGGAACTGAAGCAGGTGGCGCCACAGGTTGAGCGAGGGCGCCAGATGGTCGAGGTCCTGGATCACGGACAGGCCCGTCGTGGTCAGACCGCTCATGGCGTCGAAGAGGGGATCGACGGCATCACCGAAGTGCCCGGAGAGGGCAAAGGGGATGGCCCCGATGGCGGGCACGATGATCCAGGTGAGTGCGACCACCACCATGCCGTGCGACCAGTCGAGACGATCGTCGTCCGGACGGGCCGCCGTCCCGGCGGCCCCGAACACGAAGAAGACCCCCACCATGAGCACGAACGAGGCGAACGGAGACCACTCGCGGGCCAGCGCGGCCCACAGCACGGGAACGAGCCCGGCGACGCCGACCACATAACAGATTCGTCCCAGGTAGAAGGCGATGAGCCGCGCATCCCCGGTGTCGGGTCGGATCAGCATCAGAGGATCGCCAGCAGCAGGGCGGCGGCCGCGACACCGA
>Ga0214472_10003887_pt1 | contig 15771 bp, 17 predicted proteins | sample RVTome_6_FD_207662 | JGI IMG/M metagenome (GOLD analysis project Ga0214472, IMG submission 207662) | Soil microbial communities from uranium-contaminated site in the Upper Colorado River Basin, Wyoming, United States - RVT140D175 | ecosystem: Environmental > Terrestrial > Soil > Contaminated >...
CGGGCGACACCGTCCTCCTCGACCAGTACTCACATGCCTCGATCGTGGACGGGGCGATCCTCGCCAAGTCCAAGACCGTCTTCTTCCGCCACAACAATCCACTCGACCTCGAGCGCAAGCTCTCCGGAGTCAAGGGAAAGAAGCTGGTCGTGGTGGAGGGCGTCTACTCGATGGACGGCGACGTCTGCAACCTTCCCGAGATCCTCGAGGTCACCAAGCGCCACGGCGCCCGCATCCTCATCGACGAGGCCCACTCGACCTTCCTGTTCGGGCCCAACGGGCGCGGGGTGGCCGAGCACTTCGGGCTCGACAAGGAGGTGGACTTCCACCTCGGCACCTTCTCGAAGAGCCTCGGGGGGCAGGGCGGATTCGTCTGCGGAACGAAGTCGCTGGTGAGCTACTCGAACGCGTTCGCGCGATCGCGTTTCTTCTCCTGCAACCTCTCGCCGGTGCTCACCGCCGGCCTCCTCGCCGGGCTGCGGATCGCCAAGCAGGAGCCGGAGCTGCGGGCGAAGCTGTGGAGCAACGTCGCCTTCCTGCGGCGCCGCTTCGCCGAGGAGGGGATCGACATCGGCAAGTCGACCTCCCAGGTCATGCCGGTGATGGTCAACAACGACTCCAAGGTCTTCGCGGTCGCGGAGAAGATCCAGAGGCGCGGGCTGTTCCTCAACCCCGTGACCTACCCCGCGGTGCCGAAGCACAAGTCGCGCCTGCGGATCTCGGTGTCGGCGGCCCACAGCGAGGAGGACCTCGAGACCGCGGTGCAGACCATCGCCTCGGTCCTCCGCGAGGAGGGGATTTGTCGCTGACGCGTTACGGGTACCGCAACGCGATCAACGGCTTTTTCGAGTTCCCCTCGGAGAACGCGCGGCGCATCCTGCCCCGGGGGATCGAGCCGGTCGAGGTGCACCACGGGACGAGCGTCCTCGCGGTGACGGTCTTCGATTTTCACGAGAGCGAGGTGGGCGCGTACGGCGAGGTCGTCTACGCCGTGCTCGTGCCCCCGTTCGTGCGAGAGGACGGACGGCTCGCCAAGGGAGCCTTCTTCCCGTGGCAGGTCGCCACGACCACCCGGGCCGCGCGCGAGCACGCGATCGAGCGTTGGCACCTTCCCCACTGGATGGATGACGTCCTCGTGGAGCTCGAGCCGGGGGAGGGGAGCCTCACCGCCCGGGTCAAGGCCGAAGGAGCCGCGGCCATGGACATCACGATCACCGATCACTCCTGGAACACGGTCTCCCACCTCTACCAGTCCTTGCAGCAGGACGAAGGCGGACGCTATCTCGCGAACATCCTTTTCGAGGGCGAGCAGAGCGAGCACGAGGAGGAGACGGGCCGGATCACGCTCCACGATCACGCCTTCAACAAGGACATCGTCATCTCGGAGGTGTACGAGGAGCCGTTCCGGGAGATGTGGATGCGCAAGGGCATCCAGCTCTTCGATCCCCTCCAGCAACTGCAGTCCTGACCCCGCGCCGTCCGCGGCCGACGACGTCGGCCGCCGGCCGGTCGTGTCCTGAGGCGCGTGGACGATAAGGTCTTCGTCGTGTTCAACCCGCACGCCGGAAAGGGCCGGGGAGCCCAGTTCGTCTCCCCGGTGCTCGAGGGTCTCGCCTCGGCGGGGCGAGTGGAGCACGGGCTGACCCAGTCTCCCGGCGACGAGGCGCGACTCGCTCGGGAGGCCGTGGAGCGCGGCTTTCGTCGCATCGTGGCCGTGGGCGGCGACGGGACGTGGAGCAACGTCGGGAACGCCATCCTCGAGTCGGGCCGTCCCGCCGAGCTCGGCCTCGTGCCCGGGGGGACCGGCTGCGATCTCGCCAAGTCCCTGGGGATTCCCCTGCGGGACCCGGCCGCCTGCTGTCGCATCGTCCTCGACGGCCACACCCGCGCGATCGACGTCGGGCGCATCGAGGGCAAGCACTTCCTCAACATCGCCGGGTTCGGCTACGACGTGGCGGTGCTCGAGGACTCGTGGAGCGTGGCCTACCTCGAGGGCAGCCTGCTGTACCTCTACTGCGCGCTGCGTCAGCTCGGCTCGTTTCGCGGCTTCCAGCTCGAAGGCGAGGTCGATGGTCGTCCCCTCGGCCGCGAGGACATGCTGATGGTCATCGTCGCGAACGCGCGCGTCTTCGGGGGCGGGTTCAAGGTGGCTCCCGACGCCGACCTCGCCGACGGCCGCCTCGACGTCTGGTCGTTCGCGAACATGGGGCTCGGCCGCAGGGTGAGCGCGCTCGTTCGTCTCCTGCTCGGTCGCCACGCGTCTCACCCGCGGGTCGCTCACCGGCGGGCCGAGCGCCTCGTCTTCCGCTTCGATCGCCCCCCGGCCTACGAGATCGATGGTGAGTGGAATCAGGCTCGTGGGAACGAGCTCGTGATCGAGACGGTCCCGAAGGCGCTGCGGGTGCTGGTCCCGCGGCCGTGAGCGGCGCGCCGGGGAGTGCTTCGTCGCTGCACGAAGCCGTCGCCCAGCGCGCGCTCTCGGCGGGTGAGGACGCCGGTCTCGCCGCCGCCGTCTCTCGTCTCTGCGCGGCCGCGGGAGACACCCTCGACGCCCTCGTCTTCTTCGGGTCGCGGCGCACCGGGGCGGCCCGGGCCGACGCGTGGAGCGCGTACGACGTGTTCGTGGTCGTCTCTGATTACCGCTCCTTCTACGAGGCGATGGCGCGCTGCGGCCTGAGCGGGAAGTCCCCGCGACCGCTCGCCGCTCTCAGTGGCTGGCTGCCTCCCACCCAGTACTCGATCCGCTTCCGGGCGCCCGACGTCCACCTCAAGACCGCCGTCATCCGCACCGACACGTTCCACCGCGAGACCTCTTCGGCGCGCACGGACCACTTCTGCATCGGACGTCTCTTCCAGCCGAGCCGGCTCCTCCATCCCCGGGACGCCACCCGGTGCGCGCCGTTCGTCGACGACCTCGTCTCGGCTCACCGGCTCACCTGGGAGTGGGTGCGCCCGTTCCTGCCTCCACGCTTCGACGCCGCGACCTACGGCGCGACCGCGCTCGGCGTGTCGATGTCGTGGGAGGTGCGCCCGGAGCCGGCGGGGCGAGCTTTGGCTTTGTGGGAGGCCCAGAGGGCGGAGCAGGCCCCGGTCTTCGAGGCGCTCCTGGGGGAGCTCGCGGCCCGAGGCGAGGTCGCCCGGGCCGCCGACGGGACCTCCTGGACGCCCACCCGCCCCGTCCGCTTCCTCGAGCGCGAGGGGCTCAAGATGTACTTCCGCCGCTCGATGGCACGCGCCACCGTGCGGTGGGTCAAGCACATGCTCAGCTTCGAAGGTTGGCTCGACTACATCGTGCGCAAGGCGAGCCGGCACACGGGGGAAGAGATCGAGCTGAGCGAGCGCGAGCAGCGCTGGCCCTGGCTGTTCGCCTGGGGTCGTGTCATCCGGTACCTGCGCACCAAGGACGGTCGGGGAGGGGGAGCATGAGCACGGCCCTGCAGGCGGTGGGAGCGGTCCTGGGGCTGGCGCTCCTGTCGATGCTCGTCTTCGCCGCCGGCGGACGAGCCCGTCGGGACGTGGATGCGGAGCGGAAGGGCTCGCGGTTTCTCCTCGGGATGGGAGACTTCCTGGTCCACTGGGTCATGTGGGCCATCGCGCCCCTCGAGCGGGCCCTCGTGCGGGTGGGGGCCACTCCCGACCACATGAACGTCGGGGGCCTGGTGTTCGGGCTTCTCAGCGGGCTCCTCATCGGCTTCGGGCACCTCGAGGCGGGCGGCGGAGCCATTGCCCTCGCCGGTGTGTGCGACATCCTCGACGGTCGGATCGCCCGCGCCTCCGGGCTCGCCTCGCCGTACGGGAAGTTCATCGACAGCACTCTCGACCGCTTCGTCGAGACCTTCGCCTTTCTCGGCTTCGTGGCGTTCTACCGCGACCAGCCGGTGGGGGCTTTCCTCGCCGCGTCGGGCCTCGCGGGTTCGCTGCTCGTCAGCTACGCGCAGGCGAGGGGCGAGACGGTCGACGTCTCGGGCTCGGGCGGCCTCATGCAGCGCGCGGAGCGGCTGGTGCTGACCATCCTCGGCTGCCTGCTCGATCCCTCGCTGTCGCGGGCGCTCCATCGACCGGAGGGCACGGTGCTGTTGTGGGTGCTCGGCGCCATCGCGGCGGGATCGATCGGCACCGCGGTCTACCGCACCGTCTGGATCGCGCGGAAGCTCAAGGCTCGCTGAGAGCGGGACCCTCTGCCCCTGCAACGCAACGGGTGCCGAGCCTCTCGAAGGGATTCCCGTCGGGGTCACGCCGCCGTAAGGTACACGAGGGTCCACACTCCCTGTCGGGCCAGGCGGGGGACAATGGCCGGTGCCGCCGCCTTGGCGTCGCTCTCGTCCCGGATCTCCTCCATCTCGAGCTTGACGTCCAGCATGTGCTGAACGCGCCGATCGGGCTCTTTCCGCAGGCAGCGGAGGATCAGGCGTTCGAGCGCCTCGGGGACATCCGGGACGAGCTCCCGCGGTGGCCGGGGCTCGTCTCTCACCACCGCGGTCAGCGTGTTCGATGCCGTCTTTCCCGCAAAAGCGCGCCGGCCTGTGATCACCTCGTACAGGATGGCCCCGAAGCTGAAGATGTCGCTCCGGACATCCGCCTTCCCACCAGTCGCCTGCTCCGGTGACATATAGCCCGCGGTGCCCGTGATCGCGCCCGGACGAGTGAGGCCACTCGAAGCGCTCAGCGTCGTCTGCGCCTCGTCGTCTCCGTACGTCTCGTCGTTGACGAGCTTGGCGAGACCGAAGTCCAGCACTTTCACGACACCCTCGGGGGTCACCGCGACGTTCGCCGGCTTGAGGTCGCGGTGGATGATGCCCCTGGCGTGCGCCGCCGACAGGGCGTCCGCGATCGGTATCGTGACCCGAAGCGCCTCGTTGAGGCGCATCCTCGGTCGGCGGATGAGGCCCTCGAGAGTCTGTCCCGGAATGTACTCCATGACGATGAAGTCGACTCCGTCGACGCACTCGATCCCGTGGATGGTGACGATGTGAGGATGGTTCAGCGCGGAGGCGGCTTGCGCCTCCTGCAGGAATCGCCGCCGTCTCTTCTCGTCGGCGACGCGTTCGGCGGGGAGGACCTTGATCGCCACCTCGCGCCCGAGGCGCGTGTCGCGGGCGCGGTACACCTCTCCCATCCCGCCCGCCCCGAGGGGCGCCAGGAGCTCATACGGACCGAGAGGGTGACCGATGGCCAGCCTCATGAGGTCCCTTTCGCGGGCCGATTTGACGTCCAGCCCGCACGAACTGGCTCGGAATCCGCTGGAGGAGATTGTACGTCAGGGCCGAAAGAGTGGACCTCGACGCCGCCTCGCAACCGGTGCGCTCGGGTGGTGGAGCCCGTCTTGCACCGCCGGGCGAAGACCGGCAGAATGCCGGCGATCGTCACCTCACCAGCCCCAAGGAGGCAGAGCGGTGTCCGACCTGTATCCCGTCAAGCCCCACATCGCCGACCGGGCCCACGTGGGCAGCCTCGAGGAGTACCAGCGCCTCTACCGCCTCTCGCTCGACAACCCGCAGTGGTTCTGGGGGGAGCAGGCCAAGGCCCTCAGCTGGTACCACCCGTGGGAGAACGTCTTCGACGCCGACTACGACGAGGTCGACTTCGCGTGGTTCTCGGGGGGGCGGCTCAACGCGTCGTTCAACTGCGTCGACCGGCACCTGCCGTCCCTGGGCGACCGCACGGCGATCATCTGGGCCCAGGACGAGGTGGGGACGTATCGCCACATCACCTACCGCGAGCTGAAGCACAACGTCTGCCGCGTCGCCAACGTCCTCCTTGCCCACGGCATCAAGCGGGGCGACCGCGTCTGCATCTACATGGGCATGATGCCCGAGCTCGTCTACGCCATGCTCGCCTGCGCGCGGATCGGCGCGGTGCACTCCGTCGTCTTCGGCGGCTTCAGCGCCGAGAGCTTGCGCGATCGCATCGTGGACGCGCGCTGCCGCATGGTGATCACCGCCAACGAGGGCCTCCGCGGGGGCAAGCGCATCCCCCTGAAGAAGACCGTGGATCGCGCGATCGAGGGCATGTCGCTCGTGGAGACGGTTCTCGTCGCCCGCCGGACCGAGGCGGACACTCCGATGGAGTCGGGGCGCGACCTCTGGCTCGACGAGGAGTGCGGCAAGCAACGCTCGACCACGACCAACGAGTGGATGGGGGCGGAGGATCCGCTGTTCATCCTCTACACGTCGGGAAGCACGGGCAAGCCCAAGGGGCTCCTGCACACGACCGCGGGCTACCTCGTGTACGCCGCCTTCACCCACAAGATGGTCTTCGACTACCACCCCGGCGACGTCTACTTCTGCGCCGCCGACGTGGGCTGGATCACGGGGCACAGCTACATCGTGTACGGTCCGCTCGCCAACGGGGCGACCACGGTCCTCTTCGAGTCCACCCCGACGTTCCCCGACCCCGGACGCTACTGGCGGATCGTCGACGATCTCGCGGTGAACATCTTCTACACCGCGCCGACGGCGCTGCGGGCGATCGCCCAGGCCGGCGACGACTGGGTCAAGCGGTATCGTCGGCAGTCGCTGCGCATCCTGGGGACGGTGGGGGAGCCGATCAACCCCGAGATCTGGCGCTGGTACCACGACGTGCCGGGCGAGGGCCGTTGCGCGGTCGTCGACACGTGGTGGCAGACCGAGACCGGGGGGATCCTCATCACGCCCCTGCCGGGGGCGATCCCGACGAAGCCGGGGTCGGCGACCCTTCCCTTCTTCGGAATCCAACCGGTTGTGGTCGATCCCGCGGACGGGAAGCCGCTCGAGGGCAACGGGGTCAGCGGGGCGCTGTGCCTGGGTTCCCCCTGGCCGGGGCAGGCCCGCACGGTGTGGGGCGACCACAACCGCTTCAAGGAGACCTACTTCTCGCAGTACCCCGGGTACTACTTCACCGGAGACGGGGTCCGTCGCGACGAGGATGGCTACTACTGGATCACCGGTCGTATCGACGACGTGCTCAACGTCTCTGGCCATCGACTCGGCACCGCGGAGGTGGAGAGCGCCCTCGTGGCCCACGAGGCCGTGGCCGAGGCGGCGGTGGTGGGATTCCCGCACCCGATCAAGGGGCAGGGGATCTACGCGTACGTGACCCTGACCGCGGAGTACGCTTCGACCGAGCCCGAGCAGGTGAAGGGGGCGCTCAAGGAGCAGGTGCGGCACGCGATCGGCGCCTTCGCCGCGCCCGACGTCGTGCACGTGGCGTCCGGGCTTCCCAAGACGCGCAGCGGCAAGATCATGCGACGCATCCTGCGGAAGATCGCGTCGTCGGAATACGACGGGCTCGGCGACGTCAGCACGCTGGGCGAGCCCGAGGTCGTGGAGCGGCTGGTGGCGGAGCACAAGACGGGAAAGGTCTGAGGCGGGGGATCCCCCCCGGCCGTCGCCTCGAGCGGAGGGACCTTGCGGCGCCTCGACACCGGGCCAACCCTCGAGCCGCCCCCGGGTCGCTGACACGACACCGGTGAGGGAGGGGCTAGTCCTGGGCCTCCACCGATCCGTCGAGCACGCCGACCAGGAGCTCGTTCTCTCTCGACTCGTGGGCCCGGAGGGCCTCGAGGAGGGCCAGCACCTCAACGCTCCACGCCGGGCTGCGACGCGCCTCGGCTCGCGCGGCGCGCAGGTCGTCGATGCGGGCCACGAGGTCGAGGTGCTCGGCTCGCAGGCCGGCGCAGGTCGGCGTTTGATCGGGGGCGAGTGAAACGATCTGCTCGAACAGCCCGGCACGCTCTTCCTCTTCGTACAGAGCGGAAAGCTGGCCGCGCAGCTGATCCAGCCGCGCCGCGACGACGTCGGGGCCGGTCGCGGGTCGGGGGTCGCGGCCCCCGAGGGCGCTGCGGATCTCGGCCACGACCGAGTGCACCGCGTGGTGGTCTCCCGCCGCGAGGCGGGCCGGGCGACGCGGGGCGGGATGGGCCACTGCGACCTCCCGGGCAGGGGTCAGCCTGCCCACCCGTTCACTGTCGCGCCGGCGCTCCGGCGGCGTCAAGTGAATACCGACGCGTGGCGGATGATAGGCTCGGGAGCGTGTCGCGCCCGGCGCGTTCGGAGGAGTCGCTCGCTCGCGTCGAGAGCGAGCTGCGCGGCGAGCAGGCCGCCGCGCTTCGGCGTATCGGCGAGCGGCTGGCCGAGCTGCTCGAAGAGCTGTCCCGCTGCCGGGCGCGTCTTGCCGACCTCTCGGGCGAGACGCGCGTCCAGGAGCGGGAGGCGACGCGGGCGGTCGAGGCCGAGGCCCGCCTCTTCCGGTGGTACCTGGAGGTGCAGAGAGAGTCGGTCGGGCTGCGCGATCATCGCCGGCTCGACGAGGTCTATCCCCGGCCGGAGAGAGCCGAGCGGTAGGATTCCCGGGGCCCCGGATCCATGCCTTTTCCCTACTACCAGCGCCTCTCCGCGCGAGAGCAGGCGATCTACCGGAACAGCGACGCCGTCGCTTCGATCACGCTTCCGGGCGCCGCGTTGCTGCACCCGCTGGTGGAGGGCCTGGGAGAGGCTCTCCAGCGAGAGGACCGGAGGGCGGTCGAGGTGGCGACCGGACTCCTCGGCGAGGGCATCCTGCGCCTGCTCGGCCTCGGGTCGGTGGAATTTCGGGTGCTCGCCGTGCGGCCGTCCTCGAGCGGGGGCGAGCTCCACGGACTCTACACCCGGGAAGACGGACGCACGCCGCGCGTCCAGCTGTGGATGCGGACCGCCCGTCACCGGAGGGTCGTGGCCTTCCGGACGTTCCTGCGCACCCTGCTCCACGAGATCGGCCACCATCTCGACTACGAGCTGCTGCGGCTGGCCGACTCGTTTCACACCGAGGGCTTCTTCAAGCGGGAGTCGAGCCTGTTCCGGCAGCTGGTTCCCGAAGCGGCGGAGGGGGCGAGGGCTCAGGACTCCGACGACTCTCCGCGACCCGGCCGGAAGTAGGGGACGGGGAAGGCGGCCACGTTGCCGCCCTTCGCCACCTCGGTGATGCGGCTCTGCCCCGGCTTCTCCACCTCGTCGATCCGGATGACGGAGTGCATCGGGAGGTAGGAGCGGGTCACGCCCTCGAACTCGCGCTGGATCCGCTCCTCCGTCGGGTCCACGACGACTCGCCCGGTGGCTCCGAACACGATTCCCTCGACCTCGACGAAGCCGAGCAGGCCACCCTGGTTGACGTGGCGCGCGAAGACCTCGTACACCTGGCCCTGGTTCACGAACGTGATCTTGTAGAGCTTGCCGCCCGTCATCGTCCCCATCATAGTCCGGTTTGACGGCCCGCACCTGCCCGCGTGTGCGGGGCGAGTGCCTTCACTCGGGCGGGTCGAAGCGCCACGGGCCTGGTCGCGTCGGGTGGTCGAGCGCCTCGGCGAGGGCGACGAGGAAACGCCGCCGTGGCCACTCCTCGGCCCCGAACCGGGCGAGGTGCTCGGTGTACACCTGGCAGTCGACGAGCCCGATCCCCCACCGCTGCAGCTGCTCGACCAGACCCACGAAGGCGAGCTTGGAAGCATCGCTTTCGCGCGTGAACATGGACTCGCCGAAGAAGGCCCTCCCCAGCGACACGCCGTACAGCCCCCCCACGAGCTCGTCGCCCCTCCAGGCCTCGGCCGAGTGCGCGACGCCCCGCCGGTGCAGCTCCACGTAGGCGTCCCGCATGTCCGGGGTGATCCAGGTGCCGGCCTGCGCGGGCCGGGGTGTCCGGGCGCACGCCGTCACCACCTCGGCGAAGGCGGTGTCGAGCGTCAGGCGAAGGCGCTTCCGACGGCTCTCACGGCGCAGGCTGCGAGGGACGCGGACGCGGTCGGCGAGCAGGACCATCCGGGGGTCGGGCGAGTGCCAGAGAATCGGCTCGCCCTCGCTGTACCAGGGGAAGATGCCGAGGGAGTAGGCGAGGAGCAGACGCTGCGGGCTGAGGTCTCCGCCGACGGCGAGAGGCCCGGCGCGGGGGGCCTTGTCCGGGGGAGGGAACGCCAGCCGCTCGTCCAGACGGTAGACGGGCACGGCTCAGGCGATCTCCGGCCGACGGGGCGTCCACCGCTGCGTCCACGCCGTCAGGGCGGCGCGCGTGGCGGCGGCGTCGGAGAAACGATCGCCGGCACGGGCCGACCAGGCGAGGGCGCCGGCGTATCCGGCATGGCGAGCCGTCTCGAGCAGGACGTCGGGAGGGACAGTGCAGCCCCGGGTCGGGTATTCCCCGAGGAGGACGGGGGCCTCGAGGCGCAGCTCGTCGACGGGGCGAGCGAGCGAGGCCAGCCGGTCGAGCCCCTCGTACCAGTGGAACTGGTACAGGTCGAGCCCGAGCCCGCTCACGAGCCCGCGCCAGCGGCGGCGGGCGAGCCCGACGGTGAGGGGCTGGCTGACCCGGGCGCGCAGGGCGGCCACGGTCTCGCCGAGAAAGAGGCGCATGACGCGGCGCGAGACCGACACCCCGGGGTCGAGCGTCCCCACGCCGAGGGTCGCCCACTCGGGCTCGTTCATCACCTCCCAGGCGGCAATCGCGGGATCACGCCGATGGGGCTCGACGAGCGCCGCCAGCACCTCGTGGACGAGCACCTCGCGAAGGGCCGCGTCACGCACGGACGGCCTCCGCCCGCCGAGTCGCACCCCCGACTCCCATCGGGGGCGGGCGAGCCAGAGGTGATCGACGAGAACGAGCAGGACCCGAAGCCCGGCCGCCCGGATCTCGGCGAGAGCGGCGTCGAGATCGTCGGATACGTAGGGGTCGAGGCCGCGCACGCGGCCCGCGTCGTCCTCGAGGATCCCGGCTCTCCCGTCGGCCAGCACCCACATCCGCAGGAGCTCGGCACCGCTCGCGGCGATCTCGCCCAGAGCGGACCGCAGGCGCTCGCGGCGGCCGGGTTGGCACAGCCCCCCCGCGGGCTGCCAGGCGTTCGCTCCGAAGTCGAGTCCGTAGTCGATCCAGGGCAGGTTCGCCCCGACCGCGAAATCAGCCATTCCGCTTGAGGGTGGCCACGATCTCGGCGATCTGCCGGTCGGCGGTCGCGAGCGGCAGCTGGCACGCGCCGGCCCCGGGCTGACCGCCTCCGCCGAACATGGACATCAGCACGCCGACGTTGGCCCGGCTCGTCCTCTTGAAGATCGAGCGCCCCACGCTGACCGCGAGCTTCCCGGGATCGGTGGCCTTCTGGACCCGCACCGAGACGGTCGCCTCGGGGAAGAGCGTGTACACGAGAAAGCGGTTCCCGACCGGGACCGGGTCGACGTCCCGGAAGTCGGTCACGACCACGTTGCCCTCGAGATGCGAGTGAGCGACCGCCACCTCGCGAAAGTGACGGTCCTGCTCACGCAGCTGCCGGGCACGCTCGCGCACGGAGGGCCGCTCGAGCACGGTGGAGATCGGCTCCCCGGCGACGACGGGGACGAGCTCCTGGAAGTACTCGTGGATCCGGCTGAGCCCGCTGCGCGAGTCCATGGTGAAGCCGAGGAGGATGTAGCCGGCGGGGGAGAGGACGTCCTGGAGCTGCAGCTGGGCCGAGTCGAGACGGTCGGTCTCCCGCACCAGCTCGAGGTATCGCTCGATCTCGGGGTGGGTCGGCGCGTAGTGGTCGTAGACGAGTCGGGCGGCGCTCGGGGCCTGCCCGTAACGCCCCCGGAAGCCCTTGGGGGGCGTCGAGCGCTCGTCGGTGAGGACGTGGTTGTCGAACCACATGCCGCAGTCGGGGTGGTAGGGAAGGTTCGCGATCACGTCGCTCGCGTCGATGTGCACCTGGCGCTCGCTGATCTCCTGGGGCTGGACGAGCTCGACGGAGTCGATCGTCTCGCAGCGAGAGAGGAGCACGGCGCAGGTCAGCCCGTCGAGGTCGGGGCGCGTCACCAGCCGCATCCGGGGAGTGAAACACGAAGCGAGGGGAGAGACAAGATGCGCCGGGCCGATACAATGGTGGGGATGTCCGATCTCGACTACCCCCTCCTCGTGCGCGAGGCGCTCCTCGAGGTGCCGCGACGGGCGCTCCTCCGCGTGGCGCGCGAGGGGCTGCCGGGAGAGCACCACTTCTACGTTTCGTTCCGGACCGACCATCCCGGTGTCTCGGTGTCGCCCGGGCTCAAGGCCCGCCACCCGCAGGAGATGACCATCGTCCTCCAGCACCAGTACTGGGACCTCGCCGTCGGCGACGAGGCCTTCTCCGTCACCCTCCGTTTCGCCGGTGCCCCCGAGCGTGTCCACGTGCCTTTTGCCGCTCTCACCGCCTTCGCGGATCCCGCGGCCGAGTTCGGGCTCCGTTTCGACGGTGGCGGCGAGGCCCGCGCCGTGCGTCCGGGAGAGGACGGGGTGAGCGAGGGGGCGGAAGGCAGCGCTTCTCTCCAGGCCCCGAAGACAGGTCCGGGGGAAGGAGAGCCTCGACCCGGAAACGTGGTGGACATCCGGTCGTTTCGACGGGGGGAGGAGACCGAGCCCGCGGGCTAGCCTTCCGCCACCGAGGTCGTGTTCGCGACGGGGGAGGGCCGGGTGGCTCCGGGGGAGGGACGGCGACCGGGCGGGCTCAGGACATTCGAATGGGCCCTTCGGTCTGCGGATCCGGATGATCGGGCAGCGTGCTCTCGCCTTTCTGACGAGTCACCGCCAGGAGCAGGAAGCCGAAGGCGATCCAGAAGAGGTCCTTGCCGCGCTTGAGGAGCACGAACGCCGCCCCGACGGTGGTGGCATCGGCGACCCCCAGTCCCCTCAGGCACAGGACGTAGCCGGCGTCCTGGACGCCGAGGCCGGCGGGGACCGGCACTGCGAGAGCGCGAACCAGGATGAGGGACGTCTCGATCACCATCGCCGAGGACAGGCCGACGTCCACGCCGAGGAGCCTCAGGAAGAGGAGGGTCTCCACCGCGCGAGCGAGCCACGCGAAGAGATAGGCGAGGAGGGGCGGGAGAAGGCCCGCCTTGTTCTGGCGGAAGAAGGCGGCGAGCTGGTGGTCGGCGCTCTGAAAGCGGAGCGCGTTGCGCTCGAGCCAGGTTCCCAGCCACCGTCCGCCGAATCGGTCGAGACCGCGGTGCGCGCGGTCGGCGAGGCGGCCGTGGACGCCGGCGGCGGCGGTGGCGATCGCGACGGCCACGAGCGTGATCGCTCCGGCGAAGAGCAACCAGGGAAGCCCACCGCGTCCGATCGCGGTGCGGGAGGCGTGCGCGAGCGCGGGCCACGCGAGGACGACCGAGGCGGCCAGGAACAGCCCGTGCGAGAGGACGACGAGGAACTTCCGCCCGAGCCCGGCGACGATGCCGATCTCGAAGGGAACGCCACAACGGCGCTTGAGGAGGTAGGGCTGCAGCGACTCGGAGATGACGGCGCCGGAGGGCAGTCCGAGCATGACCGCGTCGGACATGAAGCGCACGCCCAGCAGCGAGCGCAGCCTCGGCCGGCCGCCCAGTCGCGAGAAGGCGAGCCACCAGCCCACCGCCTCGGCGGAGATCGCGACGAGGTTGGGGAGGACGAGGAGCGGGATCCGCGGGCCGAGCGCGCGGATCAGGTCGATCGCGCGGCCGATGTCCGCCGTGCGCAGGGTGAAGGCGAGCAGCGCCATGGCGAGCAGGGCGGGGACCAGCTGCGAGGCGTGACGCAGGAGTCGCTTCATGGTGCTCCGAGCAAGGAGTTTACGTGGGAGCGCGCCCGCGGTGCCAGCCGTGTTCTTTGCCCGGCGCCGCCGCGGGGTATAGAGTGAGCAGGAGGAAGATGGCAATCTTGGAAGGGGACGCCAACGACATCTTCGACCGGGCATTCCTCACGGAGCTCGAGGGGATCGTCGCCGACTCGGGCATGGCGGCGGCCTCGGGCACGGCGCCGGGGTTGGCCCTCGACCCCGCGTTCCAGGTGGCCCTCGACGCGTTCCGCCGGGGGCCGGACGGCGAGGGAACCCTCACCGAGGAGCAGTTCGTGGACCTCGGGCCGGGCCCGCTCGCCGAGCGCTGCAACGGTCTGATCGAAGGCAGCCGGAAGAGCCCTCGCCGCGAGGCGGCCCAGGCCGTCGAGAGCTTCGTGGTCTTCTTCCAGGCGCTCCTGCCCACCCTCCGCGACGAGCCGTCCCGCGAGGTCAAGGCCACCTTCTTCCGCCTCGCGCCCACCCTGTTCCAGATCGCTTGGGACGACTTCGGCGAGCGGGCCGACCGTCGGGAGGACGGCCGCCAGGCCCTGCGTCTGCTCGAGTCGCTCCTGCTCGAGGTCGCCAGCGTGCGACTCGCCCCGGCCGAGAGCGAGCTTTTGTTCCGCAGCCTCGACCAGCTGGCCACGCTGATCGGATCGGGCGAGTACGCGCTGGCTCGCGACCTCGTCGCGAGCCCGCTGCTGGCCATCCTGAGGAAGAACCGTGTGGCCCGGTCGCTGTTCCGCCTCATGGAAGTCGAGGTCGCGATCCAGCGCTACATCAGGGAAAAGCTGGGCTACTCGACGCCGCAGCTGCGCCTGCCCGACGACGTGGCGGCGCTGTCCGACTTCGGTCCCGTCCGCGTGTTCGACGAGGAGGGCCCCGAAGGAGGGACGAAGCGCTACCTGCAGCTTCAGCTTCCCGACATCCCCATCTTGAGCGACATCGTCGTGCACTTCGCCCCCGAGGGCGGCGCAGAGCGGCAGGACAAGCGACTCGACGGCCTCGGCAGCGTGGAGCTCGATCTCCCGCCGGGGCTGTATGGCCTGGGCCTGGGCTACGAGCCCGAGCCGGAACCCTGACCCCCGGGTCGCTTGCCCGGGTACGGCCCTGTCATCCTGGCCGGCCCCACCCCGACGCGGAGCCCCGGCCGGCGAGGCCCCCTCGACCCGCCGGCGGTGAAACGCTGCCGGTGGCGCAGCCTAGCCGCGCCACAGCAGCACGGCGAAGACCAGGATCGTGACGGTGACGACGAGGCGCACGAAGGCGTGCCCCTTGAGCACGGTCAGGCGGACCCCGACCAGGCTGCCGGCGAGGCTGCCGGCGGCGAGGGCGGCACCCGGCAACCAGTGCACCGTGCCCCCGGCCACGAACAGCGCGAGGGACACCGTGGTGGTGAGCAGGATGACGAAGACCTTCACCGCGTTTCCTCGCACGAAGTCGAGCCCGGCCAGGGTCGTCAGCGCGAGCACGAGGAAGCCCACCCCGGCCTGCACGAAGCCGGCGTAGACCCCGGCGGCGAAGAAGCCCATGGCGAGGAAGCCTCGCCGGTGGGGAGCGCCCCCGAGGCGGGCGGCCATCCGGTCCCCGACCCTGAAGATCGTGAGCAGCGAGATCGCGAGCATCAGGATGGCGAGGATGCGGCGGAACTCGCGGTCGCCGACGTGCAGCGCGAGCCACGTGCCGAGGACAGCCCCGGCCAGAGCGGGCACGGACGCCCGCATCGCGAAGGGCCAGTCGAGGACGCGGTGTCGGTGAAAGCCAAAGACGCCCGCCGCGTTCTGGGCGAGGACCCCGAGGCGGTTCGTGGCATTGGCCTCGGTCGGGGGCAGCCCGAAGAAGATGAGCATGGGGAGCGTCAGGAAGGAGCCTCCGCCCGCGATCACGTTGAGGACCGAGGCCGCGAGACCGGCGGCGGCGAGAGCCACGAGCTCGAGGCTGGACGGGGGAGTCACGTCGAGCCGCGCGTCCGCCGGAGCCGCGCGCTGGCCTTCTTCGCACCCGTGTCGAAGCGGCCCGGCCGCCGCCCGCGCGAAGAGGCCTCCTGGAATGGCATCGACGGCGCGTCGCTAGGCGGGCACTCGGGCCAGGGCCAGGCGCCCCGCGCCCTCGACGGAACACGCGCCGGCCGAGGCGGGCACGAACACGCTGTGCCCCCGACCCAGCTCGAGGCGGCGGCTGTCGGTGACGAGACGCGCGTCCCCTTCGAGCCCGAGAAGGACGGCGACCTGGCC
>Ga0214472_10003888_pt1 | contig 15768 bp, 15 predicted proteins | sample RVTome_6_FD_207662 | JGI IMG/M metagenome (GOLD analysis project Ga0214472, IMG submission 207662) | Soil microbial communities from uranium-contaminated site in the Upper Colorado River Basin, Wyoming, United States - RVT140D175 | ecosystem: Environmental > Terrestrial > Soil > Contaminated >...
GCCCGAAACGGAAGACCTGCACCACGTTGGGGTGCGATAGCGATGCCGCCGCCTTGGCCTCCCGCTCGAAGCGACGGCGCGCAGTCTCGTCGCGGGCGCGCCCCGGCAGGAGCACCTTCACGGCCACCAGCCGGCCGAGCGCCTTCTCCCGCGCCAGGTACACCGTGGCCACCGCGCCCCTCCCGAGCTTCTGCTTGAACTCGAAGTCGGCGCCGAGCGCCTCCTGGAGCGCCGCCAGGGAGTGGCGCTCCTCGGCGTCGGGCGAGGCGGGGACGGCCGGGGTGTCCATGGCGGGCCACGTTACCGGGGAAGCGGAGGGGGGACAAGCGCGGAGGCGGGCGACCCGAGGACGCTCACCCGCGCCGGGCGAGGCGACTCAGCGCTCCGCGAACAGCTCGGCGAGGGGGACGGAAAAGCCGGCGAGTAGATCCTCGCCCTCCAGCGCGTCCCGCTCGAGCAAGAGTCGCGCTGAGCCATCGGCCCGGTACACAGTCACGGTGCGCGCCGTCGGATCGACGATCCACACCAGCCTCGTGCCCGCGCGCAGGTAGTCCAGGGTCTTCTGGTGATTGGCGGTCGAGGTGTCGGAGGGCGAAAGCACCTCGACGGCCAGGTCGGGTGCGCCCCTGCCCCACCCCCCGGGTTCTCCCTCGATGCGTCGCGGCTCCAGTACGACGGCGACGTCCGGGCCACGCAGCGTCGCCGGATGCTCGGACAGGATGTAACCCGATTCAGCCGTGACCTCGGCACCCACGCCGCGCGCCCACGACTCGAGCGCGTACGCGATGCGGACCTGCACGCGTCCGTGCGGCCTCCCGGGCCGGGGCTCACGTACGACGACGCCACGAGCGAGCTCCGAGACGTGGCCGTCGTCCGGCTCGTCCAGGGCCGCGTACTCCTCAAGTGTCAGCAGGGTCGCTCGGGTCGTCATCCCCTCCCTCGTCTTTCTCCTACGACACCGGCAATCTACCCCGTTCCCTTCGGGACCGGCCATGTACGGATCGGCCGGAAGGCCCTCGAGCTTCTTGCGCGACGAGTCGAAGTGTCCTACTGTATTAGTTAACCATTACACTGACACACCGGTCAGCATGTTCGACCAGATCGATCCCCGCAGCCCCACCCCGCTCTACGAGCAGATCGCGGCGCGCGTGCGCGTCGCGGTCGCCGCGGGCGAGCTGAAGCCTGGCGACGCGCTCCCGTCCGTGCGCGCGCTCGCGCGTGACCTCCGCGTGAACCCGGCCACGGTCGTGCAGGCGTACCGGGACCTCGCGGTCGATGGCTTCGTCGAGATCCGCCACGGGCAGGGGACGTTCGTCCAGGAGGTGCCCTCGTTCCTCCGGGACGAGGAGCGGCAGGCGCAGGCGGAGAAGCTCGTGCGCAAGCTGCTCCAGGACGCGGCCCGGCTGGGCATCGACGTGGAGGACCTCACCCGCGCGTTCAACGCCGAGGCAGGAGTGGACATCCGTGAATAACGCGATCGAGCTCGCCGACGTCGGGTGGCGAGCGAGCAAGGTCTTCGCGCTCGACAGCGTCACGATCCGCGTCCCGAGGGGTGCCATCTACGGATTTCTCGGGCCCAACGGCTCCGGGAAGACGACGACCATCAGGCTCTTCATGGGGATGATGAAGGCCGACACCGGCGCGATCAGGGTGCTGGACCGTGAGGTGCCGCGCGAGATGAAGTCGATCCTCGCCCGGGTCGGCTACGTGCCCGAGCGGCCGCACGTCTACCCGGCGCTCACCGTTGCCGAGCAGGTGAGGTACCACGCCTCCTTCTTCCGGCTCTTCGACGACGGGTGGGCCCGAGAGCTCATCGATCGGCTCAGGCTCGACCCCGATCAGAAGATCGCGCGCATGTCCAAGGGCGAGACCGGCAAGCTCCTCCTCCTGCTGGCGCTCTCGCAGCGGCCGGAACTGCTCGTCCTCGACGAGCCGACCGAGGGGCTCGACCCGGTCGCGCGCCGGGACGTGCTGACCGCGGTCCTCGACTACGTGTCCGAGACTAGCGCCACGGTCTTCATATCCAGCCATCTGGTGCACGAGCTCGAGCGCATCTGCGACTGGGTCGGCGTGATGGACGGCGGCCGCATCGTCGCGGAGACGCCCATGCAGCACTTCAAGAACGGGACCAAGCGACTCCGTGTGGCCCAGGCGCCGGCGACCGCAGCCGACGCGCCGTTCACGCTCGTGAGCCGGCAGTCCGAAAACGGCGTCGGCTCCACCGAGACGTGGATCGTCCGCGGGTGGGACGCATCCATGCGCTACTACTTCGAGGGCGCCGGCGCCACACTGCGCGACGTCGTCGATCTGGATCTGGAAGAGAGCTTCGTCGAGCTCCTCAGGTCCTCGAGACCCTCAACCAAGCTGGGGAGCTGACGATGTATCAGCCCATGCTCTTCGTTCACTGGAAGCAAGTCAGGCTCCTGCTGATCCCGTTCGTCGTGGCCGCGTTCGGCCTCCCGATGCTCGCGGTGCAGGGGCTCGGGGCTGATGCCACGGGCGGAGTATCGGCCGAGGTGTACCAGATCGTGTCCGGCTACCAGCTCTGGCTGCCCCTCTTCCCCATGCTCGCCGGGGCGATCGGCATCGTGCTCGCCCTCACCGCATGGAATTGGGACCATCGGCTCGGGCACGTCTACGCGCTCAGCCTGCCCGTGGCCCGTTGGGAGTACGCGCTCCTGAAGATGGGCGCCGGCGTCGCGCTCGGGCTCGTCCCTGCGCTCGCCTTCTGGGTCGGCGCGCACGTCGCGGCTGCGTCGGTCGCGCTGCCCGCGGGGCTGAACGCGTACCCGAACCAGCTCGCGCTGCGCTTCCTCCTCGCGATGATCATGAGCTACGCGTTCTTCTTTGCGCTCGGCTCCGGCACGATCAAGACCACCGTCTGGGTCGTGAGCGCAATCTTTGCCGTGCTCGTGGGGAGCGAGCTGCTGGGCGACGTGCTCGTCCTCTACTTCTCCGGCCTCGAGGGCGTGAGCTTCCTCGAGCTCGCCACCGACTGGCTGGTCGAGATGGGCGGCCCGTTCGAGGTGTTCGTCGGCAACTGGACGTTGATCGATGTCTAGGCCGAGACCCGTGCGCGCGGCCCTCGCGGCCCTCGCCCTCCTCGCCGCGGGTGCGATGTTCGGGACGGTCGACGCCGCCGCGCAGCAGTCCGCGCCCCCTCCGACCGAGGATGAGCTCCTCCGCCAGATCGAGGCGCTCGGGCCCATGCTCGAGGAGGCCCGCGTGGCGGCGGAGGCGGCCGAGCGCCGCCGCGCGATGGAGGTCGCCGCACGGCCGCGGCGCCCGACCGAGCTGGTCCAGGTCGGCCCCCTCCGCATCGTGACGCTTCCCGAACAGGCGGAGCTCGCGGCCCAGCTCTTCGGGGACGTCTGGCGCAACGACTTCGACGGCGTGGCCGGGAGCCCCGCGCTCGCCGAGCACGTCTTCGTCTTCCAGTGGGCGTGGCGGAAGGTGGAGCCGCTGCGCGTCGACGCCACCGCCACGGGTAGCTCGCCCGTTCAACGCATCGAGCTCACCCGCGCCTGGGCGAAAACGCGCGGAGTCGCCAGGGCCCGCATCCGTGATGCCGTGTGGGCGGTGCTACGGAGCGACATCCCCGAGGACTCGCGCCTGGGACTCTGGATCGGATCGAGGGGCTATCCCTCCATGCAGCGCGTGGCACGCCTCGTCACCACCTCGCCGTCGGACGACAACCGCGCATGCCTCGCGGGGGTGACGGACGGCTGCGTCGCCGCCCTCGGCCTGTCGACGGGCGAGATGTCGGTACCGCCCGAGGCAGCCGCGATTGTGCTCCTGGAGGCGGTCCGCATGGGCGGAAGCGGCGCGTGGACGCGCCTGCTCGAGGCACGCGACGCCGCTCCGCTGGACGCGCTCGCACACGCCGCCGGCGTCGACGCCGACGGGGTCATGGCCGCGTGGCTGGCGGCGGTGCTCGCAGAGCGCCCGGAGATGCACGCGGGTCTCGGCGGCCAGGCCGTGCGCGTACTGCTCTGGGTGCTCGCGCTCGCCGCGTTCGCGACGAGAAGCACGAGATGGAGGCTCGCATGAAGCGCTGGCTCGCCGTCGTGACCGGGTCGATGGGCTTGGTGGCGCTCTGGGCGTTGCCGCCGTCGCGCCTCGAGCTGCCACCCACGCAGAAGCTCCCCGCGCGGCTCCGCCACGAGGCAATCGAGGCCGAGCTTCGACGCGCGCACGCCGCGCTGCGCGCGCTCCGGTGGTCGGACTCGCTCCCGTCGCTCGCGATCCGGGCAGCCGTCGACGGGGTCGCGCTTGGCCCGCCGCGGGCGGAGAGCCTGGAAGCCGAGGTGCAGGCATGGGAAGAGGCGCAGCGGGCCACGCTCGCCGCGCTCCGGCCCCGAGATCCGGACATGGTCCTCGGCGTCTTCTGGCAGCCGGCCGACGAAGCGACCATCTCGGGTGTTCCGATCGGCGTTCGGACCCGTCGGGTCACGTTCGTCGGCGAGCACGACGGTACGCCGTACTGCATCCATGCCGTGCCCTACCTCACCGAGCCAGGCGCGCGCGCGCTGTTGCGCCATATCGTCGATCTGGACGCGTGCAGACTATACGCCAAGTACGGCGCTCCCGGCGAGCGCATCCAGGAGTGGCTGGACGCGTCGTCGCTGGGCTTCGCCCGGGTGGCCGTTCCCACCTTCGCCGCCGACTACGCCCGCTTGCAGCCCGCGCCGCGCGGCACTATGCGGCTCTTCGGCCTGAGCCGTCCGCTCTACGCCGACCAGAACCTGGCGGTACAGGCGTGCCTGGCCGGACGCCCCGCTGCGTGCGAGCGCGCGGTCACCGACCCGCAGCTGATCTCCCCGCAATTCGGGGACGAGGCCTGGGTGGTCGCCAACTCCCCGGCGTCCAGCTTCGGAGGCGGCGCGTCCCATCCCCCCTTCGGGTACCTCGACGACGGCCTGCTCTACGAGCTCGAGGCACGCTTCGGCGCTGAGGCGTTCGCGCGCTTCTGGACGTCCACCGAGTCGGTGCCGGAGGCCTTCGAGGCGGCGTTCGGCGAGCCGCTGGGGGAATGGGTGCTGCGCTGGATCGAGGGGCACGTCGGGCTGTACCGTGCGGGGCCTTCGCTCCCATGGAGCTCGCTCTGGCTGAGCGCGCTCGCGCTGACGGCGCTGGCAGGGGTCGCGACCGCCGCAGGAGTGCGGAGACGGGTCGGCTGACCCTGCTGAATGACGCCACACGCCATGCCCAAGTCCATGCCCAAGCCCAAGACGGTGAGCCTCTACGAAGAGGTCGCGATCGAGGTCGCCCTCGGAAAGCTCCGGATCCCCGGGGCCCTTCGAGACGGCCGTCGAGGAGAGTCCTTCGACAAGCTGCCGATCACGTCCAGCCACGCCTCGGCCGTCACGGCGCTTTCACCCCATCACCGCGACCCGTTCGATCGGATGCTCATTGCTCAGGCGATGACGGAGAATCTGACCATCGTGACGCACGACAGGCGCTTCGAGCCGTACGGGGTGCCGATCGTCTGGGTGTGAAGCGCCGCGTCCGGCTTACCAGATCACCTCCACCCCCGCACGCTCGATCTCCGGGTCCCGCGTAATGAGGGGGGCACTCAGCAGGGCCGCGGTGGCCGCGATGAGCCGGTCGCCGCGCTCCGGAATTGCATACAGCTCCTCGGCCCTCAGCAGGATGTCCACGGTGAGGGCCACGGGGAAGAAGGACGCCGTGGAGAAGAGGGCCTGCACCCACACCTCGACTCCACCGGTCAACTCGATGAGCCCCGCACGGCTCGCCTCGAGGACCTCGACGAGGGCGATCGTCGGGACGTAGAGGGCTGCGGCACCCGCATCAGCGGCCTCGAATACGGCTCGCGCCCGACGGCCGAGCTTCCTCGTTCGGCCCTGGGCGTACCAGATCAGGGCGTGTGCGTCGGTGACGGCGAGCTCGATGGTCGCGCCTTCGCCGCTTCGCCTGGTCACGACGTGACCTCGCGGAGCCTCACCTCCGCGGCCCGCGCCCGTTCCGCGCGCAGCGCTTCCAGCGCGGCGTCGAGCTCCTCGTCCGAGAGCGGCGAGGAGATGCTGCCGTGCAGCCGGAACGGCTTGTTCACTCTGCCCTTGAGCTCTTGCACCACCGCCTCCAGGTAGCGGAGATGGCGTTCGGTCGTCAGTGCGATCCGCTCGTCCAGATCCCGGTGCTCCACGAGCACGACCTGGTCCGGGTGACGGGCGAGGTATCTGGCCAGCTCGGGGAGCCTGCCTCTGGCCTCGGAGATGTTGATTGGCTTGGGCATCAGGCGCGAGGAGAACATGTACAAGTATATGTACGAGTACCGCCAGGGCACCCCGCCGTCAATCCCCTCTCCTACGCCGGCCCCGCCCCCCGCACCTCCGCGCTCACCTCGTCCGCGAACTTCGCGAAGTTGTCGCTGAACATCTTCGCGAGCTTGGCCGCCGCGGCGTCGTAGGCCGCGCCGTCCGCCCACGTGTCGCGCGGCCGCAAGACCTTGGACGGCACGCCCGGCACGGCTGTCGGGACCTCGAGGCCGAACACCGGATCGGCCTCGAAGCTCGCGCCGGCCAGCTTCCCCTCGAGCGCCGCGTGCACCATCGCGCGCGTATGCGCGAGCTTCATGCGGCTCCCGGTTCCGTATGCGCCGCCGGACCAGCCGGTGTTCACGAGCCAGACGACGGACCTGTGCTCGCGCAGCCGCTCGCCGAGCATCTCCGCATAGACGCCCGGGTGGCGCGGAAGAAACGGCGCGCCAAAGCAGGCGCTGAACGTCGCAGCGGGCTCCGTCACGCCACGCTCGGTGCCGGCGACCTTGGCCGTATACCCCGAGAGGAAGTGGTACATCGCCTGCTCGGGCGTGAGGCGAGCGAGGGGCGGAAGCACGCCGAACGCGTCGGCCGTGAGGAAGACGACGTTTTTCGGATGCCCTCCGCGCCCCGACCTCACCGCGTTGGAGATGTAGTGGATTGGGTAGGACGCTCTCGTGTTCTCGGTGATCGACGCGTTGTCGAAGTCGATCTCGCGCGTGCGCTCGTCGAGCACGACGTTCTCGAGGATCGTGCCGAACATCTGCGTCGCCTGATAGATCTCCGGCTCGCCCTCGCGCGAGAGCTTGATGGCCTTCGCGTAGCAGCCGCCCTCGAAGTTGAAGACGCCCTCGTCGCTCCAGCCGTGCTCGTCGTCTCCGATGAGGCCGCGCGAGGCATCGGCGGAAAGCGTCGTCTTGCCCGTCCCGGAGAGCCCGAAGAAGAGCGCGACGTCTCCGTCCGGGCCCACGTTGGCCGAGCAGTGCATGGGGAAGACGCCGCGCTCGGGGAGCACGTGGTTGAGCACCGAGAAGATCGACTTCTTGATCTCGCCGGCGTAGTGCGTCCCGGTGATGAGCACCTCGCAGGCCCGGAAGCTCACCACGATCGCGGCCCCTGAGCGCGTGCCGTGCCGCTCGGGATCAGCCGCGAGCCCGGGCGCGTGCAAGACGGTGAAGTCCGGCGTGAACCCCTCGAGCTCCGCGGCGCCCAGCCGCAGGAACATGTTGTGCGCGAAGAGCGCATGCCACGGACTCTCGCTGATCACGCGCACGCTGATGCCGTGCGTCTCGTCGGCACCCGCGCGTGCGTCCACCACGAAGAGGTCGCGGTCGTTCAGGTGAGCGATGACGTCGGCGCGCAGCGCGTCGAAGTGCCCCAGCGAAAGCGGCACGTTGACCGCGCCCCAGTCGACCGAGTCGTCGGTCGCGGCGTCGCGCACGATGAACCTGTCCTTCGGCGAGCGGCCGGTGTGCGGCACGGTGAGCGTGGCGAGGGCGCCCATGTGCACGAGCGTGCCGACCTTACGCGCCAACGATTCCTCGTAGAGACGCGCGGGGGCGAGGTTCCACTGCACGTGGCCGGTCGGCGTGATCCCCTGTCGCTCGAGGCCGTGCCTAGTCATTGCGCGCCTGCCAGTCCACCGCCGCGACGGTGGCCAGGTTCATGACGTCCTGCACCGAGCAGCCACGTTGCAGCACGTGCACTGGCTTCGCCATGCCGAGCAGCACCGGGCCGATCACGTCGGCGCCGCCCAGCGTGTCGAGTAGCTTGTACGCCACGTTGGCCGCCGACAGCCGCGAGAAGACGAGCACGTTTGCCGGGCGGCTCAGCTTGCTGAACGGATAGACCATCTGGAGCTTGAGCGCGTCGACCGCCGTGTCGGCCTGCATCTCGCCGTCGATCTCCAGGTCGGCGTCCAACGAGCGCACGATCTGCACGGCCTCCGCGACCCGGCGCGACTCCTCGTGTCGCGAAGAGCCGAAGTTCGAGAAGCTGACCATTGCCACGCGGGGCGTGATGCCGAGCTCACGCACGAACTGCGCGGTCTGCATGGCGATGTCGGCGAGCTCTCGAGCATCGGGCTCGATGTTCACCGTGGTGTCGGAGAAGAACATCAGCTCGCGATTGGGGAAGGCGAGCATGTAGAGGCCGGCGACAGGGCCCTGCCCGCTCGGCCCGATCACCTCCAGGCACGGCCTCAGGATCTCCGGATAGTTCGCCTCGGCCCCGGCGACGAGCGCGTCGACGTGGCCGGCCTCGAGCAGGCTCGCGGCGTAATAGATAGGCTTGAACATGTTCCACTCGGCCTCGGCGAGCGTCAGGCCCTTGCGGCCGCGCCTCTTGAAGAGCTCCGCCGCGAACGCATCGCGCTGCTCGTCGGCGTCTGCCGCGAAGACGACGTCCACGCCCTCGAGGTCGACGCCCAACTCCTCGGCCTTCTCCATGAGTCGCTCCGGGCGCGCGACCAGCACCGGCGTGCAGATCCGCTCCTCGACCAGCTCCGCCGCGGCGCGAATGACGGTGTCGTTGTGCCCCTCCGAGAAGACGATGCGCGCACGCTTACGCCTCGCGCGGTTCGTCATCCACCGCATCACCTCGCGTCCCGGCCCGAGGCTCGCGCGCAGGCGATCCGTGTACTCGTCGAGGTCGAGCTCGATCCTCGAGAGCCCCGACTCCATGGCCGCCCTGGCCACCGCCGGCGCCACGTGGAAGAGCACACGTTCGTCGAACGGCTTGGGAATGAGGTAGTCCCGACCGAACGAGAACTCGGAGCCCTCGTACGCACCCCGAACCGTGTCGGGCACCTCCTGGCGTGCGAGGTCCGCGAGCGCCCTCGTCGCGGCGAGCATCATATTCGCGTCGATCCCGCGGGCGCGAACGTCGAGCGCGCCCCGGAAGATGGACGGGAAGCCGAGCACGTTGTTGACCTGGTTCGGATAGTCCGAGCGCCCCGTCGCCATGATCGCGTCGTCGCGGACGGCCGCAACCTCCTCGGGTAGGATCTCCGGATCCGGGTTCGCGAGCGCGAAGATGATGGGGTCCTTCGCCATCGACGCGACCATCTGCGGCGTCACGATCCCCTTCACCGAAAGGCCGATGAAGACGTCCGCTCCGTCCATCGCCTCGGCGAGCGAGCGCCTGTCCGTCTTCACCGCGAACGGCGCCTTGTACTCGTTCATCCCCTCCTTCCGCCCCTCGTAGATCACGCCCTTCGAGTCGGTGACGAGGATGTGCCCCCTGGGCACGCCGAGGCGCATGAAATGCTCGGCCGTGGAGAGCGCCGACGCGCCGGCGCCGCTGAATACGACGGTCACCTCCCCGATGTCCTTTCCAACGACCTGGAGGGCGTTGACGAGCGCCGCGCCCGCGATGATCGCCGTGCCGTGCTGGTCGTCGTGGAAGACCGGAATGTCGAGCCGTTCCTTCAGCGTCCGTTCGATGACGAAGCACGCGGGGGCCGAGATGTCCTCCAGGTTGATCCCGCCGACGGTCGGCTCGAGGAGCTCACAGAAGCGGATCACGTCCTCCGGGGCCTCGGACGCCACCTCGAGGTCGAAGACGTCGATCCCGGCGAAGCGCTTGAAGAGGACACCCTTCCCCTCCATCACCGGCTTGGCGGCTAGCGGGCCGATGTTGCCGAGCCCGAGCACCGCAGTCCCGTTGGAGACCACCGCGACGAGGTTCCCGCGCGCGGTGTACTTGAAGACGTCCTCGGGGTTCGCGTGGATCTCCATGCACGGGACGGCGACCCCCGGCGAGTACGCGAGCGAGAGGTCACGCTGTGTCGCGACCGACTTCGTCGGCACGACTTCGATCTTGCCGGGGCGGCCCTGAGCGTGGTAGTCGAGGGCTTCCTGGCGGCGATGTGCCATGTGAGCTTAGCTCCGGACTGGCAGGGCGGGACGATGATCCTAGACGTTCTCGCCCGCGAGTCAAAGAGCGCATCGAGCAGGGAGCGGGACTGGTGGGAGCACAGCGTCGTAGCGTCGTCGTGACCGGCATCGGGCCCATCACCGCCGCGGGTATCGGCGTGGACGGGCTCCTCGCCGGGCTGCGGGCCGGCCGCTCGCCGGTCGGCGACGTGACCCTCTTCGACTCGGCCCCCTTCCGGAGCCACATGGCAGCCGAGGTGGGCGCGTTCGACCCCACCGCGTTCATGGACGCCAAGCAGGCTCGCCGGCTGGACAGGTTCGTCCAGCTCGCGATGGCGAGCACGAAGCTCGCGATCGACGATTCGGGCATCGACGTCGCGAGCCTCGACAAGTCCAGAACCGCCGTCCAGATGGGCTCCGCCATGGGGGGCATCGCCTACGCCGAAGTGCAGCTCCGCCAGTTCATCGAGGGCAGCGCGCGCCACATCGACCCCCGCCTGGCGACCACGACGTTCGCGGGCGCGGCGAGCTGTCACGTCGCGATCGAATACGGCTTCACGGGGCCCAACACCACCAACGCGATGAGCTGCGCAGCCGGCACGATCGCGCTCGGGGAGGCTGCCCGACTAATTCGCGACGGAACGGTCGATGTCGCGATCGCGGGAGGCGTCGACGCGCCGCTGGCTCCCGTGTGCTACGGGGCGTTCGCCTCGATGCGTGCGATGAGCACGCGCAACGACGCGCCCTCCGAGGCGTGCCGGCCGTTCGACAAGGACCGGGACGGCTTCGTCATGGGCGAGGGCGCATGCGTTCTCGTGATGGAAGAGGCCGCGAGCGCCCGCGCGCGCGGAGCGAGGATCTACGCCGAGGTGCGCGGCTACGGCATCAACAACGACGCGTATCACATGGCGGCGCCGCGCCCCGACGGCTCGCGCGCTGCCGAGTGCATGCGCCTGGCCATCGACTCCGCGGGGCTCACCACGACCGACATCGACCACGTGAACGCGCACGCGTCGAGCACACCGCTCAACGACGGGACCGAGTCCATCGCGATTCGGTCCGCGCTCGGCGCCCACGCCGACCGGGTGCCTGTCGCGGGCACGAAGCCGTACCACGGACACGCGCTCGGAGCATCCGGCGCCATCGAGGCCGGGATTTCGTGCCTCTCACTGCGCGAGTCGTGGATCCCACCCACGCTCAACCTCGTCGAGCCCGGCGAGGGGTGCGACCTGGACTACGTCACCGGCGCCGGGCGAGACGGCCCGATCCGCGCGGTGATCTCGAACTCGTTCGGGTTCGGGGGGATCAACGCGGTGCTCCTGATCACCGCGGCCTCGCAGCTGGCCTGAGGTCCCGGGCTCATGCCCGAGCTCCCGGCCGAGCTCCTCATCCTCGCGCCGCTCGCGCTCGCGGCGGGGATCGACCTCTACCTCACGCTCCTCCTCCTCGGCGCCGCACCCACCACCCCGTGGTGGGATCACCCGCTCCCGGGAGCGCTCGGCGACCTCGACTCGCCCGGGGTGCTGATCATGGTGGGCACGTTCTATCTCCTCGAGTTCCTGGCCGAGCGCAGCGCGACGGCCGGCCTCCTGTGGAATGCGTTCCACGCCGCGATCCGCCCGGTCGCGGGCGCCCTCCTCGCGCTCCTCCTCCTCGACGGCGCCGCGCTTCCCGTCGTCCTCGCGGGCGCCGCGCTCGCGGGCGCGCTGGCCTCGCTCGCCCACGCCGTCCGGTCCGGCGGCTTCGTCGTGCGCTGGCTGGGCTCGAGCACGTCCCCGCACGTGCTGCTCGTCTCGCTCCTCGAGGACGCGCTCGTGATCGGCCTCGTGGTGCTCGCGCTCGACGCGCCCCCCTGGGCTTTCGGCGTCGCGGGCACGCTCGCGCTCGTCGCCTTGCTCACGTCACCGTCGCACGCGCGGGCGTTCGGGTTCGCAGTCCGGCTCGCCACCGCCCGCGGGTTCCAGACGCTCACGCACCGCCGCTGGACAGGGCCCGAAGAGATCCCCCTTTGGGTCCGCCGCGCGCTCGAGCGGGACGTCTTCGGGTCGGGCGGGGCGCTCCGCGGCAGCCCGGTCGGCGCTCACCGCCTTCCCGGCGCACCCCGCTTCACCACCGGCTGGATCGTGATTCACGGCGGCTCACCCGTCTTCGTCTTCCCCGGGGGCATCCTGCCCGGTCGGGTCGGAGGTAGCGCCAAGGCCGTCGACATCGGCGCGCTCGTCGGAGAGCGGGTGGTCGAGAAGGGCTTCTTCCGCCGCGTCGATCTCGAGACCGCCGGGGGACCACCCGCGTGCGTCTTCTTCGGGGTCGATGGACCGAGCGTGGAAAGCCTGAGAACGGAGTTCTTGTCTGCCCGATCCGGCGCTCGAGTCGACGTGACAGACGGTACGATCGCCCCCGTGCGCCATCTGTTCCGTAACGAAGAAGAAAACGTTTGACCCTGGAAACACGCCTTTATATTTTCCCTTTCACCCTTGGTTTTTCCTAGGCTGGCTGATCCGGTACTCCGATAACCTCAATACCCGCAGGGGTTTTCGGAGGTGGGGTCCCACCGAGCCAGACCTCGTCGTCCCCCAGATGAGGAACGGAAACAACGGATGTTTTCCTCCGCCCGTGGCCTGGACTCATTCGACCAGTATCTGCAGGACGTAGAGAAATACCCGCTCATTCAGGACCCCAAAGAGGAGCGCGAGCTGGCCCGCCGCGCTCGTACGGGCGACAAGGAAGCGGCTGAGCGGTTGGTCACCGCGAACCTCCGCTTCGTCATCTCCTACGTGAAGAAGTATCAGGGGCGCGGCCTCGGACTCGCCGAGTTGGTCTGCATCGGCAACGAGGGGCTCCTCAAGGCGGTGAAGAAGTTCGATCCGGACAAGGGCGTGAAGTTCATCTCCTACGCCGTGTGGTGGATCCGACAGACCGTGCTTCAGGCCCTCGCCGAGCAGACGCGCTCCGTACGCATCCCGCTCAACCAGAACTCGAACCTCGCCCGCCTCGCCCGCACCGACACCCAGCTCACCCAGTCGTTGGGGCGCTCCCCCACCGACCAGGAGATCGCCAAGGAGATGCAGGAGCCCGTCGACACGATCCGGGCTCTCCGTCGCGTGGCCGCCTCCGAGCTCTCCCTCGACGCCCCCATCGATCGCGGCGACCGCGACAGCGCGAGCTTCGGTGAGCGCTTCGCCGGGGCCGCGGCCGCGGACATCGAGCAGGACGTGGAGGCGATGGCCCGCCGCAACTTCCTCGAGACGATGTTCGAGTCGTACCTGACGGAGCGCGAGCGGAAGATCCTCTACCTGTACTACGGCCTCGACGACGGCGAAGAGCGCACGCTCGAGGAGATCGGGTCGCTGCTCGGCGTCACGCGCGAGCGCATCCGCCAGATCCGCAACCGTGCCTTCGAGAAGCTGCGGGAAAGCCCGCACGGCGAGTCCCTCTCGGGCTTCTGGAACGCACACTAGCAAGGTCGTGCCTCGCGGCCATCGCCGCGGCGCAGCGGCTGTCGCATGCGCCATGACCATCGCCGCCATGGCGCTCTCGCTCTACGGCGTGGCCCCTTTGCATGCACAGGCGTCCACTGCGTCGGCCCCCGACTGGAACGACCCCGCCGTCCTCGAGCTGATCTCGCGGGCACGCGAGCTCCGGAGCTCGACCGTCGTCGATTCGACCTTCCGCTCGTACCAGGCGGAGGCGCACGGCTACGTCTACTTCTTCTTCGACCGACCCGACACCGGCGAGCGTAACCTCGTGAAGGCCGATCAGGTCGCACTCGAGGTGTATTGGCAGGCGCCGAACCTCACGAAGCAGCTCATCGTGGGGCAGCGCGACCAGAGGATCCTCCCCACGGACATCCGCTATCACCTCGACCACCTGACCGTGGTGCAGGACGACTTCGGGAACCTCATCACGATGGGGGACGGGGATGAGGTCGAGGCGGTGCCCCATCCGGTCGGACCCGGCTCCGAGTCGACGTACGACTTCCTGCTCTCCGACTCGCTCACGATCAGCTTCCAGGACGGCGCCGTGCGCGTGTACGAGGTGCGCGTGCGGCCGAAGGACTTCGGCGCGCCCGGCTTCGTCGGCGCGATCTACGTCGACCGGGCGCGGGCCGCGATCGTGCGCATGAACTTCTCGTTCACGCCGGCCTCGTACGTGGACTCGTACGTCGACTACATCAGGGTCTCGCTCGACAACTCACTCTGGCTCGGACAGTTCTGGCTCCCCTACCGCCAGGAAGTCGAGATCCGCCGGGAAATCCCGCTCCTCGACGTCGTCACCGGAAGCGTGATCCGCGGCCGCTTCGAGATTCGTGGCTACGACTTCAACGTGAACCTCCCGCCGAGCCTCTTCGCCGGCAGCCGGATCAGCGCGCTCTCGCCGAACATGCGGAGCGCATTCGTCTTCGAGCGTGGCCTGTTCGACGACCTGAACGAGGAAGGCCTCGCGCCCTCGCCGTCGCTGGCCGAGGTGCGCCGCCAGGTGCGGCAGGTCGTCGAGGACCAGGCGATGAGTGGCCTCGCGCCCCTCCGGGTGCACTTCGCCAACGTCTCGGACTTCGCGCGCTACAACCGCGCGGAGGGCCTGCGGCTCGGCGGCGGCGTCACGCTGCGCCCGGGGGGCGCCCTCGTAACGCGTCTTGCCGGCGGTTACGCGATCGGCCGCGAGCGCTTCTCGGGCGCGATGTCCGCGACGCGCGCCGTAGGCGCACTTCAGCCCACGCTCGACCTGCACTGGGACGGACTCGGCGACATCGGCGGCCACCCCGGAGCCACGACGCTCGAGAACACCATCACCTCCCTCTCCGGCAAGAAGGACTACACCGACCCGTTCTTCCGGCGAGGCGCGACGCTCACGCTCCGCGGGAGGGATGCAGGCGGCCCCGCGCTCAGCGTCACGTGGGAGGAGCACCACGGCGCGCGGGACGTCGTCTCGGACGACCTCGCCGACACCGAGTTCAGGCCCGTCCGCTCCATCGATGAGGGCGTGCTGGGGGCGGTCGGCGTGCACCTCCCCTTCGCCCTCGCCCAGGGTCTCCATGCATCGGTGGACGGCCGACTCGGCCGCCTCGAGCGCCGCACGTTCGGCTCGGTGGGAGCGGAAGCGCTCTGGGAGTCCCGCCACCCCGGCCAGCCGTGGCAGGCGGAGGTCTCGCTCGCCGGAGGCGCGGTGACGGACCGGGCGCCCGCGCAGTCGCTCCACCTGCTCGGCGGGCGGTGGACGCTCCCCGGCCACGGCTACCGCTCGTTCGTGGGGGACCGCTACTGGCTCTTGCGGGGGGAGGGCACCCTGCCCGTGTACGCGCCGTACGTGGGGGTACGCGCGATCGGCGCGGTGGGCGCGACGTACCTCGACGGCCGCGCGCTCCCCGCCGACTGGATCCGGCAGGACTCGGACGGCGTGCGCGGCTCGATCGGCGCGGGGCTCTCGTTCGGCTTCGACACCTTCCGCGTCGACGTGGCGCGCGGTCTGGGCCCGGGCGGCGGGTGGGAAGGGCTCTTCTCCGTGTCGCGCGAGTTCAGGTCCTGGCTGTAGGAGGCACGGGGAGGCCCGAGGGCGTGAGCCCCCGAGCCTCCGCGCCGTGGTAGGAACACCACGCCCCTGCTGTCAACGGATCA
>Ga0214472_10003889_pt1 | contig 15766 bp, 15 predicted proteins | sample RVTome_6_FD_207662 | JGI IMG/M metagenome (GOLD analysis project Ga0214472, IMG submission 207662) | Soil microbial communities from uranium-contaminated site in the Upper Colorado River Basin, Wyoming, United States - RVT140D175 | ecosystem: Environmental > Terrestrial > Soil > Contaminated >...
GTCGCCCCCGACCCGCACCGAACCGGCGTAAACCATGCCGCCCAACGAGATCACGCCCACTTCGGTGGTGCCGCCGCCGATGTCGACCACCATCGAGCCGGTCGCGTCCGACACCGGCAGGCCGGCGCCGATCGCCGCGGCCATCGGCTCCTCGATGAGATACACCTGGCTCGCCCCGGCCGCCAGCGCGGCGTCGCGAATGGCGCGCCGCTCGACCTGGGTGGAGCCGCAGGGCACGCACACGATGATGCGCGGGCTGGGCGAGAACATGCGCGAGTCGTGCACCTTCTTGATGAACTGCTTGATCATCTGTTCGGTAACGACAAAGTCGGCGATCACCCCGTCCTTCATGGGCCGGATGGCGGTGATGTTGCCCGGGGTCTTGCCCAGCATCTGCTTGGCGGCGTGGCCCACCGCCTGGATGGTGCGCTTGGCGTTGGGACCGCCTTCGGTGCGGATCGCCACCACGGAGGGCTCGTCGAGCACGATGCCCTTGCCACGCACGTAGATCAGCGTGTTGGCCGTCCCGAGGTCGATAGCCAGGTCGTTGGAAAAATAGGAGCGCAAGAAACCAAACATTGGGAAGTCCCGGAACCGGTGAAAATGAGCCGCGTGGTACGCCGCCCGTGCGCCCATGCGGACCGGCGGCAAACGAGTATGATAACCTACAAACCTTTGTCGATTCAGCAGGTTTTGTTAGCTTATGTCGCTCACGATTGAAGAGATACGGCGCATCGCCGCGCTCGCCCGCATCGAGCTCGGCGAGGCCGACGCGGAAGGCACCCGCCGCAAGCTGGACGGGATTTTCGGGCTGATCGAACAGATGCAGGCGGTCGACACGCGCGGCGTGGAGCCGATGAGCCATCCGCAGGAGCTCGCCCAGCGCCTGCGCGAGGATGTGGCCACCGAACCGAACCGCCGCGACGATTTCCAGCGCATCGCCCCGCACACCGAGGCCGGGCTGTACCTGGTCCCCAAGGTTATCGAATAAGGAACCCCGGCGCGCGTCGCCCGTGCCGCGCGCCCCCGCCCGCCCATGATCAACGCCAGCCTCACCGAACTGCGCGCCGCGCTCGACGCCAAGCGCGTCTCCAGCGTCGAGCTCGCCGAGCGCTTCCTCGACCGCATCGAGCGCCTCAATCCGGCGCTCAACGCCTTCATCACCGTCGATCGCGCCGGCGCGATGGCCGCCGCGCGCGCCGCCGACGCGCGCATCGCGGCCGGTGCCGCCGCCCCGCTCACCGGCATCCCGCTCGCCCACAAGGACGTGTTCTGCACCGAGGGCGTGCTGACCACCTGCGGCTCGAAGATGCTCGCCAACTTCGTGAGCCCCTACGACGCCCACGTCGTCACGCAGCTGAAGGCGGCCGGCGCGGTGATGCTCGGCAAGACCAATATGGACGAGTTCGCGATGGGCTCGTCGAACGAGAATTCCCATTTCGGCCCGGCGCGCAATCCGTGGGACACGAGCCGGGTACCCGGCGGCTCGTCGGGCGGCTCGGCCGCCGCGGTGGCCGCGCGCCTGGTGCCCATGGCGACCGGCACCGACACCGGCGGCTCGGTGCGCCAGCCCGCCGCGCTCACCGGCGTGACCGGCATCAAGCCGACCTACGGCGTGGTGAGCCGCTACGGCATGATCGCCTACGCCTCCTCGCTCGACCAGGGGGGCGCCTTCGGCGCCTCGGCGGAAGACTGCGCGCTGCTGCTCTCCGCGATGGCCGGATTCGATGCGCGCGACTCGACCAGCCTCGAGCGCCCTGCCGAAGATTACGCGCGCGAACTCGCCGCCCCGGCGGCCGGCGCCGCCCCGCTCGCCGGCTTGCGCATCGGCCTGCCGCGCGAATTCTTCGGCCCCGGCATGGCCGACGACGTGCGGGCCGCAGTGGACGCCGCGTTGGCGGCCTACCGCGCGCTCGGCGCGACCACCGTCGAGGTGAGCCTGCCGAACGCGCAGCTGGCAATCCCCGCCTACTACGTGATCGCCCCGGCGGAGGCCTCGAGCAACCTGTCGCGCTTCGACGGGGTGCGCTACGGCCACCGCGCCGCCGAGTACCGGGATCTCGCCGACCTGTACGCGAAGAGCCGCGCCGAAGGCTTCGGCGCGGAAGTGAAGCGGCGCATCCTGGTGGGCACCTACGTGCTCTCGCATGGCTACTACGACGCCTACTACCTGCAGGCGCAGAAGCTGCGCCGCCTCATCGCCGAGGATTTTCGCGCCGCCTTCGCGCAATGCGACGTGATCGCCGGGCCGACCAGCCCGACCACCGCGTGGGCCATCGGCGAGAAGACCGACGACCCGGTGCAGATGTACCTGTCGGACATCTACACCATCGCCGTGAACCTCGCCGGCCTGCCCGGCCTGTCGCACCCGTGCGGCTTCGGCGCGGGCCAACTGCCGGTGGGCCTGCAGCTCGTCGGCGATTACTTTTCCGAGGCGCGGCTGCTCAACGCCGCGCACCGCTTCCAGCAGGCGAGCGACTGGCACCTGCGCCGTCCCGCCGCCGCGGCCGAACGAGAGTTGTGAAACCAGCAACTATCCAGAACCGGCCTTCAGGCCGGGGTCCCGGCTCACCGCCCTGAAGGGCGGGGTTTCAAACCGGAGTCAGTATTACGATGAGCAGAAACGACTGGGAAGTGGTCATCGGACTGGAAGTCCATGCCCAGCTGAACACCGCCTCCAAGATTTTCTCCGCGGCGTCCACCGCGTTCGGCGCGGCGCCGAACGTACAGGCCTGCGCCGTCGACATCGCGCTGCCCGGGGTGCTGCCGGTGCTCAACCGCGGCGCGGTCGAGCGCGCCATCCGCCTGGGCCTGGCGATCGGCGCGCGGGTCGCGCCGAAGAGCGTGTTCGCGCGCAAGAATTACTTTTATCCCGATCTCCCCAAGGGCTACCAGATCAGCCAGTTCGAGCTGCCGGTGGTGCAGGGCGGGGCGATCACCATCCGCGTGGGCGAAGGCGACAAGGCGTACGAGAAAACGGTCCAGCTCACCCGTGCCCACCTCGAGGAAGACGCCGGGAAAAGCCTGCACGAGGATTTCCACGGCATGAGCGGCATCGATCTCAACCGGGCCGGCACGCCGCTGCTGGAGATCGTCTCCGAGCCCGACATGCGCACCTCGGCCGAGGCGGTGGCCTACGCGCGGGCGCTCCACGCGCTGGTGCGCTGGATCGACATTTGCGACGGCAACATGCAGGAAGGCTCGTTTCGCTGCGACGCCAACGTGTCGGTGCGCCGCCCGGGGGCGCCGCTGGGCACCCGGCGCGAGATCAAGAACCTCAATTCCTTCCGTTTTCTGCAGCAGGCGATCGACTACGAGGTGCAGTGGCAGATCGACACCCTGGAAGACGGCGGCCGGATCCAGCAGGCAACCGTGCTGTTCGACCCCGACACGGGCGAAACGCGCATGATGCGCTCCAAGGAAGACGCCCACGACTACCGCTACTTCCCCGATCCCGATCTGCTCCCGCTGATCGTCTCGCCGGAATGGATCGCGCGCGTGCAGGGCGAGATGCCCGAGCTGCCCGGTGCGATGAAGGAACGCCTGATGGCCGAGTTCGGCCTGTCGGCCTACGATGCGGCGACGCTCACCGCGTCGAAGGAGGTGGCCGCGTACTACCAGGCGACCGTCACCGCGGCCGGGACCGCCGACCCGACGCTGCCCAAGCTATGCGCCAACTGGGTGATGGGCGAGGTGGCCGCGCGCGTAAACCGCGCCGAACTCGATATCGGCGCCGCGCCGGTGTCCCCGGCGCAGCTCGCCGGACTGGTGCGGCGCATCGCCGACGGCACCATCTCCAACAACATCGGCAAGAAGGTGTTCGAGGCCCTGTGGAACGGCGAGGGCGGCCCCGCGCCGGATGCCGCCGACCGCGTGATCGAGGCGCAGGGGCTGCGCCAGGTGAGCGACAGCGGCGCGATCGAGGCCATGATCGAGGCGGTGCTCGCCGCCAACCCGAAGTCGGTCGAGGAGTTCCGCGCCGGCAAGGAGAAAGCCTTCAACGCGCTCGTCGGCCAGGTGATGAAGGCGAGCCGCGGCAAGGCGAACCCCGCCCAGGTGAACGAGCTGCTGCGGCACAGGCTGGGCGCCTGACGCGCCCCCGGGGCGGCGCCCCGAGGCGGGGTGCGCCGCCAGGCCGGCGCGGGCGCTTCGATCGCGAGGGGCGGGTGAAGGGCGCTGCGCAGACGGCGCCGTTGCGCCAGCCCCGCCCGCCGCGCGGGGCGCGCCCGCTATAATGGAAACCGCCACGCGATTCGTTCGGAGGGACGCCCCATGTGCCAGCTCCTGGGCATGAACTGCAATGTGCCCACCGACATCTGCTTTTCCTTTGCCGGCTTCCGTGCGCGCGGCGGGCTGACCGACCACCATCGCGACGGGTGGGGGATCGCGTTCTTCGAGGGACGCGGCGTGCGCGTGTTCCTCGACCCGCAGCCGAGCGCCGACTCGCCGGTGGCCGAAGTGGTGCACCGCTATCCGATCCGCTCGCTCAACGTCATCGCCCACATCCGCAAGGCCACTCAGGGCGAGGTGCGCCTGGAGAACACCCATCCGTTCCAGCGCGAACTGTGGGGCCGCTACTGGATCTTCGCGCATAACGGCAACCTGCGCGATTTCGCGCCGGTGCTGAACAGGCGCTTCCGGCCCGTCGGCTCGACCGATTCGGAGGCCGCCTTCTGCCACATCCTGGACAGCCTGGCGATGCGCTTTCCGGACGGCCCGCCGCCGCCGGCGCAACTGCATGAGGCCTTGCGCCAGCTCGCCATCGAGATCGCACAGCACGGCGAATTCAACTTCCTGCTCTCCAACGGCGAGTACCTGTACGCGCACTGTTCGTCGCGCCTTGCCTACATCATCCGCGAAGCGCCGTTCGCGGTAGCGCATCTCGCCGATCAGGACGTGAGCGTCGATTTCACCCAGCTCACCACACCGAACGACCGGGTGGCGGTGATCGCCACCTTGCCGCTGACCGATAACGAGATCTGGCAGACCGTGCCGCCCGGATCGCTGCTGGCGTTTCGCCACGGCGCGCCGGAGCCGCTCGGAGACGGACGGACGCTGCCGTTTACCGGCACCTCCGTCACCACCGGCTGCAACTGAGCGCGCTCGCCGGCGCAGCGCGCGTCGCACCCGGGGTGGCTCGGCATGCCACTATGTTTGTCGCGAGCTGAGGGCGCCCGATGCCGCAGCAGGGCGCCGCTTCGCCGGAAGTGCGCATTTATTCCTCTGCGTTAGCCATGCCGGAGGGCTAACATTACCCAATTTGATGACCCCGCTCGCCCTGGAGCCGCCCGATGCAATGTCCGCTGTGTGAAGCCGACGCCGAAACGCTCCTCTGGCGCGACGGCAGTTGTCGCGTGATCCGGGTCGCCGACGCGGACTATGCGGGCTACTGCCGGGTCATCTGGCACGCTCATGTGGCCGAGATGAGCGACTTGCCGACCACCGCGCAACGCCACCTGCTCAACGTCGTGCTTGCCACGGAAACAGCATTGCGCCGGCTGATGCAGCCCGACAAGATCAATCTGGCAAGCTTCGGCAACGTCGTACCCCATCTGCATTGGCACGTGATCGCGCGCTTTTGCGACGATCGCCATTTTCCGCAACCGGTATGGGGCACCGCGCAGCGCACCGGCGTGGCCCGCGCGGGACCTGCGAACGACGCGCTATCGGCGGCAATCGGCGCGGCCCTCGCGGACTTGACCGCAGGCTGACGAACCACCTGGGCACGGCCGCGCCCTCCGCCCGGGGCGCCCAACAAATGGACCACGGAGTGCTCATGGACTACCGCAATCCCGCCGAATGCCTCGCGCTGTTGAAGCGATTGCATTCGGTCGGCATCGACGAGACGCAGACGGTGCTGACGGACATGGTCTCCCGGCTGCTCGAGGCGCGGCCCGCGCCCAACCAGCATCTCGAGGTGCTGGAGGCGGCCCGCGGGCAGATCGCCTTCGTCCAGGGCGAACTGGCTCGACGCTACGCCTCCCACCCGCTGCCGCCCGACGGCATGGAAAACGAGACCCTGCGGCGGGTGGTGGCGCTGTGGGACGCCCTGGCCCGCTCGTACGCCCAGATCGCCCGCCTGGATGCCGCCGAAGGCACGCTGGGCGACCAGCGCCCGCTGCTCGCCCAGCGTCGCACCTGGTACGCGGGGCAGGGGCTGCTCGAGTATTACCGCGCCCACCGCGTCCTGCCGCCGGGCGCCTGGAACAGCGTGCACGCGTGTCACGCGCAGGCCGAAGCCAACGGCATCGGGCGCATCCGGGTGACCGATCCGCTCAATGAGGTGTGGAAGGCGCAAAGCGCCGCCGAGGCCCACGTGGCGGTGTTGCTGGTGGACTTGGCCAATCCGTTTGGCCGCAGCGAACGCGAGTTGAACTGGGTGTGCCGCTGGGCGCAGCGCTTCGCGCCTTATTGCGTGCTGCAAGCCGAACGCGAGCACGACAGCAAGCCGACCGCCTACGGGCTGGACCTGGCGCTCGACCACGGCCTGCGTCCGCTCGGGCTGCTCGCGGCGGGCCCCTCCCTGCGGCGCTTCGACGGGGCGCGCCTGGCCGGCCAGATCCAGGCGGTGCTCACGCAATTCAAGCAGGGCGTACAGCCGGCGTCGCTCGGGCTGGGCGAGGACTGCCCGGTGGATGCCAGCGCGCGCCTGCTGCTGTCGCTGTACCGACCCTGGGGGCTCGCGTCGGCCGGGCGGCGCTTTCCGCGCCGCGGCGCGCGGGGCACGGCGGACGTGTGCGGCGACTGGCTGGCGATCGGCTTTCACGTGCAGGGCAAGGCCTTCGACCAGCCGGTGCGACTGCCGAATGTACGCAGCCTGCGCAGCGACATCTCGCTGATGACTTTCGGCGAACGCGCCCCCGAGGTCCATTCGGCGAGCCCCGAGCAACTGCGGCGTCAGGAGGCCGAGAAACTGGGTTTCGTGCCGGCGCGGTGGGAGATGGCCGATCACTCGGTGAGCGGCTTTCGCCTCCGGCAGCGGCCCCACCACGAACGTCTCGAGCACCAGCAACTGGTCGGCATCCGGCCGCCCGATGGCGAGCGTTTCCTGCTCGGACAGATCAGCTGGCTGATGTACCGCGACGACGGCGTCATGGAAGCGGGGGTGCAGATGCTGGCCGGGCTGCCGCAGGTGGTGGCGGCGCGTCAGGTCGGGCTACATGCCGGCGGTGCCTACCAACAGGCCTTCCTGCTGCCCGCCACGCCCGCCCTCAAGACGCCGACCTCGCTGGTGTTGCCGGCCGGCTGGTTTCATGCGCAGCGGGTCATCGAGCTCCATCACGGCAACTCGATGCAGGTGCGCCTGACCGACCTGATGCTGCGCGGCACCAATTTCGACCAAGTCAATTTCGAGCCACTGGCGGAGTCGCCCGCCTGACACGCGCGGCGGGGAACACCGCACCGAACCGACTGCCCTTGCCCGGCGCGCTGTCGACGCGCAGTTCGGCCTGGTGGCGCGACAGGATGTGCTTGACGATGGCCAGTCCCAGCCCCGTGCCGCCCGTCTCGCGCGAACGTCCGCGATCGACCCGGTAGAAGCGCTCCGTCAGGCGCGGGATGTGCCCGGCTTCGATACCGATTCCGTTGTCCTGGACGGCGAATTCTCCGCCGTGGTCCGCGCGGCACCACGACAAGGCCAGCGTGCCGCCGGACGGGGTGTAGCGCACCGCGTTGCTGGCGAGGTTGGCGAACGCCGAATGCAATTCCTTGCGGCTGCCGAGCACGATGTCGCCCTGCGCGGCGTCCTCGATGGCGAGATCCACCTGGTGGCGGCCCGCCGACAACATGCGGGTCTCCTCGAAAATGTCGCGCACCAGCTCGCCCACCCCGATCTCTTCCTCGGCCGCGGCCGGCGCGTCGGTCTCGAGCGCCGCCAGCGTGAGCAGATCCTCGATCAGGCACTGCATGCGCATCGACTGTTCATGGGCGAGCCGCAGGTAGCGTATCGCCTCCTCGCGGGGCAGGTCGTCATCGAGTCCGTCGATGAGCGTTTCGAGAAAACCGCTCACGACCGTGAGCGGGGTGCGCAGTTCGTGGGAGACGTTGGCGATGAAGTCGCGGCGCATGTTTTCCAGCTTCTCGAGCTGGCTGATGTCGCGCGACACGATCATCCGCTGATCGTCGCCGAACGGTACCACCTGCACCAGCAGGCTCAGCCCCGGCCGGCGCGCCGACTGCATCAGCAGCGGCTCGGCAATGCTGCCCGAGGCGAGATAGCGCACGAACTCGGGCTGGCGCACGAGGTGGGTCACCGGCACGCCGACGTCGCGGTTGTGGTCAAGATCGAAGTGCTGCTCGGCCTTGCCGTTGATCCACTCGATGCGATCGCTCTCGGACAGGTACATCACCCCGTCGGGCATCGCCTGGCTTGCCTCGCGAAAGCGCTCGAGCGCGGCCGACAGGCGCTCTCTCAGGTCGTAGGCGAGGCGCGTGCGGCGCGCGAGATCGGCAAATGCCGGGCTCCAGATGCCAATCGCGCGTGGCACCGGGGTGCCGACCGGTTCGTGCGTCCATTCGACCAGCCGCTGCAGATTGCGCAGCTGGTAGCCCAGCAGCGCGAGCAGGCCGCACGCGAGGGTACCCGCCCCCGCGACGGCGCCGGCCACCACCCCGACCGCCAGCGCGGCAAACGCGAGCAGGCCGAGCGTCCCGGCCGCGCCGGTCCAGATGTAACGCGCAGTGAGCTTGATGAGCGCAGTCCCCGACGCACCTGACAGGACAATGATTATTGCACGCCGGACGACTCGACCTGCGTCGAGAACCGGTAGCCGCTGCCGCGCACGGTCTGGATCAGCTGGTCGCGCCCGCAGGGCTCGAGCGCCGCACGCAGGCGCCGGATGTGCACGTCGACGGTGCGTTCCTCGACAAACACATGGTCGCCCCACACCTGGTCGAGCAGTTGTCCGCGCGAATGCACGCGCTCCGGATGCGTCATGAGAAAGTGCAACAGCCGGAATTCGGTCGGCCCGAGCACGATCGCCTGGTCGCCGGCACCGATCCGGTGGGTGACCGGATCGAGGCGCAGCCCGCCCAATTCGACCGGGTCCTCGGTCGCCTGCGGCGCGCGCCGGCGCAACACGGCCTTGATGCGGGCAACCAGTTCGCGCGGGCTGAACGGCTTGGTGATGTAGTCGTCGGCACCGATGTCCAGCCCCGTGACCTTGTCCTGCTCCGCGCCACGCGCGGTGAGCATGATGATGGGAATGGCGCGGGTCCGCTCGTCGGCGCGCAGGCGGCGCGCCAGCTCGACGCCCGACATGCCGGGCAGCATCCAGTCGAGCAGGACCAGGTCGGGCAACGCGTCGCGCACGATGCGCTGGGCCGACTCGGCATCCGACGCGCGCACCACGTGATGGCCGGCACGCATGAGGTTGGCGGCGATGAGTTCCTGTATGGCGGGTTCGTCTTCGACAAGCAGTATGTTGGCAGCCATGTACGCACTCCAGATGGTCATGCGCAGTGTATTGCAGCCGTTTGAACCTTTCATGACAGGTCACGGCGCCGCAACGTGGCGCCACCGGGCGCGGTCGTCGCCCAACCCCGCAGGCGTCGCGCGCCCGTTGAGGTATGATTGGAGTCCCGATAACGCCAATCCCTTAGCGAGACATATGGCCGGACTCGACGAGACCACCCCCGTTCCCACCGCGATCACGCTGCACCGCGCGTCGAAGCAACTCGAGATCGCCTTCGATGATGGCAGTGAATTCATGCTGCCGTTCGAGTTCCTGCGCGTCTACTCGCCCTCGGCCGAGGTGCGCGGCCACGGCGCCGGCCAGGAGGTGCTGCAGCTCGGCAAGCGCGACGTGGATATTCTCGACCTGGAGCCGGTCGGCAACTACGCGGTACGCCCGATCTTTTCCGATGGCCACGACAGCGGCCTCTACTCGTGGGACTACTTCTACCTGCTGGGGCAGCAGCGCGATGCGCTGTGGCAGGAATACCTCGACCGGCTGGCGCGCGAGGGTGGCAGCCGCGACCCGGCCGACCAACCGCCGCCCGCACCGAAGACCGGCTGCGGCGGGCACAAACATTGAGCATGAACGACAAGACCACCCATTTCGGCTTCCAGACGGTCGTCGAAGGCGAGAAGAAGAAACGCGTGGCCGAGGTATTTTCCTCCGTCGCGCAGCGTTACGACATCATGAACGACCTCATGTCGTTCGGCCTGCACCGGCTGTGGAAGTCGTTCACCATCCAGGTGTCGGGCGTGGGACGCGGCGACCGCGTGCTCGATGTGGCCGGCGGCACCGCCGATCTGTCGCTCGCGTTCGCGCGCAAGGTCGGCAAGGATGGCCAGGTGTGGCTCACCGACATCAATCACGCGATGCTCTCGCGCGGCCGCGACCGCGTGCTCGATCGCGGCTTCGCCCTGCCGGTGGCGCAGTGCGACGCCGAGAAGCTGCCCTTCCCCGACAACTGGTTCGATTGCGTGACGGTCGCCTTCGGCCTGCGCAATATGACCCACAAGGACGCGGCGCTGGCGGAGATGCGGCGCGTGCTGCGTCCCGGCGGGCGCCTGCTGGTGCTCGAGTTTTCGAAGGTGTGGGCGCCACTCGCGCCGGCCTACGACCTGTACTCCTTCAAGATCCTGCCGTGGATGGGCGCAAAGGTGGCCGGCGACGCCGACAGCTATCGCTATCTGGCTGAATCGATCCGCATGCACCCGTCGCAGGAAGAACTGAAGGGCCTGATGGAACAAGTCGGCCTGCGGCGCGTCGATTACTTCAATCTGACCGGCGGCGTCGTGGCCCTGCACCGCGGCTACAAGGTCTGAGCACCTCGACACGCGTCCGATTCCGCGCGCATGCCTGCCGATTCCCGGTGGCCATGGTTTGAACCCGGTTATGGAGCAACCCTCGACATGAAGCATCTGATCGTCAGTCTTTTCGCAGTCATCCTCACCCTGGGCCTCGGTGTTGCGGACGCCGAGGCCAAGCGCCTGGGCGGCGGCGGCAGTTTCGGCATGCAACGCCAGATGACGCCGCAGCAGGCACCCCGCGCACCGGCCGCCGCCCCGCAGCAGGCCCCGCAGGGGACCACCGCCGGCGCCCAGCCGAGGCGCTCCTGGATGGGCCCGATCGCCGGTCTGGCGGCGGGTCTCGGCCTGGCGGCGCTGTTTTCCCATCTTGGCATGGGCGAGGAACTGGGGTCCTTCGTCATGATCGCGCTGCTGGTGGGGGGCGCGTTCATGCTGTTCCGCATGCTGTCGCGGCGCAGCGCGCCGGCGCAGGCGTCGGGTCCGCTGCAATATGCCGGTGCCGCGCCGATCTCGGGCGCCGCGCCGCCTGCCGGCGACTGGCGCGCGAGCGCGGCCGGCGCCCAAGCGGGCACTCCCTCGACGCTGCCACCGGACTTCGATGCCGAGGCCTTCGTGCGCCAGGCCAAGCTGCATTTCATCCGTCTGCAGGCCGCCAACGACTCGGGCAATCTCGAAGACATCCACGCGTTCACGACGCCCGAGGTGTTCGCCGAAATCCGCCTCCAACTGTCCGAGCGCGGTACCGCGCAACAGCGCACCGACGTCATGGAACTCAACGCCGACGTCATCGAGGTGGCCGAGGATGGCGACCGTTACATCGTCAGCGTGCGCTTCAACGGCCTGCTGCGCGAGGAAGCGGAGGCCGCCCCGACCCCCTTCGATGAAGTGTGGCACCTCGCCAAACCGGCCCACGGTTCGGGCGAAGGCTGGCGGGTGGCCGGCATTCAGCAGGTCGCCTGAGCGCGCCCCGCCTCGGTCCACGGCTCGCCCGCGCCATCGCATCCGTGTCGGCCTCGTCCCGCGCCTTCAGCGCCGCGCTCAATCATCTACTGGACGGGGCCGCGTGGGCGCGTGAGCGCCTCATGGCGCATCCGGACAGGGTGGTCCGCCTGCGCGCCGCCCCCGTCGATATCGTGGTCACCATCCTGCACGACGGACGCCTCGGCGCGGCACCCGACGGAGCCGCGCCCGACGTCACCCTGTCCGTCCCGCTTGCCGATGCGCCACGCTTCCTCGCCGGCGACGCGAGCCGCGCAATGAACGCGGTGCGGGTGGAGGGCAGCGCCGAACTCGCCGATGCGTTTGGTTTCGTGTTGCGCAACCTGCGCTGGGACGTGGAGGAAGATTTGGCGCGCGTGGTGGGTGACATCCCGGCGCGCCGCCTGGTGCTCGGCGCGCGTTCGCTCGGTGAGGCGGGAAAGCGCGCCTGGAACGCGCTGGGCGAGAACGTCGCCGAATACTTCGCCGAGGAGCAAGGCGTGCTGGTGACGCATGCCAGTCTGGCCAGCTTCGGCGACGAATTGCGTGCGCTGCGCGATGACGTGGCGCGGCTGGAGAAGCGCATCGACCGCTTGACCCCCCGACCGTCTTCGGCCGTGCCGGGCAGATCGCCGGGCACCACGGAAAGAGCGTAAAAAAAGGGCAGCCGAGGTGGCTGCCCTTCTTGTCGTTCGGACCGGCGTCGCCGCCGGCCCGCTTAGTGTCCGCGCTTGCGCAGCTTCTGAATCGCCGCGATCTGCGCGATCGCTTCCGACAACTCGGCCTGCGCTTTCGCGTAGTCGAGTTCCGACGACTGGTTGTGCAGCGTCTCTTCGGCGAGCCGCTTGGCTTCCAGCGCCTTGGCCTCGTCGAGGTCCTTGCCGCGAATCGCGGTATCGGCCAGCACCGTCACCAGTCCGGGCAGCACTTCCAGGATCCCGCCCGCGACGAACACCAGTTCCTCGTCCGCCTGGTTGGGCACCTTCACGCGCACCGCACCCGGCTTGATCCGCGTCATCAACGGCATGTGGCCGGGCAGGATACCCAGTTCACCCGCCTCGCCCGGAAGCGCGACGAACTCCGCCAGACCGGAGAAGATCTGCTCTTCCGCGCTGACGATGTCGACATGAACAGTCATTGCCATAGTGGTGTCCTTATCAAGCCCGCGCGCCGGCACGCCGGCGCGCGGCATGCCCGATTACTGAAGCTTCTTCGCCTTTTCCATGGCCTCTTCGATGTTGCCGACCATGTAGAAGGCCTGTTCGGGAAGGTGGTCGCACTCGCCGTTCACGATCATCTTGAAGCCGGCGATCGTGTCCTTGAGCGAAACGTACTTGCCGGGCGAACCGGTGAACACTTCCGCGACGTGGAAGGGCTGCGACAGGAAGCGCTGGATTTTCCGCGCACGGGCCACGGCGAGCTTGTCGTCCGGCGACAGTTCGTCCATGCCCAGAATCGCGATGATGTCGCGCAGTTCCTTGTACTTCTGCAGCGTCTGCTGCACGGCACGCGCCACGTTGTAGTGCTCTTCACCGACGACCAGCGGATCGAGCTGGCGGCTGGTGGAGTCGAGCGGATCGACGGCCGGGTAGATACCCAGCGCGGCGATGTCACGCGAGAGCACGACGGTGGAGTCGAGGTGGAGGAAGGTGGTGGCCGGCGACGGGTCGGTCAAGTCATCCGCGGGCACATACACGGCCTGGATGGAGGTGATCGAGCCCACCTTGGTGGAGGTGATGCGCTCCTGCAGGCGGCCCATCTCTTCGGCCAGCGTCGGCTGGTAGCCCACCGCGGACGGCATCCGGCCCAGCAGCGCGGACACTTCGGTTCCGGCCAGCGTGTAGCGGTAGATGTTGTCCACGAAGAACAGGATGTCGCGCCCTTCGTCACGGAAGCGCTCGGCCATGGTCAGACCGGTCAGCGCCACGCGCAGACGGTTGCCCGGGGGTTCGTTCATCTGGCCGAACACCATCGCGACCTTGTCGAGAACGTTGGAGTCCTTCATCTCGTGGTAGAAGTCGTTCCCTTCACGGGTCCGCTCGCCCACCCCGGCGAACACCGACAAGCCGGCGTGCTGCTTGGCGATGTTGTTGATGAGCTCCATCATGTTGACCGTCTTGCCCACGCCGGCGCCGCCGAACAGGCCGACCTTGCCGCCCTTGGCGAACGGGCACACCAGGTCGATCACCTTGATGCCGGTTTCGAGCAGGTCGACCGACGGGGACAGCTCGTCGAATTTCGGGGCCTTGGCGTGGATCGAGCGCAGCTCGTCGTATTCGATCGGGCCGGCTTCGTCGATCGGGCGACCCAGCACGTCCATGATGCGGCCCAGCGTGCCGTGGCCGACCGGCACCGTGATCTGCTTGCCGGTGTTGCCCACCTTCATGCCGCGGCGCAGGCCGTCGGACGAACCCATGGCGATGGTGCGTACTACGCCGTCGCCGAGCTGCTGCTGAACCTCGAAGGTCAGTCCGGCCTCGGCGAACGAGCCGGCGGTGTCCTCGAGCTTGAGGGCGTCGTACACCTTGGGCAGCGTGGCGCGGGGGAACTGGATATCCACCACGGCGCCGATGCACTGAACGATAGTTCCTTGACTCATCGTCGTTTCCTTAAATCAATAATCCGTTACACCGCGGCGGCGCCGCCGACGATCTCCGACAGCTCTTTGGTGATCGCGGCCTGACGCGTCTTGTTGTAGACCAGTTGCAGCTCGCCGATCACGTTCTTGGCATTGTCGGAGGCGGCCTTCATCGCCACCATGCGCGCACTCTGCTCGGACGCCATGTTCTCGGCGACCGCCTGATAGACCAGCGCCTCGACGTAACGCACCAGCAGTTCGTCGATCACCACCTGCGGATCGGGCTCGTACAAGTAGTCCCACGAGCCTTCCGGGGTGCCCAGCTGGTCGCCGGACAGCGGCAGCAACTGCTCGAGCACCGGCTCCTGCTTCATGGTGTTCACGAAGCGCGTGTAGGCGATATAGACCGCGTCGAGCTCGCCGTTCTGGAATGCGTCGAGCATGATCTTGACGGGCCCGATCATCTTCTCGAGGTGCGGCGTGTCACCCAGCTGGGTGACGTGCGACACGACCTTCGCGCCCATGCGCTGCATGAAGCCGAAACCCTTGTTGCCGATGCAGCAGGCACGGATGTCGGTGGCGCCGGCAGCGTCCCACTCCTTCATCGCATTGAGCGCGACGCGCTGGACGTTGGTGTTGAGACCGCCGCACAGCCCTTTGTCGGTCGTGACCAGAATGAGCCCCACCCGCTTGACCTCGCCCTTGCGGACCAGGAACGGATGTTTGTAGTCGGTCACATTGGCCTGGGACAGGTTGGCGGCGAGTCGGCGGATCTTTTCGGCATAGGGACGGGCGTGCCGCATCCGGTCCTGCGCCTTGCGCATCTTGGATGCGGCCACCATCTCCATGGCCTTGGTGATCTTGCGCGTGTTTTGCACGCTCTTGATCTTGGTACGAATTTCCTTTCCGCTTGCCATGTTCCGTCTCCGTCCGCGGCCTTACGACCAGCTCTTCTTGAACTCGACGATCGAGGCGGCCAGTTGCTTTTCGCCCTCGGCGTCGAGCTCCCGCGTTTCCATGATCTTGCTGAAGAGCTCGGGCTTGGCGGACTTGACGTGCTGCTGCACCGCGCTTTCGAAAGCCAGCAGGCGGCCGACTTCGACGTCGTCGAAGTAGCCGTTGTTCACCGCATACAGGGTGACGGCCATCTCGGCGATGGACAGCGGCGCGTACTGCGCCTGCTTCATCAGTTCGGTCACGCGGCGGCCGCGCTCGAGCTGCTTGCGGGTCGCGTCGTCGAGGTCCGAGGCGAACTGGGCGAACGCGGCGAGCTCGCGGTACTGCGCGAGGTCGGTACGGATGCCGCCGGAGAGCTTCTTGATGACCTTGGTCTGGGCCGCACCGCCGACGCGCGACACCGAGATACCGGCGTTGATCGCGGGACGGATACCGGCGTTGAAGAGGTCGGTTTCCAGGAAGATCTGGCCGTCGGTAATCGAGATGACGTTGGT
>Ga0214472_10003890_pt1 | contig 15765 bp, 17 predicted proteins | sample RVTome_6_FD_207662 | JGI IMG/M metagenome (GOLD analysis project Ga0214472, IMG submission 207662) | Soil microbial communities from uranium-contaminated site in the Upper Colorado River Basin, Wyoming, United States - RVT140D175 | ecosystem: Environmental > Terrestrial > Soil > Contaminated >...
CGACCTCTCACACTATTCCCCCCCCCCGCTTTTTGGGGGGGGGGGGGGGGGCCCCCCGGGACGCGCGATTGTCATGAACCGACGAAACGCCGACCCCCCCTCAATCCCCCCCTGCAAGGGGGGGAGTTTTTTCCCCACCCTTCGTTACGCGAAGAATGGGGTACCCATCGAATGAAGGGTAGCCGGCCGTGGTATTTTTAATTCGCTATTCGCCATTTAACGTGTGGCCCATCGCTTCAATCGTGACGGAGCCGAATCCCCCGAGGGCTACACGATCATCCTCACTGCTTTTGTACAGGGAAAATGTCGCACCAAACGACTCCAGTACCGTGAATCAAAATGATAGGCTACCGTCGATGATAGTCCGCGTTGATGACTCCGATAACTCAAGCGTAGACGCGATTCTCGCAGCTCATTCAAGTCTTGATCGGGCGTAGCCCATTAGATCAAGGGTCCAAGGTTTTACGCCGATCTTCGGGGCATGTCAGACACCGATACGAATAAGGCCAAAAAGACGAACGCACGGCAGGCACCTCGGCGCGACTCGGTTGCCGATCGAAGACTGGGGATGGATCGCCGACGCGGACCGGGGCGTCGTCGTGGCGAAGTCCGCCGGGCCGCCGAAGAAGGGGAGATAACCGGCGAGCTTCTTGATTTCATTATGGCCATAGACGAATACAAGCGGATCAACGAACGACCGTTCCCGAGTTGGACCGAGATATTCGAGATCATACAATACCTCGGTTACCGCAAGGTTGAGCCCAAGGCCGAACACATCAATACCGCCAGCGGTTCAGAGGTTCTCGAATCGCACGCCGGCGCCACCGTTGCCACGAAATAAAGGGACTTGAGTCGCTATGAGGTGTGCCACGGGTCCACCTCAGGTGAACCAGGCAGTGCCGTTGGTCGTGTTTCCTGCAACGACCAATCCCACTCCACGTATGTCCATAGCGCAAAGCGTTCGCCCCCTGCGCCGGACGAAACATATCGAGGGTGACTTGTCTACCTACCTCCGCGACGGGGAGCCAACGCAACCCAACGTTTCATCTTGACCGACGTGACCCGCGCTCATGGTGAGAAGAGAAATCTCCCTGATTGTGGCCGAAGCTTCCGCAGATACTTCGTCTCGCTGCCCGGTTGCGGTGTACTCGTTCGACTTGCGATGTGGGATGAGGTCGTCGTAAAGGTTGAGAAGGTCCGAGTGGAGCCGTTGCGTACTGAATCTCGAAAGCGCCGATGCTCGGGCCGCTTGAGCCATCGCGATTCGGCGTGGCGGATCCGACGCGAGCGTGTCCATCGCATCGGCGAGGCCTTGGGGGTCGCGTGGTGGCGTGATCAACCCGCAGCGTCCATCGGATAACATCTCGGGCATGCCTCCGACGCGGGTAGCGATGACCGGCAAACTCGCCGCCATCGCCTCAAGCACCGCGATGGGCATGCCTTCATGGTGACTGGGCTGCACATACACATCGGCCCACGCCAGCAGTGCCCTCTTGGCGTCGCCCGCGACCGGTCCGACATATTTCACGCAAGCCTCCAGTGACAAGGTATCGATCTTGCGTTGCAATGACTCGGAATCCCCGGCCGTGCCGGGTGGTCCGGCCAGGGTCAGCTCGAAGGTTACCCGGCTATTGTGGAGCAAGGCGCACGCGGCGAGTAAGTCGTCAATCCCTTTCCATTCGTCCATTCGCGCGAGTAAGAGGAAATGACAGCCGGTCGCGGACCGGGGGGGCGGGGCAACGGGCGGAATGTCCACGGCGTTCTCGACGACAACCACCCGGGCTTGTGGAGCTATCGCCACTATCTTTTTGTGCCACGCGCGTGACAGAGAAATGACCCGATCGGCATGGGCGAGCGCCCAAGACACGATTCGCCTCCTCCATCGTGGTTCTCGCGCGACGAATTCATCAAACTTGGCGCCGTGAATGTGCAAAACGACGCGGCACCCCAACCGTCTGGCCAGTACCAGATCAATCACCGAACGATAGAAGGATTTCCCGCTGCACGTATGGATGTGGATCAGGCGAGCGCCCGATCGGCGAATGGTCGTTCGAAGGTGCCGCAACTGTCGGGAATGGCGCACGCAACGCCCGAACAACAACTCGCGGGGGTCCGATGAGAGCGTGATCGGGACCAATTCAGGGCGAAACCGACCGGCGTAGTCCAGGGCGAGCGTCTGCCTGACCACGGAGGCCATACCACCCATTTCAGTCGTCGGCGGGCCGATGAGGATGACGGGCTCAGGGTATGGTCTAGATTTAGCATCGTCGGCCCGCATGACGCTAATATGTCGGCTTACCGGACCCTCAGGTTTAGGTCTTGTCGTGGAATAGACCATTGCCTTCCGGATGCTCAGTAGCTCCAGCCCCCGTGCCGGAGAATTTTTGTCATCAGCGTCCACCCAAGCCACGGAGCGACCAAACAGCGGAGCATGGGTGCCCCATCCTTCGCTCCTGGCGAAGGGTGGGGAAAAACCTCCCCCCCTTGCAGGGGGGGATTGAGGGGGGGGTCGGCGTTACGTCGATTCCTGGCGATGGCTTCGATCGCCAACGCGACAACGCTGCGCCAATGGACCGACGTGCTTTGCTACACCATCGCGGGTTTACTCCGCAAGCGATGAACAATGGCATCGGCCGAAGGCACCTGAACCCGCCAGACGAGTCTCAGCCGCTTCATGATGCTAATGACCAAGAAGCTCGCGTCAAATTCCCACCACTTCAGACCGTGGCGTGCCGAGATCGGAAACGCGTGGTGGTTGTTGTGCCAACCCTCTCCAAGCGAAAATAGTCCGCACAAAAGATTGTTCCGGCTTTCGTCGTTACAGTTGAACGGACGTCGACCCCACAGATGGCAGATCGAATTAATGCTCCAGGTCAGATGATGCACGAGAAACACACGCACCAGACCGCCCCAAAGAAATCCGAGAAACACCCCGAACCAGGTCCCGGTCAGCAAACCACCAGCTACCGTGGGTAAGAGAAGCCCGAGAAAAACCCACAAGGGGAACCATCGGTTAACACGCTGCACCAGTTTGTCATCGCTAAAATCGCCGACGTATTTTTGGAGGTCCACGGGACCGGGTTCGAACATCCAGCCAATGTGTGAGTGCCACCATCCTGCCATAACGCCGAAAAAGCCGCCGCCGTAACGGTGTGGCGAATGTGGGTCATTTTCTTGGTCACTGTATTGATGGTGACAGCGATGGTTAGCCACCCAACGCAATACCGGTCCCTGAACCGACATAGAACCCAACACGGCCAGGGCGAACTTGATGACGCCAAACGTCTCGAATGAGCGATGCGTGAACAAACGATGGTAGCCGATGGTAATGCCGAATCCCGTCGCTATATACATCACGAACATTAAGATGAGTTCCACCCAGGTGAATCCCCAACCCCACAGGCCCCAGATGGCGACGATTAGCCCAACAAAGGGCAAGATCACGGCAATAGCCGTGGCGGTCTTCTCCAGCAAGGAGTCGTCCCTTGAACGAACCACTTCGGCATCAGGCATCGCAATAGTCTCTCTATATGAACAAAAATGGCGTATCAACACGCCGCGCGGCGTCAAACGGTCTCTCAACGGAGCGAAGCAAGTATAGTCAAAGTGTTGGACTGGGCAAGCAACCCTGATGATGGGTGTGAATTCTTAAACCTCGGTTTTGTGGCGAGAACGTCGATTTTGGCAACTTCGAGTCTCAATAAAGATTCGAGCGGTATCTTCCCTTCCACTGCGGATGAGAGGACTCGAACCTCCACGCCCTTGCGGGCACTGGCTCCTGAAGCCAGCGCGTCTGCCAATTCCGCCACATCCGCTGTGGATCATCCGTTCCCCACCGAGCAAGGGGATGGATTCTCACGGAAGCAAACTCAACCGTCAACCCACATAAGGTCGGCTGGGGATGTCGAGCGTTTGCCCGGGGCGGCGAACACCGCGCAGAAAAACGGCCAGCCGGGAGCAGCGCCCCACTCCCCGTGGCTGGCCTCACAAGCTAGCGTCGGCGAAAGAACCATAACGTGTACGGCCTCTCACCCGGGCTAGCCCCATTATAGGGATTGGGGATACTGTGTCAAATCCGTGCAGACAGGATTTGCAAAGATCGCCTTCCACGCCGGGAGTTTGGGGCAACGCCCCATAATGCAACAGGTAGCACGCGTCAACGGCACAACACGCCATTTCTTTCCCGGCACGATGAATGGACTCGATATCGGGGAACGACTCTACTTTGTTTGCAGGTCCAGTTCGCTTTGGTAAGCACTCATCACGCCGCGCCGCGTAATCAGCCCGATTATGTGTTGATCGTCAACACCTGCAACCGGCAGCGATTCGACATCGCTCAAAGCAAACTTGTCGAGCACGACCTCGAGCGTATCGCTTCGCACGATGGTCGGCACACCGCTGCGCATCAGTTCGCCGACGACAAGCAGTGACACCGCTTCCGGCTGTAGGAGTGCCGTGCGCACGTCTTGGCCCAGGACCATACCTTGATACCCACCCCGTTCATCCACGACGACAAAGTCGACCGCCCCGGTTTCGCCTGCCAGGTGAATAAGCTGCTGGAGCGGATCTTCCGGTCGAACACAATGGACGTCGCGCATGGGGACATCTTCCACGGTCACCCGGCGCAAGACGGTGAGGTCGGTTACCGAACCTACCCTGACGCCCCGGCGGCGAAGCTTAAGGGTGTAAATGCTATCGGAGAGAAAGAATTTAGCGCACGCCGTGGCGATGATCGCGGCGAACATGACGGGTAGAATAACCTTCGGCTCGCGCGTGATCTCGTAGAGCATGACAATCGCCGTCAAGGGTGCGTGCGTCGTGGCCGCGACCAGCGCCGCCGGACCGACCAGCGCATACGCATTTGCGCTGGACTCGCTGATGAGTCCCAACTCCAATAGTGACAAACCATAGGCACCGCCAATCGCCGCCCCCATCAGCAGCGACGGCGCAAACACACCGCCCGACCCCCCACTGCCCAGCGTAAAACAGGTAGCCAGAAGCTTGAGCAAAAACAACAGCAACAAGCTCCAGCCCGCCATCTGCAACAAATCTCGACCGAGAATCGACTGAATCGCGGGATATCCGTTCCCGAAGAACTCGGGCATCTGGTCCAAAGAGGAGAGGGACACATAAATCATCCCGCTCAGCCCCAACCCGATCGCCCCGAGTGCCGGTTTGAGCGGTTCCGGAAACTTCAGCTTTTCGAAGATGTCCTCCGTGTAGTACAGCGCTCGAATGAACACCACGCCGGCCGCGGCGCAAACCAGTCCCAGAATCAGAAACAAAGGCAACTGCACACCGACAAACTGATAACCCATGTCCCGCAGGGCCTGTACTTCAAAGATCGCTTCGTCTTCCAAGCGAAGCGCGTGCATGATCGAGCAGCTAATCACGCTGCTAAACACCACTGGGGAAAAGGTCCGAAACGAGAAATCCTTGAGAAAGATTTCCAACGCAAACAACACGCCCGCAATGGGCGCATTGAAGATGGCACCGATACCGGCCGACACACCGCACGCCACCATAATCCCCATCTCGCGCCGTGGAATATGAAGGTATTTCCCAACGCCGCTACCAATCGCAGCCCCGATCTGAATGATCGGCCCTTCCGTGCCCGCCGATCCGCCCGAGCCGATGGTCAGCGCACTGGCGATCGCTTTCGCCGACGCCACACGCGCCCTTATTTCTCCGCCCTTGCGGTAGAGCGCATCCATCACCTCCGGCACGCCGTGCCCCTTCGCTTCTCGCGCGAAGTAGAAGGTAATCAACCCCACAAACAGTGCGCCGACGGTGGGTAAAACGATCAACATCCAAGACCGGCCCGCGAACAGACCGCCATCCTCCCCGGCTCCGTAGGCGAACTCACGAGCGATTTCGATCAGCGTAAAGAAAAGATGAGCGAAGATGCCGGTGGCGGCTCCGATGACGATCGAAACGAGCACGAGAAACATCTCGTCGCCGAGCCCGATCCGTGTCACCACTTCCCGCAATCGAATCCGCGCCCGCAGCAGTGAACTGCTTCGATGCCTTCCGACGGATTCTTCTTGATCTGCGCTCACGTCGTTCCTTGTTCAAACTAGCAAAACGACGCGGCACCGTACCCGCCATCCTCTACGCCTGCAAGCGTTATGGACCATGGAATCGGCGGAGCGGATTTCCCCGTCGCACGAGTTACTGGTTCTGGTATTATCTTTACCATGACTGAAGCAACGAAACCCAAAATCGGCACCGACGTTTTCATCGCACCGGGAGCGTACGTCGGCGGGGATGTCACCTTGGGCGACCAAGTGACCGTGATGTATCAGGCCGTCGTTCGGGGCGACATCGCACCGATCCGCGTCGGCAGCCGCGTCAACTTCCAAGATGGAGCCATTGTCCATACGCCCTACGGCGTTCCGCTCGACATAGGCGATGATATTGGCGTGGGACATCGGGCCGTCGTCCACTGCCGGAGCATCGGATCGTGCTCCCTTATCGGAACCGGGTCGATCTTGCTGGACAACGTCGTAATCGGCAGCCGATGTGTCATAGCGGCCGGTTCTGTGATCCCCCCAAACACCATCATCCCCGACTGCTCCGTGGTCATGGGCCTACCGGGAGAAATCGTCCGACGAACCAACGACGACGATTTGAAGCTCATCGACCATGTTGTGAAAAGCTATATTGAGATCGGACGACAACATGCCTTGGGGCGATTCGCCAATATTACACCTCCGTGACCGAATCCTATTCAAGCCGGGACTCGGTCCCGAGCGCCCAAGAAAGGGCAATGAAGTGGGTGGACGGCGGTTTTTTGGAGTGCGATGCGCTCAAATAGCGCCTCATTTGGCCGTTTTTTGGCGGTTATAAAGAACATCCGGTTTTCCGATGGCAAACGCGTCGGAAATCGCGCAAACTCCGGCCTGGGGATAGAAGTGGGTAGAGGACGGCGAATCGGTACCTGCTGGGAGGCCAAGAATATTCAGTTTTTTTGCAAACTCCCATCCAGTTGGTACGTCTAGTATGATAGAGAGCGGCGAGCCACGACGTAAGATACCGCGACGTATCGAACGGGTTGATCCGGAGTTGATCATCCCGATTACTGCGGTTCGAGTTTGAAAAGAAGCCATCACCGGTGAGCGACGGACGTAAGAATCCATCTTTCGCCGCCGATGAAGGGGGATCACCTCCTTCTGAAGCGTCACTCAAGGATCCTCCCCTGCGCCAAGTCTTGGGGGGGGATTTTGAGCTGCGCCGAGAAATCGGACGCGGTGGTATGGGCACGGTTTACGAAGCATTCCAAACGTCGCTCAAACGCACGGTGGCCGTTAAGGTGCTCGGGCAACAGGTCAGCGCATCCCCGACGGCGGTGATACGATTCCAGCGCGAAGCCCAGGCGGCCGCCAAGCTCAACCACGCGCACATCGTCCCCATCTTTGCGCTCGGCGAAAACGACGGCACTTTCTTTTACGCCATGGAGTTTGTGGACGGACCGGGTCTCAATGATATCATCGGTGAGCACCGAGAGCGGCAAACAACCGACACAGCCACCTCCGTTTTGAGCGATTCGGTTGAACTCGTTCGTTCGGGCGCCTCGGTAGCCCAAGCCGCCCGGGTTGATGTGGCCGAAACACAACCGCTACCGCCCAGACAATCGATCGGTGACTCGTCGGTGACACTTTCATCCTTCTCGAACGTTCATTCTTCTAATGAATTCTACAGTTCCATAGCGCGACACATCGCTAACGTCGCGGACGGACTGCACTACGCGCACAAGCAAGGGGTGATCCACCGCGACGTCAAACCACACAACTTGATCCTCGGGCGCGACGAAAATTTGCGCATCTCCGACTTCGGGTTGGCGAGGCTCTCTGAGCAACCGGGCGTTACCGTAACGGGCGAATTGATCGGATCACCATTATACATGTCGCCGGAGCAGCTTACGGGCAAGGCGTCGGCCGTTGATCATCGCACCGACATTTACTCGCTCGGTGCTACGTTGTATGAATGGATGACGCTCTCGCCGCCTTACCCCGGTGATACGCGTGAGCGCGTCATTAGCCAGATTCTTACGTCGGAGCCCGTCACCCCCCGCGCGGTGAACACAGAAATACCCATCGATCTCGAAACCATCTGCCTCAAAGCGATGGAACGCGACATCCACCAACGGTATCAGCACGCCGGAGAGATGCGCGACGACCTCATTCGTTTCGTCGAGAAGCAGCCCATCTTTGCTAAACGCAGCAGCGCCGCGACGCGACTTCGGAAGTTCGTCGGAAGGCATCAACTCGCCTCGCTCGCCACGGTCACCGCCGTCCTGGCGCTGGTCCTGACGGTCGCACTGGTAAGCACCAGCCGGGCGGTCAAGACTCAAACCGCGGTTGCAGAGCAAGCCCTGGCCGACCAGAGCAAACTGGTCGACATGTTCGGCGAACTCAAGGAAATGCTCCCGCCCGAGCTCGGCGGAACACTCAGCGCGATCGAGGCGATGGCGCCGGTGTTGAAGGGGCTGGTCGAAAGCACAGAAAGCAATACCGACGACGACGCATCCAGCCCGCCTACCGGCGCCAATCCCGCCCGCGCCGCACAAGTCACTTGGATCGCACGGCGAGCGGTTTGGGATTTCTATCAGGACACACACCATGCCAACGACGAGGAACCGACACCCGCAGACGATGTTGCCGCCCACGTTGCACAAGCGATGGAACTTGCAACCACGGACCCAAAAGCGGCGCTTGACATGGTAAACGCCGTACTCAACATCCAACCCAACAACATCCAAGGCCGCCTCTTTCGCACGGCCCTGCGCGGACGTTTGGGGCGATTTGACAAGATGCTCGACGACGCCGATGCACTGATTCGATTTCAACCGAGTGACGCCCTGGCGTTCGCGTGGCGCGGCTTGGCGCATTTGCTGATTGGCTTAGGTAACCGGAGCATCGCGGACTTGAAACAAGCCATCGAAAAAGATCCGTCGTCACCTTGGGCGCCGGCCATCTACGGTTTGGCCATCGCGCGAGACGACCGTTCACTCGAAGCGATTTCGGCCTACGACGACGCGCTCGATCGCAATCCGGACCTGATCGTTGCGCGGCTGGGGCGCGCCGCAAGTCGAGCGGCCCTGGGCAATCTAAGCGGGGCCGTGACCGACCTGACACTCGTCTTGGAACTTGAACCTGACAATGCCGATGTCTTAGCACTACGAGGGGACTACTATGTGGCGATGAAAGATTTTGCCGCTGCCGAAAAAGATTTCGACCAGGCGATGGTCATCGCGGGAAGAACACCCATGATGATCATGCGCTACATGGGTGCCTATTCTCAGCAGCGGCGCGATCCCTCAAAACCCGGCGCAATCCAATCAAAAGCATCCAACACGCCCATGACGATCACGCCCGACATTCGGGTAGCAACGCGGGCGCCCGAACACAAGAAATGCGTGCGAGCCTTGGGACTGGATCGAATTCGAGCCTTTCGATTCGCGCTGGGAAAATAGCTGCGCCCCGTCGGTGCGCCAAAAACATCACGAACAGGTGCAATGGCCGAATAGCTCCGGCTTCCGCGCCGGAGAAGCACCGTTATCAACTATTGCTACAGCCGGCAGCGACGCCGACTCGACTCTTTGTAGTCAAAGCTCAGTAAGACAAACCGTCCTTGCGCAGGTGTACGTACGGCGCGGCGCCATCCACAACCCCGGCGGCCCCCACTGCACCTACGAACAGGTCATGATCGCCGACCGCTATCTGCTGTGTCACATCGCAGCCGAGGTGCGCGATGGACGATTCGATCAACGGTCCGTAGCTGGTCTCACGAACCGCCAACCCCGAAAACGCGTCGTCTTCCAGGGCGAACCCCCGACCGAAGTGCTTAAACAGCATGGTCGAGTCTTCCCCGATGATGTTGAGCAAGAACCGCCCCGACGCCTCGACCAACTCTAACGCGGGGCGCCCGCGCTTCAAACAAACGGTCAGGCAGGGTGGATCGAAGCTGGCCTGTTGAACCCACGACACGAGCACGCCCGTAGAACGACCCTTATGCTTAACCGTAAGAATCGAGCATCCGCTCGGTATGCGACCAATGGCCGCCCCCACCTTGTCCAGATCTTCTAGCACAATCGCTCGCCCCCTTGCGTACCGACACTCTGCAACCGCAAGAATATGCTAGAGACTCGCTTTGCCCCGTGCAAGTCAGGTTGGTTCGCCGTGCCTACCAGGTGCGAGGCGGAATCGGCGGGGCGGTGTTCAGAGCACCGGGCCCAAGCCCGGTGAGATGCTGCAGTAAAGGGTCCGCAGGCTAGCACCAGCGGCTCCGACTCGGGGCACCCCATTCGCCTTATCTGTCACGCACCCCGCATTCAAGGCCTGTAGACATCGTAACGAACCATCTTGGTGCGGATCTGCAAGTGGGGTCTTGGGGAAAGCAACGGGGCATGCCGAGGCCTTTTGACAACCACACGCTTTCTCGCAACCCGCCGCGCAATGAGAAAAAGCTCGCCGGCATCTCGATCATCACCGACCAGAGCCCGACAGATCCGAAGTTCTTTCTTGGGCAGTGCCCGCTTATTGCGTGGTGGGTACATGGGGTCAAGATATACGACGTCGGAGGTTGCGTCGGCCGTGAGGCTTGAAAGCAGCGATCGCGCGTCACCGATCAACAGCGAAATGCGTTGCCCAGCAGCGCGCACGGCCTGGGGTCCGCGCTTAGCCCGGTCGAGTCCGTCTTGGAGTAACGCGCCAAGAATCGGGCAACGCTCGATGGCTGTCACTTCGCATCCCAGGCTTGCGAGCAAGAAGGCATCTCTTCCGAGACCGGCAGTGGCATCGACAACATGCATGGGCGAAGAACTCAGACCCATGGCGGTTGCGAGCGGCTGTTTACCAAATCGCGTGGATCGAAGGCGGTGCCCCGTCGGGCCGTCCACAAAATCCACATAGACCGAACCGGCGCCGCGACGCCCGTATTCGCATAGTTCCACCCCCTTGGCACTTACGATCAAACGAAACGGTGGTACATCCTCCGACGGTTCTAATTCGGTGGCGAGGGGGATACCCAGTTCCGCTGATAGTGCTGCGGCTTTATCCTTGGTTGACTGTGTTTCATCCCCACACGCTACGGCCAACTCAATGTCCAAGTGGTTGTGCGCGCGCCGCTCCATGGAATCGTCCTAGCCGCGCACACGCTTTTCGGTTGGGCGAGATTCCCGCGATAGTTCGCCCTCCGGCGTTTGCCCGAGCAAGAAAGACAAATCGTTTCGGCGAAAACTGACGAGAATCCAAATGAAGGCGGGTACGATGAAATTCAACTCCGGCGCGTGAAATAGAATGAGTGTACACCAGTGGAGTAGCGCCTTCGTCGACTCGCTAAGTTGGAAGAAATGTGCCGGCCCGGGATTACTGAATCCGTCATAGAGTTTGAACCAGACGCGCAGCGTTACAAAGACATTGACCAGCAACATGCCCCACACAAGCGCCCACACTCGACGCTTCCACGCGATCGGTGTGGCCAGAACGATCGCCACAAAGAAAACCAGCGCACGATACCCCGTTAGATTGCTATTGATGTCCAACGCGCCGCGAACGCGGCGACCACGCCTTTTCTGCATCCATATCGTAACGTCCTTTTCTCCCTCTAGTTTCGGATTCTCTTGAAAATAGGCGGAGCCGATGCCCGCAAATTGGTAGGATCCGAAAACGAGATTTCCGACCTTGCAAAAGCCGGTCCGGTACGCGCCTTGTAACCCCAACCAAGGCATGGCCAGCACGCCGTAGAGAACCAGGGATAATAAAAAAAAGATGCTAAGACGCTTCAACGGAAACATCAGTAGGTTGCACCCGATCGTGCGTGGCCCACCACGCCCATGCGATCCATAGAGTTAGCGCAAGAAGAATGAACACCGGCTGCCACACATCGACATGCATCACCTCAAACGCTTTAGGAAAATAAATCCCCGTAAAGAATAAGGCAATGATGCGAACCAAATTGATCAACGCAAGGATGATCGAACCCACAATGGCACCCGGTATTTTCGTCACCAGCGGCGCCGGAAATGCCAAGACGGCAGCTACGAACAACATCGTTGGCGCCACCGCGTCACAACCGTGCTGAATGTTGACCGAAAATCGAGAGGAAGAAACGTTGGTGCCACGTGCCGTCGAGCCCTCGCCGAATATGTTGATAATCGCCGACGACGCTTTGGCATTAACACGCATGTAAGCGGGAATGATGCTCGTATTTACCACACGAAGGGTTGTAATACCGTAAAAAACACCCATCAACACGCCGAACAGAACCACGAAACCCAGCACCGGCCTCTTCGCGTAAATCCAACTCGGCTTCCTCTTCCCGCGTTGGGCGGACTTGGAGACTGAACCCTCGGACGGAGTCGCGGCCCCGCCTTGACTTTGATCGCGCTTGCTTTTCTTTTTGACTTGTCGATGGCTCATCGATTGCTACCCGACGCGGAAATCCTCACGACACTGCCTCACCCCATGACCGCCCACATAGTACTCCATGGAATCCGAAACGCCAGCGTACCTTCCCGCAACGCAATCACCGAGCGTTCTTCAGACGAATGCGTTCATCCGCCATAGTACGCTTCCGCGCGTAGGTCTGTTTCGGTCTCTACACGGGCCACGATCGCATCGACTTCGCTGTCAGGCAGTGACGTGACGTATGATTCAGCCGGATCGCGGGCGATGGTGTAGACCTGGACAAAATCGACAGCCCCCCCGCCGGCCACAATTTCGTTCAACCGATCGATGTATGCGGACAACTCCGCATCGCTGGGCGACTCGTCGTGAAGACGCATGAAGAGCGATTGAATCACGATCGGCCGTACGATCGCAGCCGCGATGATGTTCTCCATCACATGCGCCAGCGTGTAGTTGGGTCGATTGACTTTTCGAAAGTAGGGTTCGGTCCCCGCGTCGAGCTTGGCCCAAATCTGACCTTGATGATCGTCCAAAATGGCAAGAGCCTCAACGACCGATGGCTTCGTCAGGTAGCAAGCGTCGGTAATGAGCACCAGGCGCGTATTACTCAAACCAGCATCGCGCTTCAGATTGGCGGCGAGCTGCACGCATTCTCGAAATTGTTTGCACGTCGTCGGTTCACCGTCGCCGGAAAACGCAATGTCACTGATGCGTCGCATCGAATCCGGTGTTTGAGCGAAGGCATGGTCCTCGAACAGAACTCCGCTCACCGCATCCGTAATCATGTCCTTGAGCTCATCGTGGAGGCGAGCGGGATTCACCTTACGCAGCCGAGAAGGCTTCGTGCGATCGACCTGGCAGTAGACGCAATCGAAATTGCATGCCTTGTCCGGATTGAGATTGACCCCGATGCTCAGTCCGCCGCTTCGACGCGAGATGACCGGGTAAACGTAGAAGTTGCTTCGCCAGTCGCGTGGGTGATGCTTGAATGGCTGTATCATGTCTTCGCGATCGGCAGTCACGACACTTCCCCCAACGGGTGCCCCATAGCTCCGGCCACTGTGCCGGATCATCATTCTCACAAGTTGTCATTTAAGCCGGTGAGAACGCGGCCTCTGCTGTTTCCGCACCGAGCCTAGTCAGCCTCGCCCGGAATGACGACGTTATTGTATCGCAGCAACGTGCCCTTCGAACGTTCCAGATCGACAATCGCCAGATTGTAATCGACCAATGACTGAAGCATCCCTCGGCGGGTACTCGCCAGCCCCCTTCTCGCGCCGAGTTCACTAATCAAGGTGTTATGATCCTTGCGCTCCGCTCGAGCCACGATTGAAGCCACTTCGCGGTCGCGGGCCTCGACCGACTCAAACGTGGGAAATATGCGATCGTAGGTGGTATCCAGCTTGCGGGCGGCAAGATTCACATCCAGAATCACATCCTCGAACGTCTTCTTGAGCTGGGCCATTGCCTGATCGTGCTGCAACTCCGCCCGCCGTCGAACCGCACGAGGTCCACGATTGCCCACCGGAACTTCAAACTCCACGGCAACCACATAGGAAATGAACTTACGCCGAGACACTTCGTCAAAGGAGCGATCGGCATTCGCGTCGAGCCCGTCATGAGCTACCTGGAATGTGGCGTCAAATCGCGGTAGCTCGGCGTTTCTCGCACGACCAACCTCGATCTTGGCGCTGGCCACACGAATCTGTTGCTCTTTGATTTCCGTCCGATTATCGAGGGCCGCCTGCGCCTCGGCCAATCGATCCACCGCGATACGTTCCAGCACGAAGAAATCCTGGGGAATCAACTCAACATCGTCAGCCAGATTCAGTTCCGGATCGTTCATCACCGCAATCAAACGGTCTTCCATGTCGAACACGTTGGCCCGTCGCTGCACGAAATCGGCTCGAGCCAACTCCAGATCCGCCTTGGTGGCGGCGATCTGAACGGGTGTGATGTCAAATGACTTGCGGGCGTCAAGATATCTGTAGATACCCTCGAAATCCGCCAATTCCCGCGCCGTAATGACAACGTCACGCCGCGCCTGCACCAATCGCCAGTACAGCTCCTCGACTTCACGAAGTGTGTCACGTACTTGACGCTTAAAAGTGAGGTCACTGATCCGTCGATTATTCTTGCTCAAAACGATGAGCGAACGGTTATAGTCCAACCCCGCACCTCGGAGCAGGGGCTGGTTAATATCCAGCACAATCCTACTTGAATAGGATGGGTTCAGCGTGTTAAAGTTGGTTACGCCGAATACCTGTTTGTTTCGGGAGAACACATAGCTTCCTGTAACCGTCGCACCGAGGGGTAATAGCTTGCTGAGACCAGCGCTGATCGAAACCGAATCGCGGTTCGTGGCGAAAAGCTGCGACGCTGTAGGTTGATCAACTTTGTCCTTTCTCACGTTCGTAAAGAAAACCGCATCAAAGGCCGACTGAGCCTCTACGACGCGCGCCGCCTCGACGGCCGGGTTATAACTGACGACTTGGATCGTATAGTTGTTCGCCAGCGTCCGCCGGATCACATCCTCCAGCGTCAGCGACAACTGGCTAGCGCGGCGGATTTCTCCGACCTTTTCCTGCTCGCTGGCAATGTTAATGGCTAACCCTTTGTCACCATCTTTTTCAGCCAGCAATCGGGCCGACTCTCGATCCTGCCGATTCAATTCCGGATCCGGAACGTGAGCAAAAAGACGATCCAAACTAACAACGTCACCGACCGGATCACCCACCGGGGACGAACCGGATTCGTCATCCGGACTGGTTTCCGTGGTAGCGGCAGCGCCGACCGTCGCCACAACGCCGTCGGCGGCATCGGCCCATGAAAAAGTGACGCAACCTGCCACAATGGCCACATAAAGCGTTCGCCGTAACAACGAGCTTGAATTGGTCATGATCAGAAACACCGCAGATTCGTTGCGTCCACTGGCATCACACCCATGGACCTAGAAACGCATCTTCGGGCAACGCACCACGCCAGAGCATTGCTTACCCGATTGCGGCGTCATGCTACCGCGAGGCCTCAATGCCCGTCAAATCGATAATATTCCGCCAAGACAATAACCGACGATCAGCGGCCATAGATCGGACTTGTGATCAATACGGATGGTCCACCCCCTTTTGGGAGGCGGTGGAGGCGATGATCGCAAGCAGATCACCCCACGAGATAAATGCTTCCCTTCATCGACTTCGCTTTGTCCAGAAGACAGATGCCGCCTCGCCACGCTCTGAGCGCTCGACTCGCGTAGGCAAGCTCGGGATGGTCGGCCTCGCTCAGCGCGTTTTGTGGTGCGGGCAGCGCGGACCGCGCCTCAGCCGTCTTGGTGGATCCGACGAACGGCCACCTATTC
>Ga0214472_10003892_pt1 | contig 15763 bp, 12 predicted proteins | sample RVTome_6_FD_207662 | JGI IMG/M metagenome (GOLD analysis project Ga0214472, IMG submission 207662) | Soil microbial communities from uranium-contaminated site in the Upper Colorado River Basin, Wyoming, United States - RVT140D175 | ecosystem: Environmental > Terrestrial > Soil > Contaminated >...
CAGGCGGCTTGCGGAGGAAAAAGAGGCGCAGCCGTTTCTGGACGTCTGGTTCAAGGACGCCAAAACCGGTTACGTCGTCGGCACCTTCAACCGGATTTTCCGCACCGACGACGGCGGCGAGCACTGGACGCCGCTGATCGACAGGACCGACAACCCGGAAGAACTGCACTTCTATGCCGTGCGAGGATTTGGGAACGAACTCTACCTCGCTGGCGAGCGTGGCATGGTCTGGCGCTGGGACGAGGCCCGGTCCGCTTTCATCGACGTTCGCACGCCCTACACGGGCTCGCTGTTCGGGCTGATCGTCACGCCGCAGGCGGTGCTGGCCTACGGCATGCGGGGCAGCCTGTACAGGTCGACCGATCGCGGCGCGCATTGGCAGCAGATCGCCACCGGGCTGCGCGCCGGCATCATTGCCGGCGACCTGCGCCCCGGTGGCGAGATCGTGCTGGTCGCCCAGTCGGGAGACGCCATCGTCAGCAAGGACGGCGGCCAGACCTTTCAGCCGCTCCCTCTGGCCGGACGTGAGATGGCTGCCGGCATCCTCGCGGCGGCCAACGGGAGCCTCGTGGTGATCGGGCCGGCCGGGGTGAGGGAAGCACTCGCGGGCGAAGGCCAACCAGAGCGGTCTCCGAGGTAACAGCATGCATACCGTACACGACGACTCGCGACAGGCCGACATGCAGGTGGTCTCGGATCCGCGCATGTTCGACCGGTCGTCCGGCAACCTCCTCGAGCGCCTGGTGTTCAATTACCGGGCGTGGTTCATGCTGCTGTGCATCGCGATTACTGCAGTGCTCGGCTACCAGCTGCGTTTGCTGTATGTCAACGCCAGCTTCGAGAGCATGCTGCCGCAGAGCCATCCTTTCGTACGCAATTACCTCGAGAACCGCGATCAGCTGCGCGGCTTGGGCAATACGGTTCGGATCGCCGTCGAGTCGACCGAGGGCAACATCTACGACAGGGATTATCTTGCAACGCTGGAGAAGGTGAACCAGCGGGTCTTCCTGACGTCGGCCGTCGATCGTGCCTGGATGAAATCCTTATGGTCGCCCTCGGTAATCTGGACGGAGGTCACGGAGGAGGGCTTTGCCGGTGGCACCGTCATGCCCGCATCGTACGATGGGTCGGTCGACTCGATTGCCGAGCTCAGGCTCAACATCGAACGCGCCGGCCTCGTCGGCACCCTGGTTGCCAATGACCATCGCTCCAGCATGATCGTCGTGCCCCTGCTCGAGCGCGATGCCGAAACCGGTCAGCCGGTGGATTACGTCAGCTTCTCGCGCGTGCTCGAGGAGGTGCGGGCGGAGGTCGAACAGGACCCGCGTTATCGGGTGCATGTCATCGGATTCGCGAAGCTGGTCGGCGAACTGATCGAGGGCCTGGTGAAGGTGATGAGCTTCTTTGCGCTGGCAGTGGCCACCGCCGCGCTCATCATCTATATCTACACGCGTTGCGCGCGCAGCACCCTGCTCGTACTCGGTTGTTCGATCGTCGCGGTGGTCTGGCAACTCGGCATCATGGCGAGCCTCGGCAAGGTGATCGATCCGTTCTCCGTTCTCGTGCCTTTCCTCGTGTTCGCCATCGGCGTGAGCCATGGCGCACAGAAGATGAACGGCATCATGCAGGACATCGGCCGGGGTACTCACCGCTGGGTCGCGGCGCGCTATACGTTCCGCCGCCTTTTCCTCGCCGGGCTGACCGCGTTGCTGGCCGATGCGGTGGGCTTTGCCGTATTGATGATCATCGATATTCCCATCATCCGGGAGCTTGCCCTGGCAGCGAGCATCGGCGTTGCGGTGCTGGTGTTCACCAACCTGCTGCTGTTGCCGGTGCTGCTGTCCTATGCCGGGGTGTCTCCGGGCGCGGCGACCCGCAGCCTGCACGTCGCTGAAAAGGGCACGAGTGCGCTCGAACGCATCAACCGGTTCCTGGTGCGCTTCACCGAACGGCGCTATGCCTTGGCGGCGGTGGCAATGGCGACGGTGCTGGCGGCGGCTGCCTTCGTCAAGAGCCTGGACGTCAAGATCGGCGATCTGGATCCTGGCGCTCCGGAGCTGCGCGCCGATTCACGCTACAACCGCGATAACGCCTTCATTACCGCGCAGTACGGAGTTTCCAGCGACGTGTTCGCCGTGATGGTCAAGACGCCGACCGATGGTTGCCGTTCGTTCGAAACCTTGATCGAGATGGACCGGCTCGCATGGCGGCTACGTCACGTGGCCGGCGTGCAGCAAACCTCCTCGCTGGTCGATATCGTTCAGCAGTTCACCGCGGGCGCGTTCGAGGGCAACCCGAAGATGATGACCGTGCCCTACAGCAGCCGCATCCTGGGGGACCGCCTCAACCAGATCCAGCAGTGGAATACCGACATGGCGAACAGCGACTGTTCCCTGATGCCGGTGCTGGCCTATCTCTCCGACCACAAGGCGGACACGTTGGAGCGCGTCGTGCAGGAAGCGTCTGCCTTTGCCGCCACGCATTCGACCCCGGAGCGGCAGTTCCTGCTCGCCGCGGGCAACGCAGGCATCGAGGCGGCCACCAACGAGGTGGTGAAGACGTCCAACCGAACGATGCTCTTCTGGGTCTACGGCGCCGTCGCCGTGCTGTGCTTCGTCACCTTCCGAAGCTGGCGGGCGGTGGTGGTTGCGATACTGCCGCTGATGCTGACTTCGATCATGGCCGAGGCGCTGATGGCGCTGCTCGGCATCGGGGTCAAGGTCGCGACCCTGCCCGTGATCGCCCTCGGCGTTGGCATCGGAGTGGACTACGCCCTGTACCTGCTCAGCGTGCAGCTCGCCTATCAGCGCATGGGTCATTCGCTGGCAGAGGCCTATGAGTTCGCGCTGAACTTCACCGGCAAGGTGGTTGCGCTGGTGGGTATCACCCTGGCAGCCGGTGTCGTCACCTGGGCGGTTTCTCCGATTAAGTTCCAGGCCGACATGGGCATCATGCTGACCTTCATGTTCCTCTGGAACATGATCGGCGCCCTGGTGCTGATTCCCGCGCTGTCCCATTTTCTGCTGCGGAAGGTCAAGGTGCGCCATGCCGCGAACCCGTCCCTTTCGACGAGCGCCGATTCGGTGGGGCAAGCTGCCTGAACGAGCCATGCGACGGGAGCGTGCACGCACTCCAGGTGAAGACGTGTTCCGTCGATGACATCCCAATGGCTGTCCGTCCTTGGTGAACGAGGCCTGGGCCGGTTTGTCGCGTGAAGAGGGAGGGCTTGGCGATGCGCAAGGGGTGGCAGCGACGGCAAGGCATGGGCTGCCGTATCGCGGCCTGGGTCAGGCTGGGCGTAGCGGCCGGGGGCGCACTCTTTGGTAGCGCCTGGGCAGCGTCCGCGGTCGATGGGCAGGCCACGGGTGGCGCCGCCTTCGATCGGAACGCCCATCCGGGCAAGGCCCTGTTCGAACGGCACTGCGCCGCCTGCCACCTGGGCGGCACGCCGAAGGCGCCGCATCTGGATTCCCTCCATACGATGGCGCCCGACGCCGTGCTCGGCGCGCTGACCGACGGGCTGATGCGAGAGCAGGCAAAGGGCCTTAATGCTGGCGAGCGGCGGCAGGTCGCGGAGTACCTCGCCGGCCGCGACCTCACCGACGTCGGTGCTGCGCCTGGCCCGGTGATGTGCGGCGCCGAGCGCCGCGCCTTCGATCTGTCACGCCCGCCGGCGGCGACCGGCTGGGGTTATGACAACCGTCGCTTCGTGAGCGCTGCGCAGGCTGGCTTGAGCAAGGATGACCTGCCCCGGCTCAAGCTCAAGTGGGCCTTCGCCTTTCCGTCGGCAATGCGCGCCCGGTCGCAACCGGTCGCGGCCTTCGGCGTGGTGTTCGTGGGCAGCCAGGACGGCAGCGTCTATGCCTTGGACCTCGAAGCCGGGTGCGCCCGGTGGCGAAGCAAGGTGTCGGCGGAAGTTCGCACCGCCATCGTCGTCGAGCCGTGGCCGGCCGGTGGCGTGCCGGGACGCAGCCCTCGTCTGTTTTTCGGCGACATCCTGGGACGGGTGTACGCGATGGATGCGCTGAGCGGGCAATTGCTTTGGCAGTCGCGCCCCGACGATCATCCGAATGCGACGATCACGGGGACCCCGGTGCCGTACGGCGGCCTGCTGTATGTCCCGGTGTCCTCGCTGGAGGTCCTCGCCGCCGCGGATGAAACCTATGCCTGTTGCACCTTCCGCGGTTCGGTGGTGGCGCTGGACCGGGAGAGCGGGGAGCTGCGCTGGCGCCACTACACCGTCGGGCAGCCGCCTGCGGCGCACGGGCGCACGGCGCGCGGAACCGACATTCTCGGCCCCTCCGGGGCACCGGTGTGGAACAGCCCGACCGTCGATGCGGGTCGCGGCGTGCTCTACCACGGCAGCGGCGAGAACTATTCGTCACCGGCCGACCGCAACTCCAACACGGTATTCGCGGTGGACCTGAAGACCGGCGAGCGCCGCTGGCAGTATCAGACCACCGCAGGAGATGCCTGGAACATGGCCTGCACGGGCGCCAAAGGCTCCCGGGCGAACTGTCCGGCGGAACGCGGTCCGGATTTCGATATCGGCGCTTCCGTGATACGGGCCGAGCACGGCGACGGCAAGGAGACCCTTGTGGTGGCACCCAAGTCCGGCGAGGTCTTCGGCCTCGATCCGGACTCCGGCGCGCAGCGCTGGCGGATCCGCCTGGGGCAGGGCAGCATCTTCGGCGGCATCCACTTCGGCATGGCTGCCGAGGGGACAAGGGTCTATGTGCCGATCGTAGACCACCGCCTGCAGGCTGACGGCCGGCGCAGCGAAGGCGGCACACCGGGGCTGTACGCGGTCGATGCGCGCAGTGGCGCCGTGCTGTGGTCCGTGGCGGCCCCGGCGGCCGACTGCGGTGGGCGTCCTCCGGGCTGCAGCCCGGGGATTTCGGCGGCGGTCACCGCCGTCCCCGGCGCGGTCTTCGCCGGTCATCTCAGCGGCTGGTTGCGCGCCTACGACGGCGCCACCGGCGCCGTACTCTGGGCGTTCGACACCACGGCGGCCTTCCCCGCGGTCAACGGCGCCGCGGCGCGAGGCGGATCCATGAGCGGGCCCGGCGGGCTGGTGACCGATGGGCATGTGGTGGTGAACTCCGGCTACGCCTTCGGCGGGCATATGCCGGGCAACGCCTTGCTGGTGTTCAGCGTTGACGGGCGCTAGATCGGGAAGGGCCGCTGCTGCGGCCCGTGCTCGACCTGTGCGGCAGCTTTCGTAATCGCTTTGGCGCCGCTCAGACCCTGAAGCGCTCCACCAGCGAGCGCAAGATCTGCGCGGCACGATCGAGATCCTTGGAGATTGTGGCGGCGCTTGCCCCGATGGAGCAGTTCTCCTCGCTCATTCGGGCGACGGCCTTCACCCGGCAGGCAATGTCTTGCGCTGCGACGTCCTGCTCTGCCAGGGATGACGACACTTCTTCCACCGAGTTGTTCACCGATCTCGCGCTGTCACGGATCTCCGAAACATGTCCTGCCGCCTGCTCGGAGAGCGCGCGACCGCTTTGCGCCCGAGTTACGACGCTCTCGACATCGGCGATCGTGCTCCGTACCGAATCCTGCATGGCCAGGATCATGCGTCCGATCTCTTCCGCCGAGGCCGTGGTGCGTTCCGCCAGTTTCCGAACCTCGTCCGCCACGACGGCGAACCCACGCCCCTGTTCGCCTGCGCGCGCAGCCTCGATGGCAGCGTTCAAGGCCAACAGATTGGTTTGACCGGCAACGTCCGTGATGACCTCGACGATCAGCGAGATCTTTTCGGATTCCCTACTGAGATCATTGACTCTTGCCCCTGTACGGGTGATCTGCGTAGCCAGCAGCTCCATCTCCTGGGCGGTTTTCTCGATGATCTCGGCCCCGGCACGTGCGGCAAGGCCGGCACGCTGGGAACGCTCCAGCACGTCCTTGGTGCTCGCTGAAATGTGACTGATACCCGTCGTCATATGCTCGACTGAGGCGGCCATTGAAGAGGCCAGGTTGCTTTGCGTGCCGGCAGCGCAGTCGAACCGCCTTGCAAAGGGTCGATCCACGGAAATCGGCGACCTCCACGAGCTTGCCCACGAAGCTCGCCCGCACGCCCGGCAGGCGACTACGCCTGCCGGACGTGAGTGCCGTCAGCTCGCTGCGAAGCAGTAGGTTGCGATCTTGTTCCCGTCGGGGTCGCGCACATACGCGGCGTAGGCGGTAGGGGCCACCGGGCGGGGCCCGGGGGCGCCGGCGCACACACCGCCGTTCGCGAGCGCGGCCTTGTGGAAGGCGTCGACGGCAGCGCGAGAGGGCGCCGCGAAGCTGATCGTCATACCGTTGCCGGCCGAGGCAGGGTTTCCGTCGACGGGCTTGGTGACCATCAACTCGGGCGCCTCGGCCCCGTAGAACGACGCCTGCTCCAGGTCGCCGAGACGCTTCAGGCCCAGTGCGCCGAGCGTGGAGTCGTAGAAGCTGCGGGCGCGATCGATGTGTTTGGTGCCGATCGCGGTATGGGTGTAGATGGGCATGACCTGCTCCTGAGGAAGTGAATGATTGGCGATGCGCGGTCGTCGTCCATCCTGCATGGCACGCACGCCCTGCGGGATGCCGGTGGGGTTGCGCGGCCCCACAGCAGGCTAGTGCAGAGCCCGGCCGTCGCTTGCTTACGAAGGAAGCTTGCGATGTTCTTGGGCGCAGCCGCGCGCTGTCCGGCGTGGGATCTGCACGGTGCAAGACCGAAAGCGCCGCGGGACAAGGGGCATTTCGGACGCTGTCTAGACTGCGTCTTGTGACACGTACGCCCCGGGGCGGCAGAGACCGTGCCGGTATCTGTGCGGTTTCATCAAAGAAGTTGGACGCCCCGTTGGCGCTCGTGGATGCACGGCGGTGGCGTGGACCATGGAGGCGGTGTGATCGTGAGGCGACTCGAGGGGAAAGTGGCGGTTGTGCTTGGTGCGTCGGCTCCGGCGGGCACTGGCTGGGCGATCGCGGAGCGCTTCGCGCGTGAAGGCGCTCGTGTTGTCGTCGCTGCGCGGCGCGAGGCCTCACTGCAGCAGTTGGCCGAGCGCATCGGCGGGATCGCTCAGCCTTGTGATATCGCGGACGATGCGGCGATTGCGCGGTTGGCCCGAGTTGCAGTCGAGCGCTACGGCCGGCTCGATGTCGCCGTCAATGCGGCGGGCCTGCCTGTGGGCGGCACCATCGCCAATACCCCGACAGAAGAGCTCTTGCGATCGACGGAGGTCAATTACTACGGCAGCGTGCATTTCGTCAGGCACATGGCGGCGGCGATGGAGAACGGTGGTTCGATCATCCTGTTCTCCTCGATGGCTGCCACCCACCCGCTCGAGCATGTTTATGCGTATGCATGTGCCAAGGCGGCGACGGACTGCCTGGTGCGCTACGCGGCGGTCGAGTACGGATCCCGAGGGATCCGCGTGAACTCGATCCTGCCGGGCGCCATTCGCTCGGAGATGTCTTCGGCCCTGTGGTCGGTGCATGGGATGGAGGCGAGTTATGCGGGCGAGTGTCCCCTCGGGCGCATCGGCGAGCCGGCGGACTTCGCCGACGCAGCGTTGTGGCTTGCCGGAGACGCTTTCGTCTCCGGCTTGAACCTTCAGGTGAGCGGCGGCAACCAGTTGACCCGGTTCCCGCGCATTGACGAGCGTCCCGCATTGGCGGGGAGCGATCCCACCAGCGGCGCATGACCCCCAGGCGATCGAAGGCGGAGGTGATGGAAATGAACGAGACCTATGATGTGGTCGTTGCCGGGTCGGGATCCGCCGGCATGACGGCCGCGGTGCGCGCCACGGATCTGGGACTGTCGGTGCTCGTGCTGGAAAAGGCGCACAAGTTCGGGGGGACCTCCGCGACTTCCGGCGGCGTGTTGTGGATCCCGAATCATGGCCAGGGCACCGACGACAGCCGCGAGGAGACGATGCGCTACCTCGATGCCGTGATCAGCGGCCCGGTCCGCCGCGACCGGCTCGAGGCCTTCGTCGACCAGGGTCCGGAAATGGTCCGCTACCTGCGTTCGATCGGTATTCAGCTGCAGGTCATGCCCTGGTCAGATTACTTCGCGGAAGTGCCCGGGGCACGTGCCGACCGTTCGCTCGTCTGTCCAATGTACGACGGGCTGAAGCTTGGTGGGGAGTTTCACCTGCTGCGCGAGCAGTTCACGCGTTTCAAGCTGTTGAACCGGTACACGATGGACTTCGGCGAGGCGTTCGGCATCGCAGCCAAGGCGCCGGGCTGGAAGTCGACCCTCCTGCGGGTGATCGCGCGATACTGGGCGGACCTGGGCACGCGTCGCGTCACCCGCCGTGACCGCCTGCTCAGCCTGGGTGGCGCCCTCATCGGGCCGATGCGCAAGCACCTGATCGACCGGCGGGTCGAAGTCAGGCTCGGGGCCTCGGTGAAGTCCTTCGAGGTGACGGCGGGGCGGGTGAGCGGCGTCGAGGTCGAGCACCTCGGCCAGCGCCGCATCATCAACGCGCGTCGCGGCGTGATCGTCTGCGCCGGCGGATTCGAATGGAACCAGGAGCTGCGCAATCGCTACTTCAGCGTGCCTGGCGACAGGCGGTGGAGCAGCACCCCGGAGGAGGCCAACCGCGGAGAGCTGCTGCAAGCGGGGCTCGCCATCGGCGCCGATGTGGAATTCATTGAAGCGGGCTGGTGGGTCCCGACCATGAGCAAGCCGATCCCCGGTGTGTCGAACTTCGAGGAGATCCACCAGGCGGTCTTCGATGTAGGCCGGCCACACAGCGTGTGCCTGAATCGCAACGGCGACCGCTTTGTGAACGAGGCCTGCGGCTACGATCGGTTCGGCAATGCGATGGTCCAGGACACGCTGAAGACCGGCAAGAACGCGCCGTGCTGGCTGATTTTCGATGCAACCTTTCGAAGCAAGTTTCCGGCCGGCGGCTACATGCCGTCGCCCATCATGCCGGATCGGGCGATCGGCCCCGACCAATGGGATCACTACATCTTCAAGGCGCCCCGCCTGGCCGAACTGGCGCGGAAGATCGCGCTCGATCCAGCCAAGCTTCAGCAGGTCGTCGCGAAGATGAACGAGTATGCCCGCACCGGCATCGACCCGGAGTTCGGTCGCGGCAGCAACGACTACGACCGGACGTTCGGCGATGCGAACGTACAGCCCAATCCGTGTCTGGGGCCGATCGACCAAGCGCCGTTCTACGCCATCGCGATCAATCTCGGTGACCTCGGCACCAAGGGCGGATTGAAGGCAGATGCGCGCGCACGGGTGTTGAACAAGGACGGGCAGCCGATCCCCGGCCTCTACGCTGCGGGCAACGCTTCGGGCTCACCGTTCGGCAACTGCTATCCCGGCGCCGGCGGCACGATCGGGCCGGCCATGGTGTTCGGCTACATTGCCGCCAACGATCTCGCCGCGGATGCGGCTAACGCGCCTGTGGCTGCCTCATCGTACCCGCTCGGTACGATCGCTAGTTCGGCAAGAGCGCAGACGTCCTCAGACAAGGTGGCGTGATCCGCGAGCCTACGCTTGAGCCATCCAACTGACGCCTGTCCAACGGGAGGTAATTGCAGAGATGGTTCAAGAAAACGAGATCGTGGTCAATCTGGAGAACGAGTGGCGTCTCGAGTCGACCCGGCCCAAGACTTGGCAAAAGGGCGTCCGCCAAGGCGACGTCAACAAGTACTTCATGATTTCCTGCGATACGCACCTCAATCCCCCGGTAACACTGTTCCGTGACCGGCTTGATGCGAAGTGGCATCACCTGCTGCCGCGAGTCGAGAAGCGCGATAACGGTGACCGCTTCATCATCATGCCTGGCGCGCGGCCGGAACGTCTCATCGACTTCCCGTTTCAAGGCGAGGATCTGCTGCGCTCGCGAGCCGGCGGGGACACCATGTCTGCGCCGGGCTCCGGTGTCGTCGGCCTACAGCGCATCGTCGACCAGGAGATGGACGGGGTCGATGGTGAAGTGATCTTCCCCAACGGCCCGGCGCTGCTGATGTGGTCCTCCGGAGACAGCGACTTCGTGTCTGCGCAGTGCTCGGTCTGGAATGACTGGGTATGGGACGTCTGCGGTCCCTACGTCGACCGCTGCAGCCCCGCCGCCGCAATATGCACTGCAGACATCGAAGGCGCGGTGCACGAGGTGCAGCGTGTGGCGCAGAAAGGTTTCCGTGTGCTGACGCTGCCGTGCAAGCCGATCTGGGGCGAACACGACGTGTCGCACATCAACTACAACCTGCCGGTGTTCGACCCGCTCTGGGCCGCCATCCAGGACGCCGACCTGACGATTACCTACCACGTCTCCACGGGCAAAGACCCTCGTGCGGCGCGGGGTAACGGCGGGGCCATCATCAACTACGTAGTCCATTCGCTGGCGCCTACCATCGAACCGGTCGTCAGCATGTGCGCCTCCGGCGTGTTCGAACGCTTTCCGAAGCTGCGCGTCGCCTCGATCGAGGCTGACGCGGGCTGGGTACCGTGGATGATGAGCAAGATGGACGAGGCTTACCGGAAGCACCACTTCTGGGTTCGTCCGAAGATGAAGCGCTTGCCGAGCGAGTACTACCGCAGCAACTGTTACGCCTCGTTCGGCGAGGACGACTCGGCGCTGGCCTTGGTGGAGCAGTTCGGCCTCGAGGACAACTTCATGTGGGCGAACGACTATCCTCACCACGAAGGATCGTGGCCGCATTCGGCGGAATCCATCGAGCGCAGTTTCGGCGAGGGGCTGAAGGAGACGACCCGGGCCAAGCTGCTCGGCCTCAATGCAGCCAAAGCGTTCCGATTCCCGATTCCGGAGCGCTATCGAGACTGAGTGCGCTGGTTCTGGAAACATCCTCGGCCCACCGCAACGCTGGCTGAAGTCGTGCGGTGGGCCAGGTGACCTTCGATGGCGTGCCGGGTATGGAAGAACTGTTCCGCAGCCACGGTTTTCAAGCCGAATCGCAGCGAGCTACCCGTGGTCGGGAGGCTTTGAGCGCCGTCGATCAGCCCACGTGTTTCCCGCGGTCGCGCCAGAAGGGGGCGCGCAGCAGCCGGCGCAATACCTTCCCGCCGGCATTGCGCGGCAGTTCGGCCACCAGGTCGATGGATTTCGGTGTCTTGTAGCCCGCAAGGTGTTTGCGCGCAAACGCGATCACGGCGTTCGCGTCGAACTGGGTGTCGGGTGCAGGCACGATGATAGCTTTCACTTCCTCCCCCCACTGTTCCGACGGCACGCCGATGACGGCGGCGTCCGAGACATGGGGGTGGCGCAGCAGGACGTTCTCCACCTCGAGCGGATATACGTTCTCTGCACCGGAGATGATCGTGTCCTTGGCGCGGTCGATGACAGTGAGGTAACCGTCGCGATCGAGCACGCCGATGTCACCGGTGTGCAACCAGCCATCGGCGGAGATCGCCTCAGCGGTGGCCTCGGGCCGCTGCCAGTAGCCGGCCATTACGGCGCGTGAGCGCACGACGATCTCGCCGGCCTGTCCCGGTGGCAGGCGGTTACCGTGTTCGTCCACGATGCCAAGGTCGACCCTCACCATCGCTCGCCCTGCAGACGCGAGACGATGCACCACCGCATCGCGGTGATCGTCGGGCGTCAGTGCTACGACGCCGCCGGAAGCCTCGGTCATACCGTACATTTGGGTGAAACCGCAGCCGAGGCGTGCAACCGCCCGCTCCAGCAGCCCTGGCGCGATCGGGGAACCTCCGTAGGTAACGTAGCGCAAGTCCGGCGCGGGCGTGGTCGCCGCGGCGGGATGCTCGAGTAGCATGCGCAACGCCGTCGGCGCGAGCAGCATGTGCGTTGCGCGGGAGCTCGCCAGAAGAGCCCAGACCTCGCCGGCGTCGAACTCGCGCCCGATCACAAGGCGCCCGCCGCTGTGCAGCCCGAACAGTCCGTAGGCGGTGCCCGCGATGTGGGCCACCGGCATCACGACCAAGCTCGTATCGCCTGGGCGCGGAAACCAGCCGAGTCCAGCGCGCAGCCCTGGCTCGCGCAGGGCGAGTACATTGGCGTGGGTCAGCATGGCGCCCTTGGGGGCCCCGGTGGTGCCCGAAGTGTAGATCTGCAGCACGACGTCGTGGACACCGGGGTGTACCGGCGGCATTGCGCCGCCGCTCGGATCGAGCAGCGCGGCCCAGTTCGCCTCGTCAGCGAGCGACTGCACGGGGGCGATGGCGAGCCGCCGGACAAGCGCGCGGCCCTGCGCCTCGAACAGATCGTCGACGAAGAGATGAGCGACCTGCGCGTCGCCGAGGATGAAGGCCAATTCATCGGGTGCAAGGCGCCAGTTCAGCGGAACCAGCACCAAGCCGGCCTTGGCGGCGGCGAAAACGAGCTCGAAGTACCGGTCGCTGTTCTTGCCCAGGTAGCCGATGCGGCTACCGGGTTTGGGGTCGAGCCGCCTCAGCGATGCTGCGAGCAGGTTGGTACGGCTGTCGAATTCGGCATAGGACGTCACCCGCCCTTCGAATTCGAGTGCGACATCGTGGGGCCGGGTCTCGGCGTGATACGCGAGCAAGTCCGGCAGGGTCTGCATCCGGGAGAAGTCCAGCATGGCGTCCACGTCAAGCAAGTTCGTTTGCTTTGCGCGCTGCGGCTTCGCGCGTATAGAAGACGCCGTCGAGCGTGAAACCCGAGATTACGCTCGGCTTCACCGTGGCCACACGCCCGCCCGGGGTCCGGCTCAGCACCGCCTCCGGTGGCAGTCCGTCCAGCAGGTGGAACGGTGCCGGGCTGCCGTTGGCGAAGCGCGAGGGGTAAACGGCGCATGTTTCGAGATCCATGAAGGCGGGACGGAAGCGGCGACTGCGGTTTTCCTGACTGCGACCGCCGGTCCCGAGGAACCTGACGTTCTCGCTTTGAATGACTTCTTCGCTCAGCGCTCGGCTCATGATTCGGCTCCTGGTTTTCCGCGCCGGGTTGGTTGTTGCCTTCGGCCCACGGCATGTATGGGCATCGGTCAGACCAGTTCTTCGCGCTCCACGTGCACCCGCCGATACTTTCCTTGCAGGAATAGCAGGGGGTCGCGGGCCGGGTCGAAGAGCACACGCGAAACTCGGCCGACCACGATCAGATGGTCTCCGCCTTCGTGCATTTCCTCGATGGAACATTCGAAATTGGCCATCGCCTCGAGAATGATGGGAACCCGAAGGTCCCACATTTCGTAGTCGAGGCCGGCAAAGCGGTCCGCGGTCCTGGAGGCGAAGGTGTTCGAGATCGCCTGCTGCCCGATGTGCAGGATGTTGACTGCGAAAGCCCCCCGTTCGCGCAGCGCCGCCACACTGGCGGACTCGCGCTTCACGCAGAACAGCACGAGCGGTGGGTCCAGCGAGACCGAGGTGAATGAGTTGGCCGTGAAGCCGGCCGGTTCGCCGTCTGGTGTCGTCGTGGTTATGACGGTGACGCCCGTCGTGAAGCAGCCCAGCGCATCTCGCAATATGCGGGGTTCGATGCCACCCCGAGGGCGTGCTCCAGGGCGGGGCACAACGCGTTCGAGGAACTCGAGAATGGTGGCGTCGAAGGCGTCGTTGCGGTCGCCGACAATCGCGCCGCCGACGCCGGCAAGGTCGGCACATTCCCCGTGCGGCACCAGCTCACGGAAGCCGGCGACGCTCTCGTCATCGACGATCGCGCTGTCTTCCCCGCGCACAAGAAGGGTCGGGATCTTCAGCCCTGTGGCCGCCGCGGTGAGCCGCTGCAGCGCGGGCAGGCGCACCGAGTCATTCTCGGTGAAGGCACGGTAGGCAGGATCGATGTGCCAGCGGAAGCACCCGTCGTCCGAACGCCGCAGATGGCGGTGGATCTCGGTTAGCGCGGGGCGCACGCCTGTGGGCAGATAAGCTGCGACTGCATCGGCGGCAGCCTCGGCACTGGCGAAGCCCGCCCTGTCGACCGTCATCAGCGCTGCCATGCGGTCCAGGCCCTCGCGTGCCATACGCGGTGCGGCATCGACCAGCACGAGCGCGCTGGCGATCGGCTCGGCTTGCTCGCCGACCGCGGCCAGGGCGGCCAGCCCGCCCAAGCCTGCGCCGACGATAGCCGGACGCGACGGCAGTTGTGCGACGACCGCCGTGACGTCCTGCACGAGATCGCCGAGGTCGTAGTGTCTTGTCGGGGACCAGTCGCTTTCGCCGTGGCCGCGCAGATCGAGCGTGACGACATAGCGGCCGGCGGCGGCGAGCGCCTTGGCTGCGCGCGACCAGGCAGTGCGGGTTTGGCCGAAGGCCGGGAGCAGCAGGACTGCCGGCCAGGAGGGATCCCCGCGAACTTCGGCCGCGAGCTTGATGCCATCGAAACCGCTGAAGTGTTGAGTCATTTCCCTGGGCGCTCTCATATTCCCAGGCTTCAATCTACCCGCAAGATTGCGCGCGGCTTGTCTTTTGCGGCGGTTCGAATTGTCGCGAACGCGAAACTCGGTCCAGCCCGACGGATGCCTCGCCGAGCCCCCTTGCGGGGAAAAGGCGCTGTCCCCGCGGGCGTCTTCCCGCGCTTGCTACCAAAGGCCGCAATCGGCAACTTTCCGGTGTAACCAAAATGCCTGGCCTGACGCCTTTGCAATAGCGCGGCCATCAGGCCAAGCGACGGGGCTCCTCAATCCTTGAGCGAGTTGTAGTAACGGACCCGGTCGGCCAGCCGCTCCGTCCGCAGGGCATTGACCGGCAACTGGAACTTGACGCCCGGCAGGGTTTCATTGACCAGCGGATTCCCGCCCCACCGGATGATCCGGCAAATGCGGGACGAAATCCGCCATCCCTTTTCAGTGCGGACAAGAACGTCCATCAAACAATTCTCAGGCCGCGGTATCCACCGCGAAGCCGTAGAGGATTGCACGGTTGATTTCAAGTTCATCCTGCGTCAGACATCGCCGGTTCCTCTCTCCTGAAGATTCAATAGAGGGCACCGACCATTCCGCCATCGACGGTAATCAACTGTCCGGTAATGTAGCTGGCCCGTTCCGAGCAGAGGAACGTGGCCGCCGCCGCGATTTCCGCCGGCGTGCCCTGCCGCCCGAGCGGAATGGTGGCGTCGAGCGCGGCCGACGCTGCCGCGGGCTCCTGCCCCTGCTCCCGCGCCAGTTGTGCCATCCAGGCAAGAGCCATCTCCGTAGCGATGAAGCCCGGCGCAATGGTGTTGACGGTGATGCCGTAGCCGCCGAGCTCGTTGGACAGGGACTTGTTCAGTGCCAACGCGCCAGCGCGGGTGACGTTATCGACGATCAGCGGGATATGCCAATGCGGTTTCTTCACGCAGAACGAACCGATGGTCAGGATCCGCCCCCAATTGCGCCGCTTCATCCCCGGCACCACGGCATTGGCAAGATGCAAGGCGCTCAGCACCAGCAGATCGTATCCGTCGCGGAAGTCCTTGGGTGTCGCAGTATCGAAGCTGAGGCGGGGCGTTCCATAGACGTTCGCGACCGCGATGTCGGGTTCCCCTCCCAGCAATTTCGCGCACTGGTCAACCGCGGCCGCGATCGCCTCCGGGTCGGTCATATCGACCGAAAGGCCCTCGGCAACGCCGCCCGCGGCCCGGATCGCGGCCACCGTTTCGTCGATCGCCTCCTGCCCGCGCGCAACGACCAGCACCCGGGCCCCTTCCCGCGCCAGCTCTTCGGCCGTCGCGCGCCCCATGCCCTTGCTGCCTCCGCTTACGAGCGCGACCTTGTCGCGCAATCCAAAATCCATTGGTGTTCTCCCATATGGGTGTTGAGGATCGGGCTTATCGTTTGGCGTCGGCTTGCTCGAAGCCGTGGAGGGGTTGGGTCACTCCCTGAGGCGCCACGCGTATTCCCCGGGTTC
>Ga0214472_10003894_pt1 | contig 15758 bp, 6 predicted proteins | sample RVTome_6_FD_207662 | JGI IMG/M metagenome (GOLD analysis project Ga0214472, IMG submission 207662) | Soil microbial communities from uranium-contaminated site in the Upper Colorado River Basin, Wyoming, United States - RVT140D175 | ecosystem: Environmental > Terrestrial > Soil > Contaminated >...
AGGAACCCGTAGACGCTTTCCGTGCGCCAAAACCCCCCCTTCAGTATCTGCCGGAACCCATTGATACAACACAGCTTACGATCTTAAGCACCGAAATCAACCCACAAATTCTGCGGAGGAACCCACGATTTAAGCGAGAGCGCAGCAACGAGTTCGGGCAGTCCGTGCAGCCCGATCGCTCCGCCAGTGAGAGCAATGGATTCGATGTGCCGCCGCTGTGTGGCGCGGGTGTCGTGATGGGTGGAAAACAACGTGGCCGAGCGGTCCATTTCCACGTCCAGGCGATCGAACGCCGACTGCATCGCCTCGTAGAGTTTGTGAACCGCCTTCGCTTGCGTCGGATGGCGTTTGAAGTGTTCCGCCCGCTTCCAGGTCAGTGTCCGATGTTTCACCAACGCCGCGGTGAAATGGCTGCCGCCCAACGGAACGCTGCGCAGCCAGAAGACACCGTCGCCGACAAACAACAGGTTGGATGCGTGGGCGCCGACGTCGAGCGCCAATTCCAAGCCGCCGCGGCCCGCGGTTTCTTCTTCCGTCCCGCTCGCGTCGCACTCCCATCGTCGGTCGAACGCCAAGGCATTGTAGAGTGCGACGGCGTCGCTTTGGACGACGTGAGGCGTCACGCCATTTTCCTGAAGCGGCGCCAGCGCCTCCAGCAGCAATCGGTTCTTGACCGCGAAAATGCCGGCACGGCGTTCCGCGAAACGCCGTTCGTTGGGAGCTTGGAAAAGCGTGTGCGCGTGCGTCACTTGTTCCAGCGGGAAGGGGATCTGCTGGCGGGTCTCGTACTTCAGCAACTCGGGGATTTTTTTCAAATCGATCGGCGGGGTCTTGATGAATCTGGCCAGCAAAATGGAAGCCGGAAAACTGGCGCAGACGGCCGCCCGGCCGAGCCGATGGGTGGCGACAAAATCGGCCACGGCAGCTCGCTGATGCCGGCGGATCTCCTCGTCACCTTGGCCGACCGCCTCCGGATATTCGCGCCGGTAAGCCGCCGCGGCGGTCACAATCTCCGCGTCCTCGTTGGCAGTTAAGAGAATCGCCTTCAACGCGGTTTGCCCGACGTCGACTCCCCAGGCGCTGTCGAACGATCGGCGGCCCACCCACTTCGACAGGCGTCCGGCCACTCCGCGGCGCTGGGGCGGGGCAAGATTCACGTCGATCGTCGCGCGGCCAAGTCCCTGCAAGGCCAATCCGGCCGCCACGAAATAACGGCCAGCGTGGTCAAAGGACGGGCCGGCGGATTGAAGCGCGGAGACGTCGATCCGCTGAAAACGCCTGAGCAATTGAACGGATTGCCCGGCGCCGTCGCCCGATGAGCCGTTGGACCGCAATCGACGGCCGATCGCGCCGGGCTGTTTGATCAATTGTTCTAAACGATCTGCCGTTTGAACGGCCGACGGGTCGGCCGGTTGCAGTTTGGCCAGCCGCCGGGCAAACCGCGGCAATTGCTCGTCCAAAAACGTGGCGGATTTTACTCGTTGTTCAAGCCATGCGCACTCGGCGGCGAAGTCGCGCAGTTGCTGGACCGCGTCGTCGGGCGCGCCGTCGATCCGCTCGTCGAGCAGTTCCAGCGTTCCGGCGTAGTCGTGTGCGGCCAAGCGGCGCTTCGCAGTCTTCGTGAGCTGCGCGACGTGTTCTGCCCGCGCGCGGGCTTCCAGCGGCGCGATTTTTTCCCGGAGCTGGCGGGCGGCCTGATGATTGGGTTTGAGGCGCAACAAGCGATCGATTTTGTCGCATAATCCCAGGTAACAGCGGTCGTCGAGGCCGGTGCGAATCGTCACCTCCAACTGCCGGCATTCCGCCGCTTTGCGCGATACATCGGCCAACATCGCGCGGCCCTGTTCGTCAAGCAGCGCGACGGGCAACGTTTGTAAGATCTCGGCGGCGGACTGAAAGTCGAAATCCAAGACCAACTCGTCGGCGCGCCGCAGCGCCCGCTGCGCCGTTTCACGACCCCGCGCCGCTTCTTCCCGCAGCGTGGAGAGCAAGTCCACGGCCTTCGCGCGATATGCGGCCAGCACGGGATGATTGGCGCCGCAAACGGATTGCAGCCGGTCGATCGCGTCCTGGTACCGATATTCCTTGCGCAGCGACAGCGCGCCGGCCAGCGCTTCGCTCGCCTGCTGGATTTGCTGAGATCGAATCGTGCGCAGATCGGCGCCACACTGGGGACAGAAATCGTCCCATACACCGGCGCGGTTTTCGCACCCGGAGCACGATTCGTAGAGGGCCGCGCCGCAAGCGCCGCAAAAATTGCGGTCCAGGTCGTTCCCGCTCTGGCACGCCGCGCAGCGCCCGGCGGAGCGCGCACCTTTGTCGCCCCACGCTGGCGCGTCCGCGCCCTGGTTCGCCGCCGGCTGCATGCGGTCGTCAAGCGTTGGCACGGGTGCGGCGGCGGCAACCGCCCGATCAGGCCCTGGGGATCGTGAGCTCACCGGAACCGTCATGGAGAGTCCGTTTAAGCGGTTCGACGCCTGCAAACTCGTTTAACCACGGATAATTCATAATGAAATGCACCACAGAGTCACGGAGAACACGGAGATAAGGGCTCTACAAGTAGATTCCGAAGTACAGACATTTGATGGTCGGTTATCTCAGATCTGATAAACGAGTCAACGTAACGTCTTTAACACTACAAATCCTCCGAAAACCCTCCGTGTCCTCCGTGACTCCGTGGTGAATCATCCCCGTATAGGCAACCGCCCCCCAAAGAGTCGTCCGCCGCCGGGCCGCGACAAGCGCGGCGCAGGCTGCGGACGACGGTCGGGCGCCTTGGTGAAATAATGCCGAGTACCGGTGACGGCGAGCGCCGCCGGGCAGCCTCAATCGAGGTTCCCCTTGTTGTTGTTGCGGGTCAGGAAAACGCCTGAGAAAATCTGGGCCGGGGGCAGTTCGACGGTGCTGTCGGCGTACCCGATCGAAGCGATGTCAGCGCCGGAGGGAACCACGAAACCGGGATTCAAGTAGCCGTCTTTGTTGACGTCCGTAAAGGTCTTCACGCTGCCGTCGGCAAACAGGATATTGCAGTTGCCGCCGTGCACCGGTCCAAAGTCGCGGTAATCTTGAAGATGATCCAACGGCTGGGTCGGCACGCCCGCGGGAGGCTGTTCCTTCGTAAACACGCTGCTTAGCGGGTCGGTGCTGTCGTAGACAGTCACGTCCTGGCTGCCCCAGACGATCAGCCGGTCGGTGGCCGCGTCGCGTAGCGCCGGACCGTCAGAGAAGCTTTCAACCAGGCGGGCGCCGGCCGGCAGAAAACCGGGAATCGCCGCCCCCAGAAACGCTTCCTTGACGTCGCCGATGTTGGCGTCGCCCATCAGCGGAATGACCGACGACGAGTGGGGACTGGCATCGACCGTGGCTTGCGACAACGGTCCCAGCGTGTCGATCAGCCCTTTGGCCAATTTGCCGGCTTCGAAGACCAGCGACACCTCGCCGCCGGCGGGTACGGCGGTCAGCCCGGGTCCAGTGCGGACCATGAACCAGGACGACATGTAATTGGTGCCGAAGCCCTTGGAAAGGAAGTGCTCGGCGATCAGGCGGGGTTTGTCTGCGTCGGCCGCGGCGGCGATGATGGGCGTGGCGCCCAGGTTGATGGCCGCCGGGTCGGCCGTTTCCCCGGCCTTGAGGGTCGGCACGCCCAGGTAGTCGTTCAATTTTTCCGATCCCTTGGACGGATTGGAAGGGCAGAGCAACTCCTGCGGCTTGCCGGCGCCGCTGTTGACCATGTCGGCCACCCAGCCGACGGTGTCGATGCTGCCGTCGCGGCGGCCGTCGTAAGCGCCGGACGAGAACCTGCTGGCCGGGTCGCGTTCGGCGAACGTGGCCAGCGAGACGTAAAACTGGCGCAGGTGATTCTTGCACGTCGTGCCGCGCGCCGCCTCGCGCGCCGCGGACAGCGCCGGCAACAAAAGCGCGATCAAAATGGCGATGATCACGATCACCACCAACATTTCCACCAGGGTGAAACCACGCTTGGTCTTTGTCATTTTGTCTTTACCTTTCGATCTTCAGAAAAAGTCACGTCTTCTCAGACATACGAGCCACCTTGTTCCACGACGTGCAATTGTCAGGCGTCCTCCTTGAATCCGGGATTCATTTTTGGTGGTTGTTTCTCCGAAGGTGTGTAGCAACGGCGAATTCACGGTCAATTCACGCTCAAGGACCATTTGCTGTAGACGGTCTTCTTCGGCAACTCAGCGTCGTTGTCAGCCGCGACCGCGCCCACGGACCTCGGGAAGCCGTTGTTCAAGACCCCGTCGCCGTCGGCGTCGACAAACGCGCGCACGCTGCCGTCGGCAAACAGCAGATTGGCCGATCGCTGCTCACCCGCGCCGTGTACGGGACCAAAGGCGCGGTAGTCCTGAAGTGTTCCCCGCGTCCATCCGGCCCACCAGCCTTCGGCGCCGGTGCGGGGAGTTCCCTCTGCAAACGTGGGCGGATTGAGCGTGGTCGTCGACACCGGTCCGCGCGAAAACGGCTGTGCCAGTGGCGCGCCCTTCGTGTGCGAACCCACGGCCACCGGCAGCACGCTTTCAGCGCCGCCGGCCGAATTGCCACAGGCCAAAAACGGCACCAACGACGACGGCGCGGTGGACCGGTCTAAAATGGACGGCCGCAACGGCCCGGTCGTGAACGCCCGCTGAGTCGGAGACGGGAAACAAGACGACGGGCCTTCTAGATTGCCGCTGTCGTCCAGTTTCATTTCGCCGCGGACCAGGAACCAACTGGCCGCGTAATTCGTGTTGTAATGCTCATCGAGAATCTCCCGCCCAACGATCTCCCGACGCGCGGGGCTGCCCGGCGGCAGGTCGATGAGCCGGCGGCACGCGTTTGTCACGGTCAAACCGGTCTGGTCGACCATCGGGCGCGTGCCCTCCAAATTCACCTGGCACGCATTGAGTCCTTCGCGCGTGCCCATCAACAAATCGTGGTACGTCTTGGCCAGCTTGGCGGGGTTTTCCGTACACAGGGATTCGCCCACCAGATTGCCTTGGCTCACCAGATCCGCCACCCAACCGACTTCCGTCACGGCGCCGTCGTGGCGCCAGTCGAAGGCGCCACTACAGAAAGCGCCGTGACGTTCGGCGTAGATTTGCAGCCCCATGCCCATTTGCCTTAGGTTGTTCTTACAAGCAGAATTGCGTGCCGAATTCCGCGCCGCGGAGATCACCGGCATTGCCAAAGCCACGAGGATGCCGATGATCGTAATCACGACCAACAGCTCGACGAGGGTCAAACCACGTCGGTTGTGACGCTTCGGCACGTGTGCTGCTCCATCCTTTGCGGTGCGTGTACTCCTGCGCTCGTGGTTATGCCATAGCCGCGCTAAGCTCGAATGAGCGACACGTGAATTCGCGATTTCATTACCGTGAGAATCGTGTGAATGCCCGACAGACTACACCGCTTCTGCGCCGGCCACCTTCCAATGCTGTACAATCCTTGAATTGCATTTTCCGCACTCCCCCCACCTAGCGGCTTGACTTCTCGTCCCAATCGCCCTAAGCTGCCGAATATCGGCAATTTTGGTCGAATACGTAGCGCGAAACGTCCGAGTAACAACAACGCGGGCGGGCGCGCCCGAATTCCCCCTGTTCTTCCCACCCTGCTTGAACTGCCGCCGATGTCCCCCACCGGTTCCGCCACCCAATCGCAACTGGCGATGGCCGAGACACGCGCCATCGTGCAGGACTTGTTCACGCCCAACCCGGTCATCTTCTGGGCCGATCTGCTCGTCACCACCGTGATCGCATACGCTTGCGCGCTGGCCTACTTTGAAGCCCCCATGTGGTCGCTGACGCAGATCGCCTGCTTCACGATTTCCGGTTTCGCGCTGCATCGCATCGGAAACTTCATTCACGAGATCGCGCATCTGAACGCCAGGCGATCGATGAAATGGTTTCGCGTCGCCTGGAACGTGCTGGTGGGGATTCCCACGTTGATGCCGTCTTATTTCTTTGAGACGCACATGTCGCATCACAACACGCACGACTTCGGCACGGCGACGGATTGCGAATACGTTCCGCTGGGCAGTCGGCGGCTGCGGAATATCGTATTCTTCTTGTGCCAGGTGTTCATCCAGCCGCTGTTCGTGATCGTCCGCTTCACGCTGGTCGCCCCGATTTCGTTCTTGCACCCGCGGCTGCGGCAGTGGGTGTTGGAGAATTTTTCGTCGTTCGTCTTTGTCTGGCCCTGCCCGCGCAAGATCCCTCACGATGCGCCGCGGGCCGCTTGGGCGGCGATGGACGTGGCCTGTTCATTGCGGGCGTGGGCGATCTTCGTCTGCGCCGCCATCGGCGTGACGTCGTGGGAACGCATCCCGCAGTTGTACGCTTTGGCGTTGCTGCCGCTCACGCTGCACTACATCCGATCGCTGACCGCGCACAATTACCTCGCGCCGGGCAAGCCGGTCAGTTTTCTTGACCAACTGCTGGACTCGATCGACATTACCGGCAACCGTTTCACAACGGAGTTTGTTTATCCGATCGGACTCCGCTACCACGCGCTGCACCACCTGTTCCCGTCGATGCCCTATCACAATCTGGGCGTCGCGCATCGACGGCTGTTGGCTCAGTTGCCCGCGGACAGCCCCTATCGAATGGTCGTTTATCCCAGCTTTTGGTCGGTGATTCGAGAATTGCTCCAGCACGCCCGGCAAGTGTCGCAACAGTCCGAATCGGCGCCGTCGCCCCATCCCAGGCAAATGGCGGCGCGATCGTAGCTTGCCCCCCCGAACGTGGAGGGTATCGCTGTTAAAGCTTGCCGGCGGGACGTAGCAGCGCGGCGTGATCGGGATTTCGCACGTTTTTCGCAGGTGTGAGCCGTGTCAATTGTAGAGCCGCCGGCCAGAAAACCCTTTGCCGGGAGCATGAAACGCCACGGTGGGTTATTGCGAAAAGCCGATCCGTCTGGTAGTCATATAACTTCCCACCATGGACGTATTCGTGGCGACGGAGCGGGCAGGCGCCGTCACCGGGTCCGATACGCTGAGCCTCTGCCGAAACACCCAGGTACATGGACTGCGCCCGCCTCTGGGTTGAATCAAGTGTTTATGTTGCGTTGGGCAGTCACCTCGCGCCGTGAGCAACGCATCGCCCTCGAGGCGTGCATTATGCATTTGACGTTGGAGGGCTGTCTGCCTTGAACCTTGCCCTGTCGTTCTCCCCTTTTCGGCCCGCGGACTCTCACACCATCGCTGATCGGCTGCGCTATTGGGCCGAACACCTGCCTTCGGCGGTCGCCTTTTATTCAAGCGACGGCGAAGGGGAAGACCGGCAATTGACGTACGCCGAGTTGGATCGCCAAGCCCGGGCCGTCGCGGCCGCCGCCCAAGCCAACGGCATCGTTCAAGGCGACCGGGTATTGTTGCTCTATCCGCCCGGTTTGGAATTCGTGGCCGGCTTTTTCGGCTGCCTGTACGCCGGCGCGATCGCTGTGCCGGCATATCCCCCCAGGCGCAACCGAAACCTTGACCGCATTCAGGCCATCAGCCGTGACGCCCAAGCCGCGATGGTGCTGACCGTCGACGATACGCTCCGGCGGGTGCGCGATAGTTTGCACGACATTCCGCCGCTGGAGAAGCTCGTCTGGATGGCGACGGACCGCACGCCGATCGCGCAGGCCGGCGACTGGACCGATCCGGGCATAACGCACGACTCGACGGCCGTGCTGCAATACACGTCCGGCTCCACCGGATTGCCCAAGGGCGTCGTGCTCAGCCATGCCAACTTGATGCACAATTGTAAGCTGATCACTTACGCCTTTGAATTAAGCCGTGACGGCTCGGGCTTGACTTGGCTGCCGACCTATCACGACATGGGGCTGGTCGGCGGTGTCTTGAATCCGGTGTTTTTCGGCCGGCCCAACGTGTTGATGTCGCCGATGGCCTTCCTGCAAAAGCCGGTGCGCTGGCTGCGCGGCATCACGAAGTACCGGTCGACGATCAGCGGCGGACCAAATTTCGCCTACGAACTGTGCAACACGAAGATCACCGCCGCGGAGTGCCACGGCCTGGATCTCAGCTCATGGGACGTGGCCTTCAACGGCGCCGAACCGATCCGCGCCGAAACGCTGGAGTCGTTCACCCGCAAGTTCGCCCCTTACGGCTTCCGCGCCGAAACACATTATCCCTGCTACGGCATGGCGGAAACCACCTTGATCGTCGCCGGCGGGCGCAAGATCGATCGCCCCGTCATCCGCACGGTGGATCGCACGGCGTTGGAAAACAACCAGGTCGTTCCGGATCAAAACGGCGACTGGCTGGTCCGCAAGGTGGTCGGCTGCGGGCGGCCGCTGCCGGAACATCAATTTCGCATTGTCGACGTGGAAACGCTCACCGCATTGCCTGACAACCGCGTCGGTGAAATCTGGGTCTCCGGGCCGTGTGTGGGACAAGGGTATTGGAAGAAACCGAAAGCGACTCGGCACGCCTTTGCCGCGCGTTTGAAAGGCGATGACGAACGGCGCTATTTGCGCACCGGCGATTTGGGGTTCTTCGCCGACGGTGAGTTGTTCGTCACCGGCCGCTCTAAGGATTTGATCATCTTCTGCGGCCGCAATTTGCACCCGCACGATATCGAGATGACGGTCGAGCGGGCGCACGTGGGGTTGCGGATGTCCGGCGGCGCCACGTTCGCGATCGACCAGGACGACGGCGAAGGATTGGTCGTGGTCCAAGAAGTCGAACGTGGGCATCGCCGCGGCGAACTGGACGAGATGATGGAGGCCATCCGCGAGGCCGTCACCAGCGAGTTTGAAGTCCCCGTGTCGGCCGTGCTGTTGTTGGACGCCGGCAGACTTCCCAAAACCAGCAGCGGCAAGGTCCAGCGACACGCCTGCCGCGCGCACTATCTGGCCGGCCAGTTGCCGAGCATTGCCGAGTGGCAACTGCAAACACCGCCGCCGGCCGGCGCCGCATCGAAGACGACTTCGGTTTCGCCGCGGCACGACGCGACCGTCACCTCCGAGGGCGCTCAGGCGATTTGCGATTGGCTGGCCGCGCAGATCGGCCAGCGGTCGGGCCGCTCGGCCGCGCAAATCGATATCCATCAGCCGTTCGTCAGCTTCGGACTCGATTCAGTAGCCCTGGTGGGCATCTCCGGTGAGCTGGAGGATTGGCTGGGCAAGAAAGTCTCGCCAACCTTGCTGTACGGGTATCCCACGATCGCCGCCTTGGCCGAGCATCTTAGCGCGGATCCAGCCGCGGCAGGCGACACGTCGGGCGTGTCCAAACGGGCTACCGAAAATGAGTTGATCGCCGTGGTCGGTCTGGGTTGCCGTTTTCCCGGCGCGGATTCGCCCGCGGCCTTCTGGAAACTGCTGCGCGACGGCGCCGACGCGATCGGGGAAGTTCCGTCGGATCGCTGGGACGCGGATGCCTGGTACGATGCGCGCAGCGACATGCCGGGCAAACTGGTCACCCGCCAAGGAGGCTTTCTGACGGGCGTCGATCAATTTGACGCGCCGTTCTTCCACCTTTCGGCCCGTGAGGCCGAAACGCTTGACCCGCAACAACGATTGCTGCTGGAGGTGGCGTGGGCCACGCTGGAAAACGCGGCCCAATCTCCCGACCGGCTGGTCGACACGGATACCGGCGTGTTCGTCGGCATCAGCGGCAGCGATTACGCCCGTCTGCAAGGCCGCGCGGGTGACTTCAACACGATCGACGCGCACACCGGCACCGGCACGTTGAACAGCGTGGCGGCCGGACGGTTGGCCTATGTCCTGGGTCTGCACGGTCCTTGCCTGGCGGTCGACACGGCCTGTTCTTCATCGCTGGCCTCCGTCCACCTGGCGATCGCCAGTTTGCGCTCCCGGGAATGCCGCGCGGCGCTGGCCGGCGGAGTGAACTTGATCCTCGATCCATCGACCAGCGTGGCGTTGTCCGCCATGCACGCCCTTTCGCCCGACGGGCGTTGCCACACCTTCGACGCCGCCGCGGGCGGCTACGGACGCGGCGAAGGCTGCGGCATGGTGATGTTGAAGCGGCTGGCCGACGCGGTGGACGACGGCGATCGCATTTTAGCGGTGATCCGCGGCTCGGCCATGAATCACGATGGGCGGAGCAACGGATTGACCGCACCACACGGCCCGTCGCAGGCGAATCTTATACGCAGCGCACTGGCCGATGCCGGAATCGAACCTGAACAAGTTTCGTACGTTGAGGCGCACGGCACGGGCACCGAATTGGGCGATCCGATTGAAGTGCAGGTCCTGGACGAAGTCTATTGCCCGGCGCGATCTGAGGAGCGGCCGTTGTCGATCGGCTCAGTCAAAACGAACATCGGGCATCTCGAGCCGGCGGCCGGCATCGCCAGCCTGCTGAAAACCGTGCTGATGCTCAACCACGGCCAGATCGCTCCGCATCTGCACTTCAACCAGCCGAATCCCTACATCCCCTGGGATCAATTGCCCATTGAAGTACCGACCCGGCTGGTGGATTGGCCCTCGCAACACGGCCGGCGCATCGCCGGCGTCAGCTCGTTTGGTTTCAGCGGCACTAACGTTCACTTGATTCTGGAAGAGGCGCCGCAGCCGGCGGCGGCCGAGGTCGAGATCGAGCGGCCGCGGCATCTCCTGGTGTTGTCGGGACAGAACGAAGCGTCATTGCGCGACAACGCCCGGCAATTCGCAGAGTTCATCAATCAACACCCCGACGACGTGGCCGACGTCTGTTTCACGGCCGCCGCGGGACGGGCGCATTTGCTACATCGGTTGGCCGTGACCGGGACGGATGCCGCTGAAATAGCCCAACGATTGGTCGACTTCGGCCAGCCAAAAGCGTCCGCCGGCGCGTATCACGCCGCGGTCGACGAACAACGGCGGCCCAGAATCGCCTTCCTGTTCACCGGTCAAGGCTCCGAATTCGTCGGCATGGCGCGCGAGCTTTACCAGACGCAGCCGACTTTTCGCGCCTTACTGGATCGGTGCGACGAGATCCTCCGCGGCCAGCTCGAATTGCCGTTGTTGGCAGTGCTGTACGAATTGGACGAGGCCGCGTCTCCCTTGGGGCAGACCGCTTACGCCCAGCCGGCGCTGTTCGCCATGGAGTACGCGCTGGCCCGGCTCTGGCAATCGTGGGGCGTCGTGCCCGACGTGCTGCTGGGCCACAGCGTCGGCGAGTACGTGGCCGCTTGCCTGGCGGGGGTTTTCAGCCTGGAAGACGGGTTGCGTTTGATCGCGGCCCGCGGCCGGCTGATGCAGGCGCAAGCGGCCGAAGGCGCGATGGTCGCGGTTGCCGCCGACGAGCAGACGGTTCGCCAGGCAATCCAGCCGCACGGTGACAAGGTCTCGATTGCGGCCGTCAACGGCCCGCATCAGACCGTGATCTCCGGTCAGGTCGACGCGGTCCGCGAAGCAGTAGCCGTTTTTGACCGACATGGCTTGCGGACGACGCGATTGGACGTATCGCACGCCTTCCACTCGGCCCTGATGGAGCCGATGCTGGACGAATTCGAGCAGGTCTGCCGGTCGATTGAAATGCACGCACCCGTGCGTCCGCTCGTTTCCAGCGTGGACGGCCGCTTGCAGGACGAGGAATTGACCTCGCCTGCCTACTGGCGCAGCCAAGTACGCGGCACGGTCCGCTTCGCCGACGGGGTGGCTGAGTTGGAGCGGCAGGGCGCTGACGTGTTTCTGGAGATTGGCCCACGGCCGATTCTCGTCACCGCGGCCAGTCAGTGCATCGACGCCGCCGGCAAGGCCTGGTTGGGCAGCCTGCGTCGCCCCGGCGAGGACTGGCGCCAGATGTTGGACGTGCTGGCCGAACTATACACCCGCGGCGTCGAGATAGACTGGCAAGGTTTCGACGCCGACTACGCCCGCCGCAAGCTGGACGCGCCGACCTATCCGTTCCAACGCAAACGGTATTGGCTGGATACGGTCACCGCCGCCACGCGGCCCGGTTCGGCCCGTTCGGCGCCCGCCGCCTCCTTGTCGAGCGATGCGCCGCCGGAGGACAGTTATTTTGAACTCCAGTGGCGGCCCAAGAGCCTGTTGGGGCAATGGCTGCCGCGCCGTCCGGCCGATTTTTTGCCGGCGCCGGATAAGCTGGCGGAGCTTGTGGCGCCGGAGATTCGCCGAGTTCAAAGCCAACTCCGTTTGCCGCGCTATCGCGATCTGGAGCGTGATCTCAACCGCCTGGCCGCGGCCTACGCCCGTCGTGCGTTGTGCCAACTCGGCTGGCGCCCAGGCGAAGTCGATAGTCAAGACCTTGATTCACTGGGCGAGCGGCTGCGCGTCGTCCCGCGGCACCGCCAACTGCTGGCCCGCCTGATCGAAATGGTTCGCGAAAGCGGGATTTCGTCCGGCGGCAACGGCAAACCAGCAAAACAAGTGCATGCCGACCCCGACGCACTGGCCGCGGCCTTTGCGGAAAACTATCCCGAATGCGCCGCGGAGTTGGCCTTGTTGCGCCAATGCGGCGACCATTTGGCCGAGGTGTTGCGCGGCGATACCGATCCGCTGTCCGTGTTGTTCCCGGGCGGATCGGCCGAACTGGTCGAGTCGTTGTACCGCGACTCGCCCATCGCGCGGCCGATGAACGCCCTGGTCGAAGAGACCATCCTGCGTCCGTTGGACGCACTGCCGGTGAATCGCCCGATTCGGATTCTGGAAATTGGCGCCGGCACGGGCGGAACGACGGCCCAGATTTTGCCCGGCTTGCCGCCAGAGCGGACGGAATACGTCTTCACCGATATATCCGAACTGTTCACGCAGGCGGCCGCGGAAAAGTTCCGTGATTTTCCCTTCGTTCGCTATGCAACTCTGGACATTGAACGTGATCCGGGCGAGCAAGGATTCGCCGCCGGTCAATTCGACGTCATTCTGGCCGCCAACGTGGTCCACGCTACCCGCGGCCTGCGAGACTGCCTGGCTCACGTCCGCAGTTTGTTGACTCCGCACGGCATGTTGGTGCTACTGGAGGGCACGCGGCCGCAGGGCCTGTTGGACTTGTCGTTTGGCCTGACGACCGGCTGGTGGCGGTTTGCCGACCGCGGTCTGCGTCCCAATTACCCGCTGTTGTCGACGGAGAGTTGGACGAAGTTATTGCTGGAATGCGGATTCGCTTCCGCCCGGGCACTGCCAACGCCGGACCCGGACGAACCGCACGTCTCAGCGCCGCAGGCGGTGATCATCGCTCAAGCTAGTGAAATCCCATGCGAAATGGCGGGTGCTCCGGCCATCCTCGTTCGGCAGTCTTTGAATATTGGCCGTTGGCTGATATTCGCGGATCAATCAGGTGTGGGCGCCCGACTGGCAGATGCCGTCCGCAGTCGCGGCGAGCCGGTGACCGTGGTATCCCGCGGCGAGCGGTTCGCACAAGTGGATGAGAATCAATTTGAGATCGGCGCCGGTTCACGAGACGACGTGCGGCGCGTGCTGGAAGCAATCCAACCCGGCGATCCGGCGGCCCAGCGCCGTGTGGTATTTCTCTGGGCGTTGGATTCCGGCGATGCGGATCAACTTACGGTGGATTCATTGCAGGACGCCCAAAAGCTCGGAAGCGAGAGTGCCCTGTCCGTCATCCAGGAGATCGCCCGCGCGCATCCCGCGGGCGGCGCTCGCTGCTGGTTGGTGACTCGCGGGGTTCACGCCACGCCGGACACCAAAGCCGTAACCGGTTTGGCGCAGTCGCCGTTGTGGGGACTGGGACGCGTACTGTCGGAAGAACACCCCGCACTCTGGGGCGGACTGATCGATTTGCAATCGGGAGGCGAAGCCGGGGACTCGGCACTGCGTCTGCTGGACGAAATCGAACAGGCCGACGGCGAAGATCAGGTGGCCTTGCGCGAGGACTCTCGCTTCGCCGCGCGATTGGTCCGCCGCGTGAATAATTCGCCCACGTCTCCGCTGAAGTGGCGTGCCGACGCCAGCTATCTGATCAGCGGCGGATTGGGCGACCTGGGCCTGCAAGTGGCCCAGTGGATGGTGCGCCAAGGCGCACGGACTTTGATCTTGTTGGGGCGCAGCGAATTCCCGCCCCGCGATCAATGGGATGCCGCCACCGCCGAAGACCCCGGCTTGGCGGCCAAGATCAACGTATTGCGGCAGTTGGACGCCGCCGGTGCCCGCATTAAGATCGCTGCCGTCGACGTGGCGGACCCCGACTGCGTGGAGTCGATGTTCGATGCGCTGGAAGCAGAGGGCTGGCCGCCCGTGCGCGGCGTGGTCCATGCCGCGGGCGTGGCCGAAGCCTGCCCCCTGTTGGAACTCGAAACATCTCAACTTCGCGAGGTGATGAAGTCCAAGGTCGCGGGCGCCTGGCTACTGGATCGGCTGACGGCCGGTGATCGGCTCGACTTCTTCGTCAGTTTCTCCTCGGGCGCCGCGTTGCTCGGTTCGCCCATGTTGGGCAGTTACGCGGCGGCCAACGCCTTTTTGGATTCGCTCGCGCGTCATCGCCGCGCCGCGGGCCGGCCCGCGTTGTCGATCAACTGGGGCTTCTGGGACGAGGTCGGCATGGCGGCCCGTTCGCAGCGTGAGATCGGCCGTGGTTTCGCTCCGCAAGGGATGCGCTCGTTCTCGCCCAGCCAGGGACTGGCGGCCCTGGAAGACCTGCTGCGTCAGGGGGCCACGCAAACGGCCGTGATGCCGGTCGATTGGGACGAGTGGGGCCAGTTCCACGCCCGCGCCGCCCGCGCGCCGCTGTTGTCTCAATTATTGCGCGCACCGGAAAATGCACATTCCGAAGGAGTCGTCGCCGAAGGCCAAGACGCGCTCAGCCGTGAGGCCGCCTTGGCCGCCGCGCCGCAGGAACGACTTAAACTGCTGACGGATTATCTGACTCGCCAGTTGGCCCGCGTGTTGAGAACGCCGGTCGAAGAGTTGGACGTCCAGACGCCGTTGAATCATTTGGGCATCGACTCGCTGATGGCCGTCGAGCTGCGCAACCGCGTGCAGAACCAATTGGGCGTCGCCATCCCGGTGGCCAAATTACTCGAGGAACCGAGCATCGCGCAACTTGCCGAGTTGTTGGCCCAGTTGTTCGAGGAGAGCGGTGCAGGCGCCGCAACCCAACGGGCGACGACCAGCACGCCGACGGCCACTTCCGACCAGACGCATTCCAGAGTCGATCCGCCGGCGCAAGTGTCCACAGCCGGCGAAGCGCTCGCGCGGCTCGATCAACTGTCGGATGAAGAAGTCGAAGAGATGTTACAGAAGCTGCAAGATTGACCGTTGGAGACCGCATGGCAGACATCTCTCAGGCCGGTCCTGAAACCGCAGGTTCGGAAACTGCAGGTTCGCAAACTGCAGGTTCAGAAACTACTGCCCAACAGAAGCGCCAACTGTTGGCCAAACTGCTGAAAAAGAAGGCTGCCAGTGAGACGATCACTGGCCGCTTGGCTTTAGGGCAGCAGGCGCTGTGGTTTCTCTACCAGCTCGACCGCCATAGCGCCGCGTACAACATCATGTGCGCCGTGCGGGTGCGCGCCGACTTGGACGTGGACGCATTGCGCAAATCGCTCGCAGGGCTGATCAACCGCCATCCGATGTTGCGCACCACGTACGGAGTGCAAGACGGCGCGCCGGTCCAGCGGACGCACTCGTACCAGGAGTTGGCGTTCGAGCGCATCGATGCCCGCGGCTGGACGGCCCAAGAATTGGACCGCCGGTTGCAAGAAACCGCGGATGAACCGTTCGATCTGGAGCACGGACCCGTATTCCGCACGCATCTGTTTACGGTTTCCGACGGACCGCATGTGTTGTTGCTCACGGCGCATCACATCGCGCTGGACTTCTGGTCGTACGACTTG
>Ga0214472_10003895_pt1 | contig 15754 bp, 11 predicted proteins | sample RVTome_6_FD_207662 | JGI IMG/M metagenome (GOLD analysis project Ga0214472, IMG submission 207662) | Soil microbial communities from uranium-contaminated site in the Upper Colorado River Basin, Wyoming, United States - RVT140D175 | ecosystem: Environmental > Terrestrial > Soil > Contaminated >...
TGCTTTGCCAAACTCCACCGAGGGACCGACAGGTATTCGTCAAGTTCGTCATGCCCACCATGCGAAGTTTGATAACAATCCTGACCCGGCGAATTCCTATCTTGAGATGTCGCAATTCGGCAGGGATTTCTGCAATCTTGCGGCGCCGCTCGTTGTGACCCGTGTCCCTTTCAAGTATAGGGATTTCAGGCTGGGAAGGCATTCAAGGTGAATCAGACCCGCGTCAGAGACGTTCGTGTCGTTAAGCGACAGGCTCCGAAGCTTCGTTAGGCCTCTCAGGTATGCCAGGCCTTCGTCAGTGATCTCGGTGCCGCCAAGTTGCAGTCGCTCCAATCTGCTCAATTGCTTGAGGTGGATCAAGCCAGCATCGGTGAATTCGTGGCTCTCACGTATCGTCAACCTCTTCAGACCCTTGAGCTTGGCAAGACTCGAGAGGCCACTGTCGGTGATCGAGGCGTTCACGATCTCAAGATTTTCGAGCGTTGTGAACTTTTCGATGTGCTCCAGACCGCCGTCGTCAACTTGCTGGCCTGCGAGACCAAGATAAAAAAGCTTGGCGGCGCCGCTAATATGCGACAGGCCGCGGCCGCTAACGTGCGTGCCCCTCAGGTCCAGGTTTTTCAGCGATCTTAGATGTCGCAGCTTCTCAAGGCCTGAGTCGCTGACCTGCGTCCCTTGGAGTACCACGGTTTGAATCTTGGACAACCCGGCCAGGCAGCCGAGGTCATCGTCGTTAAGACTCGGACATGCCTGGAAATGAGCAGCCACGACTTCAATGAAGTAATGTTCGCCCAGCAACCGAACGAGATGTTGCGGTGGTGGTGAATCACTTCGCTGGCCCGAGTACAAGCCAGCGTCTACAGTCGGATCTAATGGAGCGTAGTCGTAGCCAACAGTTCCTCCCAGCTTGGTTATTGCCGCGACGGCACGTCGCTGCCGGTTGGCGCAATTGGTCTCAATGGCCAGCCAGACACCGATCACCGTAATGAACAGCAGCAGCGTTCGGACGCTGAACTGAGTCCAGCGGTGTCCAGGCTTAGCCGAGGTAGCGTTTTTTGAGCGCGGCGATTGCATAACCGTGGGCTTCCTCTCTGGCGCCGAAATCCCAACCAACAATCTGTGGCCAAGAATGAAATCCTACCCGATGTGCTAGCGAGACGCCAATCGGGCGCGGCCCAGTGGCGACATCTGCCAAGGTGAATTGTGGAGACGGTCCTTACCCCGACCGACAGAAATCCTCCGACCACGACGCTCACGCGCCGTGGAAAGCAGCTACCAGATTGAAAAGAAAAGGCCCGTCGCGGACCCAGCCAAGCCGCGGTGGGTTCTTTTTTTGCGCCGAATGCAAGTGGACTGCATTTCTGAAAAACCTTTTCATCAGGCGGCGAGTTGGATCAGGCGGTGGGCGAGGCGGAGGAGGGGCAAAAGGTGATAAGTCCAATGAATGGTAGCGTGGCAGCGTACTGAGAAGCCAATCATTGGACTTATCCCCTTCCTTTAGCAGTCAAGGATAGGGTGATACGATCCAAGCACGGATCGCAGTGGGCCGTGGTACGCATCAACGGTGCATCGTCGCGGTGCGGCGGCAATGGTTCCGAAACCATTTGGATCTTGTATATAATGGCCGACGCACCATCCGCCCGCAACGTCGCAGGCAGGCAAGTCGATGATATCTCCGGACAACGAACTCTGGCAATCGTTCCTGGCGGACGATCATGCGACCGTCGCCCGGTTGCTCGAGGAACACCCTGAGCTGCGCCAGCAATTGAATCGAGGCGCGTCTGATTGCGACATGCCGCCGCTGGCCGCGGCCAAAAGCCGCCAGATGGTCGACGTGTTGATCGCCGCCGGCGCCAGCGTGGAGGACGTCAGCCGGTGGTGGGCGTCCGGCTTCGGCGTGGATCGGGTGGAACCGGCCGCCGCGCGGCGCCTGTTGCAGTGCGGCGCCGAAATCACCATCCATGCGGCGGCCGGGATCGGCTTGATCGATACCGTCCGCGAAATGCTCGACGAACGACCGGAGCTGGCGCGGGCGGGGGGCGGCGATGGCGGTCACCCGCTGCATTTTTGCACCGATCCGGAGATCGCGCGGCTGTTGATATCTCGCGGCGCGGATATCGACGCCCGCGACGACGATCACCTTTCGACGCCCGCCCAATGGAGAATCGGCGATGCGCCGGAAGTCGTCAGGCTGCTCTTGGAGCATGGCGCGGCGTCCGACGTCTTCATGGCCGCCGGACTGGGCGATCTGGACCTGGCTACGGGGCTGGTCGCCCGGGACGGTTCATGCACAGCACAGCGCATCGGGAACAACAAGGGGGCATTTCCGGGGATCGGATTCCAGGGGCGTGGAGGGACGATTTATCAGTGGTCGCTGGGGTTCAACCTCTCGCCTCACGAAGTTGCCCTGAAACGAGGTCACGCGGAGCTTTACGAATTCCTCCTCGCACATTCGACGCCGCGGACGCAGCTCCTGGTGGCTGCGACGACGGCCAACCGGCCGTTGGCCGAGGCGATCGCCGCCGATCATCCCGGCATCGTCGATTCGCTGGACGACGAGGATCGCGCGCTGCTGCCAAAATTCTGCTGGGAGACGAACAAGGACATTGAGGCAGTCCGGTTGATGCTCGACCTCGGCTTTCCCATCGTGGCGCCAGAATCCAATCATGGCTGCACCGCGCTGCACAATGCCGCCTGGTGCGGAGACGCCGACCTGGTCCGCCTGTTGATCCAGCGGGGCCATCCCACCGACGTCCGCGACCCTGACCACCATTCCACTGCGATCGGCTGGGCGGTTCATAGCTGCACACAGGCCAAACGGCACCCCGAAGGCAGGTTTCCCGAGGTCGTTGAGTTGTTGCTGGCCGCCGGCACGCCGTTTGACCCGGTGGATTTTCCGGTGGGTCACGATCGCGTCGATGAGGTCATCAAGAAACACCTGGACGGCCGCGCCTCCGGATCTTGAATTGGATGGAGACAAATCCATGACGTCAGTTATTTCGGGCCGCCTGCCATTGATTGGCGGCTTATTCGTCGTTCACGTGGTTTGCGTATGGAGCGCGCCGGCGGCCGCCCAGCAACAGCGAGTGGAAACGTCCATCCCGCACCGGCAGGACCGTGTTCCGAATCGACCGTACTCGCCGGAGGAAGCGCGGCAGCGGATGACCGTACCCGACGGGTTCAGCGTGGAGCTGGTGGCGGCCGAACCGGATCTCGTCAATCCGATCGCACTGGCCTTCGACGACCGGGGGCGGATGTGGGTCACCGAGAGCGTCGAATACCCTCGCTCTTCGGCCGGCAAAGGCCGTGATCGGATCAAGATACTCGAAGACACGACCGGCGATGGGCGGGCAGACAAAATCACCGTTTTTGCCGACGACCTCAACATCCCCTCAGCCATCGAAGTGGGCTACGGCGGCGTCTGGGTGGTCAACGCGCCGGATCTGTTGTTCTTTGAAGAAAAGGACGGCAAGGCCGTCAGCCGCAAGGTCATCGTGACCGGTTTCGGGCGAACCGACACGCACGAACTTCCCAGCTCGCTCAGTTGGGGACCCGACGGATGGCTGTACGGACTGAACGGCGTCTTCAATCACTGCCGGATCAAGTCGGAAGGCCGGGAATACGAATTCAACTGCGCGCTATACCGAATTCACCCGCGGACGCATCGATTCGAACTGTTTTGCGAAGGGACGAGCAATCCGTGGGGACTGGTGTGGGACCCGCAGGGAAGTGCGATTATCAGCACGTGCCATTGGGCGAAGGATCATATCTTCCACTTTGTGGAAACCGGCTACTATCAGCGTCAGGCCGGCGCGTATCCGCCGTATACGATGAAGATCGGGTCGATCAGCGACCACGGCCACCAGAAAACGGCTTACTGCGGATTGGCTTACCTGGACAGCGACGCCTATCCCGCGGAGTACCGTGACAAGCTCTACATGGGTAATATACACGGCGGCTCGATCAACGTAGACACACTCAGCCGCAACGGCTCGACGTATCTGGCGCAAGCGGCGCCGGACCTTCTGACGGCTCACGACGCCTGGTTCATGCCGGTCTCACAGAAAGTGGGACCGGACGGATGCCTTTACGTCTTGGATTGGTACGACCGGTACCACTGTTCACAAGACGCCCGCCGCGATCCGCAGGGCGTGGACCGCGGCAAAGGCCGGCTCTATCGCATACGGTACAAAGGCAGCCCACGGGCAACGCCGTTTGATCTCAGCCGGCAGAGTGATGAAGAGTTGATCGAGCAATTGGCAAACGCCAACATTTTCTTCCGCCAGCGATCGCAACGGCTGTTGTCCCAGCGCAACCATCCGGAGACCCGGGGGCAATTGGAGCGTTTGGTTCTGGATGGCCGAGAGCCGCGCAAAGCCCGGATGCACGCCCTGTGGGCGCTGGTTGGCGCCGCCCCGTTGCGGCCGGAGTTTCACCACCGGTTGCTGACACACGTTGATCCGGCGCTGCGTGCCTGGGGAGTACGAGCCGCGGGCAACATGCAGGACGTGGCGCCGACGATCCGCTCGCGGATTGAATCGATGGCCTACGACGTATCCCCCGACGTCCAACTACAGGTGGCGATCGCGTCGCGCAAGGTAAACGGGCTGGATGCCTTGCCGGTGTTGGTCAACGTGGCGGCCAGTTGTGGTTCGGACACGCTGATTCCATCCATTGTTTGGCCGAACCTGCATCCCCTGTTGGAAGCGGACAGCGCGCGGTTCATCGAATTGTTCGCGCAATGCGATCTGCAGAACGCGCCCGGGTTGGCGAAAATCGCCCCGCGTATTGTAGAGCGAATGCTGGACGGCGACGGCGGGCAGTACGCGGACGTTGGAGAACTCTTGTATTTGACGGCGCGTCAAGACGCAACATGCGCCCGGCAGTGCCTGGCGCAACTGGCCGAGAGCATGAAACAGATCAATGACGAACAACAAACCCAGTTGGCCAGCGCCATCGGGCCCAAGTTATCGATGATCCAACAGCAGGCCGTGTCGGCCGAGTTGGCGCAAGCGTCGCGATTGATCGCAGCACGGCTGGGTGTTGGGAACACCAGCGGCGCCGGCGCGCGTGAAATCTGGCTCGACGGCAAACAACCCACTCCGGTCCGCCTGCAAGCACTGGATGTTTTGATTTCGTTGAAGGACGAGGCACTGCCGGCCACGTTGCCGTCGATCTTGCAAACCGAAGATGCCGAATTGCTCACGCAGGTTTTGCCGGAACTGGGCAGGCTGGATGATCCGGCGCTGGGCGAATTGCTGCTGAATCACTATCCCCATGCCGTGCCGGAACTGCGGCCATTGATAGTGGACGTGCTGATGCAGCGGGAAATCTGGGCGAGCCAACTGCTGGCTCAAATCGAAGCCGGGAAACTCCCGCGCGACGCTCTCCATGCCGGACACCTGCGGAAAATCATGGAAACCAACGACCGCGATGCCATTTGGCTGGTGGAAGATATCTGGGGACAGATCCGCACCGACCGCGATCCCGACCGCGAACAAGTCGTCTCCGCCACGCTGGAAATGCTCAGTCAAACGGAAGGCGACCCCCGCGCCGGTGAACACGTATTCCACAGGATCTGCGCGCAATGTCACCAACTCCACGGCCACGGGTACGCCGTCGGACCGGATTTGTCGGACAACGGCCGCGGTTCGTTTCAGCAACTGGTCACCAGCGTGCTTGATCCCAACCTGCTGATCGGCCGCGGCTACCAGACCGTCATGGCGATCACCGACGACGGCCGCAACTTGACGGGCATTCCGGTGGAAGACAACGAGAAACGGCTGGTTCTCCGCCTGCCGGGTGGCAAGACCCATTCCATCCCGCGAAATTCCATCATGTTCGCCAAGCAGCAGCCGCTTTCGATGATGCCTGAAGGAATCGAGCAATCGCTCAGCGAGCAGGAATTGGCCGATCTGTTCGCCTACTTGTCACTCGACAAACACCCCGACGCGCCCGACGCACAGCGCATTCCCGGCGCGCCGACGCACGACCATTAGGGCCGCATCATTCGTAACCCGAAGCGTAAGCGAGGGGAAGCTAGGGCCGCATCATTCGTAACCCGAAGCGTAAGCGAGGGAAGTCCGGCGTTTTCCCTCGCTTACGCTTCGGGTTACGATTTACGTGGCGCTTCGGCAAGCTGAAGGACGACGTATGAACGCATGCTATGAACACCGGTTGCATGGCTCGGTCCAGTCGTTTCTTCAAATACTCCGGGAGAGGCGCTCGCGCCGTTTCGGCTTGGGGATGAAGATGGCGACCGGACCGATGGCATACCAGAGCCGTCATGCGGGCGTTCCTCTTTCCGAGGAGGAAGAGGCCTTGATAGCTTTCGCGGCGTGTGGGGTGACGGGCTACGCGCTGGGGGACTTAATGTACGAGCAGGGGCAAGGTGGCACGATCATGTCGCGCCTATTGGGCCGCACCATCCCCAGTGGTGACGCCGCCCAGACAGTCGCGCTGATCGTGATGAATCGGGACGCGACCTACTATGTCAAGCGGCCGCAGGACTTCCAGCCGCAGGAGATCCCGGATTTGGCGAAGATGGCCCAGCGGGGCGAGTACGTCGAGTTGTACCGTCGGAGCCGGGTGAAGATTCGCGAGGGGCGCGGCGCGCCGCCCTTGGATCCGCTGTTCAACCTCAACTGCAATCAGTGGTCTCTTTACGACCCGCTGGCCACCTACTTCCTGCCGATCAATGAATTGACTTGGATATACATCAACGGACTATTGGAGATTCTGAATGAAAACAGTGGTGTCTTCGTATTGGACGAGCGGAACGGTTTTCGGCCGGCCGGGTTGAAGCGCTTTGCCAACAGCCGGGGAGGACACCTCTTGGACGATCCGGACCAGGGGCGCGTGATCACCATCCAGCAGTTGGAGGCGCTGGTGACGGAAGTCGTCACGGTCGAGCAAGGGATGATGCTCCAGAACATCGCCCTGATGGTTCAGTCGCTGGGTCTGGGGGGATTTCCGCACTGGGCGGCGCACGCGTTCGGTTGGTTCCAAGCGCTCGGTTTCCGCATGGGCCAGATGAGGGCAAGTCGCTACCTGGGTATGCCGCGCATCGTGTCGGCGCTGGCACGGCTATTCGGTCGTGATCCGGCCGTTCCTTACGTGCTGGGCCTGGAGCACGACGGCGCGCCGTTGCTGAAACCCATGTGTCCTCCTTACCATCCTTCCATGGAACATGCGGTGCGAACGTTGGTCAACGCCAAGGTCGGACCGTCGGGCATCTTCCGTGGCGGAGCGATTCATAGTGCATGGCGTGATCCGGCCGCCGTGGCCCAGGCGTCGCCCGCGCCGAGTGAGGACAATATCCAGGCCGCGATCGCTTATAGCCAGTACGTCTTCAACCGGTATGGCCGATTTCCGGCCTATGCTCCGCCCTTGCGGACGGTGCTCGGTTTTCAGGTGAACCATTTGGACGTGGAGTTTTACGACCGGTTTTATTATCCAGAGGCGTTGGGTGCAGCGCAACGCGAGCACCTGAAACGGTGGCACGAAGATTGACCTGGTGGAAAGTCGTTGATCTAAAAGCCGGCAGTGGCATCCCGATTTACGATGGAAGCCTTTTTCCACCGGCTACTAACGTCCGGATCTCAGCGTCGCGGTGACAATGTGGACTTTCGCAGGGGACCGTCGTAAGCTGGCCAACGCAGCTTCGGCGATCCGTGATTCTTTGGAAGCGAGTTGTCACCGCCTCGAAGCCCGGCGTGTGGCCCTTTTGCAGTTGCACAATTCGATTACCAGAAAGCGTGACGATTTGCCGACCTCGTTGTCGTTTGACGACGTGCTGGGCGCGAAGGGCGTCGCGGGCGAATTCGAAAGCCTCCGCACAGAAGGACTCGTGGAGAATTTTTGGTTCACCGGACTTGGTGACATGCATATTGGGAGTCGCGGCCCATGAAACACGAGTTATCCGCTGCCGGGCGGGTCGTCGTCCTGGTTACGGCGTTTCTGGGTTGGATGTTCGCCGGCACGACGATGGCGATCATTCCGCTCGTCGGCCGCGCCGCTGTCCGCTCGATGGGCGTCAGCAATGAATCGATGGTGGGCCAGTGGTTCTCTTGGTACATCTGCGCATTTCTGTTGGGCGCCGCCTGCGGCGGTCTGTTTTTCGGCTGGCTGGGCGACCGTTTTGGACGCTCGAAGGCCATCGCCGCGAGCATTCTCTGCTTCACCCTGTTGACCGGTGCGACGTACCTGGTTTCATCGCCGCTGGAACTGCTGGTTTTCCGGTTTCTGGCCTGCTTGGGCGTCGGCGGCATGTGGCCCAACGGCGTGGCGTTGGTGTCAGAGGCCTGGTCGGATGTTTCGCGGCCGCTGCTGGCCGGCTTGATTGGGACGTCGGCCAACGTGGGATTCATGCTGTTGAGCGCCATCAGCATTGTGCATCCCATCACGACGGAAAACTGGCGTTGGGTGCTGGCACTCTGTGCAGCGCCGGCGGTGCTCGGCATTTTCGCGATGTTCGCCTTGCCTGAATCGCCGCGCTGGCGACTCGACATCGCAACAGGCGAACCGCGCGGGGTTTCGGCGTGGAAGGTCTTTCGGCCTCCCTATCTCAAGTTGACGATCCTGGGAATCTGCCTGGGTGCGATTCCGCTCATGGGCAACTGGGGCAGTGCGAACTGGATGGTGCCTTGGGCAGGCGAGGCCGGCGGCGCGGATGACCCGGCGCTGAAGGCATGGACGCAATGGAGCAAATCAAGCGGCGGAGCGGTCGGGGCGCTGTTGGGCGGCGGGCTGGCGTGCCGATTCGGACGGCGCACGTCGTACTGCGCGATCAGTCTGTGTGCATTGGCAACCAGCAGTTATATTTTCTTTTCGCTGGAGCCTCGTTCCCCGAGCTTTCTGGCCTGGGTGTTTGCGATGGGCTTTTTCGGCACGGTCTATTTTGGTTGGCTGCCATTGTTCCTACCCGAACTTTTTCCTACGGAAATACGCGCCACCGGCAGCGGCGTTAGTTTCAATTGGGGCCGTATTCTCACGGCATTCGGCGTGCTCCTGACCGGCCAACTGATGGTTCAATTTGACGGCGATTATGCACGCGTGGGGCAAATAACCTGTCTAGTATACGTGCTTGGGTCGATCATGATCTGGTTTGCGCCGGACACCAGTCGAACACAAATCGGCGTCGAATCGACGGCCTGATGCGACCGGATATTCTACCGGCGGCAGCAACGCCATTATGCAACGCTTGGATATGGTTCTGCGGGAGAATCGGTGGGGCGTGATCGGGTTTTGGGACGGCGCGGAATGGTCCGCCGAGGGCGATCCGGCCAAGCGCGGGAAGCCGGACTTCCAGACTAACGGTTTGGCCCAACCAGCCGGTCCAGGAGTTTCTTTCGGCCGCCGTGATTCGGATTGATACCGGCTACCGCGACGACATCAGTCGCGCAGAAATCACTGGCCCGGGACACCCCGCGCCCGATGGTTTCATGAACCAGCGCAGCACTCGCTTGCGAAGACATCGATGCCGGCCCGTTTCCGTCCCTGCCTATCGCAGCGGCGTTTCGTCGCCGAATTCCGCCATGAGGTCCCGTTGCATGCTGTCGGCTCTCGGGCGAATGTGGGGACAGCGGGCCAGAATCCGCACGCAGGTGTTCCAGCGCAGGGCCGCGTCGGCGTCATCCGGGCGGCTGAGCGCTTCGGCGCGTTCGTAGCAGCCTAGCGCCTTTTGAAACCATGAGTAGACTACGTCGCCCGGCACGCTCCGGGCCATTTGGGCGTTGGCCCAGCGCTCGTTGATGATGCCGGCGTAGTACTCGCGATCGTATTCGTCCTGCAATTTCGGCAGCAGTTCGGTGGCGCGGAGGATGGATTGGGCGAATTCCGTTTCGAATTGATCGGTCAGCGCCAAGATCAGCGTGACCAGCGCTTCCTGATTGTCCGGGTCGACATCGAGCACGTCCAGGCAAATGCTTTCGGCCTCGAGCGGTTCATTCAACAGGCGATACCTGAGCGCCTTGCTGACGGCCGACGGGATGGCGTTCTTGGCGATTCGTTTCGGTTCAAACATGACAGCCGCCTGGATTACTTTTTGGGAACGATGATGCGAAACAGTTTTTTCACCGGGTCGTAGAACTGATCGATAACTCGTTCTTTGAGCGGAATGATCGCATTGTCGGTGATCGCGATGCTTTCAGGGCACACTTCGGTACAACACTTGGTGATGTTGCAATAGCCAACGCCCAATTCGTTCTTCAACATTCCCAAGCGGTTTCCCTCGTCCAGGGGATGCATCTCCAGCCCGGCGACGCGGACGAAGAAACGGGGACCGCCGAAATGGCCGTATTCCTCATGTTCCCGTAACACGTGGCAAACGTCTTGGCAGAGAAAACACTCGATGCACTTGCGAAATTCCTGTACCCGGTCGGCTTCCTCCTGCGAGAAGCGCCGCTCGCGGTTTGCGCTCGCTTGAAACGGAGGAATCTTCTTGTTCACCTCGTAATTCCAGGAAACGTCGCACACCAGGTCCTTGATCACCGGAAACGTTTTCATGGGCCGCACGGTGATCGGCTCGCCCGCCGGGTAATGGTCCATGCGGTCCATACACATCAGGCGCGGCTTGCCGTTGACCTCGGCGCTGCAGGAGCCGCATCTGCCGGCTTTGCAATTCCAGCGGCACGCCAGGTCGGCGGCTTGCGTCGCTTGAACCGTATGGACGGCATCCAGCACGACCATGCCCGCCGCGAGCGGAATGGTGTAGTCGACCAATTCTCCACCGGCGTTGTCGCCGCGGTAGATTTTCAGGGTCGCCTGCTCGGCCATGCGCTTACTCCTTGAGCAACTCCTGGAGTTCGTCGGGCATTTGCGGCAGCGGCTGGCGCGTGACTTCGATCTTGCCGCCTCGTTGCCGCACGGTGCAATTGACGTTGCCCCATTCGTCGAGAGACTTCGGATGATCCTCGCGCGTGTGGGCGCCCCGGCTCTCGGTTCGCTCCAGAGCCGCCCGCGCCACGGCTTCGCTGACGTCCAACATGTTCTTCAGGTCAAGCGCCAGATGCCAACCCGGATTGTACTGGATGTTGCCGCCGACCTTTACCCTTTCGGCACGTGTGCGCAACTGTGCGAGTCCTTCCAGCGCGGATCGCAGGTCATTTTCTGAGCGGACGATGCCGACGTCCGATTGCATTAGCGCGCGCAGTTCCTCGTGCAACGTGTACGGGTTTTCACCTTCGGCCGAGCTAAAAGGGGCAAGTGCTTCGGCTGCGTGCCGTTCGATCTCATCGTCATGGACCGCCGGCATCTCCGCGACGGACCGCGCATGATTGGCCGCATGTTCGCCGGCCAGCTTGCCGAACACCAGCAGATCGGACAGCGAGTTTCCGCCGAGCCGGTTCGAGCCGTGCATGCCCCCGGCCACTTCGCCGGCGGCAAACAAGCCGGGCACGGTCGATTCTTGCGTTTCCGCGTCGACGCGAACGCCGCCCATCATGTAATGGCACGTCGGCCCGACTTCCATCGGATCGGAAGTGATGTCCACGTCGGCCAGTTCCTTAAACTGGTGATACATGCTCGGCAGCTTTTTCTTGATTTCTTCCGGTGAACGGCGCGAGGCAATGTCCAGAAACACCCCGCCGTGCGGCGAACCGCGGCCTGCGCGGACTTCGCGCCGGATGGCCCGCGCCACCACGTCGCGTGTGAGCAACTCCGGCGGCCGGCGCGCGTCGGGGCGGCGGCCGGCGACGACGGCTTCGACCCAGCTTGTGGCTTCCTGTTCGGTGTCGGCGAATTCGCCGCGGAACATTTCGGGGACGTTGTCGAACATGAAACGTTTACGCTCATTGTTGAGCAAGACCCCGCCTTCCCCGCGGACGCCTTCGGTGATCAGCGTGCCCCGCACGCTGGGCGGCCAAACCATGCCGGTCGGGTGGAATTGGACAAATTCCATGTCGATCAACTCCGCGCCGGCCCACATCGCCATCGCGTGGCCGTCGGCCGTGTATTCCCACGAATTGGACGTGATTTCCCAGCACCGCCCTATGCCGCCGGTGGCCAGCACCACGGCCTTGCCGCGAAACACGACGAAGCGGCCGCTTTCGCGCTGATAGCCGAAACAGCCGGCCACGCGATCGTTCTGTTTGAGGATCGCCCGGATGGTGCACTCCATGTGGACGTCCATGCCCTGGTGCACACCTTTGTCCTGCAGGGTGCGGATCATCTCCAGCCCGGTGCGGTCGCCGACGTGCGCCAGCCGCGGATAGGTGTGTCCGCCGAAGTTGCGCTGCAGGATTTGTCCGTCCTTGGTGCGGTCGAACACGGCGCCCCATTCCTCCAGTTCGCGGACCCGCTGGGGCGCTTGCTGTGCGTGGATTTGCGCCATGCGCCACTGGTTGAGGTATTTGCCGCCTTTCATCGTGTCGCGGAAATGGACTTGCCACTTGTCGCGCGTGTCGACGTTGGCCAATGCCGCGGCGATGCCTCCCTCGGCCATCACGGTATGCGCCTTGCCGAGCAGCGATTTGCAGACCAGCGCCGTTTTAGCGCCCCCAGCGGAAGCTTCGATGGCGGCCCGCAGACCCGCTCCCCCGGCGCCGACGACGATCACGTCGTACTCAAACGTCTGGTACTTGGCCATGCGTCAGAGAATCCTCACATCGTGGATCCGGCCGGACGCGACCATCCAGACGTAGAAGTCGGCAAAGCCCACCATAAACAGGCTGATCCACGCCCACAGCATATGCCGCCGGTTCAATGCCGTGACGCCGCTGTACAGCTTGTACCGTGCCTTGCCGGCGACGACGCAGGAAAAACAATCGACGTTGCCGCCGACCAGATGTCGCAAAGAATGGCAGGAAAACGTGTACATGCCCAACAGCGTTACGTTGGCCGCCAGCACCAGCGTGCCGACGGAGATGCCGAAAACCGCCCGCCCGTCGGGACTTTCGAAGATGGCCGCCCTAACCACGTCGGAGGCGAGGATCAGCAGAAAAACCAGCGCCAGGTAGAGAAAGTAACGGTGCAGGTTTTGAAACAGCAGCAGCCGGGTTTCGCCGCGGTATTTTTTTCTCGGTTCGCCGACGGCGCACGCCGGCGGATCGAGGAAATAGGCGCGGTAATACGCCTTGCGATAGTAATAACAGGTCAGCCGAAAACCGCCCGGCGCCCACAGGATCAGCATCGCCGGCGAAAACCAAAGTGGCAACCAATCCGGCCGCAGCAGCGGCGAGTAGAACGGCGACAACAACTCGCCGGCCCCGCCGGCACGTTCCACGACGTACTGCTGGTTGCTAATCGCCCGATACGTGGCATAGACGATGAAAACGCCCAGTCCCAGGGCCGTGGCCAGCGGTCCCACCCACCACGCGTCTCGGCGGTCCGTTTTTCCCGCTTCATTGCCCGGTTTGGCCGCCGCAACGTACGTGGACATCACTTTCAACGCCCTCTGGTTTGCGGCACTATAGCCGTCATTTGACGGCCAGTCAAATGGCGGAAACAGAATCGCAGTTTCAAGTTGCGCCTCCGCGACCTGGCGTTCGCCCGATTCTCCCAGGCAGTATCTGCCTGATACTGCCCGCGACGCCGTCCGCCGCCGATGAATACGTGTTACACACATTCGAGCGGCAGCGGCTGACCGACGTCTATTGCTCGGAAGGGGCAAACGCCGGAGATCAGCAGTTCGACTTCGGCTTTCAACTCGGCGTCCAGCGCCGACGACATTACCAGCGACAACACGCCGACGTTCGACGTGATCGCGGTGGCGGCGTAAAATTCGCTGGATTAGGACACTCCACAATTTGAGAAAGTTATCGTGAGCGGCGCAGAAGTCGTCCCCCCCTCAGTTTTTGACAAAAGACCGTGAAACGGCTGGCCAAGATACTGTTCGTCTGGGAACTCGGTGGCGGATTCGGACATCTGGCGCGGATTCGACCGATTGCTCTCAAACTTGCCGAGCGTGGATATCAACTTTTCGCCGCGATGAATGACGTGACGCGCACGCATCGAATCAATCGTGATATCGATATGCGGATTCTTCAGGCTCCGCTCTTCAGGCGCCGGCCGGCCAATTACGTTCGCCGGCCGCCCACTTTCGCACATATTCTCCACAACATCGGATTCTGCAATGAGGAATCGTTGGCCGCGTTGACCGGCGCTTGGCACGAACTCTATGACTTGATTCGTCCTGATCTTGTGGTGTTCGATCACAGCCCGACGGCCTTGCTCGCGTCACGTGGGCTCACGATGCGGCGAGTCGTGATCGGTTCCGGATTTTTTTGCCCTCCGGACGTTGATCCACTGCCGCGATTCCAGCCCGGCGACGAAACGGCGATTCGCGATGGGATCGATCGAGTCCTCTCCACGATCAATGGCTGTCTTGCATCCAGGCAACAACCGCCGTTGGACCGTGTATTGCAGTTCTACCGCGAAGTCGATGACACGATCCTTACGACATTCTCCGAGCTCGATCACTTTGGCGCCCGACAGGCTGTCAATTACTGGGGCGCCTGGACACACTTCGGTGGAGTCGCGCCCAATTGGCCGGAGGCCACAGGTCCACGCGTATTTGGTTACTTGAAACGATTTAAGGCGTTGCCGGCACTTCTGGAACACCTGCTGCGCCGGAAACTGCCATCACTGCTGGTCATCGACGGTGTAACCGCCGAAACATGCGCGAAGTATCAATCAGACACTCTGCGGCTGGCCAGCGCTCCGCTGGACATTTCACAGGCGGCCGGGCAATGTGACCTCGCGGTGCTCAACGGCACACATGGCACGGCCGTCGCCATGCTGTTGGCGGGAAAGCCGTCACTGCACATCCCGCTCTTTTTGGAACAAGCAATCCTAGCGAGGTCCGTGGTCCGCATGGGCGCCGGGCTGTGCGCTTCCCCCAATGATCCGCGGATGATTGCTGATCAGTTCGATCGCGTCTTGGCCAGCGACGTCTATCGCAAAGGGGCGATCCGTTTCGCCGGGCGATATGCAGACTTCGATCCTGAATTGCAAATCGAAAAAATCGTGGCACGGCTACAGCGACTGCTTCCGGCGGAGTAAGGGGCCGTGGAATCTTGTTTGGCCATCCTTGGTCGCGTGGAAGACGTTCTGTTTCTCGATGTGCCGCGGACGCACCCACGAGCGTTGTCGCCATTGGTAGCTGGACTGGCAAGAATTCAGTCGCGTGCCGGTACGCAATGGGCGTATGCTGATTTCTTGCGGAATGGGGGGCTGAATCCTTGCGCATTCAGCTACTGCCAGGGCCGAAAGTGGGATTCGGAAGAAAAACATTGACTTCCGCAGCGATTTCGGCACTAATGGGCAATATGTTCCGGTCGCTTCTGGGGCGATGGCCGGCTAACAAGGAGACGCCGGCAGTGCGCAGCATCGAGCATCGAGCATCGAGCATCGAGCATCGAGCATCGAGCGTCGAGGGACCAGGGTCGAGGGGCCAGGGTCGAGGGGCCAGAGTCGAGAGTCCAGGGTCGAGGGGCCAGAGTCGAGAGTCCAGGGTCGAGAGTCCAGGGTCGAGAGCGGAGAGTCAAAGAGCAACTCCGGCTCTCCACTCTCCACTCTCCGCTCTCCACTCTCAACTCTCAACTCTCAACTCTTACGCCTGCCGCCTCTTCTAACGGGCGGCAAACGCCACGGGCCAGCCGGGGCGCAGACGCGGATATATTCTCATCTTTTATCCGCCCAGTTTCCGTGGAGGTGTGGTGATGCGTTGTTCCTGTTTTGACCGACGCTTATGCGTCCGCGTTCCGGTCGCCGCGAAGCGCGGGTTGTGCGCAGCAATCGTGCTGTCTGGGCTTTT
>Ga0214472_10003897_pt1 | contig 15751 bp, 9 predicted proteins | sample RVTome_6_FD_207662 | JGI IMG/M metagenome (GOLD analysis project Ga0214472, IMG submission 207662) | Soil microbial communities from uranium-contaminated site in the Upper Colorado River Basin, Wyoming, United States - RVT140D175 | ecosystem: Environmental > Terrestrial > Soil > Contaminated >...
GCCGCACGGCACGGACGGCTGCCCTGCACGACCGTCCGTAAGGGAAAACCGCGTCTTTTGGCGCGGATCCGATCCGCGTAAGGTTTCCCGTTGCAACGCGACGGCGGCCGCCCGGGACGACGGCCGCCCGGGACGACGGCCGGCAACGGCGCGGCGGGGCGCGGGGTGCGCAGCCGCGAAGGGGGGGACAGCCATGCAGCCACACCAGCCCGGCGCGGAAAGCGCCCCGTTCGACGCGGTCATCGAACAGATCACCCACAAGCTGCCGGCCGATCAGGCGGCCATCGTCGTCCCCTGGGCGCGCAAGTACTTCAGCCAGGTCGATCCGGAAGATGTCGTCGATCGTCCGGTGGCCGATCTCTACGGGGCGGTCCTGAGCCACTGGCAGTTCGCGCGCCGCCACGCGGGCGGCACCCGGCTGCGCGTGTATAACCCGCGCCTCGAGGAACATGGCTGGGAATCGACCCACAGCGTGATCGAGATCGTCAGCGACGACATGCCCTTCCTGGTCGATTCGATCACCATGGAGGCCAATCGGCAGGGGCTCACCCTGCATCTCATCATCCACCCGGTGATGCGCATCGTGCGCGATGCGGCGGGCAACTACCTGCAGCTCGCCGAGCCGACCGATGAAGGCGGCGGGCATTACGAATCCATCATCCATGTCGAGGTGGACCGGCGCACCGAACGGGCCGACCTCGATGCCCTGCACGCGGGGCTGGTGCAGGTGCTGGCGGACGTGCGCGCGGCGGTCACCGACTGGCCGGCGATGCGTCAGCGCCTGGCCGACATCGTGGGCGGAATCGAGCAGCAGGCGGTGCCGGTCGATGAGGACGAGCGCAACGAGGTGCTCGCCTTCCTCAAGTGGATGGGGGAGGACAATTTCGTCCTGCTCGGGTGCCGCGATTACGACCTGATGAGCGCGGAGGGCGAAAACGAACTGCTCATCCGCCCCGGCTCGGGGCTGGGGCTGCTGCGCGAGACCGGCGAGGAGACCCGCTCGCGCTCCTTCGCCGCACTGCCGCCGCAGCTCAAGGCGCAGGCCCACCTGCCGACGCTGCTCACCATCGCCAAGTCGAACAGCCGCTCCACCGTGCACCGGCCGGGTTACCTCGACTACTTCGGGATCAAGGTGTTCGACGCCGAGGGCCGGGTGTGCGGCGAGCGGCGCGTCATCGGACTGCTCGCCTCGACCGCCTACAGCACCCGCCCGATCTTCATTCCGCTGCTGCGGCGCAAGGTCGCGACGGTGATCGAGCGCGCCGGCCTGCTGCCCGGCAGCCACGCCGCCAAGGCCCTGCTCACGATCCTCGAGCGCTATCCGCGCGACGACCTGTTCCAGATCGGCGACGACGATCTCCTGGCCCATGCGATAGGCATCCTGCACCTCGGCGAGCGTCAGCGCACGCGCCTGTTCGTGCGCTGCGACCCGTTCGCGCGCTTCGTCTCGTGTCTGATCTACGTGCCGCGCGAGCACTACACCACCGAGCAGCGGCGGCGCATGCAGGCGGTCCTGATGGACGCCTTCGACGGCAACGCCTCCGACTTCGACGTGCATTTTTCCGAGTCGGCGCTGGCGCGCATCCAGATCATCGTGCGCACGCGCGAGGCCAACATCCCGCCCTTCGACTTGCGTGAGCTCGAAGAGCGCCTGGCGCGCGCCGCGCGCCGCTGGGAGGACGACCTGCAGCAGGCGCTCATCGAGCATTGCGGCGAGGAGCGCGGGATGGCGCTGCTGCGCCGCTACGGCAACGCCTTCCCGGCCGGCTACCGGGAGACCTACCCCGCGCGCGTGGCGGTGTTCGACATCGAGCAGATGGAAGCGCTCCACGACGACGGGCTCGGGATGAGCCTCTACATCCCGCTCGAGGCCCCGCCGGGGCGCCTCAACTTCAAGCTCTACCGGGCGGGTGCCCCGGTGCCGCTGTCGCACAGCCTGCCCATGCTCGAGCGCATGGGGGTGCAGGTGATCGACGAGCGTCCCGCCGAAATCGACCGTCAGGACGGGGGGCGGGTGTGGATCCACGACTTCGGCCTGGCCCACGCCGGGGCCGAGGATCTCGACATGGAACGCCTGCGCCCGCTGTTCCAGGATGCGTTCCTGCGGGTATGGCGCGGCGAGGTGGAAAACGACGACTTCAACCGCCTCACCCTGCTGGCCGGACTCGGCTGGCGCGAGGTGAGCGTGCTGCGCGCCTACGCCCGCCACATGCGCCAGGCGGCGTTCACCTACAGTCAGGCCTACATGGAGCAGACGCTGGGCGCCTACCCGCACCTGGCGCACCAACTGGTCGAGCTCTTCATCCTGAGCTTCGATCCGGCCGCCGACGATGATCGCGCGGCGCGCAGCGCGCAGCAGGCGGCGCACATCGAAGAGGCGCTGAACGCCGTCGCCAATCTCGACGAGGACCGGATCCTGCGTCAGTTCCTGGCGATGATCCAGGCCACCTTGCGCACCAATTACTTCCAGCGCGGTCCGGACGGCGTGCCCAAGGTGTGGCTCGCCTTCAAGTTCGATCCGGCCCGCATCCCGAACCTGCCCGATCCGCGCCCGATGTTCGAGATCTTCCTTTATTCGCCGCGCTTCGAAGGGGTGCACCTGCGCGGCGGCCGGGTCGCGCGCGGCGGGCTGCGCTGGTCCGACCGCATGGAGGATTTCCGCACCGAGATCCTCGGCCTGGTGAAGGCGCAGATCGTCAAGAATGCGGTGATCGTGCCGGTCGGCTCCAAGGGCGGCTTCGTGGTCAAGAATCCGCCACCCGGCGGCGAGCGTGAAGCCGTCCAGGCCGAAGGCATCGCCTGCTACCGGATGTACCTGCGCGGGCTGCTCGATCTCACCGACAACCTCGTGCAGGGACGCTGCGTGGCGCCGCCCGAGCTGGTGCGCCACGACGGCGACGACGCCTACCTGGTGGTGGCCGCCGACAAGGGCACCGCGACCTTCTCCGATCACGCCAACGCCATCGCCGCCGAGTACGGCTTCTGGCTCGGCGACGCGTTCGCCTCGGGCGGCTCGGTCGGTTACGACCACAAGAAGATGGGCATCACCGCGCGCGGCGCGTGGGAGTCGGTCAAGCGCCACTTCCGCGAGCTCGGGCGCAACATCCAGGAAACGCCGTTCACGGTGGTCGGCATCGGCGACATGTCGGGCGACGTGTTCGGCAACGGCATGCTGCTGTCGCGCCACATCCGGCTGGTGGCGGCCTTCGATCACCGCCACATCTTCATCGACCCGGACCCGGACTGCGAGCGCGCGTGGCACGAGCGCGCGCGCCTGTTCGCGCTGCCGCGCTCGGCGTGGAGCGACTACGACAGCGCGCTCATCTCGGAGGGCGGCGGGGTGTGGCCGCGGAGCGCCAAGTCCATCGCGCTCTCGCCGCAGATGCGCGCCGCGCTCGGTTGCGAGGCGACGGCCCTCGCCCCGACCGAGCTCGTCCGCTGCATCCTCAAGGCGCCCGTCGATCTGCTCTACAACGGCGGCATCGGCACCTACGTCAAGGCGACGCCGGAGACGGACGCCGCGGTGGGCGACCGCGCCAACGACGCGCTGCGGGTCAATGCCGCCGAGCTGCGCTGCCTGGTGGTGGCCGAGGGCGGCAACCTCGGCGTGACCCAGCTCGGGCGCATCGAGTACGCGCTGCGCGGCGGCCGCATCAACACCGATGCCATCGACAATTCGGGCGGCGTGGATTGCTCGGACCACGAGGTGAACATCAAGATCCTCCTCGACAGCGTGGTGGTCGAAGGCGAACTGACCGGCAAGCAGCGCAACAAGCTGCTCGCCGACATGACCGACGAGGTGGCGGCGCTGGTGCTGCGCGACAACTACGCGCAGACCCAGGTGCTGTCGGTGATGCGCGCGCGCGGGGAGGCGCTGCTCGACGAGCAGGCCGACTACATCCGCAAGCTCGGTCACGCCGGGCGGCTCAACCGCAAGATCGAGTTCCTGCCGCTCGACGAGGAGATCGCCGAACGCAAGGCCGCGCGCATCGGGCTGGTCGCGCCGGAGCTGGCGGTGCTGCTCGCCTACAGCAAGATCGAGCTCTACGACGAGGTGCTCGCCTCCGACGTGCCCGACGATCCGTACATCTCCACCGCCCTGATGCGCTACTTCCCGCAGCCGCTGCGCGAGCGCTTCACCGCGCAGATCGGCCAGCACCCGCTGCGACGCGAGATCATCGCCACCCACGTGGTGAACAGCATGGTGAACCGCGTCGGCAGCACCTTCGTGAGCCGCATCCAGGGCGACGCCGGCGCCTCCGCGCCGGAGGTCGTGCGGGCCTATATGGCGGCGCGCGAAGTGTTCGGCCTGGTTCCGACCTGGCGCGCCATCGAGGCGCTCGACAACGCGGTCGACTACGGTGTGCAGACCGCCATCATCGTCGATGCCGATCGGCTGGTGCAGCGCGGCACGCTATGGTTCCTGCGCCACCGCGCGTGGCTCGCCGATCTGGAGGCGACCCTCGCGCATTTCTCGCCGGGGGTGGCGCGGCTCGCCACCGGGCTGCGCGAGCTGGTGACGCCCGAGTACCGCGCCGAGCTCGACGGGGTGGCCGGGCGCTATCGCGAGCAGGGCGTGCCCGAGGCGCTCGCACAGCGCATCGCCGCGCTCGAAGAGCTGTATTCCGCGCTCGACCTGGTGGAAGTGGCGGCCGACGCCGGGCGCGCGGAGGCGACCGTGGCCGCGGTGTATTTCGCGCTCGGGGGGCACCTCGAGCTGCACTGGCTGGGTGCGCGCATCACGGCACTGCCGGCCGACACCCGCTGGCAGGCGCTCGCGCGCGGCGCGCTGCGGGTCGACCTGTCGAACCAGGCGCGGGCGCTTGCCGCCGATGCGCTCATGCTGTCGCCAGAACTTTCCACGCCCGACCAACTGATCGCCGCGTGGGAGACCCGCCACCAGGGGCATATCGAACGCTATCGGCACCTGCTCGCCGATGTGAAGAGCGTGGCGACCATCGAGATGCCGATGCTGTCGGTGCTGCTGCGCGAACTGCGCGGGATGAACTGAGGCCGGTCGCCCAAGCGCACCGCCGGCGGGTGGGTGCAACGCTCGTCGAAGGCGCGTGGCGCCGGCCGCGCCCGCGCCCGGCCCGTGGCGGGCCCGCGCCGCGCGCCGTGCCTATTGCGCGCGGCGCGGGGTGGCGGGCGCGTGGGCGGGGGCGTCCTCGCGCCGCACGCGGCGCAATTGCAGCGCCACCACCAGGGCCAGGATCAGCAGGACCGGGACGAACACCCACTCCTGGGGCGGACGCGCGGCGGGGATCTCGATGCTGCTCACCGCGAAGCCCTGCTCGAGGCCGAGCCGCGCGGCCGGGCTGTTGAAGCGCACCGCCGCCACCTGCACCTGGTCGCCCAGTTGCATCACCGTGAGGCCGATCGCGGCGAGCCGGTCGCGCGCCGTGGCCGGCTCGCCCAGCGGCAGCAGCACGCCCTTGGAGACGTCGCGCCCTTCGAGGCTGAGGCCCTCGACCCACACGCGCAGCCCGGCGTTGGCGGGGGCGGCTTCGACCAGTTCGGTGAGGCGCGCGGGCGGCACTTCCTCGTAGGGCGGATAGACCATGTCCATCCAGAAAGCGGGCCGGAACAGGCTGAAGGTCACCAGCAACAGCAGCGCCGTTTCGTAGACGCGGCTGCGGGTGAGGAACCATCCCTGGGTGGCGGCGGCGAACATCAGGTTGGCGAGGATGGCGCTCGACACGGTGAGGAAGAAGACCCACCACGAATCGATACCGATCATCAGCAACTGGGTGTTGAAGATGAACATGAAGGGCAGGATCGCGGTGCGGATCGAGTAGTAGAAGGCCTGCACCCCGACCGCGATCGGGTCGCAGCGCGCGATGCCGGCCGCCGCGTAGGAGGCGAGGCCGACCGGCGGGGTGACGTCGGCCATCAGCCCGAAATAGAACACGAACAGATGCACCGCGATGAGCGGCACCAGCAGGCCGCTCTGCGAGCCCAACTCGACCACCACCGGCGCCATCAGGGTCGACACCACGATGTAATTGGCGGTGGTGGGCAAGCCCATGCCCAGGATGAGACAGATCGCCGCCACCATGAAGAGCATCACCATCAGGTTGCCGCCGGAGACGATCTCGACGAACTCGGTGAGCACCAGGCCGATGCCGGTGAGCGTCACGGTGCCGACGATGATGCCCGCCGCGGCGGTGGCGATGCCGATGCCGATCATGTTGCGCGCGCCGGTCACCAGCCCCTGGTAGAGATCGACGAAGCCCTGCCTGAGCCCGGCCACGACCGCGTCGCGGCCGCGGAACCAGGCGAGGATCGGACGCTGGGTGAGGAGGATGAAGATCATGAAGGTGGTGGCCCAGAACGCCGACAGGCCGGGCGAGAGCTCCTCCACCATGAGGTTCCATACCAGCGCCACCACCGGCAGCAGGAAGTGCAGCCCGGACTTGAGCGTGGGCGCGACTTCGGGCAGCACCGTGAGCGCGGTGTTGGGATCCTCGACGTGCAATTCGGGCTGCTGTGCGGCAAAGCGCAGCAAGGCGACATACGCGACGAGCATCAGCAGCGAGACGACGATGAAGGACGCCTCGCCGGTCACGTCCTTGATCCAGCCCATGCCGTAATACACGACGCCGGCGAGGATGATGAGCCCGCTCACCGTCATGCCCACCGACAGCAGGCGCATTTGCCATGGGCGGATCTGGACGCGCCGCGGCAGGCCGCGGATGTCCCTCTTCATCGCCTCCAGGTGCACCAGGTAGAACAGCGCGATGTAGGAGATGATGGCCGGCAGGAAGGCGTGCTTGAGCACCTCGATGTAGGGAATGCCGACGTACTCGACCATGAGGAAGGCCGCAGCACCCATCACCGGCGGCATGATCTGGCCGTCGACGGAGGCCGCCACTTCCACCGCGGCGGCCTTCTTGGGCGCGTAGCCGACGCGCTTCATGAGCGGGATGGTGAAGGTACCGGTGGTCACCACGTTGGCGATGGACGACCCGGAGATCATCCCGGTGGCGGCCGAGGCGACCACCGCCGCCTTGGCCGGTCCGCCACGGAAATGGCCGAGCATGGAAATCGCGGACATGATGAAGTAGTTGCCGGCGCCGGCCGTCTCGAGCAGCGCCCCGAACAGCACGAACAGGAAGATGAACCCGGTCGACACCCCCAGCGCCACGCCGAACACGCCCTCGGTGGTGAGCCACAGGTGGCTCATCCCCTTGCCCAGCGAGGCGCCGCGGTGCGCGATCATCTCGGGCATGTACGGCCCGAGGAAGACATAGGCGATGAACAGGGCCGCCAGGATCACCATCGGCAGGCCCAGCACGCGGCGCGCCGCTTCGAGCAGCAGGACGAGGCCGCCCACCGCTACCACCAGATCGAGCGCGGTGGGCAGGCCGGGGCGGGTGGACAGCTGCGCGTAGTAGAGAAAGATATAGCCGGCGCAGAACGCTCCGGCGAGCGCGAGGGCCCAGTCGTGGAGCGGAACGCGCTCACGCGGCGAGCGCTTGAAGGCGGGATAGGCGAGAAAGGCGAGAAAGATCGCCAGCGCCAGGTGGATCGAGCGCGCCTCGGTGTCGTTCAGGATGAACACGCCGAAGGTGAACGGCAGGGGCGAGGCGAACCACAACTGGAACAGCGACCAGGCGAGCGCCGCGGCGACCACCACCGCGGCGGCGACGCCGACCGGCTTGCGCCCGCCGGTGTCGGCTTCGGCCACGATCTGCTTGAGTTCCTCGTCGCTCAGCTCGCGGCTGACGGCGTCCCCGCCCTGTGTGGTCTTGCCGGAACGGACCATGATCCGCACCTCCCGTGGCGTCTGGCCAGCGCATCGGGTCTGCGCACGGCGCGATCAATCTTGCGGACAATGCCTGCTGCCTGCACGCAAGAACGGGGCAGTGTTGCCCGGCCCCGTTCCACCTCGGTCACATCCAGCCTTTCTCCTTGTAGTACTTGAGCGCGCCGTCATGGATCGGGGCGGATGTCCCCTTCTTCACCATTTCCTGGGGGTCGAGGTGGGCGAATGCCGGGTGCAGCTTCTTGAATTCCTCGAAGTTGTCGAACACCGCCTTGACCATCGTATACACCACGTCATTCGGCGTTTTGGTCGACGTCACGAAGGTCGCGAGCACCCCGTAGGTCGGGGTGGGATTCGGATTGTTGGCGTAGAGGCCGCCCGGAATCTCGACCTTGGCGTAGTAGGGGCGTTCGGAGACCAGCTTGTCCACCGCCGGTCCGGTCAGTCCCACCAGTTTCGCCCCGCAGGTGGTGGTCGGGTCCTGGATGTTGGCCGAGGGGTGGCCGACGCCGTAGTAGAAGCCGTCGATTTTGTTGTCGCACAGTGCGGCGCCGTGCTCGTCGGCCTTCAGCTCCGAGGCGAGCGAAAAATCCGACATTTTCCAGCCCATCGCGGTGAGCAGCTCCTCCATCGAGGCGCGCGTGCCCGACCCGGGGTTGCCGACGTTGAAGCGCTTGCCTTTCAGGTCCTCGAACTTCGTGATGTTGGCTTCCTTGCGGGTAAGCACGGTGAAGGGCTCGGGGTGAAGCGAGAACACCGCCCGCAGATCCTTGTTGGGGCCCGCGTCCTTGAACGAGCTGGTGCCGTGGAAGGCGTGGTACTGCCAGTCGGACTGGGAGACCCCGAAATCGAGCTCGCCGCCGCGAATGGTGTTGAGGTTGTACACCGAGCCGCCGGTGCTCTCCACCGAACAGCGGATGCCGTGCTTGGCGCGATCCTTGTTGATGAGACGGCAGATCGCGCCGCCGGCGGCGTAATACACGCCGGTCACGCCGCCGGTGCCAATGGTGACGAATTTCTGTTGGGCGTGGGCGGGTGCGCTCAGTGCGCCGGCCAGGGCGAATACGGCGGCGGCAACGGTCAGCTTCTTCATGTCAGGCCCCTCCTTGTGAGTGAACGCTTGCGGATGAAACGGTGTGAGGCACACGCCCTGCGGTCGGGCTGGTGGATGACGCGCCGGAGAACGGACAGGCTACTAGCTTTGCATGATTCGCCTACCCCGTCACCTAGGGATAGCCCGGACCCGGGCGCGCCGCAATGCCCGTCTTCAGGCGCTGCGCAGCCGCCCCCACCCGCGCGGCTGGGCGGCCGCGAGCGAGAAACCGGCGTCGGGCACCAACGGCTCGCGGCCCGCGAGACGGTCCGCGAGCACGCGTCCGCTGCCCATGGCGAGGGTGAAGCCGAGCGCGCCGTGGCCGACGTTGAGCCACAGATTGGGTGCCCCGGCGCGGTCGATGATGGGGCGTCCGGTGGGGGTGGCCGGGCGCAGCCCCGCCCATGGCGTGATGGCGCTGTGATCGAGGTCCGCACCGAAGGTTTCGTGCGTCTCGCGCAGGAGGGTCGCCACCCGGCCGGCCTCGATGCGGTCGTCCAGGCCCACGATGTCGGCCATGCCGGCCACGCGCAGGTGGCGGCCGAGCCGCGCATAGACGATCTTGCGCTGGAAGTCGGTGATGCTCGCCGCCGGGAGCGCCGCCGCATCGCGCACCGCCAGGCTGATGCTGTAGCCCTTGACCGGATAGATCGGCAAGTGCACGCCGAGCGGGCGCACCAGCGCCGGGGCCTGCACGCCGTTGGCGAGCACGCAGGCATCGCACGAGAAGCGCTCGCCGGTCGTCTGCACGCCGGTGATGCGCCCGCCCGCAGTGATCAGCGCGGTGACCGCCCGGCCCATCGCGAAGCGCACCGGGTTCGCGCCCTCGCGCAGGCGCGCGGCCAGCGCGCGGCACAGCGCCAGGCAGTCGCCGGCCTCTTCCCCCGGGGTATGGACGGCACCGTGCAACTGCCCGCGCAGGCGCACCAGGGCAGGTTCCAGGTCGAGGCAGGCGTCGCCGTCGAGGACCTGTTGTTCGGCCGCCAGCTCGGCATTGGCGGCGACCAGCCGGCGCGCCGATGCGTAGCTCGCGGCATCCCGGTAGAGCACCAGCTTGCCGCTGCGCACGTGATCGAAGGCGAGGCCGTGATCACGCACCGCTTCGTGCAGCAGCGCGCGGCTATGGAGCGACAGGGGTAGCAGGCTCGCCACCGTGCGCAGCTTGTCGCCGTCGTTGCAGGCCTGCAGGAAGCGCGCGATCCAGCGCCACTGCGCCGGGTCGAAGCGCGGCCGGAAGTGCACCGGCGCATCGCGCCGCAGCATCCAGGCGGGAATCTTGGCGAGCACGTCGGGGTCGGCCAGCGGGGCGACGTAGCGGTAGCTCAGCTGTCCGCCGTTGGCATGGCTCGCGCCGGCCGCGACGTCCCCGGCGCGATCCACCACGGTGACCCGGTGCCCGTCCTGGCGCAGTTGCCAGGCGCTCGCCAGGCCGACGATGCCGGCGCCGATCACGATGACGTCCATGAGTTCATGCTCCTCGATTATCCCGGCGCGGGGCGCCGGATCAGTCTCGACGATAGCGCTTGCGCGTGCACCGGACGATGCGGATGATTGCGACGGGTATGTCCCGAGAGCATGGAGGGCCGATGCGACTGCGCCACATCGAAGTGTTCCGCGCGATGATGATCGCCGGCTCGGTGAGCGAGGCGGCGCGCATGTTGCACGTGTCGCAGCCGGTCGTCTCGCGCATCCTGCGGCACAGCGAAACGACCCTCGGCTTCGCCCTCTTCGAACGCAGCCGCGGGCGGCTCGCCGCCACGGCCGAGGCGCGTGCACTGTTCGCCCAGGTGCAGCGCGCGTGGGGCGAGATCGAACGCATCGAGGCGCTGGCCGCCAGCCTGCGGCGCGGCAGCAGCGGGCTGCTGCGGGTGGCGGCCACGCCCTCGCTCGCCACCAGCCTGCTGCCCGACGCGCTGGCGGCGCTGCGCGCGAGCCATCCCGGGGTGGCGTGCGACCTGTGGGCGAGTCATTCGCGGCAGATCGAGGAGCATCTGCTCGCCTTCGAGATCGATGCCGGCTTCGCCATCGAGCCGGCGCCGCACGTGGCGCTCGAGCTCACGCCGCTCGTGCGCGGCGAGATCGTGCTGGCCGCCCCGCGCGAATGGGTGGCCGGCGTGCTGCGCCCCGGCGAGCGCGCCTGGCTCGCGCAGCGCCCGTACATCGCGCTGGCCGAGGCGACCCCGCTCGGCGAGCGCCTGGCGGGCCTGCTCGCCGAGCGCACCTGGCGGCCCGAGCCGGTGCTGCGGGTGCAGACCTACGCGCTCGCCGGCACGCTGGTCGCGCAGGGGCTGGGCTACGCCTTTCTCGACGGCTACACCGCTGCCGCGCTCGATGCGGAGCGGGTCGTGCTGTTGCGCCTCGACCCGCCGGTGCCCTTCGATCTTTTCATGCTGCGCAGCGCGAGCGCCGCCCGCTCGCTGCTGGTGGGACGCCTCGCCGCCTGCCTCGCCGCGGCCGCCGACGCCCAGGCGCGGCGCCTGGCCGCGCGCATCCTCGGCGTGCCGCTCGCGCTGGGCTGACGGAGCGACGTGCGCGCCTCAGTCCAGCATCTCGCCGGGCGGGCGGTACGCGAGGCCGAGCGCCTCGGCCACGCCCGGGTGGGTCACCGCGCCCGCGCACACGTTGAGGCCGTCGAGCAGGTGCGCGTCCTCCCGCAGCGCGCGCCGCCATCCCTTGTTGGCGAGCGCCAGCACGTAGGGCAGGGTGGCACCGGTGAGCGACAGCGTCGAGGTGCGCGCGACCGCGCCCGGCATGTTGGCCACGCAGTAATGCACCACCCCGTCGACCACGTAGGTCGGATCGGCATGGGTGGTGGGGCGTGAGGTCTCGGCGCAGCCACCCTGGTCGATCGCCACATCGACCAGCACGCTGCCGCTGCGCATCGCGCGCAGCATGTCGCGGGTGATGAGCTTGGGGGCGGCCGCGCCGGGGACCAGCACGCTGCCGATCACCAGGTCGGAGGCGACCACGTGGGCTTCCAGCGCGTCGCGGGTGGCATGACAGGTGCCCAGTTGCGCGCCGAACACGTCGGTGAGGCGGCGCAGCGCGTCGAGCGAGCGATCCAGCACCGTCACGCGCGCGCCCATCCCGAGCGCGATGAGGGCCGCATTGCTGCCGACCACGCCGCCGCCGAGGATCGTCACCCGCGCGGCGTCCACCCCCGGCACGCCGCCCAGCAAGAGCCCCGCGCCGCCGCTCGCCTTTTCCAGGCAGTGGGCGCCGGCCTGCACGCTCATGCGCCCGGCGACCTCGGACATCGGCGCCAGCAGCGGCAGCCCGCCGCGCGCGGACGTCACCGTCTCATAGGCGATGGCGACCGCGCCGCTCGCCATCAGGTCGCGCGTCTGCTCGCGATCGGGCGCGAGATGGAGGTAGGCGAACAGCACCTGCCCGCTGCGCAGCAGCGCGCGCTCGGCCGCCTGCGGCTCCTTGACCTTTACCACCATCTCGGCCGTGGCGAACACCTCCGCGGCATCCGCCGCGATGCGCGCGCCGGCCCGCAGGTAGTCGTCGTCGCTGGCGCCGATCCCCAGCCCCGCCCCGCGTTCGACCACCACCGTATGGGCGTGGCTGGTGACCTCGCGCACGCCCGCCGGCGTGAGCCCGACCCGGTATTCGTGGTTCTTGATTTCCTTCGGTACACCGATGCGCATGCTGGGCTCCCTTGGCCATGATGCGGTTAGAGCGGGGGCGAGCGGGCAAAGGTCCGTCGCGCGGGCGTGGCCTACAATGGAACTCCCGCCGCGCGCATTTCGCCGATCCGCATGCAAGTATCCGCCCTCCACGAACCCGCCGCGTTGGTCGACGCGGTGGGCACCCGCCACCGGCCCGCCGACGGGGCGCCGCGCATCGTTTCGTTGGTGCCCTCGCTGACCGAGCTGGTCTGCGAGCTGGGGCTCGCCGAGCGGCTGGTGGGGCGCACCGGATTCTGCATCCACCCGCGCGCCACACTGAAGGCGATCCCCAAGGTGGGCGGGACCAAGGACGTGCGCCTCGACGCGGTGCGTGCGCTCTCGCCCACCCATCTCATCGTCAATATCGACGAGAACCGGCGCGAGACGGTGGAAGCGCTGGCCGCCTTCGTTCCCAATGTGATCGTCACCCATCCGTGCACTCCGCATGACAATCTCGCCCTGTACCGGCTGTTGGGCGGCATCTTCGATTGCCGGGCGCGCGCCGCGCAACTCGCGGACGACCTCGAGGCGGCGCTCGAACGCGCCCGCGCAGTGGCCGCCGCCGTGCCGCGCGAACGGGTGCTGTACCTCATCTGGCGCGCGCCGTGGATGACGGTCGCGCGCGACACCTACATCTCGGCCGCGCTGGCCGCCGTGGGCTGGGACACGGCACCGGCCGAAGCGGCCGAGCGCTACCCGCAGGTCGACTGGACGGCGCCGTGGCTGCGCGATGTCGCGCGGGTGTTCCTGTCCACCGAGCCCTACCGCTTTCGCGAACGCGATCTGGCGGAAGTCGAGGCGCTCGCCGGGCGGCGTGCCGCGCTGATCGACGGCGAGATGACGTCCTGGTACGGCAGCCGCGCGATCGACGGGCTCGATCACCTGGCCCGCTTGCGCCGCCGTCTGGCACCGGACACCTGACATGGCCGGCCCGCGCCACGCGTGGGATCTCACCCCGAAGGCCGCGGTGGCGCTGCAGCGCGAGCTCGCCGGCGAGGTGGTGCGCGAGGACCGGCTCGGCACGGTGCGCCGCGTGGCCGGCATCGATGTCGGCTTCGAGGAGGGCGGCCGCGTGACGCGCGCCGCGGTGGCGGTGCTCGCCTGGCCGCAACTCAAGCTGGCCGACCAGACCGTGGCGCGCCGCCCGACCAGCTTTCCTTACGTGCCCGGCCTGCTGTCGTTTCGCGAGGTGCCGGCGGTGCTCGACGCGCTGGCGGCGCTCTCCGTCGCGCCCGATCTCATCCTCTACGACGGGCAGGGCATCGCCCACCCGCGCCGCCTGGGCATTGCCAGCCATGTCGGGCTGCTCACCGAGATTCCCAGCATCGGCGTGGCCAAGACCCGCCTCATCGGAACGCACGCCGAACCGCCCGAGCTGCGTGGCGAGTGGGTGCCGCTGTACGACGGCGACGAGCTGATCGGCGCGGTGCTGCGCACGCGCCCCGGTGTGAAGCCGCTCTACGTGTCGATCGGGTGGGGCGTGACGCTGGCCACCGCGATCCACTGGACGATGGAGTGCGTGACCCACTACCGGCTGCCGGAGACGACGCGCGCCGCGCACAAGCTCGCCTCCGGGCCGCCGTGAGCCACGAAGGCCGAAAGCCGGGAACGAGCCGCCTGCGCCGCCGCTCACGGCGACGAGCGCGCCGGCCGGTCAGTCCCGCGTGCGCCCCGCCTCGCCGTCGAGCGCGAGGCAGAAGGCTTCCGGGGTGACGATCGCGAAGCGGGCCCGCACCAGGCGGTGGCGGTTGAGCCTCAGGAGCGCCTTGTCGCGGCTCACCAGGTGGGAGGCACCACCGTCGCGCGCGATCTCCAGGAATTTCTGGTCGTCGCGATCCCGGCAGGCCGGCAGCGCCTCCGCCGCGGGCGCGACCGGCGCGATTGACATGCAGCGGGCGGCGTAGTCGGCGAGGAGGCCCGCCTGGCGTTCGCTCGCGATGCCGAACTGGCGATAGGCGAGCACCCGGCGCAATTCCTCGAGCGCATCGGCACGCGCAACGAGCGCCACGCGCCGCGCTTCGATCGCCGCGCGCAGCTGCGCGAGGGCCGGATCCTCGAAGAACCACAGCGCCATGACGGTGTTGGTGTCGAGCACAAGGCGGGGGCGGGTGTCGGTATCGGGCATGCTCGGAGGCGGCCGTTGCGGGCCGGGCGGTGAACGAAAACGAGGGGGCCGAAAGCCCCCTCGCGGGAATTGCCGCGCTCGCTGCGCTTATGCGACGCGGTGCGCCGCGTCCGCGCGGATCTTCACGAACGAGCCTGGCGCGTCTTCGATCACCTTGAGCTTGCCCTTGGCCGGATTGCGGGCCGGGGTCAGCTCGGGATCATGCGCGGTGACCCACGCCTGCCAGTCGGTCCACCACGAACCCGCCTGCTGCTGCGCGCTTTCGAACCAGGTGTCGGCGGAGGCCGGCAGCTTGGCGGCCGGATTGAGCCAGAAACCGTACTTGTTGGCTGCCGGCGGATTGACGATGCCGGCGATGTGGCCCGAGCCGCCCAGCACGAAACGCACCGGCCCGCCGAACAGGCGCGCGCCCATGTAGGTGCTCTTCCACGGCGCGATGTGATCCTCAATGGTGGAGATGAAGTAGCACGGCACCTTGATCTTGGTGAGGTCGATCGGCACGCCGTCGATCTCGACCCCGCCCGGCTGCACCAGCTTGTTGTGCATGTACATGTTGCGCAGATAGAAGCTGTGCATCTTCGCGGGCATGCGGGTGGAATCGGAGTTCCAGTACAGCAGGTCGAAGGGGAAGGGGTCCTTGCCCATCAGGTAGTTGTTCACCACGAACGACCAGATCAGGTCGTTGGCACGCATCATGTTGAAGGTGCCGGCCATCTCCGAGCCTTCCAGGTAGCCGCGCTCGAACATCTTCTTCTCGAGGCTGGAGACCTGCGGTTCGTCGATGAACACCCCCAGCTCGCCCGGCTCGGAAAAGTCGGTCATGGTGGTGAAGAAGGTGGCCGAGGCGATGCGCTTCTGCTTGGTCGCGGCCAGATACGCCAGGGTGGTCGCGAGCAGCGTCCCGCCCAGGCAGTAGCCGGCGACGTTGATTTCCTTTTCCCCGGTCTGCTTCTCGATGGCGTCGAGCGCGGCGATCACGCCTTCCTTGAGGTAGGACTCGAAGGTCTTCTCCGACTGGTTCTCGTCCGGATTGACCCACGAGATCACGAACACGGTGTGGCCCTGGTCCACGCACCACTTGATGTAGGAGT
>Ga0214472_10003898_pt1 | contig 15750 bp, 9 predicted proteins | sample RVTome_6_FD_207662 | JGI IMG/M metagenome (GOLD analysis project Ga0214472, IMG submission 207662) | Soil microbial communities from uranium-contaminated site in the Upper Colorado River Basin, Wyoming, United States - RVT140D175 | ecosystem: Environmental > Terrestrial > Soil > Contaminated >...
CGTCATGTCCGAACCATGACCCCGCACGGTGGGCGAATGCACTTGAAGTGTCACGCGGCGTATGGTCCGCGGCCTGATTGGAATCCAACTGAACAGGCGACCACGCCGGCGGATGCCGCACGGAGCGCGTCAACTCCTGCGCGTTATGCCAGCGCACCGAAAACGGGAGCATCACCAGACTCAGAAGGATCAATCCGAAAAGTACGATCGCGCTCGCCTGAGCGGTTCGACTGCGCAATAATCGACGCAACGGATTGTTGATCGTTCGCTTTTCGCAGTTCACCATCACACCCCCTCCGCAATCCGCGGATCGAGCATGGCGCAAACCAAGTCGACGAACAAATTGAATAGCACCAGAAGCGTGGCAAAGACAAGTACCGTACTCAAAATTAAACCGGCGTCGCGATTCAGGGCGGCGTTCACAAAATGCTGACCCATGCCCGGCACTCCGAAGACTTTCTCTACAACGAACGACCCCGTCATGGCCTGTGCCATCGCCGGACCCAGAAAGCTGACCACCGGGAGGATGGCCACCGGCAACGCGTGTTTCCAGATAACGCCACGCTTGCTCGCCCCCTTGGCGATGGCCGTCCGCACAAAATCACTCCCCAGAGCGTCGAGCATGCCGGTGCGCGTCAACCGCGCGACACACGCGATAAACGGCAACGCCAAGGTCAAGGCCGGCAATGGCAGATGGGCGATCGTACCCCATCCACCGATGGGAGCCAGATTCAAATATACCGAAAAAACAATCAGCAACGCCGATCCGGTGACAAACGTGGGCAGCGATAATCCCAAGAGCACCAACGTGAGGCACGACACGTCGATCCATGTCCTACGCCGCACGGCACTCACCACGCCCATCGGCACGCCGATCAGAACGGCGATCAGGACGGCCAGCAGACCGATCAACATGGATACCGGCAACGACGACGCGATGACCTGATTGCACGTCCAATCGTTGTAGGTAAACGTCGGTCCGAAATCCAGTTTCAGTGCCCCAACAAGGAACTGCCAGAAATAGACCCAGTTGTTGTCCATGTCGTATTGCGCCCGAAGGGCCATCTCTGCTTCGGGCGGTATGTGGTGTTGCCCCTGTTGAAACGGATTGCCGGGCAGGGCAATCACCATCAAGAACGTGAGCACGTAAACGCACGCAACGGTTAACGCGCCCAGCCTAAGTCTTCGAAGAATCGGGGATCTCATCGATCGACCTTCACGGATTGAAAAGGGAACCAGAGACGCGCATTGGTGTACAAACCGCTGACATAGGGCTTGATCGCAACGGGCGTTGCGTAATGAAGGATCGGGACAATCGGAAAATCTTCCTCCACTACGATCGCTTCCGCCTGGCGGAGTAGTGCCGTACGTTTGTCCGTATCCCCTTCGGCTTCGGCACGATCCAGCAGCGTATCATAGCGCGCGCCGGCGTAGCCGCTGTCGTTATTGCCGTTGCCCGTCCTAAGACAGTCAAGAAATGTGGTCGGATCGGTGTAGTCGGCGTACCAATTTCCGCGAGCGACCATGAATCGATGGTTAGCCTTATCCTCCGCAAACGTTTTGCTCTCGCGACTTCTAAGCTCGATACCTACGCCGAGCGATTCTTCCCACATGCGTGCCAGGGCTTGACTCACCAGTTCGTCACTCGGCGTATAGAGCAGTTCGATCGGCGGCAAACCCTCACCCCCGGGATAACCCGCTTCAACCAGCAACTGCCGCGCCGCCTCTACGTCGCGATCCAGCCCTGAAGGAGGCGTGTAGCCCGAAATCACATCGGGCGGCACAAAACTTTTAGCCACGCGGTCCCCTCGGCGAAGCACCTGTTCTACGATACCCTTCTTATTGAGGGCGAGGGCGAAGGCCTTCCGTACGCGGCGATCGACAAAAGGATTCGCTACACCATTCACTTCATCGCTGACGCAATTGAAATTCAGAAAGTAGGTGGCCAGCACCGGGCAAAGATAATAATCCTTACGCTCACCGCTCAACGAAAGACGAGCGATTTCGTGATCATAGGGAACGTCCATCGCGGGGAGAAAATCGACGCGCCCCGCTTCATAGGCCATGATCGCGGCGCTGATGTTCTCGTACACCAGCATGTCAACCGTCCGACAGTGCATCTTCTCGGCCATGCGATGAAATGGGTTGACCGCCATCCGTACACGACGCTTGAACGTCCAGTCGCTCAGCCGATAGGCGCCGTTTGTAATCAACCCCGGATAGCCGTTACGACGGTACAGCGGTTTGGTCCACTGCGGATCATAGACCACCAGCCCCTCGGCCGTTATCGGTGCCCCTTCCGGCCGCATACGTAGCAGGTCGATTGATTCGTGAACGGGTAGAAATACAGGCAAGCCGAGCAAATCCAGGAAGTACGGGCACGACGTTGTCAGCCGTACAACGAGTGTGCGCGGATCACGTGCTTCGATTCCCACATGGTCGAAGCGAGTGTCCAGCTCGCCGACATGTCGGGTAAAGACATCATCATAAACGCCGGCCCAATCAATGGAGAGGTCTTCGATTTGTTGCGATAATTCCCCATCGGGATTGATTATTCCGGCCAGGATCGGCAGGCGTGCGATGGCCGGCGCGTGCGTCTCTTTGATTCCCCAACCATCGCGCAACCGCTCGAGCGCCGACAATTGCGTCACGGCCTCGATTCGCCATGCCACATAATCCGCAGCGCCAACAATACGATCCGTAATGAGAAACATATAGTCAGCCGAGCTGCCGGGCTCGATCGCACGCCGCCAACCACGAACGAAATCCTGCGCCGTGACGCCGTCACCGTTGGACCACCGAGCATCATTACGAATGGTAAACGTATAAGTTAGCCCGCCGTCCGAAATCATCGGTGGAAACTCGGCGCTCGCCCCCAGCGGCTCCAGCGTTTGAGGATCCCACGTCGTCAGTCCTTCCCAGAGGTTGAGCGCAACGCGAAAGTCTTGCGTCCAACTCATCCGCGAAGGATCAAGCGTATGAATGCCCGAAGGATTGACGTAGGTGAGATCGGCGCGCGGCGATGTCGATCCGAGCGCATACACGACCAGCGCGAAAAGAAGGAGCGTGATACCGGCCGCCAGAATCTTAAGCTTCATCGAGCCGACGATATTCCAATCAAGAGAAGCCAGCCGGCAACCCATTGCAAAACAGTTGGTTACCTGTGTGGCACCGGCATCTTGCCGGTGAAGACACTGGCTGGAAGCCGGTACCACACCTTTTCAACGAACTGTCAGGGGGCGCCGGCTGGCACATTCCATGGTGCGGCGTTTAGCACGCCTTTCGTCCCGTCCGTCGCGTTTCCCACCCAGCGGTAGGCTTCTTGAAGAATGGCTCGGCTCTTACCTGCACCACCGGCCGACAAGGCATCGCGTATCTTACCGCCCTGATTCCCGCCAACCACGCCTTCCAGCACGTCCTCCGCACCGTCCAACACGCGTTCGACCATGTCCAACTCCGCGAACCCCAATCCGGGGACATCATAACGCTCGGCGGCGAACCGAAGAAAAACAGCAACGCGGCTCACCAGTTGAGATTTTTGCGCGGTGCTTAGTGCCTCTTGGACGGCACTAGATCGGAAGAACTCAAAGGCGTACAACTCGGCGCCATCCTCCACGAATCCCAACTTGCGCCGATCCTCCAACCGCTTATCAAATAATGCCGTGTAGGCGTCGAACACGGCACCGACCTGACCGGGAATCGCCAGAACTTCGTAAATGCGCCCTAGAACAACCGGACTCTTTTCGGTCAGGCCGACGTCGCGCAGCGATTGAACGGTCTGGGTCAGTTTCGCCTGATCCGCCGCCACGGAGGATTGCTGCCTCAACAACCCCAGCACGCAAACAAACCGGGCTGGCGCCTCGGCAAGCTTGAGCCCGGCCATAAGCCCGACGTAAGTCTCGGGCCGATTCATATCCACTAATACACGAGCGAGCGCGTGCGCCGCGTCCGCCGCAATCGCTGGACTGGCGAATTGCGTGGCCGCAATCTCCGCCGTTTGGGTGACGAGTTGTACTGTAAACTGAGGCGAATTCCCGGAGTCGGAAACTTGCTTCGCAAAGCAATCGCGAAAGGAGGCCCAATCCTTAAACCCGTCGATTTGCCCCTGTACCCAATCCGAAATCCGCCGCTGATCGGATGCACCAATGTTCGCCCGTCCACGCATCGCATCGATATTGGCGTTGGAACAAGTGTCTTCCTGACCGTTCGCGACGCCGACCATCAATATCGAAAACGATAACGCAAACCACAAGCAACGTCTAAAGCCGATCGGCATTAGGATTCTCCATCCTGAAAACATCTCTTGGAAGAAACTTCGCATCTGACAGCCGGGGTCGAGTCCGCTAGGACGATTGCCACCGCGTCGAGCACCGGCGTCGTGTCGGCAAGTATTCCGAGAACGCCCGCATCCGATCGAACGCCCCCACAACTGACGAATCCGCCGGAATACCCAATCCCACGAGGCACAATAAGCCGCCCACCGTCGTAAAAGCTTGCCTGATTCGAGCGTTTGTGTCAAGCCGGAACGGCTCTGGGGATGAGGTGCGGACGGAATCGGCGGGCGGGCGCGGTCTTTGATAGCTATGATCCGCAGCATCATCGAACAACCCCAAAGGGGTGTCATAGACCAGCCCAGGGCAACGCCCTGGGAACAGGTGACGCCTTGGCGTGTAAGCCCTGAAAGGGTGGAATAATGCTATGCCGCTCTATCAGGGCTCGCGCTGAGTCGGGCGATCGATCCCAGGGCGTTGCCCTGGGCTGTTGTAGTGTGCCCTTGCAGGGCAGAGAGAATACGCTGCGCATCGGGATAAGCGTAGTCCGCGCACGTGGAGATCGTTAATCGACTTCGAAACTCCTTACTCAGCCGCCGAGAGTGTCACCTACCCGATGAGGTGCGGACAGAATCGGCTTCGTGTCGTTTTCAGAGCACCTGGCGCAAGCCTGGTGACATGCTCACATGAAGGGTCCACGGGCCGGGGCCTGCGGCTCTGGCCCGATATGTTCAACACGTTTGAACGGCCACGCACACATTGGGGCGTGGTTCTCGTTTACAAAAAGGTCGTTCTTGTCGGGTTTTTCTTGATTGCGCCGGTCGAAACGGTTACATTGAACCTTCGGGGCTGCAACGCCCCGTGCCACGTCAAGCCAAGCGCGTGTTGATAGAAGGGAGAAGTCCATGACATCGAATGCGTACGGAAAGCAAGTCGGGATTATGAAGTGGAGTTTTGGCATTGTTCTCGTCTTCGGCGTGCTGACCGCCCCGCCCGCACGGGGGCAATGCGAACAGGCTAAGCTGACCGCTTCCGACGCGGCCGAAAGAGACGTGTTCGGCACGTCGGTCGATATCAGTGGGGATTACCTTGTAGTCGGCGCGCCAACGACCGCATCATCTCCGGATCGGCCGGGCGCGGCCTATGTATTTCAGCGTAACAATTTCGACTGGGTGGAGGTTCAGAAGCTCACAGCTTCCGACGCCGCCCCGATCGATGCGTTCGGACAATCGGTGACCATCAGCGAGGACGTGATCGCGGTCGGCGCGTGGAGAGCGCCCGAGGATGGTATCATACCCGGCGCGGTTTATGTGTTCCGACGCGCTGACGAGACCTGGGTTGAAGAGGCCAAGATCATTCCGAGTGATATCGGAGATGGAGACCAGTTTGGACTCCCCGTGTCTATCGACGGCAATTACTTGGCGATAGGCGCCAAACGCCATGATCTTCCGGTTACGAATGCCGGCGCCGTGTACGTTTACTGGTTTGACGGAGTGAGCTGGGTGCAGCAGGACAAACTCACGGCCTCCGACGCGACGTCTAACACGCTTCTGGGGGGGCGAGCATCGCTCAGTGGAAACGTCGCTGTTGCGCGGTCGTTTTTTGAAAACGCAACGTACGTCTTCCGAAGAGAAGGCGTATCATGGTCGCAAGAGGCGAAGCTAATTCCCAGCGGTTTGGCGCCGGAGGACGAGATCGCGGCGGTGGGTGTTCGCGGTGACGAGATTATCGTCGGATACATTCAGGTCTCCAAACCCTTCGCTAGCGTGACTGCTGATGAGACGTCTGGCACAGCCTACGTGTTCAGGTACTTCGCGGGAAGCTGGGTGGAAGCAGGTCAACTCATACCCGGAGTGGCGACGCCCTACGCCAGATTCGGCCATTCCCTTGATTTCGGTGAATCAAACCTGGTCATCTGCGCTAGGGACGACGCACAGTTTACTGGGGCTGCTTATTTCTTTAAGCGCATAGGCATGCTTTGGACGGCGCAGCAGAAGATCACCGCCACCGATGGTGCCGAAAACAACGGATTCGGCGATTCATGCGCCATAGACGGTACACACGTGGTGGTGGGGGCATCAGGAGATGACGATGCGTGTCCCAAGGAGTTGGTCTGTGCGTCCGGCTCAGCCTATGTATATTGGCTCAAATCTAGTCCAGCATGCGAAGACATTCCAACGGTGACCATGTGGGGTTTCATGAGCTTGTTGCTCCTACTGGTTTGCACCGCGACTATTCGTATCCGTCGCAACTGGCCACCATCGTGGATTCAGCCGGCGATCTGTCTATGAGCATTCTCTTGGGGAGACTGTCCAGTGCCGTGATGGGGCTTGGGGTGCATACCACTGCAGTATGGGGAGACGTAACAAGGAACTTTGCATGTCCACACGGAGAACCGGATGGAAGAGTAGATTTTATCCCCGACGTCATATCAGTCAGTGACAAGTTTTCCAACGTGAATTGTCCTGTCCCGAAGGGACGGGCAGACCTGCAACCGACGGTACCTGATCTCTTGATCAATAGTAGCGATGTCTTGGCTTGCCTGGATGCCTTCTCTGGCGTGCCGTATCCATTCGCGATGGGCGCCTCTTGTCCGTTGACCGTGCAGTCTCCAGCGGCTTAGGATACAATACACGCCGACCGGAGTGCTTACCGTTTTGCAATTCGGGTCACTTGCTATTTCAAGTCCATCGCAAGACGAGAATTCGCGCAGGCTAAAGCCTGCGGCTCGGAACGCAGAAACGGTAAATGCGCGGGCACCCATTCTTGCTGTACGCAGCAAGGGTGGGGGACGGATCCTCGCCGAGCCGAATACCCATGGGCGGCACCGCTTACTTCGACGGAGGAAATCCGTCCCCCCACCCTTTCCTGACGGAAAGGACGGGGCACCCGCCCGCTGACAGAAAAGGCCCCGCCGAAACTGTCACGCACCCCTTGCCCTACGCCATACGAGCCCAATCTTGACGCCGGTTCGTGCGGCACGATATAGTCCCGTGATGCCCCCGATCGGCTCCTAACCTATGACCAGGATTCCTTGAGCTTGCTTCATGGGCAAACCGGAACACATTCCATCCCGCACGATACGTCGGCTTAGCCTTTACCTCCGCCAGCTTGAGACCTTCCACGCCGGAGACCGACGCACGGTTTCCAGTAAAGAACTCGGCCAAGCGCTCAACATCTCCGACGCGCAGGTACGTAAAGACTTCGCCTATTTCGGACAGTTCGGACATCCGGGAATCGGGTATCGCGTTCCTGAGCTCATCCACCGCGTCCGCCGCATCCTGGGTACGGACCGGGTTTCCAACGTATTGCTGGTCGGCGTGGGCAACCTGGGTCGCGCACTGCTTGCCTTTCGGGGTTTCAAGAAGCGCGGATTCGAGATCGTAGCCGCGTTTGACAATGACCCGACGAAACTCGGCGCGCCGGTCAATGCGCTTCAAACTTTGCAAATCAGACCCATGTCCGAACTGGCCGTAACGGTGCGAACTCATTCCGTCCGGGTGGGCATTCTGTCCGTCAATGGATCGGCGGCACAGGCCGTCGCGGACGCCATGGTTGAATCCGGATTGCGCGCGATTCTGAATTTCGCCCCCGTACACATTCAAGTGAGCCCGGGGATATCCGTTGCGTCGGTCGACCTCGCCGTGCAGCTCGAACAACTCTCGTACCAGATCAATGGACCAATAACCTGAGCGATCCGGCGCCGGCTTGGTTGCTATGTCGCAATCTTTGCCATAAGGTGTGTGTCGTCCGACATTCGCAGGGGACGAGGCGTTAACAATATAATGCCTCGAACCCAGTGCGGCACTGAGACTTTAACTTTCGGCGAATAACGCAAATGCCTGGAAGATCATCATCCACTTCCTCTCAAAGACCACTACGGGAACGCGTATTGGCAGTTTTGGAAACGCTTCGCCCGTCCGTTCAAAGTGACGGTGGCGACATCGAATTGATCGGCGTGGACGCTAAAGGGGTCGTCAAGGTCAGATTTCACGGGGCCTGCATAGGGTGTCCTTCCAGCGAAATGACGCTGACCATGGGCATCGAACGCACCCTCCGCCACGAGATTCCCGAAATCACTTCCGTCATTTGCGTGTAGCGACCGCCCGTTGTGACCGCCGCAAGAGGACTACACTTTCTCGGTCGTTAAGCCCCGACAAAAAGACAGATACGGCTCACGTGCGGATGAACATGGTACGGCGTGATTATAGCCAGAACTTGTTGACCCTGGCGTCGTGAATCAACGATGCCATAGAGCTATGCAAGGCGTCCAGAATGAACTGCTCTTGCTGTTGATCCGTACCTTCGGGCGGTTCCGGCTGCAATGGTTCGCCGATGTTGAAGCAAAGCGGGCCACGCAGAATCACGACCGTACGATAAACCCGACCATCCACCTCCGTGGTGAATGGGTACTCGCGCATCCGACTTTTGGGGGCGAGCATGGCAATGGGAATAAGTGGGGCGCCTGTTTCTCGATAGATTCTGGCAACGCCGGGGTAGAAGGTGCCGATTTGACATGGTTCCTGCATATCGCCTTCCGGGCAAATGTATACCGACTCCCCACCCTGAAGGTATTTGACGGCCTCAGGTACGACTGTATGGCGATGGTCGGGCATGGCGTTGATTTGCTCCATCGCGTCGAGCATTTTCGTGGCCAGCCACGTCTTATAGGCCGGACCAACCACCAGGTGGACCGGCTCGGTAAAGAGGGTGATTACGCCGACATCGAGGGCGGAGATGTGGTTGGTGACATAAATCTTCGGACCGGGTGGAATGTGTTCGCGGCCCCACACGTGAATATCCATGAAGAGCCTCTGGTAGGCTTTCACGCTCCAAACGACGCCGTTGAAGATAGTTCGCTTCACCAGATTCAAGCCGTTACTCCGACCCAAGCCGCCGCTTTCACGCTGCGATGGAAATTGGTACATTCTCGCCGCGGGATCGAGCTTCGCAAAGGGGGGGAAGTCTGCCTCGACTTTGTGCGCGGAGCGTCGTTCAGAATGATGTTTGGATTGTCTGAAATGCGTGTAATCCTGGTGGCGATTGGTAGCAGCGGCGACGTTCATCCCATGGTAGGAGTGGGGTTGGAGTTTCAACGCCGCGGTCACGATGTGACCTTGGTGACCAGTTGCCATTTCGAGCCGTTGGTGCGTAAGGTCGGATTGCGTTGCGCGCCGCTCGGAACGGAGGAGGAGTATCAGGCGGTTACGAACAACCCCGATCTATCACACCCCCGGAAGGGCACCGAACTGGTCATCGAGTACTGTTGCACGCGCCCGACACGCGAGGTCTACAGCATCGTCGCGGACGCTCACGTTCTCGGCGAGACCATGGTGGTGGCCTGTGGGTTGGCGTTTGGAGCGCGGATCGCCCAGGAAAAGCTCGGCGTTCCGCTGGTGACCACGTTCGTTCAGCCGCTGACTTTTCGAAGCGTTTATGATACGCCGGTCTATGGCTGGTTGCCCATGCCGCAAGGAACGCCGCACGCGATCAAGCGCATGGTGTTTCGTGCCATTGACGTATTCGCAGATCGTCTGGCGGCGCCACCCGCCAACGCCTTTCGCAAAGAGCTCGGCCTTCCGCCGGTCAAACGCATTTTTAATGGCTGGTGGATGTCACCACAATTGATCATCGGGCTCTTTCCCGATTGGTACGGCCCGCCGCAACCGGATTGGCCGGCACACACCGTGCTGACCGGATTCCCCATGTACGATGAAGCCGGAACCACGGAGATTCCGCAGGCCGCGCAAGATTTCTTCGACCAGGGCGAGGCGCCGATCGTGTTTACGCCGGGGACCGCGATGCGCTTCGGCCGATCCTTCTTTGAGGCGTCGGCGCAGGCGTGTCAGATTCTTGGTCGGCGCGGTGTTCTCTTGACGCGGTTCGCCGAGCACGTTCCCGAATCACTGCCCGACGGCGTGGTCCATTTCGATTACTTGCCGCTGGGGCAGATCCTGTCGCGATCCGCGGCCATGGTGCATCATGGCGGTATGGGAACCATGGCACAGACACTCAAGGCCGGTATTCCGCACCTGGTGATGCCCATGGTGAATGATCAACCCGACAACGCACGGCGGTTGGTCGGGTTGGGCGTTGCCGAATCACTCAAACCCGGCGCTTATCGTGGCCGGTCGGTGGCAAAGAAACTGGAACACCTGTTGACGTCGCCAAGCGTGGCGGAAGCGTGTCGCGATGTGGCACTAAAGTTTAACGGCGTCAATCCCCGGGCGGAAGCCTGCGATGCGGTGGAATCTCTAGCGGCGCGCGTGCTTTGACCTCGCGACATCGGCCCTACGATCACGATGTATGTCGATATAAACCATGAAGGATCTCAAACGATACGGCGGGTGGGCCTTGATCACCGGCGCGGCCGTGGGGTTGGGACGGGCGTTCGCCCGCGCCGTTGCTTCCGAAGGGGTCGATTGCGTTCTCGTGGGTTTGGATGGTGAACGTCTTTCCGAACTGGCCGGTGAGCTACGCGCTCAGTCTCACGTATCCGCACGATCGTTGGAACTGGACTTATCGAGCGAAGGGTTCTTGTCGCGACTTAGGGCAGTGACCGACGATATTCCGATCGGCATGCTGATCAACAACGCGGGCATCGCGTGCGGTGGGTCGATAGCGACACGCGATCCGGAGCGATTGGAGCGAACGGTGAAGCTCAATTGCCTTGCTCCTGTCATGTTAACCCGCGCCTACCTTCCAGCGATGTTGGAACGCGCGCAAGGTGCGCTGATCTTTGTGTCGTCGCTTCAGGGTTTTATTTCATCTCCTTTCGAGGCGACGTACTGCGCTTCCAAAGCATTTGGATTGCACTTTGGTGAATCGGTATGGGGCGAATTTCGGGGCTCGCCGCTGGACGTCATCACCGTCTGTCCGGCCGGGATGAAGACGGACTTTTTTAAGGCCGAGGGTTTCTCGAAAGAAGACTGCGATCGCATGTGGCGGGTGTCATCCTCACCGGAGGCGATCGCCCGGTTGGCACTACGAAAGCTTGGTAGAAAACCGATCGCGGCCCCGTTCGTGACCCGAGCCGTGGGATCACTCGGACGAATATTTCCGCGTCGATGGGTTACGTCGATTTCCCATCGTGTGACACGTTCTCTGGTTCGGATCGAACGTTTGTGACGCGATCAGCTTGTGGGAAGGAGCCGTGAAGCGGATGAGGCGTTCCTTTCCAAGACACACACACTCCGGTAGTCTACCCAATTCAACTTGCGCGGAAACCGAGCAAGTGCGAAAGAGTATGAATCACCAATGAATCCTCAACGAAACGTAATGATTACGGGGGCGTCGAGCGGAATCGGAGCGGCCTGCGCGTTGCGTCTTGATGGTATGGGATACGCCGTCTTTGCGGGCGTGCGGAAGTCGGCGGATGGGGATCGGCTTGCAGCACAGGCTTCTACGCAGCTCACGCCCGTAATCATTGACGTTACGGATGCTGAATCAGTGGTCAGCGCTGCGCGGACGTTTGGCGAGCACCTGGGAGACGCGGGCCTCGATGGTTTGGTCAACAACGCGGGCATTGCGGTCGCCGGCCCGCTCGAGGTGCTTCCGCTGGAGTCGTTTCGGAGGCAACTCGAAGTCAATGTGATCGGACAACTAGCTGTCACTCAGGCTTTCGCTCCGCTGCTGCGCAAGGTACGCGGACGCATTGTCAACATGAGTTCCATAAGCGGCAAGGTAACTCTTCCGATGCTTGGTCCCTATGCGACGTCGAAGTTTGCGTTGGAGGCGATGAGCGATGCGTTGCGCATGGAGCTTTGCGGTTCGGGCGTTTCCGTCACCCTCATCGAACCGGGCACGGTAATCACGCCGATTTGGGATCGCTCGACGTCTCAGGCGAACGAGATGATCGACGCACTGCCCGAAGCGCATCGTGAGCGGTATCGCCCATTGATTGTGGCTATGGAAGATGCGGCCGCAAAGGCGCAGAAAAAGGCGGTATCGGCGGACGATGTGGCGAGGGTGGTAGTGAAAGCGCTGACGGCACGGCGACCCAAGACGCGATATCTGGTGGGAACGGATGCCAGATTGATGGCGCACTTGTTGCGGAGGTTGCCGGATCGCTGGCGTGACCTACTCATACTTCGGTGGCTTGGTTTGCGCGGCGCATGATGGGATTCTGCGGGCGGCGGCATCTCACCAAGCGCTTGAGTTTCGTTGGGATGCGATCGGATGGTGCCGCGTCGAAAGGCGCCGGAATTGCGGTCACGCTCTTCGTCGCTATACTCCCGCGCAAGTGCTTTTTCATCCGGCGTAGTTTTTGAGAGTTTTGAATGTTTCAGAATTACCAGATTGCCTACCTTCGTCAGCACGTGAAGGTGAAGAAGGTGATTCCGCTGAGCTTTCTACGCGAGAGCGTGGCGTACGTCTTGTCACAGTCCGCTCGAAGGATTCCCCACGCCGCGGCCATCGCCCATTTCGATGTAACACCGCTCATTGAATACACGAAATCCGGACGGGGGATCGACCCGTCAGACGAAACGGTATCTGATAAGTCGATGCTCTTGCAGAGGGCGATTCGGCGTAACTATACGGCCTTCTTCCTGAAAGTCATTGCGCAAAGCTTGAGCTGCGTGCCACAGCTAAACGGCTTTTTGGATTATGCACCTTGGAGGCTGGGAGGACGTTTGTACCTCGCCGAAGACATTAATTTGAGTTTCACCGTGCATACCAAGCACGGCGTGATCAGGCCCATCATCCGCAACGCCCATAAGAAGGATCTAGAGACGGTTGCCAATGAAGTGCGCGCACTGACGCGCCGCGCACGGCGGACGGACCCAGAGGAGCTTTTTCACCGAGTCGCACGGGCCTACATGTGGACGGCGTTCAAACAATTGGATGTTGGCGGGATTCCAGGCTTTTGGGTTTGGTTGCGCTCAAAATTACACAAGCCGAAGCCAGACCCGGCGCTCATCAACATTCCGGAGGAAGATCGACTTCAGGTGGAGGATGTGCTCGGCGCTACATGTACGGTGGCCAGCATCGGTATGATGATGTCCGGGCACCAGACAGTTACCGTGATCGTGCCGCCGGAAGTGATGATGTTTGGGATTGGGGATATCCGGGAGACACCCTGGGTGGTCGATGGCGAAGTCGTTGTTCGGCATGTGGTTACGGTGGCGGGAACCATGGATCATCGGGCGTTTGACGGTGGCGAGGTGTTCCCTTTTTACGAACACGTCAAGAACTTTATTGACCATCCAGAACTTATCTATGAGTGGAAACCGGGTGACTAGGTTTGAGCGATCGCGGTCTCTTCCGCGCGACGTTTGTTCGATCAGGGTGAGTCCTGCTTTTCGCCCGAGGGGGATTTGATCGATGTCTTGGCTGCGCGGGCTCATCGAAACCGGCGTTCGTAATCCGGTCTACGCCAACCTGCTGATGGTTTGCATGCTCGTTGGGGGGGGGCTCTCGGCGCGGCGCATGGTACGCGAGTCGTATCCGGAGTTTTCGCTCGATCACATCGCCATCGAAGTCTCATATCCCGGCGCGAGCACCACGGACATCGAGCGTGCGATCTGCACGCCGATCGAAGAGGCTGTGCGCGGGATCAGCGGGGTCTTCGAAATCTCTTCCTCGGCACAGGAGAACTTCGGTATCGTCTGGGTAGCTTTATCCAGCCATGTTTCGGATCCTCAGATTGCGTTGGATGAGGTCAAGAACCGCGTCGATCAAATCACGTCCCTCCCGCGTGACGCCGGCAAGCCCGTAGTACACGAGAGCATCATTCGAACGGGCGTGATTAACATCGCGATTTTCGGTGACGTTCCGGAGCGCACCCTAAAGGGGTACGCCCAAGAAGTTCGGGATGATCTCTTGGCCAATCCGGGCATTTCGCAAATACTGCTCTCCGGCGTCCGTGAAAATGAGATCATCATTGAGGTCTCCAAGCAGGCACTCGCGGCGTACCACCTTTCGTTGCCGGAAGTCATGTCGGTGATTGCCACGAGTAGTTTGGATCTTCCGGCGGGCGTCATTCGGACTGCGGAAGAAGAATATACGCTGCGCACTGCGGGTCAACGTTATGCGGCCCGCGAATACGAAGATTTAGTGATTGTCGATCGTGGCAACGGGGCGGTGCGCCTCAAAGATCTCGGAACGGTCCGTGAGGGATTTGAGGAGGCTGTCGTTCGAGGGCGGTTCAAGGGACAGCCGAGTGTCGTCGTGCAAGTGTTCAAGACCCCGGATGAAGATGCCACAAGCATGGCGGCATTTGTCCGTGATTATGTCGCACAACGACAGCCCCATCTGCCCGATCAATTGACCATGTCCGTTTGGGCGGATGGATCCCGTGATATCGATACGCGCATTGAGATGCTGGTGGAGAACGGCCTATGGGGGATTGGGCTGGTGTTCTTGACCCTCACCTTGTTCCTCGAGTTGCGATTGGCGTTTTGGGTGGCGATCGGTATTCCCATAGCCTTTGCCGGGGCGCTGATTATGATGTACATGAACGGTCAAACCCTGAACATGATCAGCCTGTTCGCGCTCATTATGGTTACCGGAATCATCGTGGATGATGCCATCGTAATTGCCGAGAGCGTTCACGCGCGCCGACGCCTCGGTGCAATGCCCCAACAAGCGGCGATTGAAGGTACCGCGCGGATGGCGATGCCCGTGTTGGGGGCGTCCATCACGACGATCGTTGCCTTCGTACCGTTGCTTTACGTCGTTGGAATCATGGGCCGATTCATCCATGTGCTTCCGATCGTGGTGATTGCGGCGGTGATTGCCTCGTCGGTAGAGGCCTTCGGAATCCTACCGACGCACCTCTGTCGCACCCATCGATACGGCGCAAGGGTGTCGAATGGCACATGGAGCCGGAGGCGCAGCCGGATGGACACCTTCATAGCTTATGCTGTCACCCGGTGGTACCGTCCGCTGTATCGAAAGGCGATTCGATCGCGCGGCGCGACGGTTTCGTTGACGCTTGCACTGCTTCTTGTTTCCGCAGGCCTGGTGGTCGGTGGACGAACACCGCTTGTATTGTTGGGGGCTGAAGACGGCAACATTCTTCGCGCTCGCGTGCGCTTCCCCGAGGGCACGCCGCTTTCCCTGACGGAAGAAACCGTCAATCGCTTGACAGAGGCGGCGTGGGCGCTGAACGAAGATCCGGCACTGACGCCGCATGCAAAGGGAGATCTTGTCCGGCAGGTCTATTCGATCACCGGCGAGTTTCAGGACTTTCTCGCTTTTCGCGGCAACAATCTGTGCGAAGTGCGCGTCGAGCTTATGCCGGCCGAGGAACGTCGCCTGCCCGACGAAACCATCATCGAGCATTGGCGCCGCGGTGTCGGTGAGATCGCCCACGCCACGCGCGTCACCCTATCACGAAAACCCCTCGGGCCGCTGGAGAGCCCGATCGAAATTCGTTTATTGGGTCAAGACTTGGATGACATGATCGAGGCATCCACACGTATCCAGACCAAGCTTAGCGAATACGACGGCCTCTTCAACGTGGAGGACGATTTGA
>Ga0214472_10003899_pt1 | contig 15750 bp, 26 predicted proteins | sample RVTome_6_FD_207662 | JGI IMG/M metagenome (GOLD analysis project Ga0214472, IMG submission 207662) | Soil microbial communities from uranium-contaminated site in the Upper Colorado River Basin, Wyoming, United States - RVT140D175 | ecosystem: Environmental > Terrestrial > Soil > Contaminated >...
GTGGCGCGGGGTGAAGACGACGCGCCACATCGCCGCCCAGGTAGGTTAAGGGGGTCCCTGGGGGTTGCGCTGGGGTGAGGCCAGCGCTAAAATGGCGTTTGAAAATCCTATCCATTGAAGGAGAAACCCTGATGTACGACACGGATTTTTACGCCTGGACGCAGACGCAAGCCGCCGCGCTCGCCGCTGGGCATCTGGGCAAACTGGATCTGGCGAACCTGGCTGAGGAGATTCAAGATTTGGGTAAACGTGATCGGCGCGGTCTGCAGAGCGCTTTGGAAATCGTGCTGATTCACTTGCTCAAATGGCGCTACCAGCCCGCCTACCGGGAGGGGCACAGTTGGAGCGACAGCCTGTACGAACACCGCCGCCGGCCCGGCCTGATTGTGGCCGATAGTCCTAGCTTACGCCGTCAGATACCGGAGCTGATCGCCACCGGATACCCCAGAGCCCGGCGGGCCGCCACCCGGCAGACGAAGCTGCCGCTCGCCACATTTCCCGAGACGTGCCCGTGGGCGCCCGACCAGGTGCTCGACGAGGAGTTTTTCCCGGAGGCAACCCCATGAGCCCAGCCGACATCTTTCAACTGGCCAAGCGTCTCTACGACGCAATACCCGACACCCGCATCAAGCCCGACGAGGGCGTCGAGGCCGAGACGCAGTACGCCACCGCCGACGCCCTGCATGCCGTCCTGCAAGAGGCCTGCGCCTTGCGCCAGCGCCTTATCTCTGACGCACGGCACGCGACACGCCCGCCGACGTCACTCGCTCATCCCATGGTGGCGCGGGGTGAAGACGACGCGCCACATCGCCGCCCAGGTAGGTTAAGGGGGTCCCTGGGGGTTGCGCTGGGGTGAGGCCAGCGCTAAAATGGCGTTTGAAAATCCTATCCCCTTCTGTGCGTCGGTCTCTTAAGCGGCGACTCTGTTCGCCACGTTTGACCGCCCGCTTTTTCCAGACCTCGCGAGACTTCTGGACTCGACGGAAATCCTTGCGTTCCTGAGCCGTCATCATGCACGTCCAATCGATAGGAAACCAGCCAGCTATCTCCGTTGGGAATCAATCACGCCGAGAGGGCATCTTACCACCTTTTATAATTTTCTACAGCCTAGATCAAGGGTGTCTCGACCTCTCAACATATGAGCCATAGCATCATTCGGTTGTCTTGCTATCTGGCTGTCGTGTGCGGCGTGAGCCTCAGGCAAATTGCTCTCATCTTTTCCTTCCTGTTCTTGATTTCGATCAGTAAGTCATCGATCAAGAGATGGATTGACACGATTGGGTCGAATTTACCGACTCAAGAAGAAATGCTTCAGCATTTACTTGTCCTCAAGCCAGTAACCGAGTGCCATATAGACGGCTACTACCCAATGGGTACGGACAACTGTGTGATGGTGGTGAAGGATGAGCATGATCGCATCCTGATAACGTACGAAACCGAGTCGGAGAATGGTGATGATGCCCGGAAGTTTCTGAAGCGATTAAAAGCGCTTGGCCTCAATGTCACCTCGGCCTTCTCCGATTACTCGGACAGCTTCATCGGTGCGATCAAAGCCGTATTTCCTCATGCCCGTTTTCAGGCAGACCATTTCCATACGGTGAAAAATATCTGGAAGCACCTTAAAAAATTGCTTTTATCCTACCGTCGGAAGATCAAGTCGAGTGGTGAAGAGCAGCAGGATGAGGACCTCACCGAACTGGCCAAGCAGTTATGGAAGATGCGTTGGAGTTTGCTCAAAAAGCCAGTTAATTTGTCAAATGAGGAACGGAAGGCCATTGAAGAGCTAGAAAAAGCAGATGAGGGTTTTGTACAAAGCTTCCGAAATATCATTCGACAACTGGTGAATATCTTTGATCATTCCCACAGTGAATCCCAAGTGAAACTCAGACTGAAACAGCTGAGAATGGATATCGAGGCGGCTGAGGACAAGTATCTCGATAAAATCCTCCAATTCTTGGACGACCACTGGGATCAAGCCTTTGCCTATTTGAGGAAAAGAGGGATGGGCAAGCACCGGCGTGGCTCCAACTCGGAATCCGGGATGCGATTGCTACGACGATTAGAAAAAAACCACGACGGGCTCCGGTCTGCCACGACCCGGCAGCACTACATTCAGATCGATCAGGCGATTAAATACCTCTCCTTAGAGATTGCTGAATTTGTAGATAAAGGTCCTAGAATCAATGAGGTATAGAGTGTGTAAAAGGTGGGACACATCCCGTTCGTACCAGATGTCCAGGCTATTGGAAAACCCATGCTGGAGCACGAGCGGTAGTCCTTCCCCTTCGACTTGGTAATGGATGCGGACGTTTTGATTGGTAGCATATGGCATGACAGATTCCTCCTTCTGAAGCAATACGCACAGTAATGCCCGCTTCTCGTACTGCGAGCACCAAAGACAGAGCCGAACGTCAGGTTTCAGCCGCCGCTGGAAGCGGGAGCGATGTAGGAGCGTACGCTGTAAGCGGTCGGCTGCAAACCCTTGTTCGGCAGGGAAGGGCGACGAGCGCCGTCTTGCCACCACACTCCTACGCCAGTGAGTCTGTGACCAGATGTTTGATCCCCTCTCTACCCTGTGACCAGCCATCGCCGCGCAATGTATAATAAAGCGTTGTCAAACTTCCATATGAAAAGCGAAAACCGTGGCTGAGCACCCCAATAAACATATTCATGACGCGATTCGCTATGCCGAGAGTAAAGATTGGCTTGTGACCAAATCTGGCCCGCGGGCACACCTCTGGGGTATGCTGTGGTGTCCACACCATGGGCGCGATGGCTGCCGCATTCGTGTCATGTCGACCCCACGGAATCCAGAAAACCATGCCCGTGATATCTCCGTCGCGACGTCGACCGGTGTCCCCATACGTAGCGCCCTCTGCTGCGTAGGAGATGCGTGAGTGAGCAGGATAAAACGAGAAAGAATACGTATGATCTCCCCATTCGCTATATTTCTTCAGAGTTTTGATAATTTTAAGTATTTGTATTATAGGCAGATACAAGATCATATGTCATTTTGACGATTAGCGGGCAGTCACCCATCGCCAAACTATCAGGCTCTTGGACTGACCAGGAAGTCGCTAAGTCTAGCAAATACGCCCCCAAAATTAAGTTTTTGGGATTTTGATATAGCGAATGGAGAGATGATGAAAGAACATGAATTCACCCTCGTCTTAACAGCCGATCCTAATGAGGAAGAAGCTGATAGACTCTATGGTATCTTCGATGATGGGACGCTGTCCACTATCGCTGGGAGCCCACAGATTCGCTTTCACCGTGAAGCGGCATCATTGGAGGAGGCGATTCGCTCGGCCATTGCGCACGTCAGATCTGCTGGGTTTGACGTGGAGCGCGTGGAAATTGAGCCTGAGGCAGTGGCACGCCCCGTGTGAATCAAAGAGTAAACACCATTAGAGACTTCAAACAACCTTATTCTCTATTTCAATCAGATCAGCTCGATCTTTGAGTTCAACAATTAATTCTCGAAACGTTTGCAAGGTAGTTGCGACCTCGTCCGTGTTATGCACTCTGATTGATGCTTCCACAATGCCCTCAACTGAGGCTTCCGCGAGTAAGATTGCAGCGATACCATATGCTCGTCGTTGAGCAGATGTGCGTAACCGTTCAGGCTGTGAAAACAGGAATCACGCAGCGGCTTGAGATTTCTGATCCGGTGCAGGCAGTAGAGAGGGGGCGGGTGCCCCGCGCAACGCCGCTTCATGCGCGGCCGTGAGGTAATCCAGGACGTTACGGTTCTGCTGCTTCTATGAATTGGGGAGAGACTCTGGAATAGCGCGATCACACCCTTCTTCAGCCAGGCATCAATGACCTTCGTACTTTCCCGTTCACAGAGCATCCGGACAAACTTGCGCTCGGGCAGTCAGCAGGATGGGTGGGGATTTATATACCAAATCCGAGTCGTGGCCGCTCACGGCGTCTCCCCCTCGGCCAGGTGCGTCCGGTCGGGTACGGCATAGCGTCGAGGCAGCATCCCGACCGGAATGAACAACAGCACGTAGAGAAACGCCAGACTGAAATAGCATTCTTGATACGCTTGCATGGCGGCTTCGGTGTAGAGCTGATGGTGGAGCACCGCGAGAGCTTTGTGCTCCACTATCCCAGGCCAATCACCCTGGAGCGCAAACAGTCTGTGGAGTCGGTCGAGGAGCGGCGCCGCTTCCAAGGGGTGCTGACTTTGGGCCTGCGACAACAGTTGGAAGTGGTAACGCTGGCGGTGTTCCAAGACGATCGATAACGCGGCAATGCCCACGACGGAGGCCAGGCCACGCAGCAGGTTCATCATGCCCATACCCATGCGCAGTGAGGCCGCTGGCATCGTCCGCATGCCGACCATGACAATCGGCGTAAACGACAGCGCCATCGCGCCAAAGAGACACGTCACGCGCCACGACAAGGTCGCCGCTGGCGTGTCCAGCGTCACCGCGGCCACTCGCAGCAACGTCCAGATCGTCAGCCCAAAACTCGCCACCAATATCCAACGGGTATCTACCCGGTCACTCAGCTTGCCGCCAATCGGACCTACTACCCCCCAGGCAATGGCGCCCGGGATGAGGATCAATCCGGCATGGATGGGTGTTAAGCCGAGGAGGCGCTGAAGCATCAGAGGGATCAGCAGAAAAGCGCCCATCAATCCAATGATGTTGCCACTGCTGACCAGGCAGATCAGACTATAAGCGCGATGACGAAAGAGCTGGAGATCGATGAGCGGCGTCGGCACCAGGGTTTCGATGGTGACAAAGGCCACTAAGGCGAGCCCGGCCAGCAGCAGCAAGGTGCGGACGCGCGCATGGGCCCAGCCATCATGGGCGCCGCTCTGGAGCCCCACCAGGAGACAGACAACGAACGCAGCGAGCACCACCAAGCCCAGAGGATCAAACGTTTGCGTCTGCGGCTCACGGCGATTGGGAACGACCAGCAACAGACCAACTAAGGAGACGAGCCCCAGGGGCACCGTGAGATAAAAGACCGAGCGCCATCCCAAGGCGTCGATCAGATAGCCGGCCAGTCCTCGACCCAAGACTGAACCCATGGCATCGCCCACCATATAGAGGCTCTGCGCCAGGCCGCGCTGTTCAGCGGGAAAGGTCTCATGCAGGATGACCATGATCAGCGGCACGAGCGGTCCGCCCCCCATGCCTTGCACAATGCGGAACAGCACCAGCGCTTCAAAGCGCCAAGCCAGGCCACACAGGAGGGCACCCGCCGTGAAGACCGCCAGGCTCAGGGCAAACAGATTACGATTGCCCAGACGATTGCCCAACCATCCCGCCGTGCCCACAAACAGCGTGCGACTGATCATATACCCCGTCAGCGTCCAGGAGATCTCCTGGAGTCCCACTTGCATGCTGACCATCATCGTCGGCAAGGCCAAACTGAGCGCCTCGAATGACATCACCATAATGATGGTCGTGAGGATGACAATGCCCCCGACCCACCACTTATAGGCTGCCCGATCGTCGCGCGGTCTCGCCGCAGGCCGGACGAGATGCGGGCGCAGCGCGGCGTCCCTGTGACGCAGCTCGCGGGTGGCCGATGCCGCACGATGTGGTCTGAACAAGACGAGGGGGAGACGCACCCCATTCCTCCCAGATAGCGCGAAGAGGGTCTCGGATCAAGCGCGACTCGCCTGAGAGCAGTCGCCACCGACTACATGGCCTGAGCGCCCAGGTTTCTTCCTCGCGTCGTTCGTCGTATCATTACTCTGGCAACTCTAAGTCATGCAGTCAAAGATAACCGGATTGTTCCCCTATATGCCGCACCGCGACCGCTTCGTTCTGGCAGCGGCGGCGTTTCTCTACCTGACCGGCCAGTTATGCGAAGCCTTGCTGGACTGGTGGCCGCACACGATTGAATGTAACCGTTCAGGCTGTGAAAACAGGAATCACGCAGCGGCTTGAGATTTCTGCTCCGGTGCAGGCAGTAGAGAGGGGGCGGGTGCCCCGCGCAACGCCGCTTCATGCGCGGCCGTGAGGTAATCCAGGACGTTGCGGTTCTGTTGCTTCAGCGTCGCCACGACCGTCATCATGCTTTCGACAAAGCGCGAGCCGCCTTCGCTCTGGGTACCGAAACTACCCTTGCGCCATTGCACACCCGGACGGATCGAGCGCTCAGCCGTATTATTCGTGGGCTCCACCCCTTCAACCTGCACGAAGGTCCACAAGGCTTCGCGGCGCTTGAGAATCTCGCGGCACGTCCCTTCGGTCTTGGCCACCCCACACTGACTACCGGCTTCCAACAGCCGCTCCACCTCTCGGCGAAGCGTCGTCATGTAAGAGCGAAATGTCGAACGCTTCAGGGTGCCGTCTCGCACCCGATGCCACCACGCAAACCTCTGGTGTGCCTGCTCAAGCAGGGCCTCGCCAATCACCTCCGAGGCACCACCCCGGCCTCGAATGGCTTCAAAATCCCGAAGCAAATGGGACCAACACAGCTGCCGCCGCCCTACGGGGTACCAGTGGTAGCCACTGTAGCGGTCCGTCACCAGGATGCCGCTAAACTTCTCACCCAACAACTCGCGAGCCAGCGTGTACACGGGGGCCATAGGTGCCACTGGGAACCCCTTTTGGCCAGGGCGCACGTGTGGTCTCGCCACACGCCGGGCACACCAACTGATGCCATTGATATTCGGTGACGACGGGCTTGATCGGCGGCACCTCCAGGACTTGATGACGAAACGGTGTGGCATCGTCTCCTGAGAGCGGTGCGTGGCAACCGCCACACTGATCGGGTTTGAGCACCACTAAGGTTGGCCCTCCGACGCAACCTCATCGACCTCTTCCACTGGGATAAGGGTGCGCGTATGGCCTGGGTGTCCCGGTTGGCCGCCACGACGGCGCTGACGACGTGGGTGTTTGGGGCGTTGAGCCTGCGGCGGATCGCTTGACGGCGGACGCGAGGAGTTGCGTGAGGTCTGATTGAGCTGTTCCTCTAATGTCCGGACTTGTTCCTGCAACGTGTGGAGCCTGGCCTCAAGAGCCTCAAAAGCCGCCAGCCGCGCTTCGAGTGAGCGAATATAGGCTTGCGCTTCAGGGGGTGTCCGTTCCCAAATGTCAGCGGGTAAGATAGCTGGTGTTTCCATGGCGACAGAGTACGCCATCACAAGATGGGAGCGCAAGGGTCAATTTCAATAGCTGAACGGTTACCAGATGTGCTCATAAACAATCCTTCCTTTCCGCAGCCGAACGGTTGCAATGAGCTGCGGGTGAAAGGGGAGCGACTTAGGAATAGCGAAAAAGCATGTGCTGTCACCCGTCAGCTCGATTGTTTTGTTAGGCCTGGCTACCCCTGGATAGCTGGGCGAGAAACGCCCGAATTGTGTTGAAGTCGCTTGGGTCAAACCCTGGTGTTGCCAACAGTGCGCCCACCTGATCCTTGAAGGGGCCGTCGAAGAGAAAATGTGGATGTGCTGCCACAAACCATGCCCGGAAGATCTCGAGTTCCGGAGGTCGAACTTCGCTGAGCCGATGGAGCATCTCAATCGCATCCAGCAGCAGGAACTTTGTTGATGCCGGATCGAACTGAAGAGACTCATCGGGGTCTCGGTTTGCGTGCTTGAAGAAGTTCTGAGCTTTGTTAATGATGCGGTGGAATTCTGTTCTCTTCTCTGCCCGGACGTATGGTGAGTCCTTTAGGAAGCTGCCGTCACCTTTCTTGAGTAAGAGATCTCGGAGAATCCCATGAGAGGCCGCCACGAGCGTATGGATTGAGACAGGGTCCCTTTCCTCAAAGAAGAGCCTTGCAGCCTCGACGATCTGTTGCAAAGCAGCCTGAGTTTTCCCAATCTGAAGCATAGCGGCACTCCTTGGGAGCCTAACGTTGGCGCTCAGCCGAGCTTGAGGATGGCGGGCCCTTGCGGTAGCAAGGGCGCGACGTGGTCAAGCGTCGGACTGCAGTGCCCTTGTTAGGTGCCACTCGGTTTCCGAACGATAATTACGTCTATCTCTACCAACTGTTCCTCGTAGCCTAGTAGCGACACACCGATCAAGGGGTCGTGTACCCCATCGCTGCGGATAATTCCAACCACCCCAAAATCCGGTAAAATGCCCCCATCTCAACACCTATGGGAGGGGGCAACGCCATGGTGTCACACCATGTTGTCTATCAGCTCGTCTTGTTTGCACTCATTTGGCTCTTCATCCTGTTACACCTCACTCAGCCCAATCGCGCGGTGGCGGATGCAGCCACGCCGACGGCGGAGCCCGAGCCCCTCCACCCGAAGCGCTTCCGCTCCAACGAGCCCAAACCCTTTGAGGGCCTCACCCAAAAACCGCATTGCCCCCTGTGTGAGCGAGACACCGCGCCTCCCCAAGCACCGCCTCCGGTACCGCCCGGTCCCATGCCCTCAACGAACCGACGCCCCCGTACGGTCGATACCTCCATGCACTTTTGCCCGCATGCCGGTTGTGACTACCGAGGCGGGCTCGGTCTGGGCAATCTGCGTGCCAACGGCCATCCCAGTGGCGGCCCCTGGCGCCAGTTTCACTGCACATCATGCAAGGGTTATTTTCTGGAGACGCATGGCACGATTTTCCACGGCAAGCAGGCGGCTGTGGAGCTCATCGTGCGGGTGTTGGCCTGTCTAGCGGAAGGACTGGGTATCCGTGCTACGGCTCGGGGCTTCGAGGTTGACGCCAACACGGTGCTTCAGTGGCTGGTCGAAGCAGATGAGCAACTACGCGCCTTTTTCGCTTATTTTCTCCGCGACCTCCACCTGGAGCAGCTCCAACTCGACGAGTTGTACGCGGTGCTGCGAGAGCTCAAAGCGGGTGAGATCAATGACGACGACGCCATCGCGCGTCTGGAGCATTCACCCTATTGGGTCTGGACAGCGATGGACGCTAAGAATAAGTTGCTGGTGGTGGTGGATGTGGGCGGCCGCACCCTGGCGATGGCACAGCGCGTCGTGCATCAGGTCACTGAGATGTTGGCGCTGGGCTGTGTGCCGCTGTTTGTGACCGATGGCCTCAAGGACTACGGCACCGCGTTGCTGACGCATTTTGGCCATTGGATTCAACCCGAGCGGCGCCAGGACAAAGGCCCAATGCCCAAACCACGGTGGATGCCGCTGCCCGAACTGCTCTATGCGCAGCTTATGTCGGAGGACTAAGCTTGGTCAAGTCATACCGGCGACGACGCATTGTGGGTGTCAAACACCGCGTGGTCTTTGGCTCCCGGCTGGCCATCGAGCAGATTCTAGCGACATGTGGCTGGACGATCAACACGGCCTTCATCGAGCGCCTCAACCTCGACCTCCGCCAGTGCGTCGCGGCGATCGGTCGCCGGGTCAACACGCTGTGCCAGGGCGAAGCGGGCTTGCGAGATCAGTTGACGCTCTTCCAGGTGTACCATAATTTTGTCTTGCCCCACGCCAGTCTGCGTCAGCGGTTGCCGCTTCCTGAGGCGACCAACGGCAGTGGCTCGGCCAAGTTGTGGCGGCCGCGTACACCGGCGATGGCGGCGGGCTTGACGGACCATGTGTGGTCGCTGCGAGAAGTCCTGCTTTATCGGGTGCCGCCGTGGCCCCAGGCGCAGATGGTCTAACACATGGCACCGGTTGATGAGTGTGATGGAGGGGCCCGGTGTGCTCAGATGCCGACCAAAGGGCGTGGACGAGGGGTTGAAAACTGATTTGGAGTCCTGCTGACCGGCTGATTGGCCGTCCTCAGACGGCTCGCGAGGGGTCCAAGATATTTATCCGCATGGCGCGGGTACACGACCCGTTTGAGCAGGCTGAAATGATCCTGTATGCCGCATTGGACCCGGCCATTGCCAGACAGGCAAAAAAGGGCGATTTTGTCAAAGCGCTCGACCATTTTAACCTGCTACAATCCGCTATAAATTGAGCGACGCTGTTTTGTCTCAAGGGCCTGGCGAGCCGCAACAAATGGCGAAGCGGCGTCATCGGGTTCAGCTTTTGGGCGATCAATCTCGGCTTGGCCTTGATGGTCCTGCTATCGCTCCTGCCCGTGGGCCTCATGCAGACCTGGGCGAGCGTGGAACAAGGGCTTTGGTACGCCCGCTCAGCTGAATTTTTGCAAACCGATCTCATGAATGTATGGCGCTGGCTGCGCATGGTCGGTGACACCCTCTTTGCCCTCGGCATCATGGGACTCGGTTGGTTCATCGTCGGCTTAAAAACCAGCTGGTCGGTGTCTCAGGAGGAAGAGCGGGTGCTGGCGCCGGCTGGCTGAGACGCCACACCACGCTGAGGAGAAAAGCATGCAACAATCGATTGTCGGTTTTCATCAGGACGAGGTAGGTGACTGGGTGGCAGACTTGGCCTGCGGACATCGCCAACATGTGCGCCATCAACCACCATGGGTGAATCGGCCGTGGGTGGTCACGGCTGCGGGACGACGTCAATTTATCGGGCGCCGACTTTGGTGCAAGCAGTGTGAGCCGCACGATCGACAGAAGACGGTTGCCCGCCTGGTCACAACGCATGCCGAGAAGGGATAGCCGCGATGCCGGATGAGACGTCTGCGCGCCCGACACATGCCTTATTCCATCGTAGCTTCGTGTGGGTTGCGCTCATCATGGGGCTTGGCGTTGGATTTCTGCTCGGGACCGGTCTCGTCATGTCAATGGCATTTGGTTTCCAACTCGGCCGCGGCTTCGCGAGTTTCATGCAGGTTCACGGCCATGTTCAGCTCATTGGCTGGGCGGGCTTGTTGATCATGGGGGTCAGTCTCTATTTCCTACCTCGACTGTCGGGCATTCCCATTGTGCAACCGCAATGGCCCAGGTGGATTTTGGTTCTGATGACCGTGGGTCTGATGCTGCGGGCGATTGGCCACACGCTGCTGCCGCTTGCAAGCGATCCCCCCCACGTGGTGATGCTGACCTGGATTGTCTTCGGCTCGGGGCTCCTGGAATGGATGGGTGTCTTGCTTTACCTCTATTTACTGATCAACAGCCTGTGGCGCGTGCGCCAGATCGGTATCCGGCCGGCGCTGCTAATCGTGCGCCCCTTTTTAGGCATGATGGTGACAGGCTGGTTTCTGTATACGAGTTTGAATCTGCTGATGCTCGGTCACATGGCGCTTCAACAATCCATGGTCGTCCACGCCGACTGGAACCGATTGGCCATTGATAGCTTTATGGGATTGGTGTTGCTCCCGGTTGCTTTCGCTTTTTCCGTCCGAATGTTTCCCTTATATCTACGTCTGAGGTCGCCAGACTGGCCCATACAAGGCACCGCCTACGCCTATCTGGGTGCGCTTCTGATTCAGCTCTTGCCTCTGGCGCCGCCTCTCGAGTCCTGGGCACCCTCTCTCGCTCCTCGCTTGTACAGTGTTGGCTCAGTATTGAAAAGCGTGATTATCCTGTGGTTTATATGGGATCTCGATCTGCTGAGCCGTCGCAAGGTACCTTGGACGGCTCAACGGGAGTTACATCCTGGCCCCGGTCGACGCCCCACTCGACCCGGCTTGCCCGATTATGGCGAATTTGGGCGTTTTGAATGGCTGCTTTATGCCGCCTACGCCTGGCTCGTCGTCGCGTCTTGTGGCGAGCTGACATCTGGGATTACCGACCTTGCAGGGCATCCCATATGGAAAGACCTGAGTGTCATACGACACATTTATCTGCTGGGTTTCATCACCCATCTGATTTTGGGCATGGCGGTCCGCATGCTTCCAGGTTTTATGAAAAAACGTCATATTGCCAGCCCGCGTCTTGTTGAGACAACATTTTGGCTGGGTAATGCGGCGATGGTATGCCGCGTCCTCGTCTTTCTTATCCCTGTAGAGCTGGGAAAAATGTTGCCAAATCTGATCACGTTTGCAGGGTGGGCGTTTGGCGTTTCAGGCCTATTGGGATGGGCTGCGGTTGCGTGTCTGGCCGTCAATCTATGGATCACCGAGCAAGCATAGTTCCACCGTGCTTGCTCGCTTACCATAATCACCGCCTTCAGTACCGCCCGGCCGCTTTGTGGCCACCATCAACTGGTCCTCAAACTCATCAGAAAAATCGTTCTCCCTAAGCTAGGGGAAGCCCCCAACACGAAACCCGACACCCACCACCACCAATCCCAGAGCGAGCAGTGTAACGGCCGATATATGCCATGCCAATGCGGGCAGCGTCTGTATACTTAAGCGTGGAATCAGGCGGAGTCGGGCGTCAAGGGCAAGCACCAGCGTGAGGAGTAAGAAGACGAGCTTGCAGGCAATGAGGGTGGTCGTTGTCGAATGAAACGACAACCAAGTCCCGACATGGGGTGCATAGCGCCATGCCAACCAAATCCCCGTGACAATTTGAATGACAAGCGCTGGTAAGCCGATGCGTTCGTATCCGTTCTCAAATTGTTGAATCATCTCGGTCGAGCGGTATTTGAGCGCCCGAGGTAAGACGGTCAGGGCTAAGACGAGGTGGCCGCCGGCCCAAATCGTTGCTGCGATCACGTGAAGTAACAGGATGTATTTATACATAGTCTCGCCGGTCTCGATCATGTCGTCGACCATGTTAGGTGAATCATCGCGCCTCAAGGTGCCATTAGAGAGCGGTAGTCGAGGAAATTACCCCGCCACATAAAGTGTCCAAATTCCTGCTTTATAATTTGGAAAGTGACACGGTTTCGGTGGGTCATGAAGCACTCCTTGTTGGGTTGATTATGTCACGGGTTCAGAGGTGGAGGCAATAACTTGACGAAACCCGCGGAGATGATATAAATATCTATAACTTATCATTCGCGTAGATGGAATACGGAGTTTGAATGCCTCGATGAATTTGCTAAACGTTAAGGCAATTGAAGAATTCTAAGCCCTTTATTATCAAGGCCCATTGAAAAATGCGTATAGGAGGTCAACCAATTGTCGATCGATATATGAGCGGCCCCGCCCACAACTATCCGGGTTCTTTTAGCGAGGTGTGGGATAATTCTTCAATTGCCTCAAACGTTCGTAAAGGTCATCAGGTAACTTCAACAACACCAGCACATGACGTTGCGTCGTGTTGAGAGGGGTGACATGATGAGCACTGCCTCCCTCGACCTCAATCGCAGTCAATGTGATCGAGGCAAAGGCATCGAGCACCCGCTCTGTAGTTGGCCGTGCCGTGCTTTGCGTCCGGCTTGCCGGATTGAGGTCCACCACTTCTTCACCGCGCTCGGCCAAAGCCGTGCGCAAGCGATACTCCGTCAGCGTCAGCACTCGCAGGGCCAAGCACAACAGCCACAGCAAACCGGCGATGCGCTTTTCATCACGCAGATAGACCGGTCGAATATGCAGATGACGCGTCTTCAAGCGGCTGAATCCTCGTTCTTGCACCACTTGCTGATGATAAGCCGCCACCAGCGCCGAGGCGTCATAGCGGGCCTTGGAGGTGTTGGTTACATAGACTTTCCAGCCCAGTCGCTCCACCAGGGCTTGCCACGCCGCCAAGTTCACCCACACTGCCGACACGATCCAGCGCGTCGTGCCGTCAGGCAAAGTCTCTTGAGCCACACGCGTTTGCACCACGCCAGTCAACTTGGCCTGCGCGATGCGCTCGGCCACCACACGCTCGAGGTCCAGTTGGCTGCCGTAGCGCTTTCGACCCCGACCTGGGGGCTGCCACAGCTTAGCCAAGTCCTCTGTCAAACGCGCCAAGGTGCGTTCGCGCCGCCGCCGCAGACCCGCTTGATAGGCCGACGAGCGGGCCATCAGCACGCGCTCGGTCCACTTATGAGTCTGCTTCGTTACCGGATGCTTCCAACTCTGCTCACGCTCCCACTCGTCAATCATCACTTCCGAGAGGACTTCGCCGGTTTTGGGGTCGATTTTCTCCAGACACTGCCACGTGGCCTGGCGCTTGAGCGCCTGCTCTCGCCAGGTCGCGAGTTCCTCGGTGGCCGATGATGTCCGCGACCACCCGCTGCCGGAACTCTACGCACTCCTGCGCGCCGTTGAGCTCATGTGGGGCGTGTACTACAAAACGCCACCATCCGTATCACCGCAGCTCATCTATTACATTGCCGCATACGCACGGCTCGCGCATAAAATGCCTGAGGATAGGAAAGAGCGGCAGACGGGTCATGCGCATACAACCTACCATATCTTGAAAGGATTCATGGAAAGCGTCGCCTTAGCCATTACCGATGGCTCTTCCGTTAAGCACAAAAACGGTGGGGTATATATAGACCTTTTCCGCATACCGCAATGGTTTTACAATGAGGTGGCGAAGGATCAATAATTGTACAGGTCTCTCCTTTAACCCGTTGCCTCTCATTCTCCGGGCCTACACACTCCGAATCGCCGCCGGCTCATTGAACGCTGGCGAGTTGATCTTGCGCGACACTTCGTACGCGTCCATCTCCTCTGCAGGGTAGGGGACAAGGAGCGCCTTCGCATCGGCAAGTGTTCTGGTAGCTTTTGGCGCGGTGACTCGTCGTGTAGGAGGCAGTCTGGCTCAGGAAGGTATATGCGCGCGGCGAGGTACATGTCCATCGGGGAGCGCGACTCGCGGCGCGGCGCCAAAGTTGCACGACGTTTCCTTACGCTTCCTCTCCCGGACGGCCTGTTTTGGGCAAGCCGTCCCAATCAATGGCCGCCGTTTTGATAAGACCGTACACTTCATCTTTCAGCGTGTTATACGGGTTGATTTGGCCAATCTCGGCGTAACGGTTCAGATGATCGCACAGGCGTGCGGTCAGCGCTTCGGAAAAGGGGTGTAGCGCGCCTTTGGTATCCGCTTGGATCACGCGCGCGAGGTGCATGCTGCCCTGGCTATCGCCACGGGTTATGCAGTCAAATAGCGCGTCAATCTCCTGGCGTAAATTGATCGTTGGTTCATCGAGCATCACATAGTCTCCCTTGTACGGGTTGGCTCTATGCTCTTGATGTGGCCGATGATACGAGCCATCACACGAGCGCTTTCATTTGTCCGGCCAGCGTTACGAGGCCGAGAAGCCATTTACGTACAGTCAAATTGCCTATCTCTTATACCCTTCTCGACAGTCGTAAGTTCTCGGTTCTGGGGTTAGCGTCAGTCCAGCAGTTCAACACTGGCAAGGTTCACCCAACAGCCCCTTGCAAACACCCCGAAAAAGCCCCTCCTTTTACGGCTCCCCGAAAGTCGTGAACCGTTGGTTTGGCGACAGCTGACGAATCGCCGAGTTTGGGTCAGTAGTCACAACTGAAATTTGAGACGAGCCGAAAAAGTTATACGAACCTCTATGATAGAACAACAACCACAAGGAGGTTCGCATGCTTGCGTACGTTTACCATACCCTGCACACCTTTCGCAAGGTCTATAATATACCCTGAAAACTGGACAGGTAATTAAGATAGAATGCTGTGTCTAAAATACAAGTCAGAAGGAGCCACGATATGGCGATACAGCGGAACAACTACGGCGCAGAGTTCAAAGCTCGGGTGGCGCTCGAAGCCCTCAAAGGGCACAAAACCATCAACGAGTTGGTCAGTCATTTCGGGGTGCATGCCACACAGATTAATAAATGGAAAAAGCACCTACAGACCGAATTACCGCAGATTTTCTCGACGCGACGTGAAAAGCGCGAGCAGGATCACGAGGCTCTGCAAGCGCAATTGTACCAGCAAATTGGACAACTCAAGGTCGAGTTGGACTGGTTGAAAAAAAAATCTGAACTTGGAAATTGACACTTTTCACTTGCGATTCCTATTATGCAGCTTGCTTCCAAATGGATGCCTCCTGCTCAGGGCAACTTCGCTCTCCAAAGCGCTCGTCATATAAAGGATGCCTTAACATCCGACTATAGAGGTCCAACTCGATCGC
>Ga0214472_10003900_pt1 | contig 15749 bp, 13 predicted proteins | sample RVTome_6_FD_207662 | JGI IMG/M metagenome (GOLD analysis project Ga0214472, IMG submission 207662) | Soil microbial communities from uranium-contaminated site in the Upper Colorado River Basin, Wyoming, United States - RVT140D175 | ecosystem: Environmental > Terrestrial > Soil > Contaminated >...
GCGCTCGAGGAGAAGGAGAAGGAGCGCGCCGCGATCGAGGAGTCGAAGGCCGACATCGATTTCGGGAGCCAGATCCGCTCGTACGTCTTCCAACCCTACACGATGGTGAACGACCACCGTACCGAGACGAAGATCGCCGATGTCCATCGCGTGATGGACGGCGACCTCGACGAGCTCATCGAAGCCTACCTCAAGCAGACGGGCAGCTCGTGAGGCCGTGGCGCCGAAGGCGTGGTCGGTGACCGGGCCCGATGAGCTGAGCCAGGTCCTGCGCGTCCGGCGGGAGAAGCTCGCCGCGCTGAGGGCGAAGGGACTCGAGCCGTTCGCCTACTCATTCGACGCGAGCGACTCCGCTGCCGACGCCGCGGCCGCTTTCGAGGAGGCGGAGGCGGAGGGCGCGCTCGGGGACGGGGGGCACGGCGCGAGCGTGCGCGTCGCCGGACGGATCGTCGCGTGGCGGGACATGGGGAAGAGCGCCTTCGCCCACGTGGAGGACCCTTCGGGGCGCGTCCAGCTCTACTTCCGCCAGGACGTGGTGGGGGAGGAGTCGTTCGCGCTCCTCGACCTGCTCGACCTCGGCGATTGGCTCGGCGCCGAGGGCGAGTCCTTCCGCACGCGGACGGGCGAGGTCACCGTCCGCGTCCAGTCGTGGGCATTGCTCACGAAGTCGCTCCGGCCGCTGCCGCTCGGCAAGGTCGAGACCGACGCGGAGACGGGCGAACGCCTGGTCCACTCGGGCTTCGCGGACCAGGAGGCGCGCTACAGGCAGCGCTATGCGGACCTGGCGGTGCACCCCGAGGTGCGCGACGTCTTTCGCACACGCTCGAAGGTCGTCACGGCGCTGCGCGCCTTTCTCGACGGCGAGGGCTTCCTCGAGGTCGAGACGCCCGTGCTCCAGCCCCTGTACGGCGGCGCCTCGGCCAAGCCCTTCGTGACGCACCACCACGCGCTCGACCAGACGATGTACCTCCGCATCGCGGACGAGCTCTACCTCAAGCGGCTCATCGTGGGGGGGCTCGACAGGGTCTACGAGATCTCCAAGGATTTCCGCAACGAGGGCCTCTCCCGCCTGCACAACCCCGAGTTCACGATGCTCGAGTGGTACCAGGCTTTCACGGACTATCGTGACCAGATGGAGCTCGTGGAGCGTATGGTCCTGCACGTCCTCGACGAGGTGCTCGGCCGGCGCAGGCTGACCTACGCGGGCCAGCAGATCACCTTCGAGCCCCCCTTCGCGCGCGTGCCCCTCCTCGGCGCGCTCTCCGAGGTGTTGGGCACGAACGTGCGCGAGATGGACGAGCGCGCGCTCCGCGAGAAGGCCGAGGAGCTACGGATTCCAGAGCTGAAGGGCGCGGGGCGGGGCAAGCTCGTCGACAAGCTCTTCGGCGAGCTCGTGGAGCCGGGGCTCGTGCAGCCGACCTTCGTGATCGACCATCCGAAGGAGCTGAGCCCGCTCGCGAAGCAGCACCGCGAGGACCCGGGGCTCACGGAGCGCTTCGAGCTGTACATAGTGGGCGCGGAGATGTTCAACGGCTTCTCCGAGCTGAACGACCCGATCGACCAGCGCGCGCGCTTCGAGGCGCAGGCGTCGCTCCGGGCCGCCGGCGACGAGGAGGCGCAGCAGATCGACGAGGACTTCCTCCGCGCGCTCGAGTACGGGATGCCACCGACCGGGGGGGTCGGCATGGGCGTGGATCGCTTCGTGATGGTGCTCACGGATCAGCCCTCGATCCGGGACGTGCTCCTGTTCCCGGTGCTGAGAGCGGAAGGGTGAAGCGCCTCCACTGGTTCATCGCGCGCCACTACCTCGGCGCGAGCCGGGGGCGGGGCCTCCTCTCGCTGATCACCTGGATCGCCCTCGGGGGCGTGACCGTCGGCGTCACCGCGCTCATCGTGGTGATCGCGGTGATGACGGGGATGCAGGAGGATCTGCGCGGGAAGATCCTCGAGTCCACGCCGCACATCATCGTGATGGAGCAGAGCTCGAGCCTGCGGATCCTCGACTGGGAGCGTGTGGTCGACAGCATTCTCGTCGTCGACGGAATCACCGGCGCAGCGCCCTTTGCGCTGTCGCAGGTCTCGATCGTGCGCCGTAGCATGTCGGGCCAGTACTCCCAGCCGGCGAACCTCTACGGCGTGGCCATCGACACGACGCTCGTGGCGCCGACCGAGATGGAGCGCCAGATCGTCGCCGGAGCGCTCAACCTGGAACCCCCCGCTTCGGGGCTCCCGCCCCTCCTGCTGGGCAGGTTGCTCGCCGACCGAATGCAGCTCTTCGAGGGCGACACCCTCGTGCTCATCTCGATGGAGAATCTCAAACAGGACATCTTCGGCGCGTTCACGCCGACGCTCCGCCAGTTCGAGGTGACGGGCACGTTCACCACCGGCATGTACGACTACGACATGCAGAACGTGTACTCGACGCTGGAGGCCGCGCAGGAGCTGATCGGCCTCCCGGCCGGCACCGCGAGCGGCATCGGCGCGCGGACCGTGGACCCCGAGCGCGCGCCGGAGATCGCGCTCGACCTGAGCGAGCGCCTCGGCTACCCGTACTACGTGGACTCGTGGGTGTCGATCAACCGGGCGCTCTTCAGCGCGCTCCGGCTCGAGAAGCTCGCCATGACACTCATCCTCTTCCTGATCGTGGGCGTGGCGGCGCTCAACATCGTGAGCACGCTCGTCATGGTGGTCGCGGACCGCACGCGCGAGATCGGCATCCTCAAGGCGATGGGGATGACGCGCAGGGGGATCCTGAGCGTCTTCGTGCTCCAGGGCGCCTGGATCGGCATCGTGGGAACCGCGCTCGGCACCGGGGGCGGGCTCCTGATCTCCTGGCTCCTGGGCCGCTACGAGATCATCAAGATTCCTCCCGACGTCTACTTCGTCGACCACCTCCCCGTCTCACTCCAGGTCTCCGACGTGCTGATGATCGTGGGGGGGAGCGTCGCGGTCGCCTTCCTGGCGACGATCTACCCCGCGATCCAGGCGTCGCGGCTCGAGCCCGTCGACGCGATCCGCCATGACTGAGGGCCCCACCGGACTCGCCGCGACGGCGGTCCTCCCCCTCGAGGCCCGTGACCTCGACAGGGGCTACGTCGGCGGGGACGGGAGCCGCATCGACGTCCTGAAGGGCGTCACGCTCGCGCTCGCCCGGGGCGAGGCCGTCGCCATCACGGGCGCGAGCGGGGCGGGGAAGTCGACGCTCCTGCACCTTCTCGGCGCGCTCGACCGACCGACGGGCGGCGATGTGCTCGTGGGCGGCCGCGAGGTCTCCCTCCTCGCGGAGGACGAGCTCGCGGAGGTACGGAACCGTCACATCGGCTTCGTCTTCCAGTTCCACCACCTGCTGCGTGAGTTCACTGCGCTCGAGAACGTGATGATGCCGGCGCTTCTCTCCGGGGTCGCCTACGCGGAGGCCGAGCGGCGCGCCCGCGCGCTGCTGGCCGAAGTCAGCCTGGCGGCGCGCGAGACGCACAAGCCGCGCCAGCTCTCGGGCGGCGAGCAGCAGCGCGTGGCGGTGGCACGAGCGCTCGTGAACGAGCCGCTCGTCCTCCTCGCCGACGAGCCGTCCGGCAACCTCGACACGCAGACCAGCGAGCGGCTCCACGACCTGCTCTTCGGCCTCAGGGCCGAGCGGGAGCTCTCTCTGGTGGTCGTCACCCACAACCCGGATCTGGCCCGCAGGGCGGACCGGATCCTGAGGTTGCAGGACGGACGGCTCCAACCCGCCACTGGGGTGTAGCCAGGCGCGAGAGGAGACGCCCTGGAGGTCTCGGGAGGATCGATGCCGGACATGGTCTGCGACAACTGCGGTTCGACCGAGGCCGTCGTGCACCTGACCCAGATCGTCAACAACCAGATGTCGACGCACCGGCTGTGTGAGAAGTGCGCGGCCGAGAAGGGGCTCGAGAGCGCTCCCGAGCCCGCGAACTTCCCGCTCACGGACTTCCTGGCGCAGATGGGGAAGGACCCGGTCGCCGACGTGGACCCATCGGGGACGCAGTGCTCGTTCTGCGGGCTCACCTTCAAGGACTTCCGCGAGACGGGACGCCTGGGGTGTCCGCACTGCTACGAGACCTACGCGCCCCACCTCCAGCGCCTGCTCCGCCGTGTCCACGGCGGCACGCAGCACGTGGGCAAGGTCTACCTTCCGCCAGATCCGAGCGCCTCGGACGTCGAGCGCAGGCTCGCGGGCCTCAAGCGCAAGCTGCATCGCGCGGTGGAGGCCGAGGACTTCGAGCGCGCCGCGGAGCTGCGCGACGAAATCCGCACGCTCGAGCCGGCGTGAGGTGAGAGATTGACGAGGGTGTGCCCATGAACGACTTCGCGGCGATCCCGGACCATGGCCTCGGTTGGTTGGAGGCGAGCGGCGACCACGCGGACATCGTGCTGTCCACCAGGGTGAGGCTCGCCCGCAACTTGCAGGGTCACGCCTTCGGCCCGCGCGCCCGGGTGAACGACCGCGAGGCCGTGCTCAAGCGCTTCAAGGACTCGACGGCCAAGTCGGAGTCGCTTCGGGGCGGCACGCTCCTCGAGATGCCCAACCTGGCTCTGCGGATGCGGAAGATCTTGCTGGAGCGCCGGCTGGTGACGCGTGACCTCCTTGGCGAGGATGAGGCGGCTCCGCCCAGGGGCGCGGCCGTCCATCTCGCGGCGAAGGACCCCGTGAGCGTGATGATCAATGAGGAGGACCACCTCCGGGTGCAGAGCCTCGTGTCGGGGCTCCGCATCGAGCACGCGTGGCGGATGGTCGACCGCCTGGACGAGGAGCTCGGGCGCGAGCTGCCCTTCGCCTACCACCACGAGTTCGGGTTCCTGACGAGTTGTCCCACGAACGTGGGCTCGGGGCTCCGGGCCTCCGTGTTCATGCACCTTCCCGGGCTCGTCCTGACCAAGGAGATCGGCAAGGTCCTCCAGGGTCTGGGCCAGGTCGGGCTGACGTTCCGGGGGCTCTACGGGGAGGGCTCGGAGGTGGTCGGGAACTTCTTCCAGGTCTCCAACCAGACCACGCTCGGCAAGACCGAGGAGGACCTCGTGGACCACCTCGACAAGGTGGTCCGGCAGGTGATCCAGTACGAGCTCCACGCGCGTCAGATCCTTCTTCGGGACGCGCGCGGCGTGACCGAGGACAAGATCTGGAGAGCGTACGGACTGCTGCGCTACGCCCGGTCGCTTTCCTTTGAAGAATTGATGAACTTGCTGTCGGGCGTGCGACTGGGCTTGAGCCTGAAACTACTCCCAGGGCTCCGTGTATACACGCTGAACAAGATGATGATCTTCACGCAGCCGGCACACCTCGAGGAGGCCGCCGGGCGTGACCTACCCTCAACCGAAAGCGATGCGCATCGAGCGGCCTACGTCCGGCGCATCCTGGCAGCCGAGGGCGAGGTTGCCCCGGACGACGCCGAGTCCGATGAGGACGAGCTCTCCGACCTCTGAGTGGCTATGAACTACAACTTCACCGACCGCGTGCGGAAGGTCCTGGCGATGGCGCGGGAAGAGGCCATCCGACTCCAGCACGACTATGTGGGCACCGAGCACATCCTGCTGGGTCTGATCCGCGAGGGGGAGGGCGTCGCGGCAGCCGTCCTCACGAACCTCAACGTCGACCTCGAGCAGATCCACGAGCGCGTCGAAGAGTCGGTCCGGAAGGGGAAGGCGACAATCGCGCTGGGCGAGCTGCCCTATACCTCGCGGGCGAAGAAGGTCCTCGAGTTCGCCATGGCCGAGGCGCGTGACTTCAACCACTCCTACGTGGGCACCGAGCACCTGCTGCTCGGACTCCTGCGTGAAGAGAAGGGGATCGCCGCGCAGGTTTTGAACTCGCTCGGCGTCACGCTCGACGAGGCGCGCGAGGAGACGCTCAAGGTGTTGGGCTCCGACGTCGCGCCCTCCGAGCCGGCCGGCATCGGTGGCGGCGGGACGGGTGGTCCCTCCACGAAGGGTGGCGACAAGAAGTCGAAGACGCCGGCGCTCGACCACTTCTGCCGCGACCTCACCGAGCTCGCCCGGCAGAACAAGCTCGACCCGACGATCGGACGGGCCTCCGAGATCGAGCGGGTCGTCGAGATCCTCTGCCGCCGGAAGAAGAACAACCCGGTGCTGATCGGCGAGCCCGGCGTCGGCAAGACCGCGATCGTCGAGGGGCTCGCCCAGCTCATCGCGGACGGCGAGGTCACCGAGGCGCTCAAGGAGCACCGCGTCCTCGCGCTCGACATGGCTGCCGTCATCGCCGGCACGAAGTACCGCGGCCAGTTCGAGGAGCGCCTCAAGGCCGTGATGAACGAGATCCAACAGAGCCAGACCGTGATCCTCTTCATCGACGAGCTGCACACGCTCGTCGGCGCGGGGGCCGCGGAGGGCGCCATCGACGCCTCGAACATGCTCAAGCCCGCGCTGGCGCGCGGTGAGCTGCAGTGCATCGGCGCGTCGACTCTCAACGAGTACCGGAAGTACATCGAGAAGGACGGAGCGCTGGAGCGGCGCTTCCAGCCGGTCATCGTCGAGCCGCCGGCGGTCGAGGAGACCGTCGAGATCCTCAAGGGGCTCCGCGGGCACTACGAGGACCACCACAGGGTCATCATTCCCGACGAGTCCCTCGAGCACGCGGCCAGGCTCTCCGACCGCTACATCACCGACCGCTTCCTGCCGGACAAGGCGATCGACGTGATCGACGAGGCGGGCGCGCGCGCGCGCATCGCCAGCCAGGTCCCTCCGCCCGAGGTCGAGGAGCTCAAGGAGCAGCTCGCCGAGATTGCTTCCCGTAAAGAAGAGGCGATCGGCGACCAAGACTTCGAGCGCGCGGCTGAGCTGCGTGACGAGGAGCGCGAGTTCAGCCAGTCGATCCGCCAGCGACAGGACGCGTGGGAGGAGGAGCGCAAGCGACACCGGCCGGAGATCAGCCCGGACGAGGTCGCGTTCATCGTCAGCCGCTGGACCGGCATCCCGGTCACACGCATTCGGCAGACGGAGTCCGAGCGCCTCGTCCACATGGAGGAGGAGCTCCACAAACGCATCGTCGGCCAGCACGACGCGATCGCGGCGATCAGCCGTGCGATCCGCCGCAGCCGCGCCGGTCTGAAGGACCCGCGTCGGCCGATCGGCTCGTTCATCTTCTCGGGCCCGACGGGCGTGGGGAAGACCGAGCTCGCCCGCGCGCTCGCCGAGTTCCTCTTCGCGGATCGCGAGGCCCTCATTCGTGTCGACATGAGCGAGTACATGGAGAAGTTCTCCGTGTCGCGCCTCATCGGCGCGCCTCCCGGCTACGTCGGCTACGAGGACTCGGGCGCGCTCACCAAGGCCGTGCGGCGGCGTCCGTACTCGGTCGTCCTTCTCGACGAGATCGAGAAGGCGCACCCGGACGTCTTCAACATTCTGCTCCAGGTGCTCGACGAGGGTCATCTCACCGACAACTACGGGCGGGTCATCGACTTCAAGAACACCGTCCTGATCATGACGTCGAACCTGGGTGCCCGGGACATCTCGAAGGGTGGAGGTCTGGGCTTCCAGTCCGGAGACAGGCAGGACACCTACGAGATCATGAAGGACAAGGTCGCGCAGGAGATCGAGCGCGCCTTCAACCCGGAGTTCCTGAACCGCGTCGACGACACCATCGTCTTCCACTCGCTCTCGAAGGAGGAGATCGGGCAGATCGTCCACATCCTCATGGCCGACGTCCGGACGCGCCTCGAGGCCGAGGGGATCACTCTGCGGCTCACGGACGCTGCGATCGAGTTCCTCGTGCGGGAGGGCTACGACGAGAAGTTCGGTGCCCGTCCGCTCAAGCGCGCCATCCAGCGGTACCTGGAGGATCCGCTCTCGGAGAAGATCCTGCAGGCGGAGTTCAGCCACGGCGACGAGATCGAGGTCGATCTCGGGTCGGATGGGCACGGTCTGACGCTGCAGGTGGGTTCGGCGACGAAGACGTGATGCTGGACGAGTGCCGTTTCGTTCGGCTGAAGAAGGCCCTCGCGTCCGCCGCGGCCTTCTTCGCCTTCTTGCTCCTCGGGGTGCCTGGCGTGGGTCACGCGCAGCAGTCCCAGGCGGCGCGGACCCTCCAGGTCGACTCGGTCGTGGTGGAGGGGAACCAGCGCCTTCAGGGCCAGTCGATCGTCGGCCTCTTCGGCATCCAGCCGGGTGACGAGATCGATGGCCGGGACGTGCAGCGCGGCCTCAAGACACTGCTGTCGAGCGGACAATTCCGGGACGTGCAGGTGCGCGCTCCGGCGAATCGCCCCGGCGTGCTCGTCCTTCGGGTCGAGGAAGAAGCGCGCGTGCGTCGGATCGTCTTCGACGGCCTCGAAAGCGTCTCGCCGCGCACGGTGCGCGACACGACCAACCTGGAGGCGGGGCTCCCGCTCAACAGGCAGCGCATCCTCGACGCCAAGGAGTTCATCCGTAGCGAGCTCATCGGCGAAGGCATCCCCTTCGCGCGCATCGAAGAGCGCATCGAGCCGGTCGACGGGGTCGCCAACGAGATCGACATCTTCATCGACGTGACGGAGGGGCAGCGCGTCACCGTCGCGCAGGTCGACTTCATCGGCAACGAGGGGCTGGGCGGCGACGAGCTGCGCGGTGCGATGTCGGTTCGCCGTGAGGGCTTCTGGTGGTTCCAGGGCGGGTCGTTCAACGAGCTCGACTTTCGCTCCGACCTCGATGCGAACGTTCCCGCGCTCTATCGCTCCCGCGGATTCCTCGACGCCCGGGTCGTCTCCGACACGGTCGTGGTCGATCCAGAGACCGGGAAGGCCCGCGTGGAGGTCACCGTCGACGAGGGGGAGCAATACTTCCTGAATTCCTTCACCGTCGATGGAAACGTGCAGTTCGAGGACGAGGCGTTCGAGTCGCTCTTCATCACGCCGCGTGGCGGCATCTTGAGCAGCCTGGGCCTCGGGGGGAGTGAGCGCACGAACGTGAGCGGCGAGGTCTTCGACGCCGAGGCCTTCGAGGCGGCTCGGCAGCGGGCGATCGAGCGCTACTACAACAACGGGTACTTGTACGCGCAGGTCAATCCGATCGTCACGCGGGTAGAAACCGAGGATGGCCCGCCGAGGGTCGACGCCTCGTGGCAGGTGATCGAGGGGGCCCCGGCGCTCGTGAACCGTGTGACGATCGTCGGCAACGAGTACACGCACGAGTGGGTCATCCGGAACCAGCTCACGGTCATTCCCGGCGACGTGTACAGCCAGGATCGGGTGATCCGCAGCTACCAGAACATCTCCGCGCTCGGCTTCTTCGAGGCGCCGCTGCCGAACCCCGACATCCAGCCGAACGAGGACGGGGACGTCGACATCACGTTCGAGGTCGTGGAGCGACAGACCGGCTCGATCAACTTCGGCACGTCGGTCGGGGGCGGCGTCGGCCTGTCGGGGTTCATCGGCTACGAGCAGCCGAACCTCTTCGGACAGGCGAAGTCCGGGTCGCTCCGCTGGGACTTCGGCCGCTACCTGAACAGCTTCGAGGTCACGTACACGGATCCCGCGCTCTTTCAGAGCATGGTGTCGGGGACGCTGTCGCTCTTCAACTCGCGCGACCGCTTCTTCCAGTTCGCCTCCGGCCGCCGGCAACGCATCGGGTCCAACGTCAGGTTCGGCTTCCCGTGGCAGGGCTCGCTCTTCACGCGGCTCTTCGTGGGGTACGGGATCTCGCGCACGAAGTACGAGCAGTTCAACGACAACGACGACACCTCGCTCTTCGGGCGCGCGGCGGGCTTGCAGAGCCAACTCTCGTTCGGCGTCACGAGGCAGACGCTGGACCACCCGATCTTCCCCACCGTGGGGTCCCGTCAGAACATAGGGATCGAGTTCAACGGTGGCCTGCTGGGTGGCGATGGGCGGTTCACGCGCGTCCTGACGGACGGGAGCTGGTGGGTGCCAGTCGGCAACATCGGCGGTGAAGACGGGCAGGGGGGCATCCGCATGTCGCTCGGGCTCACGCTGCGGGGTGGCGCTGTCTTCGGCAACGTCGACGCCTTCCCGTTCGACAGGTTCTGGATGGGCGGCGTGCAGTTCGGGCAGAACCTCCGCGGGTACGACGAGACGTCGATCACGCCCTTCGGCTACTTCCCGGAGCGCGCCGGTGGGATCTCCGACATCGACCGCCTCGGGAACGCCTTCTTCAGCTTCACGACGCAGTACGCCATCAGGCCGAGCGATCAGATCTCCCTGAATTTCTTCTATGACGCCGGGAACGTGTGGCAGAACCCGGGCGACTTCAACCCGACGAGGCTCTTCCGGGGCGCCGGCTTCGGCATCCAGCTGGTCACGCCGTTCGGTCCGATCGGGCTGGACTACGCTTACGGCTTCGACAAGGCTGAGCCCGGCTGGCAGCTCCACTTCCGCATGGGCCCCGGCTTCTAGCGCGGTCGCAGCGTCGCGCGCGGTAGCCCGCAGGAACACGGGAACATGCCGGACGCTCCGGACTACGATTCACCGCGAGACCCGAGCCCTTTGGGACCCGCAGCTCGACATCAAACGGAGTAGGGAACATGCGACGCATCCCGTTCGCGCCCATGGCGCTCGCGCTGCTCTTCGGAGCCGGCACGCTCGACGCCCAGGCGCTCAAGATCGGCTACGTCAATTCTCAGCAGATCCTGGCGACCTCCTCGGAGGCGGCTGCGGCCGAGGAGCGCTTCAATCAGGAGATGCAGGGGTTCCAGGCCCAGGTCCAGCGGCTCGAGCAGGAGCTCGAGGGGCTCCAGGCGAGGTATCAGCAGCAGCAGCTCACCCTCTCCCCGGAGGCGCGTGCGAACCGTGAGCAGCAGATCCAACTGAAGCTCCAGGAGTACCAGACCACGGCCCAACAGCTTCAGCAACAGGCCGACCAGCGCCGGGCGGAGCTCGTTCAGCCCGTCGTGGACAAGGTCACGGCGATCATCGAGACGATGAGGGAAGAGGGTCAGTACCACTTGATTCTCGACGTGGCGGCCGGGTCGATCATTTCCGCGGACACGACCCTCGACCTCACGCCCGAGGTCATGCGCAGGCTGAGCGCGGCGGCCCCGGCGGGGACCAACCAGTAGGCCCACGCACACGCATAGCGCAGCCGGGAGACCCTCGGGGCGTCCGACCGGGCAGCGAGCTGCCGCACGGGCGCTCCGGGGGTGTTTCTTTTTCGTCGAGCGAACGGAGACCTACATGACCTATCCCGGCCCCCACCGTCCCAAGCGCGCGCCGCTCACGCTCGATCAGGTCGGCGACCTCGCGGGGGGGCGGGTCGTCGGGCCGCCAGACACACTGGTGAGCGGGGTGGCGCCGCTCGACGAGGCCGAGCCGGGCGAGATGGGGCTGCTCGCGCTTCGGCGTTATGCTCGCTTCGTTCCGGCGAGCCGGGCGGGATCCTTCTTGGTGGGGGCCGAGCTCGAGGACGTGCTGCCGTCGGGTGCCCCCCGTGTCGTGGTCGCAGAGCCGTACAGCGCACTCAGGGCGCTTCTCGCCTACTTCTTCGACGAGTCGGCGCCGCCGCCCGCCGTCCACGCCACCGTGATCCTGGGACGTGCGGTTCGGCTGGGTGAGGGCGTGCGCCTCGACGCGTACGTCGTGCTCGGCGACGGAGTCCGGATCGGCGCCGCCACTCACGTCGGAGCCCACTGCGTGTTGGGTGCGGGCACGACGGTAGGCGATCGGTGTACCCTCCACCCGCACGTCGTCGCGTACCCGGGCACGGAGATCGGTTCCGACGTGATCCTGCATTCGGGGGTGCGCGTCGGCTCCGACGGCTTCGGCTACACCACTGTCGAGGGGCGGCACGAGAAGCTGCCGCAGGTCGGGCGAGCCGTGATCCGGGACGGTGTGGAGGTCGGGGCGAACACCACGATCGACCGGGGCTCCCTCGGCGACACCGTGGTGGACGAAGGCGTCAAGATCGACAATCTGGTCCAGGTCGCCCACAACGTCCGCGTCGGAGCCGGCTCGATGCTCGCGGCGCTCGTGGGCATCGCCGGCTCGACGCGCGTCGGGCGAGGCGTCTGGCTGGGCGGCAGAGCCAGCGCGATCAACCATCTGGAGATCGGGGACGGCGCGCGCGTGACCTTCGGGAGCACGGTCACCCGGGACGTCGCCCCGAACGAGACCGTGTCGGGGTATCCGGCCCGGCCGCACCGGGAGGAGCTCCGCAAGCAGGCGCATCTGGCGCGGCTGCCGGAGCTCCTCGAGCGCGTGCGGAGAGCCCGGACCGATTAGCTTCCATGGCATCACTCGACTCGTGAGAGGCGCATGAGCGGCCCGAGACAACGCACGCTGGCCCGTGAGGTGACGCTGGACGGCGTGGGGCTCCATTCCGGCGAGACGGCCTCGGTGACCTTCCTGCCGGCGGAGGCCGGAACGGGTATCCGCGTCCGCCGAACGGACGGGGTGGGTGGGGATGAGATTCCCGCGAGCCTCGAGCACGTGTCCGGCACGGATCTGGGGACCACGCTCGGAGTCGGAGACAGCCGAGTCCTCACCGTGGAGCACGCGCTTGCCGCGCTCGCCGCGCTGCGCATCGACAACGTGCGCGTCGAGGTCGACGGACCCGAGGTGCCGATCAGAGACGGCTCGTTCCAGGATTGGGTGGCGGCGCTCGACGAGGCTGGCGCCAGAGAGCAGGACGCGCCGGCAAAGGTGATCAGAGTGACGCAGCCGGTCTCGGTGACGGGCGACGAAGACCAGTCCTACGTCGCCGCGCCGAGCGGGTGCCTGCGCGTGTCGGCGACCATCGACTTCGAGCACGGGGCCATCGGTCGCCAGTTCGGCTCGTTCGCCGTGGACGAGGGAGGCTTCAGGTCGGAGCTGGCCCCGGCGCGGACCTTCGGCTTCAAGGCCCACGCCGAGCAGCTTCGAGCCCGTGGCCTCGCGCTCGGCGCCTCGCTCGACAACACGGTCGTGCTCGACGAGAGCGGCGTCATGAACGAGGGGCTCCGCTTCCCCGACGAGTTCCTCCGCCACAAGGTCGGAGACATGGTCGGCGACCTGGCGCTCGTGGGGGCACGCATCGAGGCGCATATCGTCGCGGAGCGGCCGAGCCATAGGGGAAACGTCGCCCTCGCCAAGGCGCTTCGTGACCAGCACCGGCTCGGCTCGCGCGAACCCGTGCTCGACATCGCGCGCATCATGGAGTTCTTGCCGCACCGCTACCCCATGCTGCTCGTCGACCGAATCGTGCACATGGAGGCGGGTCAGCGCATCGTCGGGATCAAGAACGTCACCATCAACGAACCGTTCTTCCAGGGTCACTTCCCCGGCCATCCGATCATGCCGGGCGTGCTCATTGTCGAAGCCATGGCCCAGGCGGGTGGGCTGCTCCTCATGGACCAGGTTCAGGATGCGGACGACAAGGCCGTGTACTTCATGACCATCGACAACGTGAAGTTCCGCCGGCCCGTCACCCCTGGCGACACGCTCGTCTTCGACCTCGAGGTCGTCCAGCAGCGCGGCGGCGTCTGCAAGATGCGGGGGCGCGCTCTCGTCGAGGGCAAGGTCGCCACGGAGGCCGAATTCATGGCGAGCATCGTGGATCGATGAGGATCCAGGAGACGCCCGTCCAGATCCGCGGCGAGACCGTCGTTCACGAGACGGCGATCGTCGATCCGGGTGCGGAGCTCGGCCGAGGCGTCGTCGTGGGCCCCTGGGCCCTGATCGGGCCCGGCGTCGAGATCGGGGAAGGCACCGAGATCGGACCCCGCGTGCTGATCGAGAAAGACACCACCGTGGGAGAGGGCTGCCGAATCGCCAACGGCGCGGTGCTCGGCACGGATCCCCAAGACATGAAGTACCGCGGCGAACGGTCGCGCCTCGAGGTGGGAGACCGCACGGTGATCCGCGAGTTCGCCACGCTGAACCGGGGGACGTCGGCGTCGGGTCGAACGCTCGTCGGGACCGACTGCCTCCTCATGGCCTATTCTCACGTGGCCCACGACTGCGAGCTGGGGAACCACGTGATTCTCGCGAACTCGGTCAACATGGGCGGGCACGTGCTCATCGAAGACTGGGCGATCGTGGGCGGTCTCACGCCCATCCATCAGTTCGTGAGAATCGGCGCGCACGCGTTCGTGGGCGGAGGGTCTCGGGTGCCCCAGGACGTGCCACCGTATTGCCGGGCTGCGGGTAACCCGCCGAAGCTTTACGGGCTCAATTCCGTGGGCCTCGAGCGTCGTGGACTTTCGCCGGAGACGCGCCGGGCGCTCAAGCAGGCGTACCGGATCCTCTTCCAGGCCGACGAGATCCTTTCCCGCGCGGTTGGCCGAGTCGAGCAGGAGGTCCCTGGCATTCCGGAGGTGAAGCATCTCCTGCAGTTCATTCGGTCGAGCGAACGAGGCATCACGACTTAGGAGCTAGGGCGCCGAAGGATATCGATACGCGCTTGAAGGGAGTGAGAGATGTCACTGATACGTCAGCGTAAGCTGCGCAAGAAGAATTGGATCGACGCTCGGAAAGGGATGCCGGGCGGACGCCTCGTGGGCCTGCTCGTCCTCACCCTCGCGGTCATCTGGTACCTCGGCTGGCGGTTCTGACGACCAGACTCCGGGGGTGAGCGGCGGCATGGTGCTCCTCCTGGCCGGTGAGCCATCGGGTGACGCATACGGGGGCGCGCTTGCCGCGGAGCTGGTGCGACGTCGGCCGATGCTCCGGCTCCTCGGGACGGGGGGGGCGCGCATGAACGAGGCCGGCGTGGAGCTGCTCGCCGACCTCGACGAGTTGGCGGTGATGGGCTTCGTCGAGATCATCTCGCGACTGGCCTATTTTCGGCGGCTCGAGCGGAGGGTCGCGGCGATCCTCGCGACCGGCGACGTGCGGCTGGCGGTTCTGGTCGACTATCCGGGGCTGAACCTGCGTATCGCGCGGGTGGCCAAGGAGGGCGGTGTCCCGGTGCTCTACTACATCGCGCCCAAGGTGTGGGCATGGCGCCCCGGACGCGCCCGCGCGCTCGCCGCACACACGAACCACGTGGCCACAGTCCTCCCGTTCGAGAGCGACTTCATGGGCCGGTACGGCGTGCGCGCGACGTTCGTGGGCCACCCTCTGCTCGACCGGCCGGACGACGTGGTGGAGGCTCCGGCGTTCCTCAGGCTGTGGTCGCTCGACCCGGCGCGACCGCTGCTCGCGCTCCTACCGGGGTCGCGTCCCCAGGAGCTGGACCACCACCTCGACCTCTTCGTCGCGGCGGCGGAGCGCGTACGCTCGACGCGACCCGAGGTGCAGCCTGTGATCGGGCGCGCGCTCTCTCTTCCGGAGAGCTCGTTCGCCGGCGCCCCGTACCCGGTGGTGGACGACGCGAGAGCTCTGCTCCGGCATGCGCATGCGGCATTCGTGAAGTCGGGCACCGTGACGCTCGAGGCGGCCCTCGAGGGAACCCCCGAAGTCGTGGCGTACCGGACGAGCCTCGTGACCTGGTGGCTCGCCAGGGCGCTGCTCCGCGTCGAGCACGTGTCCCTCCCGAACCTCATCGCGGGGGAGCGCATCGTGCCCGAGCTCCTCCAGGGGAATGCCACGCCCGCGGCGCTCGCCGCGGCGCTCCTTCCGCTCCTCGACGACGGCTCCCGGGAGCGCCGCCACCAGCTCGAGGGGCTCGCGCGGGTCCGGTCCGCCGTCGGCTCCCCGGGTGCGACGTCGCGCGTCGCCGACCTGGCCCTCGGGCTCATGGACGACCGCGGGTGAGGGACCTCCGGTACGAGGCCGCCGGGGTCGTCGGCGCCAGCGTCGTGAACGCGCTCTTTCTCACGACGCTGTCCGAGCGCGTCGGCACTGAGCACTTCGAGCGCTTCCGGCGCGACG
>Ga0214472_10003901_pt1 | contig 15748 bp, 14 predicted proteins | sample RVTome_6_FD_207662 | JGI IMG/M metagenome (GOLD analysis project Ga0214472, IMG submission 207662) | Soil microbial communities from uranium-contaminated site in the Upper Colorado River Basin, Wyoming, United States - RVT140D175 | ecosystem: Environmental > Terrestrial > Soil > Contaminated >...
GCCGACACGGCGAGCGACACCAGAAGGATCGTGTTTCGGCCTGCTGGTTTCCTCACGTGAATGAATCGGTGAGAACGGCCTAAATCTGAAGAGCAGGCCCGTGCCTGATATGGGTCGTTTCACTCACTCCACGCCGTCGCCGCCGAGTGTCGGTACCTCTCGACGGTGACGACCGAAAGGGCGGCAGTCACCATGATCGCAGCGCCGATGAGCGACAGTCGGGTGAACCGGCCGGCGCCAAGTGCCAGCCCGCCGACCACAGGGCCGAACACCCGACCCACGGCCATCGCAGCCTGGGCGTCCCCGACTCGCTCGGCGGCTGAGAGCGATCGGGCCACGAGAAGCCTGAAGACGGCAGGGACTCCCATCCAGAACGAGTAACCCCAGATGGCCATGGCGACGAAGAACACCCATCCCGACGTAACCAAGCCGATCGCCAATGCCGAGATTGCGGTTCCGGTCAGCCACAGTCCGGCGCGACCTCTCCGTGGCTCTCGGCGAGTTGCCACCACGCCGGCCATGGCGTTGAGGCTGAACGCCCAGGCGATTGTGGTTGGTGACAGGCCCTGTATCTCGATACCGGAGGCGCCGGTGAAGATGAACACGGAGGAGCCCCCGAGCGTGAGGATCAACAGGGCCATGACGAGGAGTCGATTGCTTCGTGACCCGCTCACGGTGCGCCCGACCCCGGGAAGCTCGCCGAACCCGACGGGAAATGCGATCGCGGTGAGGGAGAGGACGGCGAGAGCAGCGAAGACCATTGGATACCCACCGGCTTCGATGAGCCAGCCCAAACCCGGGGAGGCGATCGCGGCCGTGAGTGGTGCGATCGCGGCCCATCGCCCAATCCTCGTGGGAATCGGGTGGCATCGGCCCAGGCGATCCAGGTCAATGCGCCCAATCCGAGCCCGGTGAGAAGTCTCGTGACCAGCAGGATGATGAAGTCGGAGGCTGCCGCCGAGCCGAATGTGGCGAGGGCGATGAGGACGAGGGATCCGTAGTGAAGTCGGCGGGTCGGTCGAAACAGCCGGCCCGCGAAAAAACTGGCAAGAGCGAAGCTGCCGACTTGAGCCGTGCTCAGCAGCCCGGTGCGCCCAATGTCGAGGGATAAGCGCTTAGCGACGTCGGGGAGCAGAAAGGGGGTGGCGGCAAATGTGGCAGCCACGACGGCGGCGCTCGCCATGACTCCAAGCGATGCCTGGGGCCTGACCGCCTGGATCACGCGGGCGGGGAGTGTCATGTCGACGGGAGTATGCGTTCACCCGCGGTTCATGTCACGTACCGGAGCCTCCTCAGGGAGACGTGATCCTCATTCTTGATGCAGTCTGACCTCTATGGAGGTCGTGCAACCTGAGGTTGGCGGTTGCCCGGTTTTGGGTCGCGAAAAGGGGTCAGCAGACGGCGAGGTCATCGCGCCGCGGGAAGGTGTGTCCCAAACCAAACCGGGGCCCCGGCCGCTGCGAACACCACCCGTGACCCGAGAGTCGGGTCGCAGAGGAGGAAGAACAATGGGCAGACTCATCAAGACACTGGGACTGTCAGCCCTAGCCGTCATGCTGGTCACTCTCGCTGCGATGCCCGGCTCGGTGCTTGCTGCGGACCATCTGGACGCGCCAGGGCTGACCTCACCTGGTGGGAGCGGGCGGACCGACATCGCCGATCTCTATGCCATGAAAGACGGCTCTGATACCGCTCTGATCCAGACGGTGAACCCACTGACGGCACCGGGAACGAACCCCGGGTTTCATCAGACGGCGACGTACGAGTTCGTCGTTGATCAGAACGGGGATGCCAGGGACGATCTGGCATATCGTGCCACATTCGGTCCGCAGCAGGCGGACGGTCGGCAGTGGTTGACACTTCAGAAGAAACCAGCCCTCGGGGGCGGCTCCGTGATCGGGGAAGGATGGACCGGGACTGATATCGCCATCGATGGTGGTGGGACGGTTCGCGCCGATCAGTTCGACGACCCGTTCTTCTTCGATCTGATCGCCTTCCTGGGCGCCGGTGGCCGGACCTTCTGCGACGGGATGGAGTCCGATACTTTGGCCGGCAGCAACGTCTCCGCGATCGTGCTCAAGGTCCCGTCTGCCACGGTAAGCGGTGCCGGTGACAGCCATGTGGGCATCTGGGCGCGCACGGTGCTCGATGGTGCCCAGGTGGATCGGATGGGTTTCCCGGCGATCAACACGGTGTTCATCCCAAGCAGCGTCAAGAACCAGTACAACGCGACCAAGCCGCGTAAGGACATTCAGAAGTTCGGTCAATATCTCGGCCCCTTCGCAGATGTGCTCCTGCCGGACATCCTGCCACTCGATGTCTCGAGCGGGGCAGGGTTCCTCAATGGGCGTCAGCCGTCGGACGATGTGATCGATGCCGAGCTTCGAATCATCACGGGCGACCCCGGCGCAGGTGACTGTGTCGACGGGAACGACAAGGCATTCCCGGTCGGGTTCCCGTACTTGGCGCCAAAGAACTGATCACCGGAGGGAGGGGCACCATGGGGTGCCCCTCCCCGCGACCCGTGGAAGGCGAAGACATGAAGAGAATCCTGGTAGGGCTTGTGGCCCTTGCCACAGTCGGTGCTGTGGTGTTTGGGTTCGGGCCCGTGCTTGGTGGCGAGAGGGCCGACACCAAGTCGGCCACGCAACTCGAGATCGAATTCTTCACCGAGCGGGTCTCCGAGAGTCCTGCTGACGTGATCAGCGCGACGAGATTGGGAATCGTCTTACGTCAGAATCAACGAGAGACGGGTGACCTTCAATCGCTGTATCGCGCCGAGGAGGTCCTCGAATCCGCCCTTGACGCGCTACCCGGGTACCAGCCGGCACAGCTCGGCCTGGCTCGGGTCGTCATCGATCTTCATCAGTTCGAACGTGGACTCGGGTTGGCCCTCGCCATCGATGACCTCAGACTCGAAACCGAGGCAAAGCTGGCCGCCGGTGACGCCTTGCTCGCACTTGGTCGATACGACGACGCGACCGCTCGGTTCACCGAGGCTGAGCTGGCTGGTCCTTCGGTAGCGGTGGACGCGAGAATGGCCCGTCTCGCCGAGTTGAACGGCGACTTGGGAGAGGCGATTGGGATCATGGAGGCGGCCGGCGAAAAGCTGGCCGCAACAGGGGCGGGGGGCGAGACCTTCGCCTGGTTCGCAACACGGCTCGGGGATCTCTACCTCAGCGCGCGCATGGTCGATGAGGCCGGAGCCGAGTTCCGTCGAGCGTTGGAGGTCATGCCCACCTATGCCCCCGCCATGGCCGGGATGGGGGACGTCGAGATCGCCCGGGGTGAGATCGCGTCGGCGATAGCCCGCTACGAAGAGGCCTCCCGGCTCGCCACCGACCCGGACTGGCACTTCACCCTGGCCAGACTGCACACGTTGGCCGGGAGTCAGGAGGATGCCGAGCGACAGGAACATCTGGCGTTGGAGACCCTCGAGGTGTATGGGTCGATCCACCCCCGTGATTTCGCCCTCTATTACGCACGAAGGGGTCAGTCCCGCCTCGCCCGGGCATACGCCGAGGCGGCGTATGCCCAAAGCCAGGACGTGTATGCCCATGATGTGCTGGCCTGGGTCCTCCACCTCGGCGGTGACACCGAGAAGGCTCTAGAGCACATCGAGGCGGCGATGGCCCTCGGCACCAAGGAGGCGGACTTTTTCTATCACCATGGAGCGATCCTCGTGTCCTTGGGCCAGATCGAACGTGGCTTCGATCAGATGGATGCTGCGATCACCATGGGTCTCGATCCCTGGGATGAGATTGCAGCCCGAGCCCTGATGAGTACCGCTCGCCGGTAGGGCAGGACCTCTTGTGGCAGCCTCTCAGATACCTGCTTGGAAGAGGACGTCACCGGTAGGGGACCGTGAGCCGCCGCTCGGCTCCTTGGTGATACCCACTACGTCGCCGGATACGGGCGCACCCTCCAACCGCACGATCGCGGTCCCTTCGCCGTCAGGCCGGAAGGTGCCGGCCGAGACCGCGCCACCGGAGTCGATCAGCCAGAGCTGGTAGATCGTCTCCGCCGAGGGGTCGACGAGACCGACGAGCTCCACCGCTGCTGCCTCCTCCGAGGCAGAGAAGACGACTCTCGCCACGGTGGGTGATGGGCCGGTGTACGAGTCGGTGACGGTGAGATTCACCGATACCGAGTCGGGGGCGGCGAGGATCTCTTCCGCAGGGTTGCGATCGATCACCGTCAGGGTGGCAAAGATCAAAGCCACGGCTGCGGCCACGGCCACGAGTGCGTACCTCAGCGTCGATCGTCGCGACTCGAGCGAGATCGCCGGTGGTGCCTCTGGTTCGATACTCGCCAAGATCTGGGCTCGAAGGTGCTCCGACGGGGCTTCCCCGTCGGACATCGTTAACGCAACCAAGCCTTGTCCGAGTCGGGTCACCTCATCCTGACAGACCTGGCAATCGTCGAGGTGTCGCCGGTACGCGTCGAGCTCGTCGTTGCTGAGGGCGCCCAGCACATATGGTGCGGCCATGTCGTGCATGTCACTCATCCCGGTACCCCGTAGCTCTCCCTGAGTCGGATCAAGGCATCACGCATCCTCGTCTTGACCGTACCCAGCGGGAGACCGAGGCTCTCGGCCACCTCGAGGTATGTCTTGCCTTCGTAATACGCCAACTCGATGACGATGCGCTGCTTGTCCGTGAGTGAGGCGAGAGCACTCCTGATCTCGTCGTGCTCTTCGGCCAGCGTGACCCCCTCGTCGACCGTGTCACCGGCCGGTTCCACCCAGCCGGGCGCCACCTTTTGCTGCCGGTCGCGGCCCGCCTGCTCGCTTCGGACCCGGTCAGTCGCCCTCGCCCTAGCGATCAACATCACCCAATTGGCGGCGCTCCCTCTCGTCGACTGCCACTCGGCTGCTTTGCGCCAGACCTCGAGGAACACTTCCTGGGTCACCTCCTCGGCATGGGCCGCCGACCGGACGACTCTGCGGGCAACTCCGTAGACCGCTGGAGACAGAGAGTCATAGAGCCGGGCGAAGGCGGCGCGGTCGCCTCGAGCGATGGCGCGCATCTCCCGGTCCAGGTCGGGTGGTCCGCGACGCGGCGCGCGCTCGGCTGAGCTCAGTGGATTCTCCTCGAAATGAAGGGCCGAGCGTACCGACCGCTCACCCGAGGCGGTGATGGCCCGGCAGGTCTCGATTGTGAGGGCGCGCTGAATCATGAATCTCTCGAGGGACATTCGGTGTGCACGACCATGAGGTTCGGTCGGACCGGGCCGGCAACCGAGACGTGATCCCCATTCTTGATGCAGTCTGACCTCTATGGAGGTCGTGCAGCCTGAGGTTGGCATCGGAATGTGACTTTCGCCCCTTATCGAGGCCCGTGCCGGCCAAGCAACCTGGGTGCATGACGTTGCTGCCGACAACGGGCATGGAGAACTTCAAGACCGATCACAGGGCCGACGAGCACGTCTTCCGGACGATCATCGAGCCATTTCGGATCCATTCCGTCGAGGACATCGCTCTGACCAACCTGGCGCAGCGTGAGTCGGCACTGGCGCGCGTTCACTACAACCTCTTCGGCCTCCATGCCGACGAGGTCACGATCGACCTCCTCACCGACTCGGGAACCGGGTCGATGTCCGCGAGACAATGGGCGGGGATGATGCTTGGGGACGAGTCGTATGCGGGAAGCAGGTCTTTCTACAAGTTCCGAGACTCGGTGGTCGGTCTCACCGGGATGCCCGAGGTCATACCGACCCATCAGGGCCGGGCCGCGGAGAAGATCCTTTTCACCGAGACGCTGGCGCCTGGTGACGTCGTCCCCAACAACACTCATTTCGACACCACCCGGGCCAACGTGGAGTACCAGGGGGCGGAGGCCCTGGACCTCGTCACGGAGGTCGGCCTGGACCCGGCGTCCATGCACCCCTTCAAGGGGAACATGAGCCTGGAGCGACTCGAGGCGGTCCTGGAAGATGACTCGGTCCGCACACCGTTGGTGATGATCACGGTCACCAACAACTCGGGTGGTGGTCAGCCTGTCTCCATGGAGAACATCAGGGATGTCTCTGAGCTGTGTCGGGAGCACGCGGTGCCGTTCTTTCTCGATGCCTGCCGGTTTGCCGAGAACGCCTGGTTCATCAAGACCCGGGAGCCCCGATACGAGGACAAGACACCACTGGCGATCGCTCGCGAGATGTTCTCACTGGCGGACGGCTGCACATTCTCGGCCAAGAAGGACGGTCTGGCCAACATCGGTGGCTTCCTGGCGATGAGGGATCCCGAACTGGCCGCCCGTTGCCGGAACCTCCTGATACTCACCGAGGGCTTCCCGACATACGGAGGACTCGCCGGATACGACCTCGAGGCGATCGCCCAGGGTCTTTCCGAGGTCGTCGACGAGGACTATTTGAGGTACCGGATCCGGTCGACCGCGTATCTCGCCGAGAAGATGAACGATGCCGGCATACCAACCGTGCAGCCCAGCGGTGGCCATGCCGTCTATATCGAGGCCCGCGCCCTTCTCCCCCATATCCCACCCCACCGCTACCCGGCCCAGGCCTTCGCTGTCGAGCTGTACCGATCGGGCGGAGTTCGTGGCGTGGAGATCGGGTCGGTCATGTTTGGCAAGCCTTCCGACGACGGGATCGAGATCCCAGCTCCCATGGAGTTGGTGCGGCTGGCCATACCGCGTCGGACCTATACCCAGAGCCACATCGATTACGTGGCCGAGGCAGCCATCCATGCCGCGTCGAAGGCTGAAGACATCCCGGGTTATCGCATCCTCCGCCAAGCCCCCTGGCTACGTCACTTCACCGCCGAGTTCGAGCCGGTCTGATTACCAGGACGGCCTGCTGGGTAGGACCTTGTCTGAGCAACGTCTGAGAAGGGCAAGGCGATATGAACCTGATTCAGTTGTTTTGGCGGGCGTCCTCGGTAGACACCAGTTGGAGCTCGAAGACGCTTCTTCCGTTGTCACGCCGATATGTGAGTTCGCCTTCCATCAGATGGGCCAGCTTCCGCGAGACGGTGAGACCGAGCCCTATCGAAGCGGTCAGGCCATCGCTGTTGGTGGCGCGCTGATAGGGCTCGAAGATCCGATCGTGTTGGTCGGGCGGGACACCGGGCCCATCATCGACAACGGCGAGGCAAGCGTGTGCTCCGGATTGATAGGTGGTGACCTCGATGCTCTCACCACCATATCGGAAGGCGTTGGAGATGAGGTTGCGGAGGATCTGTCTCACCCGGGCCGGGTCGCCCCAACCCTTGACCGTCGGACCTGTGAGCTCTGGGCGCCCGTGGAGCCCGTTTTGGCCAAGGGCCTCCAGAACCTGTGCTGACTGGGCGTGGAGGTTCACGGGCACGCGAGCCACGGTAAGGCTGTCGTTGTTGGCGCGGGCGGCCACCAGCAGGTCCTCGACGATGTTGGTCAGGTCGTTGGTCTGGTCGGCGATACTCTCGATGATCTCGATTCGCTCCTGCGAGGACACCGAGCCAGGCTCATCGCGAAGCAGCTCGGCGAATCCGAGCACGGCCGTCAGCGGTGTCCTGAGCTCGTGCGACACCGACGCGATCAGCTGGTCCTTTGATGCAAGCAGTTGTTTGAGCTGGTCCTGTGCCTCGACCTGCTCGGTGATGTCGACCACATTCGCCACCATGTGCAGCGGCATTCCCTCTGAGTCCTTCACGAGAGCCGTCGAAACCATCCCGAAGGCGGTCGATCCGTCCTTCCTGAGATAATGCAGCTTGGCGCGGGAATAAGGCGCCTCGCCGGTTATCACGCTTCGAAAACGCTCATAACTCTCCTCGCGGTCCGAGGGCGCGGTCACGTCCTGAATCGTCAAGGAGAGCAGCTCCTCCTCGCCATAGCCGAGCATCTCACAGCCGGCGGGGTTCACGCTGACGAATCGACCGTTGGCAGGATCGACTAGTGCCATGCCCGATGCCGCTGAGTCGAATGCGAGCTTGAATCGCTCCTCGCTGGCCCTGGCAGCGGCTTCCGCCATCTTCCGGTCGGTGATGTCCTCGATCTGCACCACCATGTAGAGAAGCTCACCGTCGGGACTTGCCACGGGAGCCACGTTGATCCGAGCCCAGACGACTGCCCCATCCCGGTGGAGGTACCGCTTCTCCCAGTGTATGGACTTCGACTCGCCCGACACCAACATTCGGAGCATCTCCTGGCTGTCCGTCTGATCGGCAGGGTGGGTGATGTCGTGGAAACGCATTCCGTCAAGCTCACCGGTCTCATAACCGAGCATCTTGCAGAAGGCATGATTCGTGTTCAGGAAACGACCAGTCCGGGCGGTCAGAGCCATCCCGATCGAGGCGTTGTCGAACACAGCGCGGAACCGGCTGTCGGATTCCCAACGCTCCGCTGATTGACCGGGGTCGGCCTCAGGATGACCATTCATGAGGTCATGCCACATACCGAAGGGATGATCGGCAGGCCCATTAGGAGCCTGAAACAAATGAATTGTTCAGCTCTGACCCCGGCTTTAGGGGCCGAGCATCGGTGCTGGGATTACCCGGAAGCATGACTGCCGGAATAACCTGTCATTGTTCCCTCTAGAACACATGGGGACGTAGCTCAGTCTGGAAGAGCACCAGCTTTGCAAGTCGATCGAGCCAAACGCAGTGCTAGGCGGCGTAGGTCACAAGGAACCGCAATCGGATTGTTATCTGCTCTGCGGCCCTGGATGACAAATCCAAGGGGCGATACAGCGGGCGTGGTCTTGATCGGCGCCGGCGGCTGCCAGCCCAGAGAGGCATCTTCCTCTCCGCCGTCGCACCGTGTTGGGTCGCTCGTGGAAGCCGACTTCGAGAACAAACTGCACGGCTCCGCACAGCAGGTTTATGTGGTTGTGGCCTCTGTTTTGCTCTCTCTAGAGGCCCGTGAGGACCGTTGCCGGAAGAGTCCGGTCGCGACCAGTGTGGTTCGGATCACACCCCAGCCGACACCTGCGGCCATGCCGATGATGAGGATGCGGTAGTCGGGCTGATCGAGCACCACACGAAGAGGAGCCTCTCCGACGGAAGGAGCGACCAAGAAGATCAAGGTGAGAGCGATGAGATCGAGGAGTGTGGCTGCGGAGAGGATCAACCAGTTTTGCCTCCTCAGTCGGTTGCGGCGGAGTACGCGGGTCACCGGCGTGGCGGCTGCGATGGCGAGCAGGACCTGACCGACCACAACTGCGAGGAGCAGATGTTTGCCCCATCTCAACAGGAGAGGTGATAAAGCAGTGATCTCTCGGGGTTCGAGACCGAACAGAATCGACTTCACCCCTTGGGCTACCTGCGGGAGCAGCGAAGCATCAGCAATATCGTTGCCGTTCGCCAACACCACGAATCCAAGCTCGACCTCGGGGATCATCCACATCACACCTCGGTAGGCGGTTGACCCGCCGCTGTGCCACAGGGTGGTGAGGTCGGACAAACCGCCGGGCGTGTCGGGGGGAAACGAAGGCTCCACGCGCCAGCCTCCGGCGTAGCCGATGTTCGGATCGGAACCGTAAGGGCTTGGTTGGTGCAGGACCCGGACGGACTCTTCCGAAACAACCCGATTGCCTCGGTAGGCGCCCCCCTCGAGATGGGCGATCAGGACGTGGGTGAGATCCTCGGCGCTGGAGAACATTGTGTGCGATGCGGCTAACCCGGGGGGCATGGGCGGCGTGTGTTCCCGGTAACCCAAGAACAACCAGTGGTAGTGACCTTGGGCGAGCCCGGCTTCGGATGCCTGCGTGACGTCAACGAAGGAATGGGTCATGTCTAGAGGCTCGAACACCTGCTGATGCATGTAGTCGGCGAACCTGATCCCGGAGACACGTTCCACGATCAGCGCCATGGTGTCGTAGTTGGCGTTGGAGTAGGTGTACGGCGCCGACGCCTCGAATAGGTGGCCGAGTCGCTCGACGTTGGTTTGCAAGCTCGATCCAAGCTCGCCCGCAAACGGCTCTACACCTGTGTATGTGGTTAAGCCGCTCCGATGGTGCATCAGATCGCGCACACTGACCTCATCACCACCCGGGCTCAGTTCGGGCAGGTAGGTGCTCACCGGGGCGTCGAGATCGGCCCGTCCCTCCTCGACGAGCTGCATCAGGGCCAAAGCAGTCATCGACTTGCTCAGAGAGGCGATGAGAAACGGAGTCTCCGGTCGGACGGCCACACCGTCGGCTTCCGTCTCACCGAATCCACGCAACAGCACAACCTCGTCACCCACAACGATCCCAGCAGCCATACCGGGGAGACCCAGCTCGGACCGTTGCGTCTCCAGATACTCTTCGACTTCGGCGAGGGTCGTCTCATCGACACGAATCTGACCAGATTGAGCTGCGATTTCGGCGATAGCCGGATGTGCTCCGACCCCGGCAACACCGACCACTGCGAGCACCAAGGCTGCCACGGAACCACCGACCCAGAGGCAACAACGAGGCCTGTGCCGCCGCAGGCTCATGTCGCGAGACCTACCCACGCCACGACGCCCGATGGATGGGGCAGGGGATCGCGACCCTGAAGGTCGTCGGCGGCTGATCTTCAACTTGTTGGAGTAGGCGGTCCCCTGCCACGCACGCGGAGGCCGACCCGGGTCTGGATCGACCCGGACCGACCTCTTCTCCCCCATGAGTTTCAGCGAAATGCGATCTTGACTGCCCGTGTCTCATCGTTGACCGAGGTGAAGACCAGGGAGAAGGATCGCCCGTCTTCAAGCTGCCCGTGGGCTGTCAATATGACCTTGGGAACGTTGTGGCCACCCCCACCCAACTCCGGCGGAAGGGCATGCGGGTGCAGTGTCTCATTGAACCGGCTCGCGGTTCCCACAATGAGCCCCTCCAAGCCGGCAAGCTCTCCGATAGTCAGGACACCATCCTGTGTTGCCGCCTGGAACGAACTAAAGGGCGCAAACCACACAGGGACTGCCCCGGTGCCTCTCACTTTGGCGATTTTCGGAGCTCCGACGAAGGGCTCGCCGAGCCAAAGGGAAAAGCCTTCGACTGTGAGCGGGCAGCCAAACGCCGTAGGTGCATCGAAGAAGTCCAGCAGGTTGAACCCCTGCAGCTGCACGCATCCAGGATCGCGGTAGAACACGATCGCCGCCCATTCTCCGTCGGTTGGGGCGTGTGGTGGTGCGGGTTCGATACGTGCGTAGAACGGCACGCCCGGGTCGTCCGCCGACGGCCAGGTGGTCCGTACCAGACCATCGTCGGCCAGGGCGGGTGGGACCAGCAATGCCAACGTGACGATCGGAAGCGCCGCCAACAAAAGCCATGATCTTCTCATCCTGTTCTCTCCTCCTTCTGATTGACTCTCACGCCGACCAGGACCGGTCATGGATGGGTGTGGATGGCACCTGAGTAGTTGATGACGGAGAGAAAAGTCCCAGGGTCAACTGCGCCCTCGATCTGGAGCACACCGCGGAGACCCGAGAGATCACCGCTAGCCCCCGTGATCACCTGGCGACCCCCGAAGGTTGGTATGCCGTTGATCTCCTCGCCTGTATCGGAGATCACGTACTCGACGACTCCTGACAGGCCGTCCACCGTGCACTCACAGGATCCCTTGCCGAGGGCGGTGAAACCCCCATTCGGATGGATCACCACCCTGATCGTGTCCTCGAAGGTTCCGTTCAAGGTCCCGCTGACATTCCCCACGGTCGTCTGCTCGATTATCACGTTGGGACCGGCCATCCGAACCTCGAATTCGGTTATCCCGGTCTGGGTGGCAGTTCCACTGGCAGCGGTGGGTGGTGATGCCATCGCGACACCCACCAATCCGATCAGCAGCGCGATTGCCACCGCCAGCGCCACCGTTCCTATCCTCTTCATGTCGACTCCTCTCATCGTTTTCGGTTCTGCTCGATCTGCATTACGCGTCCACACACTGGTTGAGGTAGACCCCGACGTTGGTCAGACCGCGACAAGCCGGTCCGGCGAACTGGGCTTCGAGCGGGATCTGGCCTTCAGGCCCAACCCCGATCCACGTGCTCGCGTCGGCCGCTCCGTCTCCGTCGATATCGAAAGCGACGATTCCGTGGAATCCCTCACCGGTTTCTGGATTGATGAGGCCTTGCTCTATGCGGGCAAGGAGACCTGCGGTGATGAAGATCGGCTCCTCATCTGGCCCGAACACGATCTGAGCCCCTGCCGCGGGGTCGCTCTTACTGCCATTCGTGCACTGGTGTGCCAGAGCTGGTGCTGCGATCAGCACTGAGATCAGCAGAGCCACACTGCTCACGAAGATCGAACGTTTCATTGAATTTCCTCCTCGGTCGTCGATACGCAGATGAACGACTCCGCACCCCCGATAGGTCCCACAGTTCGCCTGATCAGAAGTTCTCGTCTGATGGCCAGGGCAAGTAATCCCCAACTGCAGAGAACGCGGTTCACGTCGAATTCATCTCAAGCCAGAGTTACCCCTGGTAAGGAACCCCGTCATGAGCAATGGATGCTCATTTCATGCGCAAGCATTGCTGAAGGCGTGGCGGGAGAAGTGGGGGACCTTTCCGTTGAGGTCGAGATCACGAATGAGTACGCGCTGCTCATGCCCGTCAGCAATCGGCGTGCCATGTTGTCGCCATGAGCGAAGATCGAGACCGACTCCCCGGCGTGTACGCCATATTTCTGACGCTGCGTGATGAAGGGTTGGATGACATGGACATCGCGGATCGGCTGGGCTTGCCGGTCGAATCGCTACCACTGCTGGCACGGTTGGCCGAGGCCAAGTCCGCCGGACTGGCGGGTGAGAAGAAATGCGAGGATGCCGCCTCCTCGAAGGACGACGCGTAAGGAACAGGCGAGATGGCGCGGGAAGGCACCCCCAGAGATGAGAATCCGCCATGTGATAAACAGGTGCCGGCTCTGGTGGCTGCGCAATAGTCTGGGGGTGGATCCCCGGGAGCTTGGATGCTGCACCAGATCGAGTGGCCGCTTGTGGGCCGCGACGAGGAACTCGCAGTCATCGCCGAACTCATCACCGGAGCCGAGCAGCGAGGATTGGTCATCGCCGGGGCTGCGGGCACGGGCAAGTCACGCCTTGCCATGGAGGCGTTGGCCATGGCGCGTCGCAAAGGATGGTCTGGTCTACGGGTGGCCGCTTCGCGGGCAGCCGGAACGATTCCATTGGGCGTGTTCGCACCACTTCTCCCCGAGCGACACGACAACGTTGCGGGAACCTTCGAAGGTCTCACCTGGGCTCTCCGGGCATTGATCGACCGCGCCCAGGGCCGCCAAATGATGTTGGTGGTCGATGACGCTCATCACCTCGATCCTGCATCGGCGGCTTTGGTTCATCAGCTGGCGATTGGTGAGCACATGCTGGTTGTGGCGACGGTTCGCTCACACGAGCGGGCACCGGACGCGGTTTTCGCCTTGTGGAAGGACCGGCTCGCATTGCGGCTGGAGTTGCAGGTGTTGTCACACGAGGAGACAGCAGAATTGCTCAGACTTGCCCTGGCGGGTCAGGTGGACGTGGCCACTGCTTTCGACCTGTGGATCGCTTCAGGCGGGAACCCACTGTTCCTGCGCGAGCTCGTTGTCACCTCCGTCGACGAAGGGGCACTTGTCGAAGACACAGGCGTATGGACGTTGGCCGGCCAGCTTCCGGTTCCGGCATCGATACAAGATGTGGGCCGGCGACGGATGGCGGAGATGACATCCCACGAGCTGAACGCCGCGTTCACGTTGGCATACGCGGATCCTCTCGGGTTGGAAATGGTGCGTCGGCTACATCCTCATGCGGACCTGGAGGAGATGGAACGAAGAGGGCTGATCCGCATGGAACGCGATGGAAGACGCAGGCCGATTGCGCTCGTCCATCCCATGTACGGCGAGGTCTTGCGTGCCGACGCTCCAGGGACGACGACTGTTGAAGTGGCGCGGCGGTTGACCCAGGCAGTCGAGGGCCTGGGTGCTCGCCGCCGTGAGGATGCCCTTCGTGTGGCCACGTGGCGGTTGGTGGCGGGAGGGGAAGCCGAACCGACCCTATTGGCCACTGCTGCCCAACAGGCCTATCACGCCGGAGACTTCGACCTGGCTGAGCGTCTCGCACGAGCTGCCCTCCGCAGCCAGAGCAATCCCGCCGTTTCTGTCCTTCTGGCCCAATTGCTCGACGAACGAGGTGAACATGCCGAAGCCGAGGCTCGTCTCAGGTCGATCGACCTCGCATCACTCGACCAAAACCTGAGAAAGCGTGCTGCCCTGGCGCGCGCCGACAACCTGTTCTTCGGTCTCAGCCGTCGACCCGAGGCCGAAGAGGTCCTTGAACACGCCGAACCGCTGATGGCCGACGATGCGCGCGGTGAGCTGATAGCCAACCGCGCCTGGTTCGACCTCCACGCCGGACAGACTCGTGCCGCGCTCGAACGGATAGCCGATGTGCGACCTGACGACTCGAGGGGACTGGTGGCCGCCGGCATCGTGGCTTCGTGGGCCATGGCCCTTCTGGGTGACACAGCTGACGCCCTCGACTGCGCCGGAGAAGCTGCGGTTCGGGCCCAGCCGCCGAGTTATCCCGCGGTGAGCCGTCACGAGAGCTTCCCGGAGCTGGCGCGAGGACACGCCCTGCTCCACGCTGGCCGTCTCCACGAAGCCGAGGAGGTCGCCCGGGAAGGCCAGGCTGGGGCGATCACCTCCCGTCCGTCGTTTCTACAGGCACGTTGGACGATGCTCCTGGGTTCTGTCCTGTTGGAGCGGGGGCTGGTGGTCTCAGCTGCCGCCGCCTTTCAACAGGGGGCAAGCCTTCAGCGGAGGCTTGGCCAAGACGGATTGCTTCGAGCCAATCTCTCCGGTCAGGTCCTCTCCGCTGCCCAGGCTGGTGCGGTGCCCCAAGCAGAAGCCGCGATGGAAGAGCTCGACCAGCTCCCCGACACGCCGGAGCGGTTGTTCGAAGCGGACATATCGTCAGCACGTGCATGGCTTGCCGCCGCCCAAGGCGAGCACTCGAGGGCAGTCGCATTGCTGGGCGATGCGGTCTCCGCTGCACGGAAGTCTGAACTGGTCACCATCGAAGCTCGGGGACAACACGACCTCGCTCGGCTCGGAGAAGCCAGAAACGCCGCTGCCCGTCTGAAGGAGCTGGCGGCCCTCACCGACTCGGCAAGCTGTGCGGCGCGAGCATCTCATGCCGAAGCCACAGTTGAGGGCGATGCCGATCGACTCGAGACAGCCGCCCTGGAGCTGGAACAAACAGGCATGTGGCTGCTGGCTGCCGAGGCATTCGCCACCGCTGCCGCCGCTTACGCCAGATCTGGACGTCGGCGTGCCAATACCTGCCGCCGCCGTGCAACCGACCTTCTTACCCGCTGCGAGGGTGCAAGACCGCCCAGCTTGATGCTGGAGGGCCAGCCGGTGCCGCTCACTCCTCGCGAGAGAGAGGTGGTGACCATGGCCGCAAGCGGCCTGACCAGCAAGACCATCGCCGAGAGACTGGTCATCTCCGTCCGCACTGTGAACAACCTCGTCCAACACGCCTACATCAAGCTTGGCGTCCACAACCGGAAAGGTGCCGCCTCAGCACTCGGCCTAGATGAGGACCCATCGTCCACGCCGCGGAACCACCTGTCATAGCAAAACGACTCCAACGGGACAGGCCCGCATCGCTTCACAACCTTGCCTTCGCTTGGGACCATCGCATGTTCCCTCGATGCAGCTTTCCGAACATCGACAGGTCGGCGTAGATCGCCGACGTCGCACCGGTGGCCTCTCGCTCACATCGGGCATCGATATAGGCCCGAGGTTCGCCATCCTCGCCACCAGGCCTCGCGCACCGGGCCGTCGACGCGGCCATAGGGCAGGC
>Ga0214472_10003902_pt1 | contig 15747 bp, 11 predicted proteins | sample RVTome_6_FD_207662 | JGI IMG/M metagenome (GOLD analysis project Ga0214472, IMG submission 207662) | Soil microbial communities from uranium-contaminated site in the Upper Colorado River Basin, Wyoming, United States - RVT140D175 | ecosystem: Environmental > Terrestrial > Soil > Contaminated >...
CCACTTGTTCCCCCGACCTGTTGGGCAAGTAGACGACCAGTGAGTCTTCCTCGATTGTCACGATCGGGTGTTCGGCAGACGATGACCGCCTGATTTCCTCGACGACGATTTCACGCTCAATTTCGGAAATCACCGCCGCGCGCGCCTTCCGCAGAAATACTTGCGCCCGTTCCGGCGACTCGAAGACCTCGTAGCCCTGCGGAATCGTTTCCACGGGCGCGCCTTTCAGTTTCCGGCCGAAATAGTAGTTCGGTTTTCCGGTCCGAGTCGTTCCCGCTTGGAGAAGATAAACATCGCCCTTTCGATTACGATATTGATACGCCATGATTTCTTCCGTGAGGGTCGAGGGGCGAGGGTCCAGGGAGTCGTCGGACGACCGTTCTAGCCGCGCGAGCGCGTCCCCGTCTACCGACTGCCGTCTACCTTTTCAGCAACTCTTTGGCGGCCGCGACGACGCGGGCGGCGGTGAAGCCGAATTCTTGGGCCAATTGCCCGCCGGGGGCGCTGGCGCCGAAATGGTCGATGCCCAGAAAACAGCCGGCGGGACCGACGTATTTTTCCCAGCCCTGCGGGATGCCCATCTCGATGGCCACCCGGGCGGTGACCGCCGGCGGCAAAACCTCCTGGCGATAGGCCTCCGGCTGATCCTCAAACAACTCCCATGACGGGAAGCTGACCAGCCGGGCGGTGACGCCGTCGGCGGTGAGTTGTTCGTACGCGGTGGCCGCCACGGAAAGCTCGCTGCCGGTGGCCATCAGGATCACGTCCGGCTTTCCGCCCGGGGCGTCGGCCATAATGTACGCCCCCCGCGCCACGCCGTCGGCCGAGTTGTACTTGGCACGGTCCAGCGTCGGCAGGTTTTGCCGCGACAGCGCCAGCGCGACCGGCCGGTCTTTCAACGGCAAAATGGCCCGATACGCTTCGGCCACTTCGTTGGCGTCGCCCGGACGGAGGATGACCAGATGCGGAATCGCCCGCAGCGCGGCCAAGTGCTCAATCGGCTGATGTGTCGGCCCGTCCTCACCCACGCCGAGCGAATCGTGCGTGAACACGTAGATGACCGGCAGCTTCATCAGCGCGGCCAGGCGAATGGACGGCCGCATGTAATCGCTGAACACCAGAAACGTCGCGCCGAACGCCCGCGGCCCGGAGAGCACCAGACCGCCCAGCATCGCCCCCATGGCGTGTTCGCGGATACCGAGATGAAAGTTTCGCCCCCCGTGGTTCTCGGCGGCGAAATGTCCCATCTCGTCGCCGTCCAAAAGCGTCATCGTCGACGGGGCCAGATCGGCCGAACCGCCGATCAACCAGGGGATGCGCTTCGCCAACGCGTTGAGGACCTTGCCCCCGGAGACGCGGGTGGCCAGGCCCTTGGCGTCGGCGTCGAACTGCGGGATGTCGGCGTCCCAGCCATCGGGCAGGTCGCGGGACTGGATCATCCCCCACTGTTGGGCCAGTTCGGGGAATTCCTTCCGGTAGGCCGCGAACTGATCCTGCCACCTCCGATGGGCGGCCGCACCGCGCTGGCCGATACCGTCTTGAAAATGTTGGATCACTTTGTCCGGCACGCGGAACTTGGCGTCTTCCGGCCAGCCGTAAGCGGCCTTGGTCAGACGGATTTCATCTTCGCCCAAGGGCGAACCGTGTGCGCCGTGCGTATCCTGTTTGTTCGGCGCGCCCCAGGCGATGTGGCTGCGGACGATGATCAAGGTGGGCCGGTCGCTGTCCTGAAAAGCCGCCAATGCGCGGCGCACGGCCGCCAGATCGTTCGCGACGGCCACGCGCTGGACCTGCCAGCCATAGCTTGCGAAACGAGCAGCCACGTCTTCGCTGAAGGCCAGCGACGTCTCGCCTTCGATGGTGATGCGGTTGTCGTCGTAAATCCAGCAAAGGTTCGGCAGTTTCAAGTGCCCGGCCAGCGAAGCCGCCTCCGAGCCGACGCCCTCCATCAGGTCGCCGTCACTGCACATGGCGTAGACGTTGTAGTCGAATAGTTCGAAACCGGGCCGGTTCATTCGACTAGCGAGCCAGCGGCCGGCGGCCGCCATGCCGACGCTGTTGCCGATGCCTTGGCCCAGTGGCCCGGTAGTGGTCTCCACGCCCGTGGTTTCGCCCGCCTCGGGATGGCCCGGACAGCGGCTGTGCAATTGCCGGAAGTTGCGAATGTGTTCCAAGGGGACAGCCAACTCGTCGGTCACGCGCCCCTCGGCGTCCCGTTGCCGGACGCCGGCCAGGTGCAGCACGGCGTACAGCAGCATCGAGGCGTGTCCGCAAGAGAGCACGAAACGGTCACGGCCGGGCCAGTCGGGCGATGCGGGATCGTAGCGGAGCACTTCATTCCACAGCACGTAGGCCACCGGCGCCAGGGCCATCGGCGTGCCGGGGTGGCCGCTGCCCGCCTGCTGGACCGCGTCCATCGCCAGCGTGCGAATCGTGTTGATGGCCGTTTGCTCAATTCCCGCTTCGTTCGACATACCGCTCACTTCGCCGCTTGGGGCGGATTATTCACTGGGAGTAGCACCACGGAGGCACGGAGGACACGAAGAAAAGTACTCGTGGCAGGAAACTGATTTGAGATCAATTGGTAATCTTTTATTTCAAATCTGAGAACACGTTGACGTAGTTTCTCGACGTGCCAAATGATTTAAAAAACGACCTCCGTGTTCTCCGTGTCTCAGTGGTGAATAATCCCCCTTTGCAGGCAATAGGTCCCTGGCTCTGCAAATCTGAAGGCAAAATTCCCCCGAAGTCTAAAGGCCGGGGTCCGGCCAGTCAACGTCCGAGCGATGCGCGTGCCGAAGGCGGCTCACGGACGCCGGGGCGGCGCGAGTTGTTTGCGCAATTCGGAGATTTCGCGGGTGAGCGATTTGATGAGCTGCTGCGTTTCAACGTGTTCCTGGTTGCGGCGCTCTAACTCACTTTGGAGTTGGACGATCACCTTTTCAAATGCGCTGAGTTGCGCCCGCAGCAGTTCGACTTCATCGCGCGGCAGTTTACCGGCCGTGTCGCCCGGCGCGACGGCGACCTCGCGGACGTGGCGGCCCTGGCGCAACTGGATGCTATTGTCGCCGGAGGCTCGGACTTCCAATTGCGGACCTACGAGCACCTCGTCACTGGCGAGCTCTGTTGGGGAAAGTGCATGTTCGAATGCACCGCCCAACGTCACGGCGACGGTTTTCGTTTCGCCGGTGGGCTGCTCAATCGTTAACGCAACCGCATCGCCCGGCTGGCGGCGGATGATCTGTGCGACGGCCTGATAAGGGCTGCGGATTTTGCGGCCCTCGGCCTCGCGCACCAGGTCGCCGGCCCGGATGCCGGCTTGTTCGGCCGGTCCGCCCGGTTCGACGCGTTCGACCTCCACGGTGCCGTACACGCGTCCGGCGCGCATCGTCAGCCCCACGATGGGCCGCTGGCGGCGCAGCAGACGGTATCCGTTCTCCGGCCGGACGCGCAGCAGCCGCTCGACGTGCCGGGCGGGAATGGCGTACGTCCAGCCATCCGCTTCGCGCGAACTGGCGGCCACCACGCCGATCAAGTGCCCTTGTTGATCGACAACCGGCGCCCCGCTCGAGGTGTCCGTGGTGCGGACGTCGCACTGCAACACGGGCGGCAAACCCGCGCCGCTGACGGTTCGATCGACGCCGGCCAAGATGCCCAGCGAGACAACCGGCGGTTCGATGCCGGCGGCGGCCGCAGCGACGACCGGCGCGCCGACGGGCGGTGTTTGATCGGTCAACTTCAACGCCGGCGGGCCTTCCCGGTCGATTTCCAACAATACCAGGCCGGAATACGTGTCCTGCACGCGCAGCTCGGCTGCGGATTGTTCGCCGTCGGGAAGCGTGACGCGAAACCGCGACGACGCCGGTGCGCGACTGAACGTGACCACCATTCGATCGCTCAGCGAAACGCCGGAACAGACGGAGATTCCGGCCATCTCATCCGCGGAATCCAACGGGGCGCGATCGAGATCCGCAGGTGAAATCCGCACCGTGACCGTCGACGCCAGTAAACTTGCGGCCGCCTGCTGGGCATCCGGCAACTGCTGCCCAAGCGCCGCTGACGCCGCCGCGACAAGCACGACGCTTAGACCGGCCGCGAATACCAGCCGAAACCGGTCTAATGGAAACAAGCGGTCAGTGGCCATGATTCATTCCTCGGATTGTCAATGCTTCAAATTGACAAACTGGGAGCGTCCGCTTGGTGGAACTCCCAAAGATCGAGCACGGCTTCCTGCTGCGACGTGGACAGTTCCTCAAAACTCACCACGGGTGTGTCCGGCGGACGGGAAGAACTCGCGCTCGTCCCTATCACCGCGGACGTTCCCTGTGAGATTCCGGGTGATCGCCATGCGGAAATCCCCGTGGGAAACCCATCCCCGGCCCGCCACGCATTGACCGACAGAATGCCGACGACCAACAACACGACGGCAGCCGACGCGACCCAAATAGTCGGTCGAAAGACGAAGACCTTGGCAGGATGGGTGACACTGCCGGCTTGTCCAGCAGAGCTTCCTTTTGTTCGGTAAACACTGCTGGACAAGCCAGCAGTGGCACCCCAGCGCGCGACTCGCTGTTCCAACGGTGGCGTCACTGCAGGTTCGCCGGGGGCGTATCGTGCAGCCAGCCAGTCGGCATCGTCGGCAAGCTGCTGGCCCAATGCGGCCAGGTCATCCGGCAACGAGCCGAGCGGTTCGTCGGTGACTTCGTCGATCAGCCGAGGTTCAAACGGCATGGGAGCGGTTCTCTGGTGTGGGCGACTTCAAAGGAATCTGAGGCATATCGGCATCGGCGGCGCCCAGCATCGATTTCAATGCGGCCAATCCGTGGTGAATCCGTGACTTCACCGTGCCCAACGGACAGTCGAGGATCGCCGCAATCTCATCGTAACGCAGGTGTTCGCTATAGCGCAGCACCAGCGACTGACGCTGGCCCTCCGGCAGCCGCGCAACAAAGGACCACAGGCTGCGTTTCCACTCATCGACTTCCACCACTTCATCGGCCGACGGCTCGACGCGGGTTTGCTCGACCTCGTTGTGCCAAAGCACCCGCAAGTTGCGGCTACGGATACCGTACTGCCGGCGGCGATGACGTTCGAGATTCAACAGGATTCCATACAGCCAGGTATATACACCGCTGCGGCCTTCGAACCGGCCGGGCTGCCGCGATACGACCAGAAACGTCTCTTGCGCCAAATCGTCGGCATCCCAGGGGTTGCCGGTCAAAACCAGGGCGGCCCGGTGAATTCGGGCGAAGTACGATTGGCTGATTTGATCCAGATCGATTTCAGGCACGTGACCGCGTTCTTCGCTCGCCAGGAAGCCGCTGACAGGTAATATTCTGAGGCTCGGGCCGGCCGAAACCCGCCGGGTTCTTATTCTACTGCGGGCCGTTTGGGAAAGCCAAATCTGTTCGGTTGGTCCGGTTTGTAGGTGAGTGCGCCACGGCACCGGAAAAGTTCATCCCCGCCTTGCTTTGATTCCGATGGTAACGATACGGCAAACGGGGAAACCGGGATAAGGAGTGGGGGCTGACGGCTTAACATAAGCGATAGCTTGTGCTTCCGCCGATTTTTGGTAGACATGGGACATTCGCCCGACATCGCACGTGCGGGAAACCAGCGGATGAACATCCTGATAGCCACCAGCGAGGCGACCCCGTTTGCCAAGACCGGCGGTCTGGCCGACGTCTGCGGTGCGCTGCCAGTGGAACTGGCCCGGCTGGGCCAGCGGCCGGCCGTCATCATGCCCGCCTACCGGGCGGCTCTGAACTGCGGACGGCCCATCGAATCGTTGGGCGTCGAACTGGAAATCCCCATCGGCAGCAAGACCGTGGGCGGCAGCCTGCTGGCCAGCACGCTGCCGGAGAGCGACGTGCCGGTTTACCTGGTGCGGCAGGACGATTACTTTGACCGGCCGGGTTTGTACATGGAGGACGACGAGGATTACATCGACAACTGCGAGCGATTCGTCTTCTTCTGCCGCGCCGTGCTGGAAGCGGTCCGGCTCTTGAAGCTGTCGCCGGACGTGATCCACACGAACGACTGGCAAACCGGATTGGTTCCAGCGTACCTGAACATCGAATGTCGCGGCGTGCCAGGTTACGAAAGCGTGGCCACGTTGATGACCATCCACAATCTGGCCTATCAGGGCAACTTCTGGCATTGGGACATGCTGTTGACCGGCCTGGATTGGAAATACTTCAACTGGCAGCAAATGGAATTCTTCGGCAACCTGAACCTGTTGAAGACCGGCCTGGTGTTTGCCGACGCCCTGAATACGGTCAGCCCCCGGTATGCAATGGAAATCCAGTCCGCTCCACTGGGATGCGGTCTGGAGGGAGTCCTCGAGCAGCGGCATGACGTGCTCTCAGGCGTCATCAACGGCGTTGATTACCGGCACTGGGACCCGGCCACCGACGAACTGCTGCCACGTCGGTACACCGTGGACGACCGCGTCGAAGGCAAGGCTGAGTGCAAGGCGGCGCTGCAGGCGGAACTGTCGCTCACCCGGCAGACCGTCGCGCCGTTGATCGGTTTCGTCGGCCGTTTGGCCGATCAGAAAGGCATCGACCTGGTCGCCGAAGTGATTCGCGATTGGGTCCAGAAGAGCGACGTGCAATGGGTTTTGTTGGGCACCGGCGCTGCGAAATATCAGGAACTGTTCGCGGGGTTGTCTTCACGGCATCCGGGCAAGGTCGCCGCGCGGTTGGAGTTTTCCGATCCGCTGGCCCACCGCATCGAAGCCGGCGCGGACATGTTTCTGATGCCCAGCCGGTTCGAACCATGCGGATTGAACCAACTGTACAGTCTGAAGTACGGCACAGTGCCCATCGTGCGGGCCACCGGCGGCTTGGCCGATACGATTGTCGACGCCACGCCGGAGAATCTGGCCGCGGGCACCGCCAACGGTTTCAGCTTTCGCGAGTACAGCGCGCTGGCGCTGTCGGAAACGATCCGCAGGGCCTGCGATGCGTACGCGGATGCGGACACCTGGTCGCAGTTGGTCGCCGCCGGGATGCGGCAAGATTGGTCATGGACCCGCAGCGCGCGGCAATACGTCGAACTGTACAAGGCGACCGTGGCGCGGCTACGACAACGTGTGTTGACGTAAAGCGCGTACGGGTCGCCGAACTCGCCAGAGTTTGGACCCTGCGAATTCGGCCAAACTCTGGCGACTTCGGCTACAAGTCAAAAACACGACGACCAAAGTAGAACCATGCACGAGATCAGCCTGGCGTTCATCTGGCACCAGCACCAGCCGTACTATCCCGACGACGTCGGCCGCGAAAACCCCATGCCCTGGGTCCGTTTGCACGGCGCCAAGGACTACTGGGGCATGGCCATGCACATCAAGGAAGTGCCCGAGATGCGGGCCACGGTGAACCTGGTCCCCAGCCTGCTTTCGCAATTGCGCGCCATCACCGAAGCCGGGCACGAGGACGCGCATCTGCGCGTCTCACGCCTGCCGGCCGATGGGTTCTCGGCAGACGATATGACGTACTTGATGGACAACTTCTTCATGGTCCATCCGGATCACATGATCCGCCCTTATCGCCGTTACGACGAGCTGTACCGCAAACGCGGTCTGGGCGTCGACCCGGCGGCGCGGGCCGCCAAGCGATTCAAGAAACAGGACATCATCGATCTGCAATGCTGGTCCAATCTGACCTGGATTCACCCGATCGCCTTCGAGCAGGACACGGACCTGGCCGATTTCCGCCGCAAGGATCGCAATTGGACCGAAGCTGACCGGACCTGGCTGCTGGATAAACAGATGGAGTTGCTGCGCCAGATCATCCCGCTGCACCGCGAACTGGCCGAAGGCGGACAACTGGAGTTGACCACGACGCCGTTTTACCATCCCATTTTGCCGCTGTTGTGGGACCGGCGCCTGGCCCGCGAGGCGATGCCGGAAGTGAATCTGCCGAAAAACCTGGAATCATTCGCCGACGACGTGTCGGCGCAGATCAACATGGCGGTTGAATATCACCAGCGGTTGTTCGGCTCCAAGCCGACCGGCATGTGGCCGTCGGAAGGTTCGGTCTGCCAGGCGATCATACCCGCGATTGCGGACGCGGGCATCGAATGGATCGCTACGGACGAGGAAATCCTTGCTTGTTCGACAGACGGCTGGGTCCGCCGCGATGACGCCGGCTATCTGCGCAATCCGGAGATGCTCTACAGACCGTGGCGCGTCGATCACGAAGGGCGCGAGCTGCAGATTGTCTTCCGCGATCACGCGATGAGCGACCAGATCGGTTTTCACTACCAGCGCACGTCAGCCGAACAGGCAGCCGGAGACTTCCTCGGCAAGCTGGAAGCAATCGGACGCGCGACGACCGCCAACAGCCCGCAGCGGCCGACGTTGGTCAGTATCATTCTCGACGGCGAAAACTGCTGGGAATATTACGCGGACGGTGGAGTCGAATTCCTCCGCCGCACGTACCGCGAATTGGCGGCTCATCAGAAAATCACTCCCACACGCGTCTCCGACTACCTGCGCAAACACCCGGCCACCGACAAACTGGGACATCTGTTTTCCGGCAGTTGGATTCAGCACAACTTCGGCATCTGGATCGGGCACCCCGAGTGCAACGGCGCCTGGGACCTGTTGGCCGACACTCGCAAATTCCTCGTACAAACGGTCAATCGTGGCAAGAAATCGCCGGATCAATTAACCCGCGCCTGGGAAGAACTCTACATCGCCGAGGGCAGCGACTGGTTCTGGTGGTTCGGCGACTCGCACCATAGCGCACAGGACGGGTTGTTCGACCGTCTGTTTCGCAAGCATCTGCAAAACGTCTATCTGGTGCTGGATGAGATTCCGCCAGCCGTGTTGTCCCGGCCGATCAGCTTCGGGCACGATTACGCCCGCGCGCACACGGAGCCAAGCAGCCTGTTGAACGTGAAGGTCGACGGTCTGCGGACCTACTTCGAGTGGCTCAACGCCGGTCACTACACCTGTGGCCGCGCACGCGGCACGATGACCAGACAGCACAGCGGCCGCTTGACGGACCTGTACTTCGGTTTCGATACGCAACGGTTGCTGCTGCGTTTCGACACCGGCGACTCCCCGGCGCGGCAGCGGCTGGCCGACGTGGCCACGTTGCGGGTGACGTTCGTCGAGCCCGAAGGGTTCGAACTCTTGGTGTCACACCCCGGTTGGCAAGAGCCGATATTGCAGTTGTATCACCATGACGTTCCCGTGGGAGAATCGGGCGTCACCGCGGCGGCCAATCGCATCGTCGAAGTGGCGATTCCATTTCGCAGTCTGGCCGTTTCGACGGACGATCCGGTTGACTTCTATGTGGAACTGCTGGAAGGGGACAACTCGGTGGAACGCGCCCCGCACGAGGGGGTGATCGAAACCTTCGTGCCCTCGCCGGACTATGAACTGCTGATGTGGCAGGCGTGACGCTCCGGACGGGCACCGTCGGGCATTGGTGGTTCTTCCACCCGTGAATCGCAAACAATTTCAATCAACACCACGATAACGGTTTCAAAGATGCCTGACCTGCGTAAAGACCCGATCGTCGGCCGCTGGGTGATTGTGGCCAAGAGCCGCGCGAAGCGACCCCACGACTTTCAGAGCACGCCCCGCCTGAACGCCGGCAAGTTCTGCCCGTTTTGCGAAGGCAACGAAGCCCACACCCCCGGCGAGATCACCGCGTACCGGCGGTCGGGGAGCCAATCGAACCGCGAAGGCTGGCGAATTCGGGTAGTTCCCAACAAGTTTCCGGCCTTGGAAATCGAGGGCGACCTGAACAAGCGGGGCGAGGGGATCTACGACATGATGCGCGGCGTGGGCGCGCACGAAGTCATTATCGAGTCGCCGGCGCACCGGCTGAGCACCACCGATTTGAGCGAAGAGGCGGTGCGCGAGGTGTTTTGGGTCTATCGCGACCGGCTGGTCGATTTGAAAAAGGATCCGCGGCTGGTCTACGGCATGATCTTCAAAAACGTGGGTTCCGCCGCCGGCGCGTCGCTGGAGCACACCCACAGTCAGTTGATCGTCACGCCGATCGTGCCGATCAACGTCTGGGAAGAAATGTCCGGCTCGCTGGAGTTCTACAACTACCGCGGCCGCTGCGTGTTTTGTGACATGATCCAGCAGGAATCGGCGTCGGAAAAGCGCGTGGTGGTCGACACCCCCCGTTTTCTGGCCATCTGCCCGTTTGCCAGCCGTTTTCCGTTCGAAACCTGGATATTGCCGAAGGTCCACTCGAGCCATTACGAGAACATTCAGAAGAACGAAGTCGAAGAATTGGCCACCACGATCAAGCAGGTGATCGGCAAAATCGAAGTGGCCCTGGACGGACCGGCGTACAACTATATCATTCACACGTCGCCGTTTGACAGCCAGCAATTGCCTCACTATCACTGGCATATTGAGATCATTCCCAGGTTGACGAAGACGGCGGGGTTTGAGTGGGGGACGGGTTTTTACATCAACCCCGTGCCCCCGGAGGAAGCCGCGGCATTTTTGCGTGACGTCGAAGCCGAAGCCGACGCACCGCGAGCCACGGCAGTGGAGGAGACCGCGTAGCGCATGACTGCACCCATTCGTCTTGTTCTGGCGATCCATAACCATCAACCGGTCGGGAATTTTGACGGCGTATTCGAGCAGGCGTACCAGGACAGCTATCGGCCGTTTTTGGACGTCTTCGAGCGCTACGGCGATTTGCGGATCGCGCTACACACCAGCGGATCTTTGATGAAATGGCTCGACGCGCACCATCCCGAGTACGTCGAAAAGCTGGCGGCGCTGGTGGCCGCGGGCCGCGTGGAGATCATCGGCGGCGCGTTTTACGAGCCGATCCTGGCCATGATCCCCCGCGCCGACCGCGTCGGCCAAATCACGCTCTACGGGCGGTGGCTGGAAAACCGCTTCGCCACCGAAGTCCGCGGCATGTGGGTGCCGGAGCGGGTGTGGGAAGCCACGATGACCGCCGACCTGGTCGAAGCCGGCGTCGAGTACACGTTGCTGGACGATTTCCACTTCAAAAGCGCCGGCCTTCTCGACGAGCAACTGCGGGGATATTATCTCACCGAGGACGAAGGCCGCGTGCTGGGCATCTTTCCCGGCAGCGAACGGCTGCGCTACACGATTCCCTTCGCCGATCCACAGGAAACGATCGCCTACCTACGTCAAATCCACGTTCAATGCCCGGGGGCCGTGATCGTCTTCGGCGACGACGGTGAGAAGTTCGGCACCTGGCCGGAAACCAAACGCCACGTCTACGACGACGGCTGGCTGGAGCGATTCTTTCAAAGCCTGACTGAACACAACGAATGGTTGCAGGTCTGCACGCTCGGTGAGGCCTTCGACTCCGCCGCGCCGGCCGGCAAAATCTACCTTCCCGATTGCAGTTATCGGGAAATGACCGAGTGGGCGCTGCCGGCGGCCAGGCTAATACAGTTTCAAGAGATCACCCACCAGATGCAGCGCGATCCCCACTGGGAACAATTGCGCCCCTTCATCCGCGGCGGGTTCTGGCGAAACTTCAAGGTCAAGTACAGCGAGGCGAACGAAATGTACGCCCGCATGATGCTCCTCAGCCGCCGTCTGGAACAAACGGCCGAAGGGCCGCATCGTGGCGACCTATTGGAATTGGCCCGCACGGAGTTGTATCGGGCGCAGTGCAATTGTGGATATTGGCACGGGGCCTTCGGCGGCATCTACCTGCCGCATTTGCGGGGCGCCGTCTACAATCATCTGATCGCCGCCGACAATCTGTTGGACCAGGCGACCAATCGAACGGGACCGCGGATCGAAGACACGTCCGGTGACTTCGACTTCGACGCCCGCCAGGAAGTCTGCCTGGCCAACGATCAATTGCTGGCGTTCATCGCGCCCCATCGGGGCGGACAGATTTATGAACTGGATGTGCGGTCGATCTGCCTGAACTTGCTGGCCACCCTCGCGCGTCGTCCCGAGGCCTATCATCGCCAGGTGCTGGCAGGCCAGTCGGGCGGCGATTCCGCGGCAGCCAGCATCCACGACCGCGTCGTCTTTAAGCAAGCAGGTCTCGACCAGCGGCTGCAGTACGACGCCTACCCTCCCAAAAGCTTGCTGGATCACTTCTATCACCCCGACGTGTCGCCCGACGACATTGCCGTCGGCAAGGCTCACGAAAGGGGCGATTTTCTCCAAGCCGCGTACCAGGCCCGCGTGCGCCGCAGCGCCGACCGCATCCAGGTGCAGTTGTCGCGGGAAGGCCGCTTCGACGACACGCCGGTCAAAATCACCAAAAGCGTCACCTTGGCCGCCGGCAGTTCGACGCTGGAAATCGGCTACCTGCTGGAAGGCCTGCCGGCCGATGCGCGGCCGCGGTTCGCAGTCGAGTTCAACCTGGCCGGGCTGCCCGCGGGCGCCGACGACCGCTACTTTCACGACGGCCAGGAAAACCAGTTGGGGCAATTGGGCAGCCGGTTGCGTCTCAAAGACGCCATGTCCTTGGGCCTGACCGACGAGTGGCAAGGCATTGATGTCCGATTGAGCCTATCGCGACCCGCGGGCATCTGGACCCACCCCATTGAAACCGTCAGCCAATCGGAAAGTGGATTCGAGTTGGTCCACCAGTCGGTGGTTGTGATGCCCCATTGGCTCGTCGCGCCGGATGCCGGCGGCCGCTGGAGCATGACCATGCAATGGACCGTCGATACCAGCCTGGCCCGCCAGCGGATGGAACAGGCCGTGCACGCCGTGACGACGTGATAGAATGTTGTTGGAGGTGTTCCATGATTCAAACTGTCGAGGCTGTCGTTGATGCGGCCGGCAGGGTTCAGTTGCTCGGCGAGGTAAACGTCTCTGGTCCCCGCCGCGCTCTGGTGACCGTGTTGGACGAACCGGGAGCAGTACCGGGCGAGGCTACGATCTTGGCCGAAGCCGCGCTGGCCGCGGACTGGAACCGAACGGAGGAGGACAGGGCTTGGTCGCACTTGCAGCCGGGCACGTAGTTCTGGTCCCGTTTCCCTTCTCGGACTTGTCCCAGCGCTTTTTCCAGCCGCCGACCAGTCCATGACGAAAATGAAGCGCCGTCAATTCGTGACGGCGCTGCACGTCACGCCGCGGGGCGTCGTCGCTTGAGATAACGCCGCGCCCGCGCCAACCGTCGCAGTTGTTCCATCGGCGGACGGGGCAATCGCTTCAGCTCGATCCAATCCGGCAGAATCCGCTCGAGCACCGCTCGCGGAACGTTCTGCCGCACGCGGCGCCGCAGCTTCCACAGCGTCGCCTGATCCACTCCGTCCCACGGGTTCAAGAGCGGTATCTTCATGCCGTCGGGCAGATAGCCGTCCATATAGAGCACGGCGTCCAACTGGTTGGCAAACAGCATCGGAAAGATGCCGGCGCGCTCAAACTGAGATACGTACTCCGCCATCGTGTAGTGCGATTCGTAACAGCCGTTGAATCGGGCCGCGCGTTCCAGGTGACGGTCTTCGATCGGCATGTCGTCGGGATAGACCCCCTCGCCGGTCAGTATCAACCGGCCGCCGTCTTCGTGCGGTTTCAAGACTCGTTTGATCTCTCGCAACGTATCGTACATATTGGCCGGATCGCACCAGCGGAACTCGTCCTCACGGTTGGGCGTGGCGTGGTGCAGCGCGGCGCTGACGAAGACGACGTCAAACAGCCCATCCACAAACGGCAGCCGGCTCATCAACGCCGAAACCCGCTCGAAGTAGGCCCCCTGCCGCACGTACTGCGACCCGTTGCGGCATAGCCGGTACGGCGCGAAGTCGAGAGCATAGCAGCGAAAACCCAAACGCGCGAATCGCTCGGTCAACAGGGGGTCGCCGCAGCCCAAATCGAGCAGATGACGTTTGTGGGGCTGACGGTACTTCAATGCGCGAAACAGGAACTCGGTTCGGGCGGCGCGCTGGCCGTCGTGTTGGCGGATCGCCGCGGCCAGCGCTTCCGGCACCGTCCCCATCCGAATCTGCAGGTCCAAGCGGCGGTCCCAGTATTCGATCTTCCTGAGGTCGGTTCGCCGCTGCTGCGTCATGTCTTCGCTGCACACCAGCAGCGGCGCGCCGTCGCGGATCGCAAATTCGCGTCCCGTGGCCTCGCAGCGCAGCGTGCCGGCGCAAATTTCCGTGGAGTCGCGCTTCGTGACTTCGACCAAGCGCAACGGACCGGCGCCGTCAGGGCTGCGATAACCGGGCAAGAATTCAAGTTTCATGCTGTCGATCGGACCGCTGAAGTACATCGAGGAGAATGGATTTCGAGCGAAGCGCTACTGTCAATCTCCTTCGTCCAGTGAGGACCGCGCACTTTCGACACCCACAGTGGCCGGCAATCCGTTTGCCTTACTGGCGTATCCGGGGCAAACTGGCACGGTCATGACAGTCGCGCCCTGATGCGCGGGAACGGCGAACGCGGCCTCCACGGCGTCATGGGGAGTGGGTGCCCGTTACGACGAAGAAAACCGTCACATCCCGGCCGCAACTAGGCTGTGCCAGTCGACCGGTGGATCGATTTTTTTTGCGTTCCAGCCGACGTGGCCCAATACCGGCGGTACGCACCGCCGGCGCAATTGTTCCAGGTTCTGCGATCTGCTCGCGTCGTCACGATCCGGCGGACCGTCATTGAGCACGACGCCCGCCACGTCCAAACCGTCGCGAAACGTGGCCGCGGCCACCAGCGTGAGGAGCGTCTGATTGATGACGCCGATCGAATTGCGGGCCACGACCAACAGCGGAAATCCGAAATCCAGCGCCAGGTCCGCTACGTACTCTTCATCGCCCAGCGGCGACAACAGCCCGCCGGCGCCTTCTACAATCACCACGTCGGATCTTGCCAGCCAATAGTCGATGCCGCGGCGCAGCAGATCACCGTCCAGTTCCCCTCCCGTGGCGCGGGCCGCCAAGTGCGGCGCCAGTGGAGCGGCGAAACGCTGCGGGCAGACCTTTTCCAAAGCGCCGGGATGACCCGCGGCGCGCCACAACAATGCCGCATCGTCGTCCCCGTCGGCCTGAGGTTCCACCGAGCAACCACTGGCAGCCGGCTTATAGACACCGACGCGCCGCCCGGATGCGGCCAGTTCGCGGGCCACCAACGCCGCCACGTACGTTTTGCCGACGCCGGTGTCGGTGCCGGTGATGAACAGGCCTGGGACGGTTTCGCACATGGTAGGCCATAAGGTACCATCACGGCATGACAGGTCCAGAACCCCAGCATCAGGCCACGGATCGCAGGCAACCGGCGTCCGATCCGGCCGCGTCGGCAAACCACGCAGGCAAAGTGCGCGTCGCGGTCGTGCAGATGTCGTGCGTCGCGGCCAAGGCGCCGAACGTCGAAAAGGCGGTGGCGCGCATCGCCGCCGCGGCCGCCGACGGCGCGCAGATCGTCTGCCTGCAAGAGTTGTTTGCAGGGCACTACCCCTGTCAAAGCGAAGACCATCGCCGATTCGACGAGGCCGAACCGATTCCCGGCCCCACCAGCCAGGCATTGGCCGACGCGGCGCGGAGCCACGGTGTCGTGGTGATCGGCTCGCTCTTCGAACGGCGCGCGGCGGGGCTGTACCACAACTCGGCCGTGGTCTTCGACGCCGACGGGTCGCAGGTCGGGCTGTACCGCAAGATGCACATCCCGGACGATCCGCTGTATTACGAAAAGTTCTATTTCGCGCCGGGCGACTTAGGGTTTAAGTCCTTCGATACACGGTACGGCCGCATCGGCGTTTGCGTCTGCTGGGACCAATGGTATCCGGAGGCCGCCCGGCTGACGGCGCTCACCGGCGCGCA